>JABLTQ010090535.1_pt1 | contig 45207 bp, 42 predicted proteins | sample 7160101 | NCBI WGS metagenome assembly JABLTQ01 (sample SAMN14651228, study PRJNA627086) | human gut metagenome | isolation source: feces | host: Homo sapiens | reverse complement strand
TATGAAACCACCGTCAACATTATGTCCTTGCAAAGATTGCACTGACCGCCATCAAAATTGTCATAGCGCGTGCGACGCGTATGCGCAATATTCTAATGAACGCGCGCGTATATGCGAGGAACGCCATATGCAAAGCAACGACCACTTTGCATATGTCGAAAGAGTAATAAAACATAAAAGGAGAAAGAACTTATGAAACCTGAACTGACAACAAACATTAAATGGTATTTAGCAACAGACATTAAACCCGGCGATGAGGTGCATAAAGTTGTAGCATTTATGACGCTTGGCTATATTACATCATTGAGTGTATGCCAAGGACACTTTAATTGCTCATATACAGATGACATTGGCGGTGAGAACGAGTTTATAGCAGGCGAAGATATTTTGTACTGGGCATATCTGCCTAATTCACTTACTGCCGCAGCGAATAAATACAAAAAACAACATAGCAAAGAGTAAAAATTATAAAGTAATAATTTTTCGTTTTTCGAATATATTATAATGAATGACATAAATCATTGAAAATAAAGGTGGTACCTGATAAGGCTAAGTCGTGGGATTCTTTTTGTTCATATAAAACCTCATATAAAACCTTACAATTTGTATCAATAACGCTATAATACCACTAGCCACCTTTAATATAAATGATTTAACATGCTGGTACCTCGTGAGGCTAAGTCGGGCATTGATGGTTTGCACCAGCCAGCCCTAACAAAAATAAAAACTACATTAAAATAAAAGGAGATTACAAACTATGGTAGAAGATACGAACTATCTTGCAACTATCATCGAAGAAGACGACGGTTTCCACGTTGTCGACCTGGACGGAAACAAAGGTCCAGTCTGCAAACTTTGCGAGGAAAATGACAAAACCATTATGCTCACTAAGAATGCTGCAAACAGAAAATATTACAGCAAGGCAAAAGCAAGACGCGAAATTGCTGAACAAGGTTGTGTTTATTTGTATTTCAAAGAAGCTAAACCTGCTGGCTCAAGCGTAACGCGTATTCCTAATGCGAAACTCATTTCTTACTTGCCGCAAGACCTCCAAGACGAGTACAATGCGATTATTGCAAGAGCAATTGAAGCAAAGAATGCTGCAAAGAAGAAACCGATGACTGAAGCTGAAAAATTGGCTGCAAGGATTGCAAAAATGCAAGCACAATATGACGCGATGGTTAATGACACTGTTGTGGAGGAAAACTAATATGGCAAAGACTCTTGTAGATTTTATCCTTCCTGAGGATTATGACAGATACAACGAACTTCTTGATATGGCTCAAGAAGCAAAAGCAAATGCTCCTAAGAAAGAGCGCGCACCTCGTGGTCCTTTGACTAGAGAACAAAAGATTGCACGTAAAGCAAAATCCATTGAAGCAGCAAAGAAGAAACTCGAAGAACTTCTTGCAATGGAAGACTAATAAGAATAGGGACTGGTTACCCCACAGCCAGTCCCTTTTCTAAAACCCATTTTATAAATATATTTATATAATAACGGAGATACTGATGGAAAACATTTTGAAAGTTGATATTACAAAACTTAAGGTTGATGAACTAGATAAACCTCAATGCCACCGAATAGATATTGCAGATGTATATAGACGTATGCAATATGCTATGTATCTTGAAAATCAAAAGAACTATCCAGAAGAATATTCTGAATTTGAACTAACACATCCTGATTTGTGTTTTAGAGGAGTACTACCTACTAAATTTACTGAACTCGACGACAATGATAAGATTATAAAAGCTTATGAATATAAAATTGATAATAACAAAGGTTATATGAAAGATGTAACAGAAATAAGAAAGGCTGAAGAAGCCATAAAACAAGCAGAAAAAGAATATGCTGCAATGTTAAAGCAGGTGATTACAAATGCCTAAGTGGTTGTCTATTGTGTTAGGTATATTGTGTGCTGGCTTCTTTGTAAGTTTGCCGTTGCTTTGTGCTGATTGGCGAAACTTTAGAAAGATTAAAATAAAGAAAAAGAAGAGGAACAAAGATGATTAAAGTAAACGTTCAACTTCCCGTTGAGTATTATAACATCTTAAGTATGTTTGGTACTATGGATGAAGTTACGGCCAAAGCTTTGGAGCTATGCGAAAACGGCGAAATAATGTTAGAAACTTTACCGCAAGTGTATACTGACGAAACAAGCAAAACTTTTCAAGTAGTTATAAATAATAATTATTATGAAAATTTAAGAGAAATATACGGACCGACCAGCCCTAAAGTATCTATACGTAAGTTATTGTGTTATATTGTAGAGAACGAAGTATATACAGATTATGATTGGCCAGTCGTTAGATTGTATGATGAGCAAACTCTTAAAAAAATAAAAGCTTATAAGCTAGATACAATCGGTAAAACTGCAAAAATAATTCCTTTGATAAAAGATAAAGATATTGCGAGAGAGCTAAGTAATTTTATTACAGTATTAGGAAAATTGTGAGGTAACTATGCACGAGAATATTCTTACACCGATAACAGTAACTGTACAACCAAAATATGCAGAGCGGCCAGATGACCTCTGTGAAATGCTGTTAGCACCGTTGTTAGATAATGTAGACAAAGTTTATTCATACCTAATATATGCTGATTATACTAATAAAACTCTAAAAGGTTGGACAATTAGATATTTAGTTAGTCAAGACGAGCAATACAATACTTTGGACATTACAGATGTTGTTGGACAAATATCTGCGGACATTATTAAGCATTATAACTCTGTAAAAGTTTCTTATGTTGTTGGATATAAACAGCCGCCTCTTGAAATAATTTGCGAGTTGTTTGACCCATTGATGCGCAAACTTGCATTAAAACAACATAGACAGTGGCCTAAACTTGAGTACGAAGATTTATTGCAAACTTGTAGACTTACAATGTGTGTATTGTATACAAAAGGATATTACGTAAACAAAAGACTGTTAGAGCAATCTTTTTATAACGCGGTTTTAATACAACTACGAAAAGAGAAGAATGCCCCAGTTATTGCTAGCTTAAATGATATAACCTTTAGTCAAGAAGGACAAGAAGCACTCTCGATTGAAGATATGTTGCCTGACTACAATGCTATATATGAGGAACAAGATAAAGAAGATGCCGAAGAGCATGAGCAGATTATTGCAGAAGAACGTAATATTGTAAAAGAAATGATTGGTGATAGACAATATGACCAATTAGTACGCGAATATGGCAATAGATGTACTACCAATCGCGGGCAACGTCAAGTAGCTCGTATAAAAGGAAAACTAAAAGAAGATAAAATTTTGAAGGAGGACTAAATGTCACATAGCAATTCATCGCTAAATTGTTTCGCTAATTGTATGGCGAAATACGAACACAATTACATCTTGCATACACCACCTTGCAAACCATTGTCACCTCACCTTCCTTTTGGTACAATGGCACACGAGGTACTTGAAAAGGCAGGCAGACTTCGTGACGAGACTGAGGATGGTGTAGTAAGCAACGATACTTATTATAATATTATACCAAGCGAAGTACTTTATCCGGAGCTTAAACAATATTTTTGTATAAGCAGTTGGGAAAAATACTTTACGCCTATTATAAAACAAATTGCTAAATACGAAAAAGAACTTAGGCAAGATATAATAGACCAATGCGGCAAATGTGAGATACAACGAGAACTTAAATTGCAGATGACACCTACTGAACTCTTGCCGTATAGCAGATATTTGTTGCACGAGCCTCTTGTAGGTGTAGTTGACCTATTGTTTCTTGGTACAAATTGTGCAACAATTATTGACTATAAGTTTTCAACCAAGACTAAAGGACAAGACGAGTTTGATATGAACAGCCAGTTACAAATATACGCTCTTCTTGTACATAACAGGTTCGGAACACCTCTTCGCAACATTAAGATTGGTTATATTGACATACCTAAGCAAGAGTTCGGTCAACCTACATTGTTGAGTAACGGCACATTGTCAAGAGCAAAGAGTCAAAATGTATCACAAGAACTGTATCAAAAAGCTGTTGTTGCAATACACGGTGACGACCCTTACTATAATTGTGAACCTGGTGGTTATTATTACGATGCTTGGTGCAATTTTGCAAATAACAAATGCGCATATTTGAATACACGATACCTTGAGCAAGATGCTTATGAGGGAATAGTTAAGGACATAATTGACGCAGCCTCGATGATTGATTATATGAAGGACCATAAGATGCCATTCCTTAAAAAGTATGATAGTTATTCTTGTAAAGATTGTGAGTATTTGACAGCTTGCAAACCATGGTTGACTGTAGGAGGTGACTACTAATGAACAAAATGAATCTTTTTAACTTTTATTTAGATGATGACGATAAGGCAAAAGCAATAGCTAAACTTGATAGACTTTGCGGCAATACGAGCAAAGGTAAACTTGCGGCATTCTTGCGTATACAAATTAAAAAGTTTAACCTTACACCCGACGAAAAGATTACTCGCGAATTGATTGAAGCAATCGACGCTGAATACGTGATGTGCAAAAATAGAAACAAAAGGAGTTCAATGTAATGTATCTTAAAGACCGTATTTATTTGTTACAAAATTATATAACGTGCATACAAGGAACAGACTCTCGCAACGAGAAAGAAGGTATAATCAACAGAATGGTGCCTGACGTAAAAGACGACTTCTATTATATACTTGAAATTCTTGACGGCAAACACAAACTTGGTTATACTTTTGTAAATAGATACAATAAAGTAGAACACGTTGAAACAGATATAACATTCCGTAAATTCATTGAACCTCTGTTTAAACCTGTACATAATAACGATTTGAGTGTGATGTATATTGCTAAATGCTGCGAAGAAGTAAATGATTACAACGACTTCATTGAACCTATTGTAAATAGAACATTGCGACTTGGTATAGGTCGTTCAATGCTTGTCAAAGATGCCACAGCTCCGATGCTTGCTAAAAAATATGAAGGTCAAAAACTTATACCTGACGATTACTTCATTACAGAGAAACTTGACGGCAATCGTTGTATCGCTAAATTTGTAGATGGTCAATGGACTTTTACTTCCCGCAACGGCAAACCTATGAACGTTGACTTTAATATGGAAGGTCTTGATACAAATTTTGTGTATGACGGCGAGGTACTTAGTCCTGAACAAACTAGAGCCTCAATTAGACGTGCTCAAGGTATATACGAACGACTTAACGCTGGCGAGTTTAATTCTACATCAGGTCTTATAAATAGTAAATCTAACAACAAGAAACTTGTATATAACATCTTCGATATACAAGAATTTGGACTGCCATATCGTGACAGACGTAGAGCTTTGAATGAGATGATGTATCAACAAGACTTGAGTGGTGGTGAAGTTCGTATTCTTCCTACATTGAAAGTATACAATAAGATGGTTGATTATACTGGACTTAATGAGTTGCTTACTGATATTGTTAACTCAGGTGGCGAAGGTCTTATGATTAATTCAGGTAGTGGTTTATATGTACCTAAGCGCACAGATGACTTGCTTAAAGTTAAACAAGTACAAACAATCGATATGAGAGTCGTTGATACTGAGTTTGGTACTGGCAAATATGAACTTTGTGTAGGATATATTTATTGTGAAGCAACATTGCCTAATGGTAGTAAGATAAGTTGCAAAGTAGGTACAGGTCTTAGTGATGAGCAACGCACAAGATGGGCTATGTATCCTATGGAAATTATAGGTAAAATTGTAGAGATTGCATATTTCTCTTTGTCACAAAGCAAAAATACTTACGGCACAACACAATACTCATTGAGATTCCCGCGGTTGAAGAAAGTAAGGACTGACAAAAATGAAACAAGTCCATATTGATATAATGATTGATTTTAATATATAATATTCGATTCTCGATTAATTATATTATGATATATCTAATCAATCCATATTATATATTAAAATTATCATATATGAGTAATAAATTAAAAAATCTTGAATATATTATAATGAAAGAAATAAAAACTTTACAGGAGAGTTTATATGGAAAACGAACAACAATTTTTGGTAATACAAGTTACTGAAACTGCTGACGGGCGATACAATTATACTTGTGGCCCTGGAATAAGTGTTAACGAAATAGCATTTTCACTTGCAGGTTTTGCAAAAGTTCTTGTAAAAGAAAAATTTATAAAACGACCGAGCGAATTTACAACGATGCTCCGTAAGTATATTAACAGCCCTGATACAAACGAGAAGGTGGAAGAAAATGAATAAGATAGAAGTTGAAGTTCTCAATCCTGAAGTAATAACAAATTGTGAAAAAATGATGGTTTGTGCAGCAAGACTTACACAAGGCGGCCATAAAATTAAAAACTTAAATGATTTTATGGAATTGTACAATAAATCTTATAAGCAAGATACGGCAATAACTATGCGTAATTTGCCTCACCCAACTATCCAAAAGTTCGGAGTAATAAACGTAGTAGTTGTTGGAGCTTCAAGGCGATTTTTAGCACAAATTACACGGCATCAAAATGAAGTAAAATTTATGTCTGCTTCTTGCCAATATAGTGATTACAGTGATGACGCCGATTTTGTTATCCCTTATAATTTGCTAGATGACGAGAGTCCGTTGCGAAAAGTAAATCGCAACGAATATATAAATACTTGTAAAGATAGTATGAAGAGATATAAAGAGCTTGTTATTGATGGTGTTGACCATGATGAAGCTGCATACGTTCTTCCCCAAGGACTTCGCAATGTACTGATTATAAGCGCCACCCCTTATCAATGGGCGCATATGATAAAGCAACGTATCTGTAGGCGTAATACAATAGAAACTAGATATGTAATGCTTAAGATATGGGAAAAATTACGTAGTTACAATAAAGTATTATTTGACCTAAACTGCGCGCCAGATTGTTGGAAAGGAAAATGCCCTGAAGGTAAATTTTGTTGTGGAAAAGCATATACATTGCTTGATACTCCGCAAGATATACTTAAACACGATTTTAATAAAATAAAGGAGACTGATAATGACACAGGAAAAGTTTAATGTATTTGCAAAGAACTTTGTTAAGCAAACAACGAGTGTACTTTATGCCAAGGGTAAAAGTTATGCACTTAACCGCGGCGATAGGCTTGAGCACTTTAAGCGAGCAGCTGAATACCTTGATACAACACCTCAAGAAGCATGTTTGGCACAAGCAACAAAACACTTTATATCAATCCGTGATATGGTGTGTGTAAACGATGGAACCGTATTTTCACCTGAGCAATGGGACGAGAAAATCGGCGATGCAATCAATTATCTTGTACTTTTGAGAGCTTTGGTTATTGACGAGGAGATTAGCAATGTCACAAATGATTAAAGGTTATCTTGAAGATGCCGGAGTTGATATTATTCTTGACTATGATGTAACTTTTAAGGCTCATTCAACTACAGTAGTACCTCTTGAAGTAGAGGCTGATGTTTTAGAAGATACTTGCGGGATGCTTATTGAAAGAACGTCTGCTGCAAAGCAAGGAATAATTATATCGCACTGTCCTATTGATGCAAATTATACTGGAGAAATTCATGCGATAGTGCATAACTTATCTGACAACGATATAACTTTTCCTGCGGGCATAGCATTTTGCCAGTATGTTGTTGTAAGAATAGAAACTTTAAGAAATATTCCTTGCAAAAAACAAGGCAAACGAGGCGATTCAGCCTTTGGACAAACAGATAAATAAAACCAGGAGGCAATAATGGAATATGACAGTTTTGTAACTCATAGCATTGATATGTATATGGGCAAGCCAAAATCAGGCAAGACGCTCATTGCAGCATCATATCCAAAACCTTTATTGTACGTGTCAATCGGCAATGACGGTGGCGGTCGAGTCATTATGACTAAATATCGTAGTGACGTGGAAAAAGGACTCATTAAAGTTAAAAATCTTCGTAACGATATGCCAGTAGGTGGCAAGATTAAAGAAACATCTTGCGACAAACTTGCAAAATTATTGAGAGATTTACGTGACCCTAATGCAGATAAGTTCAAGACAATCGTTATTGATACTTTTGCAGCATTGCAAGATGACTATAAAGTTTATCTTGAAACTACGAAAGGTGGCAAAGCGTTGTCAATGCAAGAATGGGGCGATGTTGCAAAGATGGTTCTTAACTTGAAAGATAATATGAAACGTTTTTCAGAAGAACAAGGTGTAACATTTGTATGGATAACCCACACGAGTGAGCAAGAACTTACTGAAACCTCAGGGCTTAATAAAGAGATACGTATTGTACCTGACCTTACGATTAAGACTGGTATTAAATGTATGAAAGACGCAAGTAATATTTTCTATTGCTGCAGAAAGACTTGTCTTAATGACAAAGGTGAGAAAGAAGTAAAGTTCCTTACTTATGTTGGTCCTCACCCGCTGATGGACACTGGTACAAGAGATATGCTTCTTGAAACTGGTGAATTCGTTGAGGACTTTAACTATGACAAGTGGCAAGCTTTGATTAAGGCGGGCGTACTTGGTGAAACAAAAGTATTGACTCCAGAAGTTGATACCGCAACTGAACCAAAAGATGATGAAACATCTGATGAAAACTAAAAATAATATAAAAGGAGAACAAAACAATGATTGAAAAGTTTAGTGATTATGAAAGCGTAGGTTTTCTTAACAAAGAAGGTGACTTCGATTTTGAAGTTAAAAGCGCAGAGCTTACTGAAAGTAAAAGAGGCTCTTTGATGGTAAAACTTGAAGTTGAAAGTAAACAAGCTGGTAAGTCAACTTTGTATCACACTCTTGACCCGAAGGCAAGATGGTCGTACAATAACTTGATTAAGGCTTGCTTGCATGACCAACTTGATACACCTGAAAAAGTTGAGGCCTTTGAACTTGACTACGAGACGATTCACAATGAACTCGTAGGTAAACATTTTATCGGTCACGTTGAGATTGAAAGCTATACGAAAGAAGTTAAAGTTCCTCTCGACGACGGTACCTTTGATACAACCGAGGAAACTGTAGACAGTTACAAAATCAAGTCTTACAAGCCCGTTGTATAACCCTCCTGATGACCTGAGCAAGTCATTAAACTGCTCGTATGCTCAAGTAACCCAATAGGCAGAGGTAACGGACTTAAAATCCGTAAAGTACGAGTTCGAATCTCGTCTTGAGCACCATAATAAAACAACGGAGGCAACAATGGCACAGACTGAAAGAGAACGCAAGGTACAAGAACGAACATTAGCAGTAGTAAGAAAATATGGTGGCTATGTTTATAAAAATGCGCAGAATATGTATACAGAAAAAGGTAGACCTGACTTAACAGCATGTATACCTGCTAAACTTTCTAAGCTTGTAGAGATATTTGGTGAGGACGCTACAATAGGACTATTTGTAGGATTAGAGATTAAACGTGACTGTGACCACGGTTATGGTACTACTGAAGCACAAGAAGTCGTAGGTCGTAAAATTAAGAAAGCTAATGGCATATGGTTGTCTGTAGATGACCCTCTTATAATAGAGGCTTTAATGATTAAATTCAAAGGAGACGATGATGTTATACAGTGAATATTTAGAAAATAGAAAGCCGTACCAAGAATACGGCTATTGGTTTTTATTGGAACGTAAACACGCTTGTCTATTTTACAAACCTGGCAAAGGCAAGACTTATCCTTGTGTAGATGCTATACGAGACGTCGATAAAGCACTTAATGGTGAAGCAAGGGTTCTTATTTTGTCAACCGCAGATGCTGTGAAAAATATGTGGAATGCTGAAATAGAGCCACAAGGAATATTACCTAAAAATACCGTTATTATGAGTTTTACTTCTGCTATACAAGATAAGACTAAGCCTAAACTTTTGGGTGTATTGTGGGACGTTATAGTTGTTGATGAGTGCCACAAAATCAAATCACATAACTCGCAAATAAGTAAACTTGTATTTATGTTGTCGAAAAAGGCAACTTATGTATGGGGTTTAAGTGGAACGCCTCGTGGAAATAATGACCTTGATATATTTTGCCAATTCCACAATATGCATATAAGCGAATGGGGCGATATTAAGTATACACAATTTGTACAACAATGTTGCATACTTGATAACAAGTACTTTGGCGGTCATATGATACAACAACCTGTAGGTATTAAAGAACAATATCAACCTGGTTGGCAACGTAACATTGCGATGTATACACAAAGAGTAGAGTACGACGATGAAGACAATATGCCTAACCTTAACGTTAACGTTGTTAAATTGCCTTATACTCCTACGAAAGAATATTTGCAAGCTGAGCAAGGCGTAGTTAGTATAGGCGATTATGAAACGACTATGACTAAACTTGCAGCAATTACGAAGTTACATCAAGCCGTGAATGGTTTCTTGTACTTGACTGACGAAGTTGAGGCTAAAAGAGAAGTTTGGCATATTGAAAGAAACAAGAAGCTTGACTGGTTAAATGATAATCTTACTGATGAACCTACAGTTATTGTATACAGATTTGCAGAAGATTTGAATGAACTAAAACACGAGTTTGGCCTTGCAAGATGGACTGAAAACATAGACGACTTTAAGTCCGGTAAAGCAAATTTGTTGTTCTTGCAATGTTCAAGATGTGAATCATTCAACTTGCAAATGTGTCGTAGAATTATATTTTATACACTTGATTATAGCTACATTAAATATAATCAAATGTTACATAGAGTATGGCGTATGGGACAGGACAAACCTGTGCAAATAGATATACTTATATTTGATAACACAGTAGAATCTAACATTTGGAAGGCTGTAGAAAACAAAGAGAAAATGGCAGACTTGTTTATGTCAATAAAAGGAGCAATTTAATGGACGAGAATTTAGCAAGACTTAATAAAATCTATCCTAATGGACAATATGTGCTAATACCATCATATAATCCAGAACTTTGGAAGGACAGAGAATATGATAGCTCATTAGATAATAAAGCTGCACTAAATAAATGGAAAACTAAACCTTTGTCTTATGCTGAGGCACAACAATATGTAGCAGAAGGTAAGCGTATAGGATGGGTTGTACCGCAAGGTATGGTTGTTGTTGATATTGATAATATTGACGACCCACGCTCGCAAGAATATCTTGAAAAATTGTTACAAAAGTGGGAAGTAAAATATTCATATAATTACACAAGTCGTGGAATGCATATCTTACTTAAAGACCCTTCTGAAAAGATTAAGTCTGAGAGTCATATAAAGTGCGCATTAAATATAACAATAGATACTCGTGCTAATGGCACGGGTTATATTATTCTTCCTTGTAACGACCCACATAGAGCTTGGGGTGAATGGAATGACTATGTTGAAGAAATACCGTATTTTCTTATTCCTGCACTGAAAGATGATACTCCGTCTTTTATAGGAATGGTTAATGGCGATGGCAGAAATGACGTACTATTCAAGTGGCGTACTAAACTTGAAATAACTCATAAATTTACAGAAAAGCAAATTGAAAATAGTATTCGAGCTATTAATGAATATATTTTTGATGAGCCTATGGCAAATAACGAGTTATTCAAAACTGTGCTTCGTTCACGTGAAAAAGACACTAAACAAAACGCAGCAGAAAAACAAAATATATACAATGAGCTTGCGGATAAACTTATCGGACAAAACGATATTATTTCATTCTATGATAACTTTTATAGTTTTAATGGAATATATTATAAGCCACTGAATGAAATAGAAATAGAAAAACTTATTCACTATGAGCTTAGTAAAAATATTCCTAAAGCAGGCCGCAGAGAAATAATTGAGTTTATAAAAATAAAAACACAAGTTAAACCTGAGGATTTTGATAAAGACTGGTATAAAATAGCTTGCAAAAATGGCATACTTAATCTTGTTACTGGCGAGTTAGAATCACCGAATAAAAGTGATATAAATACAATTTTTATACCGCACGAATACAATCCTGACCCAGTGTATTCACCACGTATTGACAACTTTATGTGTGATATAACTGGCAATGACCCTATTAAGATGCAGTTTTTGTATCAAATTGCAGGTTATTGTTTATTGAAGAAAAACTTGTTTGAAAAGTTCTTCATTATACAAGGCGAAGGCGGCACAGGTAAATCGACATATCAAAAACTTTTGCAAAGAATGGTTGGTGACCATAACTGTGCTCACGTTGGTTTAGCAGAACTTGATAAAGACTATTATCTTGCAAACTTAGTATCAAAGCTGCTTAATCTCGATGACGACGTTGTTGATGGAAAGTTTCTTGAAAATACAGGCAGATTTAAGTCTATAGTATCTGGCAATATGATTTCAGTTAGACAAATATATGCGGCGGTTATGGATTTTGTACCGTATTCAACACTTATATTTAACTGTAATAAGCTGCCAAAGATTATGGATAAAACATCTGGCTTGTATCGTAGACTTATTCTTGTTGAACTTAACGAAAAGATTAGCAATCCAGACCCGCTGTTTGATACAAAAATAACGGAAGAGGATATGGAATATTTCTTGTATAAAGCAGTTGAAGGTATTAAGATTGCTATTGAAGAGGGCAAGTTTAAGGTTACACAAAGTGACGCAAGATTGCTCGATGTGTTTAGACGCCGCCAAAGCCCGCTTAATGAATGGCTTTATGAGAATGATATTCGTCTCGGCGATTTGCACAATAAACGTTGTATGAGTTTGTATAGACAATTTGTTGAGTGGTGTGGAAACAATGGTTATAGTAAACCTTGTACAAACTTTACATTCAAAGAAGATATTTGTACTTTGTTTGATGTTGAGCAATCATACGAGCAAATTGGCGAAACAAAGGGTACAACACAAGTATTTTACAAACGAGGCGATTTTGACCCTGACTATAAACCGTTTTAAGGAGAGACTATGAATAAATTAAGATTCTTTGACTTTGAGGTTTTTCCTCATTGGTGGTGCTGCGTATTTGGTGATATGCCAGAAGATATGCAGTTTGACGAAGATATAAAACAAGATTTTGTATTTGTATCTAGTGATGACGTCAAGTGCCGAGAAAAGTTGATAAACTTAATGCGTGAAGAAAATATCTGCAATGTTGGTTATAATATTAAGCATTACGACTTAATGATTGCAAATGCAATATATCAAGGTTTTACACCTGAGCAAGTTAAAATTGTTAACGATATAATAATTAGACCTGACTTAGCGTATAGTACAAAAGAGCATATTAGATTGCAGCCTTTTGCTAATAGAAAATTAGCCGGTATAACTTATCAAGACCTTCGAGATGACGATGACAAAAGTATGTCGCTTAAAGAAAAAGAAGCTATTCTTGGTCTTAATATATTAGAAACATCTATTCCATTTGATAAAGAAGACTTGTCAGATGAAGATAAAGCTGAAATACTATATTATTGCAATCAAGACGTATATGCTTCAATGAGACATTACAAAGAGGTTATTCATGAGTATACAATGACTAAAAAGGCACTCGGTGATAAATATGGTATTCCTGAAAAAACATGGAGAATGAGTACTAACGCGTCGCTTATTTCGAAAGTTCTTGGAGCAAAGCGCATGCATTTTACTGACGAAGAAAAGATAGAAATAAGTTTACCAACAAAAATTGAGGTTTATTGCAAACAAAATGTACCCGTACAAATATTAAATAAATTGCTAACTTCTCAAGATAACTGGGAAGTTAAAGCGTTTGGCAATATCGTGAGCTATGGCAATGGTGGTATTCATAGTGTATATGATACAAATAGAAAAGATACACAGGCTTTATATGTAGAAAGTGATGAAGAGTATTGTCTAGTAAACGTTGACGCAGCTTCTTATTATCCATCAATGCTTATACAATTTGATTGCCTTAGCCGAACAGTCGAAGATAAACAGAAGTTTATTGATATATACAATGAACGTATTGCAATTAAGCATAAAGCTCATCCTACAAAAGAGGATGAACAAGTGCAGAAAGCTCTTAAACTTGTTTTAAATACAGCATACGGTGCGTCAGGTAATAAGTACCTTGATATGTATGACCCATATATGTGCTCGCGTTGCTGTCGACTTGGTCAAATCTTTTTGACTGCGCTCGCATGCAAGATATATAATACTATAGTAAGTGCTCGAATTATCCAAACAAACACTGATGGTATTTTGGTTTATATCAATCGTAATGATTTAGATAAACTTCAAAAATGTATGGATGAATGGACTGCAGTATCTGGTATTGGTATGGACAGAGACGAGGTTGCAAAAATATGGCAACGTGATGTCAACAACTATTTGTTGGTTAAAACTAGTGGCAAAATTAAACGTAAAGGCGCGTGGCTTATGGATGATTTTCATAGACCTGGCACTGTTAAGTATGGTCCACTTGACGCGTTCATTTGTGCTAAAGCCGCAACAAAATATTTGGTTGAAGGTATTGACCCTGCCGTAACATTAGTGCAATGTAAGAATCTTAACGATTTTGCAATAACTTGCAAAAAAGGTCCGACTTATTTTAAGGTTGTACAAAGATATGCTGACGGTCACGAAGAAGAACTTTTTAAATGTAATCGTGTTATTGCAACAAAAGATGAGTCTCTCGGAAAGTTATATAAAGTTAAACGTTATAAAGATACTATATCTTATGGTGCAATGCCAGATACTCCAGATAATTGTTTAGTAGTTAATGAGGCATTAAATACTTACGATTTTAAGGAAATCAAAAAGCATTTAGATTATGCTTATTATCTACAGCGAGTTGCAAACATGTTAGATATTCAGTGGAAAGAATTATACCATAATGATTTGATTGATAATAATCAATTTATATATGAATAATCAATTTTAATATATAATAGATGATAATTAGAATCAATCTTGAATAATCTATCGAGAAATAAATATTATATATTAAAACAAAGGAGTTAATATGACTATAATAACTGACACATATATACCGTATGAATTTCCTAACAGAATAGAATGCTTAAAGCATATTGAGCAGCGTTGTCACGGAATAAAAAAATCATTAAGGTTCATAGAAATGGATAACGAGCACCTCGATTTGAGATGCCCGCTATCAGGAGACTACATCACCGTAGTAGGTGAACAAGAAGATTTAGACTGGTTACATGCTGAGCTTACAAAGCGGCGATGGTACAGGACTAATTAAAGCCCTTCTTACTACCTGTAGCTCTGAATACATTTTTGATTCGTAAGCTTCTAAGTGTTTGGAATGCTGTTTCTGTTTCAGCATAATATTTGCCACCACTTGAAGTATATACATAAATCTTAGCAATTTCAGCGTTATCTTCCATTATACGGGAGATAACGTTATTTTTTTGCTTTGAAGTCATTTTACTGTAAGTAAGCTCAATATACTTTCCAGTTTTTTCATCTTTTACTTTATACTTCTTTCTATTAGCTTTTAACTCAGCTAAGTCAGCACTATTCAATTGTCCGTAGTATTCGTTAAGTTTAGATACTTGCGCAGGAGTAAAGGATTTTATATTGCTATAATTTCCAGTTAATTGACCTTTCTTTACTCCGCTAAGAATTGCTTCTTTTTCAATATCACTAACAGAATACGGATAAACTTTGATAGGCAATGCGCTGTTAGCAACTTTCTGGAATATTCCCCACCAGCCGCTGCCATATTGCCATTTAATTTCACCTGTATACACATCATATTGTTTAGGATATGCATATGCAATACCTGGTACTGTTTGCACGACTTTGCGCTCGAGCATACCGAGGAAGCCTTTACTATACTTTACTTTGTGGTTGTATGTAGCACTATTGACAACCTTCAAGAAGTTAGGTATGAATGAAGACAGCGTACTATCTGTCATATCAACAAGCACGTCACTAAAAGTTTGAGTATAGCTGATAGTGTTATACAAATCACTGAATGTACTGTCTAAGAACACTTGATCGAGGAATGACCCTACGCAACGCATAAATACATCGAAGCCATTGTCACCTTGAGATTTTGCAATAACTCCATCCTCAGCAAAGAAATTAGCGAATACCATACCGAGCAGAATACCTTGCGTACCAAACAATTGACTTATATCGATATACACATTTCCGACGCGCAATTTTACTTTATCGTCTTCCTCGTCTATACCTGCCACACCAAAACCAGCAAGCAGCGCACCAGCAATAAAACCTATTGTACCAATAGCACCTTTACCAATGTTGCGCTTTACAATATATCCGGCGAATCTTTCAGACGGTCCCATTCCCTTAGCTGCATCGTCACTCATTTTTGCAACTTTCTTATCAAGCTTAGCATAATCTATTATAGCTTTAGCAAGACCGAGAGGCGTGTAGTTAAGACCTTCTTTGAACCAGTTCCAGCCAGAGACTGCAAACGGGAACAATTGTTTCCAAATAAAGTAGCCGCCTTCTGTTGTGTATTGTCGTATTGTCTTTTCAACAGCACTAAAAGCATTTGTTTTATGCATATAGTCCCAAGCCGCCATTTTGTAAGCGTCAACTATATGTGATTGAACTTCTTTTGTTATACCCTTTGTAAGATTTACATCGTCTTCAGTGAGTATCTTACCAAGATAACTTGCGAAAGCTTTTTTAACCCACGGGTCATCAGTTATGGCTTTGTAAATAATTTTATTCCACATATTTAAGCCCGAAGCATCATCACCAGCTTTACTTATCTTTTTCCACCAGTTAGGTACTTTGAAAGTCTCGTCGTTAAATATCTCACTTTGTATAGACGCAACTATCATTTGCGCAAGATTTTCATTAGCTTTTGCAGTTCTTGTAAAATCTCCAGCCGTATATTTATTGATAGACTCAGAAATCATATCATAAAAGCCACTATCAAGAATATAATCATCTACAAATGTTTTAGCGTCTTCTGCAATGACTGTGCCAGTAATTTGATATTGGCCATACATTGTTCTACGAACATTTACTCTATCCGCGACATTTTGCTTATACTCTAAATCAGCTATACGGTATTCGTGGTCTAATTGCAAAGCAGTCTTAGTATCTCGTAACTTTTGCAATAACTCAGGATTATATCTTTCTTTAACTGCTGCGATAACACTTCTTGCAAAATTATTTTGTGCCGTAATCTGTTTGTCAATACGTTGCATAACAAGTTCATAGTTATTATCAAGAGCCTCTTGCGACGTTAACTTTCCGTTATAACCAAACCTATTTTCTGCGAAATGCACATCAGCTTTTTGTGCATCTGTCAAATTACGTGTTGGTCTTGGCGCAACTTTAGTTTTGCTAAATTTATTTTCTGCTTTTTGTAGCAACTTGAATGTTGCATCGCCAATTACTGCACTAGCTTTATTAGCTGCTGTAATTATACAGTTAGATGTGATATTTCTTAACCAAGTACCTGGCGAACTAAGCATTGCCATACGTTGGAATTTCCACAATTGATTAAACACAGAAAACTTGTGTGTATCTTTATACTGTGCTAAACCTTCGTCATACATTTTCTGGAATACTTTTTTGAGAGCAGCAATATTTTCAAGCGTGGCAGCCTTTACATCAGCTTCACTCATTTTAGCAAAGTCTTTGTTTGAAAATTTACTCGTCAACTCAGCAAGCTCATTTATAGTTTCTTCAGAAAAATCTATATTGACTTCAGTACTTAATTTTTTTATGATATACTCTGCAGGCTTAAACTCTTCCAAGACTTGACGTGAAATTGACATTTCAGTACCAGCAGAACTAGCTCTTGTAAGTACCATATCCTCAATGGCTTTCATTTCGTCAGCTGTTAATTGGAATTGAGAGTACTCTCCAGTAGCATTTTTATAGATATATGCCAGAGTATACAATCTTACAGCATTATACGTTGTAACTGTTTCAGTATTAGCACCATCTGTTATAACGGTAGAGTTCTTAAAGAAGGACACAAATTCTTTTGCTTCAGCATTAGTCATTGATGCTAATATTTCTGCGTTATCTTCTGTAAATTTAGCAAGAGATTTTATAGTGTGTTGTTGCCCTTCGGTAGTTAAGTACTTTACTTTAGTATCTGCTAATTTGTCGAAATTTGTGCTAAGCAAGACGTTAAGTTTGTCAGGTACATTTGTTTCACTTACAATAGCAATTTCTACATTATTACGTACTTTAGCATATACTAGTTTAGCTTGAGCTTTAGCAGCTTTTGTTGCTTCGCGTTCAGCTTTAACTTTAGCTTTAAGTCCTTTAATAGTTTCTTTAGCTTTAGCTAATGCATCTTCAGCAGTTAAAAAGCGTTCGCGAGCAGCTTTAATAGCGTAAGCTTTTTTAGCTAACTCATCGAAAAGTTCTTCTAATTCTAGCACTTTCTCAATAGATATTGCTGTAGTTTTTCCATCACCAATATCCTCGCGAGGTAAAACATATGAACCCTTGTCATTATAAACCAGCTCAGGATATTCTTCTGTAAAGGTCTTAAGTTCGTCTGGGGTAAGCAATCGCTTAATCTTATCAGCAAGATATTTTACACGTTGAACAACTTTGTAGCGAGGTCTAGTAGCAGTGCCACCTTTAGCATCAATAAGTTGATCTGCTATTTGGTTACGTAGTTCAGCAAAATCAATGCCCGCAGAATATTCATAAGCAAGATAAGCCGTGTTAAGGTCATCATCACTCATGTCAGCAATTTCTTGTCTTAATGGGCTTATCCAATTACCTTCTTCGTCTGTTTCACTGCTTAAAGTTTTTTGGATAAGTTTTATATCTTTAAGCAGCATATCTTTTGGAGAGTCTTGTAATTTTGCAATATACTCATTTCGTCTGTTTTCAAATACTAGATTCTCTCTTTCTTCTCTTGACGTATTAGCAATTTCATTAAACCATACTTCGCCAAGTTCGTGACTCATTTCTGCATTAGCATCCGCAATAGTTTCACTTAAACTTCTTGAACCACCATCCTTACTATCAGATTCTGCATCAATCGATATAGATGAGTCTCTAAGTTTTTGATTTATTGCCAACGAACGTGCCCATGATGCAACTGCCGCTGCAGATTGTATTGTACCATCAAAGTTGTTAAGTAGTGCAATACGCATAGCATTAGTATCTACAGTTATAGAACGTTTACCAAGCATTTCATAGCCATCTGATACTTGTTCATATCTAGCCTTAAATTGAGGTATGTTATTAAGTTTAGCCACGACAGTCATCAAATCTTTAGGCGACATAGGCTTGACTAAACCTTCAACTAATCCTAGTTTCTCTGCTAAGTCAGGCTCACTTGCAATTAATTGCCTTATTGCCGAGCGAGCAGCATAAAGTATTGCAGCGCCTTTTGTTGCCATAGCTTCAAGCTCAGTAGCATTTTTAATATAATTATTTTTGAACCAATATTTGTTAATTAAGTTAACAGTGTTCTTTACTTTGGGCGTTAATTGTTCGTAAGACCTCATATATTCAAGAATATCAGAGACAGTACTCATTCTTCCGTCTTTGACTCTATTCATAAATTCAGGGTCTAACTCATCCTCAATACCGGTAGTAGCAATAATCATATCCTTAATACGAGTATCTGTAAGAACATACGGCTTTCCTTTTTTATGAGCTGCGTCCCACAAATATTTCATATTGCTTTGAGAAGCTTCTTCCTTAAATGTAAATGAACGACCTTCACTTTTAACTCGTTTTGTTTTGCCAGCTTTCTGGTTCATTGCTTGACCAAACTCTTTTCCAGTAAGTTTTGGTTCATCTTTTGCGTCAGGCTCAGTAGGCTCAGTAGGTTTTTTAGTTTTTGCTTGCTTGTAAATTACTTTACTCTGTTTTTCAGAAGTATCGATAGTATATTTTGTGCCCCAAGGCATTGTTAATTCTATAATATCTCCGGTTATCTTAACTACTACAGGCATCATGTATTGCTGAATCAAATCATCAAAAGCAAATCCTCTAGCCTCTGCTTCACCTAAGCAATTAAAATAAATAAACGTTGATACCATATCAAGTTCAGACGACGGAATAAAGTCATTGGCATACATCGTACTAATGAACTCTCGCGAAAATATATCCGGCACATAATTTCTAAATTCTTTAAGAAGCTCTGCCTGAGTATTTTTATCCATATACTTTGTAAGTATATCTGGATTAAAGCCCTGACTTAAACCATTATGGTCTTGTACGGCGTGAGTGTATTCATGTAATAAAGACGCTAAAATAGTATCTAATCTTGCAGATACATTCAAAACAATAGTATCAGTATCAATATCAAAATAACCGCCCTCTCCTTTGCGCAGAACTTTGCCTACTACTTTGATATTTTTTAAGTCGGTAGTCATTAAATCGCCGTTAATAAATTCAGTTATACTTACAGGAGTACTTGTTCGTAATTTGTCTATTACCGGTCTATCTTCATCTCTTATAGTTTCATCTGGGCCATAATTTTTGCTCTTGATATAATCTAGTGCTTGCTGGCGGTTAGCCAGGGTTTCATCTATAAGAGTATGTAATTTAGCAATAGCATTATTTACTAACAATTTATCAGCATACAATACTTTCATTAAAACTACACGGCCATCAGTAGCATGAGCTATATAATAATCAGGCAAATCTATCGTTTCATTCGATATACCATTTTCATACTTTAATGATTTATCCGACTTAAAGTTATGATTAAGTAAATCAGAAATATAGTATTCTACTGAAGTAGATGTAAACTCACCATATATTTCAGATATTTTTTCTCTAGTAGGTTCATCGAGTAAACTTATATCTTGTACAACATCATTTACAGTAAGACTTCCTCTAACTTCGCGCGGAATATCAGTCATACCTAATTTGTACAATAATATTTCACCTGCTTTGCCAAGACTGTCAAAACTCTGTGCTTCTATAGGAGCATATGATGTAAGTTTCTGTCTAACAGAAGTATCTTCATTTTGAAGTTCCTTTTCCAAAAATACATCCGCAACTATATCTGTTGCAACGTATTCAGGAGCTGCACCAAGTGCATAATCAACTGAAAATCGTTTAGATACATCTGGTTCATTTACATCATATTCAAATCGAAGTTTATATCCAGAAAAATCTAAGAATTCTTGTTGATAATACGCTACTGGGTCGCCATCAAAATCAGTTTCAATAGTTTCTCTAAGGCTTTCGTTTTTAGGCAAAATTGATACTTGTTCAATAGTGTCTAAACCCATAGCAGTCATAAAAGCATTAAATGTTCTACCTAAGCTAGTAGTATTATCTGCATATATGATGTTATTATATTCGTTAGTTACGTATTTTTTATAACCAACCAAGCGTTGTAATTCTAACAAAGCAGCTTTTGAATAATTTCGGTTATTCCCAAAATTGCCAAGCTTAAACTTTGAAAGTAAATTTGTATAAGTATTAGTATCAATTTTATTTACAACTAAATTAAGTGCATTTGTAAATAAAGTTATATCTTTTGAAGTAGGAATAAATTGTTCGTTTTCTGCGCGAGACACCCAATCTAATTCCATACGTTTAGTATAAATATAATCTTTTTGGTTTTTAGTAAATATAGACAAAGTTCTATAACCTAAATCACCACTACTAATATAATATACTAACAACGCTTTAGCAATATTATCACGTGCAACCGTAAAGGTCATTTTATAAATAGAATCTTGAGCATTATTACGGCTGATATTATCCATTATAATGTCAGACTTATTAATTAACTCAACAATTTTACTAATATTATCTCGTGATAAAAGCATATTAATAAAACTATTATCAAAGTACAATGCTCGCAATGCCTGTTCCGTAGTTACAGTCGCATCATTCTTAAATTCAGAGTATATGTCTGTAATAAGATTGAGCGTATTTTTAAGCTGAGGAGTAGCTATAAGTACTTCTACAAGTTTCTGTTCTGCCACAGTACGGAACACCTCGTTAGTTGAACAATTTCGTATAATATTACGAGGTGCTACCAAAGTTTTAGAATCTTCATCTTGTGCTACATTTACACCATCTTCAGCAGTAACTACTTGTTTAAAATTACCGTTATTAAGAATATCACTTACAGCTTTAATTTCAGCAATAACAGAGTTATCTTCATCTGTTCTTTGGGCGACTGGTTTTTGTGTAAGTTCTTTGAGTTGTTGCTCAGCAGACTTCTTGGTAAAAACATCTTTGATTTTAGTTATTTTACTTTCCTTTAATTGTTTTTTGAAAGTAGGATTACCTTCTACCTTAGAATCTACTTTAAGATTATTTATTTGCTTAATAAGTTCATTTGCTGCACGCTCTGATAAAATCTTACTAGAATCCTTAGTTACAGCTAAAGCAACATCTGCGGCAATTTCTTTTCCGTGAATAACATCATCTATCTGCATCGCGGTTATACCAAGTTTATCCGCGACTTCTTGACGCAATGCTACATTTGTTTTTATAGCTAAAATAAGTTCTCTAAAAGAATTAGCTTTTTCAACTTTTGTTTTTACGGTGCCTGTTACCTTAGAACTTACAAAAGTTTTTAATTCTGTAAATTTAGAAATTATAGCGTCAGCATTTTTATTAATTTCGGCGTAAGAATCTGTATTAATTACATTTATAGCAACAGCATTTTCACTAATAGCATTAAGCAATTGAGCAGCTCTATTATAACGCTCTTCACCGAGACTACCAAAAACATCAGTTATAGTTTTAAGAGTTGTATAAACACCCCCCATTAAACGGGTACGCTCTTGCACTGTCAATGATTTATCATATATAACTTGAGACAAGTCTTGCGATAAAGTCTCTATGTTATAATAATATTTGTATGACGCAAATTTACCGAGCTTTTTAGTTTTTATCTCGCCTTTCTTATCGTACTTAATATCACCTTGTTTATCAGTTTTTGCAATACCTGTATCAAAGCGCTTAGTGGTCATAATTCTAAAGCCGCTTCCTGCCAATGACATAACAGCGCCCATCATAAAGGCGTCTATCATAGTTTGCAAATTCCATTCAGACAAGTATTTGTAATTTTCATCCATCAAACCAAAAGCTTGGTTAATAAGATAATTACTCCAATCTTGCAAAACTTCTTCTGTACCTTCTTGAAGAGCATCTTTGACAATACGAGCATATACACTACCCGCGCCATTAGGAATAGCTATTTTGTTATAGCCATACATCATACTATCAACCATTGTTGAGCCAAGAGCTTTATCAAGTCCAGTTTCAATAGCAGATTCTACGGCAGCTCTAAGTGATGCATTAAGTATTAATTCTGCAGTAGGACGGCTAGCTAAATTAGGATTTTGGAACAGCTCACTCATATTCCCGGCTGCCATAGATGTATAAAACATAAAATGAGAAGCCTTTGATGTCATAGACGCTAATTTACTTCCAGCACCAAATATACCGGCGCCTGTAGCGCTCAAGACTAAGCCAGGAGCCATTCTGCCAAGAGAATCAAAGCCAGAATAAATGTATCTTGCAGCATTGCTAATATATTCACCTGTTTCAGGGTCCATAAGCAAATCTGCAAAACCGTCTTCAATATCTGTGACATAACCCAAAGGTGTAGCCATTCTTGCTCTAAAGGCATCCATAAAAACTTTATCTTTATCAGTGTAAATATCAGTTCCTGCAGCTGCCTTAAATCCGTCGTATACGCCCGTAAATAAATTTTGAATGTCTCCTGCGAAAGAAGCTACTCCATGAACAAAGCCGCCAACAGCAGAAGCAACAGTAGAATGCCCAAATTCCTTAAACTTTTCTAAAGAGCTTTTTGCATCTGAAGCCTGGGTAGCAAGATATTTGTTTTCACGCTCGTTAGCAATGTCTAGCAATAAATTCTTAGTATACTCGTAGTCTGTAGTTTCGTATTCTTCGGTACGATACAACGGTTTACCTGTGGTAGGGTCCGTGCGTTGATAAGTTCCTTGCTCATCGCTGTGCGCCATATCAGGTACTTCTCGTTTCTTAGTTACTTTAGTTACGGCGTCACCCATAACATCATTTGCTAACGCAAGTAAACGTTCATCGGACGTAAGAAAGTCCGACTTGTAGGTGGACTGCAAATCGGACAATTTTTTACCTTTCTTTCCATATTCGTCTAATACTGCTAAATATTGCGGCAAACGTTGTGATGCAGCGAAGGTATTCCAATCGTCGCCATATCTAGCAACTATCGGATTGCTGGCATAACGTTGCTTCAATAACTCATATGGGTTAAGAGACTGTTTTGTTACCTTAATATTCATAGTTTATACTCCTTCACGACTCTTCGTCGATATTTTGAATATCTTTATTATATATCGATTTTAATATATAATAGAATGATTTTATAATAATTATTGATTAATCCATCGAGATTCTAATATTATATATTAAAATCCTTGGTCAATTTGAGCTTGGCGTCTCTTTTGCTGCATTTTATTTACCATTGCTGTAAGTACTTGCATATAAGCATCTTCTGCAGCAGTTTTATTAGCTTTGTACCTTTGCTCAGCCGATTCACCAGCTTCTATATCAGAAACAGCTGCGCCTGACGTTGCCGCGCCTAAAAGCATAAGACCGCCGCCTAAGACTGAGCCTACGCCAGTAGCCATTAATACGGCTCCAGCTGCTATCATAAAACCAGATACTCCGGCTTTTACACCACCTTTTATACCTTGACGTTTAGTTTCAGCTTTCGCAGCATCAGCTTCAGAAACATATTCTGCTACAATTTCTCGAGCTTTATCCCAGTCAATATCTGTTTCAGTCAAACCTATTTCTTTGCTTAACGCCTCAAAGTCTGACAAAACTTTATCCATATCATCGAGCTTAATGTCTTTGCCGGCGTCAAATGTAGAATACATTTTAGAAAAAGCTGACTTAGTTTGCTTCTCAGTAAGACCGCCAAAACGCTCTAAGAATGAATAAGTATAGTCTGTAGAAGTTCTGCCTGTCATTGTACGGAATGAACCTGCATATGTCATATCATCCGGCCCGATATTATACGGATTGTATGAAGACGCCCAATCATACAATTCCGGGTTAGTAGCTTGCAAATACTCGCTCCAAGACTGTCCCTCGTTCTTATGCGTTGCTGCAAAGTTTTCAAGTTGGTCGAAGAAATCAACACCGGCTAAAGTCAAATTGCCTTCTTCATCATACAAGCTGCTGTATTCTTTGCGGCCATCAACTTCATCGTAAGCTACAGTTGTTAATTCGTCACGAGTTTTTGCTCTACGATATTGCCAGAATTTCTCAAACAGCTCATCCTCAGTCATTTCACCACGCTCTACTGCAGCTCTAGCAACATCGTAATCTGCCTTAGCTTGTGTATCGGTACCAAAGTCATAAGTATAATACTTATCCCATAAAGCACTGCGCATAAATTTCTTATACGAATCTTCATCAAGAGTATTTTGTTTTTCAGCAAGATATGCGTCATAATAATCAAATAACGCGTTGCCATAAGCTGCCTTATTTTTAGCAATAGTATCTACTGTAGAAGTAATTTCTTCATTAGCTTTAGCTACATTGCTTGCAATCGTTTGCTTACTCTCTGAGAGCTTGCTCATATATTGATTATATGCTTGTGTTAAATACTGGTCAGTATCACCGAGCATTGCTTCCTTATATCCTGTACCAAGATTGCTTGATAAGATGTTTGAGCGTTGAGCCATAGCAGTTTTATATGCTTGACCTATTTGTTCACCATACTGTTGCTCAACTTGTTGCTCGGCTCTCATACCTGCAAGTTCGTTTGCAGCGTACATTGAACCAAAAGTACGACTACCGGAAATATTCCGGTAATCGTTTAATATCGCTTGTTTAGCTTGTTTTTCAGTCATTATTGAACCTACTGCCATTATCTCACCTGCCCTGTTACAAGATACTTAAGGCTTATCGCCGTAAGACTGAGAGGAACTGGTATTTTATCCTCAGCATCCTCGTCTCTACTACTTTCAAGTATATATTGTACCTGATTCACTTTATAATAATTTATACGAGTTACAAATGTTCGAGTAAGTTGAATCTTATAATCAACTGCCGAGAATGATTTAGTTTCATTTGTGTCAGTCTGTTTACGATAATTTATAACTCGTAGATTGAATCTAACATTTACATCTTTGTCTCCATAATTGTAACCAAAGAAAGTTAGATTTACAATGTGCTTATAATAGTTTATTGCATCTAAGTGAAGTTTTTGACTTGACAAGAACCAATCAATGCGACCGTCTTTTAACGAGTTTCCGTCAAAATAGTTATCGTTTGAAGTATCAAGTTTATATAAGTATAAACCAGATAATAATAACGGTTTTCTATCAAGTTCAATGAACTTCTTTACATTACTATTATATTCAATTGGCCACCAACTATTACTGCGCATATCAAAGATAAAGGCTTTTCCAGTATTAGTTCTGTACAATATTATCCAAAAATTATACTGAAACAATTTGATTGCACCTTGGTTCCATTCATTGAACATATCGTATATTGTGTCAGACAAGAACGTCAATGCTTGCTCGTCAGAGGCAATAAAGTCTTGATAGCTCATTGCTACAAAACCACGCTTAGTTACAAACATAGTATACTTGTTATCGTATGATGTTATTACGTCGCTGCCTTCTTCACAACCAAGAGGTATACGTGATTTATAGTAACTATATGCAATAGTTTCAATGCCGTTGACGGTAGTTGTTACAGGTTTAACATAGTAAATACTATCTTGCAAGAATACTGCAATTTCAGTTGTAGATATAGGATGCAAGTTAGTTATCTCATAGTCAAACTCTTGTACGTTTCGCTCAGGGAAATACCATTGGAAGTCACCCACGGGAGTGTTAGCACCTTGCGCATTTATATACAAGTTTTTGCCTTTACTTACAAAGAATTGTGATAACTCTGTTTCGTGGTCGAATACATCAAAGGTTAATTCGCCATCAGTAGTTACATCAATATTTAGAGGACTTTTAATATTTGAACTATATAAAATATTATCTTTTATAATGTAAAAATATTTATTTATGCCCGTAGGTGTTCCTTCAAATAATAATGCTACAGCTTCTTCTGAGTAAATAAAATATTTGTATGTTACAATATTATTTATATACGACGAAAAAACATATTTTATATCAGACAATATTGGATAATAAATAGTTACGCCTTCGGCTGTAGTAAAGCTATAATCTGAACTATGCTCTATACTAAAAGTCATATCTTGTGGCAAGCTTATATACTTTTCAAAAGATACACTAGAATAATCCAAAGTGTTACTTGCGTAAAGAGACTCGTTGTAGTTAAAACCTATTCTTCGTATATTGCATTCAGTATTTACACCACTGGCTCTATAGCTTGTAGGTAAAATTATATCTATAAATATACTTCCCTCAATTGCACTTATTTGAACTTGCGCACTTCTTTTTATAACAGTAGTGTCTATTCGAGGATTAGTAACCGAATTATATTGATACTTTATTAACTGAGGTAGATTTTCTATTTCAGCAAAAGTATTAAGCTTTACTACCATTTGACCGATAATGTCTACTGCCGATTTATCAAGCGGAAAGTCATATCGTATATAATACTTACTATTACAAAAAGTTTTTAGAATAATCGTACCAGCAGGAGCAAGAGTATATTTTATATTGACAGTTGTTCCATTAGAAATACAATCACAAATAATACATGTACCAGTTATACCTTCCTTCTTTGCACCTAGCATAACAAAGCCATATATTTTTTCATCAAGATAATAACCGGCCTCGCCATTAAATATCGATTTCTTTGTAAAACCTGTGGGGGCAGTAGCATAACCTACTTTAGTAACCTCGTCTGTATTAAATGAAAAGTTTTTAGCCAAGTTAGTCCAAACCATGAAAGGAATTACCCCGGCATTACTGTTACTATATATAGTATATGCATACGGGCCGTCATCTTTATACAACACAGCGTATACATGGTCAGTACTTTGACTTATCGCCGGCAATAGTGTGTGGGCTTTATCTAACTGATTACCCAACGCAGGCAGCTGTATGTATATTAATTCGTCGTTGCTATAATACAAAGTATATCCAGTGTCATCGTTCCATTCGCCAAGTAAAACATATCCTAAGCTATTTGTAAATACTAATGGTTGACCATCCATGTAGTTTTTATCAGTTAAGACACGAATATTTGTAACAAGCGTAAGTTGTGTTAAGCTATCGAATGTTATAGTATAGGTATAATCCCCAATTTTTACTGTACCAGTTTTGCCTTTTATGTTTAATAAACTCTCTCCATTTTCATATACATATCTTGTTATATATGATGAAGTTAAGACATTTGGACTTTCGTTATCTGTAGAGACGCCTTTTACAACAACAGAAGTTACAGGAGTATAAATTTTATTTTTAGCTTTTTCTCCAGTATAATTGTACCAGACTTTATTAATAGTATCATAGTAAGACAGCGCATCTTTGGAAAAAACAAATATTAATCCGTCTGACTGAATAAGCTTAAACGGCCATAATACAGGTATTGAAATAGTAGAATACTCTCCATTACTGAAGATTAAGTCGCACATTTCTTTACCACTAAAACCCTCTGTATAGTGATTATTAACTTGATACACCGTCCATTGCCCAAACGTCCACAGGTCGTAAATATACTGCAAACCACTTTGGGTCATTATATACTGTTTAACCGACGGTCTACTTTTAAGTAAACCTTCACTATCAACGTATACGTTCTTACTATCAGCAAAAGTCTCCTGGTCTACACCAAGGTAGTTCTTGTCATCACAGACGCCTTTCCAGTTACTATGATTAAAAAACTTATATTTAACGTCGCCATAATCTAATTGTTTAACCGTGTAAGGTTGTCTGTTTATAGTTCTCACCATCCGCCTCCTATAACAATAGTCTTATTTTCTTTGTAGTGAGTGTTATCAATTCTTGCAAGGAACATCTCGTATTCATTTCTAAATATAGACGCCTTTACCTCGTCGTCAATCTTGTAGCATTGATGTGCAATGTATGAAGGTATACAGTCAAGAATGTCATTAGGTACAGGAATTTGTGTTTCATCTCGCAAGTTAGATGCAAAGGTGTACCATCTTGCGTAGTATGAAATACTGTATGTGCCTTCTTTGTAAAATACAAGTTGATTATATCCTTTGTAAGTAAAGTCGTAGTCTGTTGCCTCTTCTTGCAAAGTTACACCAAAAGTATTAGTTTCAGTGTTGTAGATGTTTTTGTCAACATAAGTACGTGTATTCACGTCATCGCCAAATGCTACAAAATCATCAGGCATAGTTTGCAATACTCCTACTTTATCAGGTGTTATTACAAATTCAGCAAATGTATATTTAGGCTTTATAGAGGAACACACTTGAGTTATAACCTCGTTTGCATAAATATAAAATCTACCTGTTAAGTTTTGTGCAGTTGCTTCGTCCTCAGTTAAGTCAAGTTTAGCAAATGCAGCGGCTTTAAGATAAGCCCAAGTGTACATATTGTACCTCCTTATATCATTAATTTTAATATATAATATATGAATCTCGATTAATCATATTAGATAATTATCAATCATCATCTATTATATATTAAAATTAATCAAATAATGATTATATGATAAGAGCCCCATCTTTCGACAGGGCTCCTATAAAATCACTTAATTATTAATTAAGCTTGAGTTTTAACTGTGTTAACCACAGAGACAGGTTTGACACCCATTTCAACAGAAGGCGTAATCTTCGTGAAGTTATCAAGTGCATCCCAACCATTGACGCCTGCACCAGCAGGAGTGCCAACGTAAACGTAAGCAATGCCTCTCCAAGTTGCCACGTTGATGTCAAATCTTTGACGACCAGAGTATTTAATACCCATCGGTTCGTCACATTCTTTGACGTTCAAGGTGAATGCAACACGCTCAGTAAATTCAGGACCGTGGTTTGCCGCATTGTAAGACTTGTCGACAATGAAGAAGCCCTTACCATTGACACAAGCATCAATATCAAGCAAGTACGGAGTAGACTCAACAGTTGCTCTTTGATATGCATCGTTGGGTTTACCACCAAATGCATCCATAGAAACTGCTGCATTGAGGTACGCTTTGAGATGCGGGTCATTGCCGCAAACAATCATCTTTGCTCCGTCAACGCTTGCACGTTTGCCGTTGTCATCGCGATAGTTTTCCATAATCGTGATAACTTGGTTGATAACGTCTGCGAGTTTTGCAACAATCGTGCCGTCCTCTTTCGTGGTATCAATGCCAGCATAGAAAATGTTAGACTGCGAAATCGGAGTTGCATCAGCCGAGCGTTTAACCGTCTTGTGAGCATTGTAGAACAAAGGTGCTTTCTCAGGGTCATAGATGTCACCGGACTTGCTATCTGCCGTTGTAAGCAAGAGTCTGGAGTCTTGGAACATAACTTCCTTGCCGAAACCTGCTTGAATAGCTGCCATAGCATAGTCAACGATGTCGCCTTGCCAACGTTTCACAAAACGAGAAGCGTCATCTTTTACTCTACCGAGTTCTCTATCTTCAAGAGTTTGCTGAGTGATGATAAATGCACCTTGGAACGTTCTGGTACGGTACGTTGCCGAGAAACCTTCAGCGGTATTAAAGATAGGACCGATATTGTAGTCACTCGTTTCCTTAAACGCTCTATCAAAGCCAATGCTCGAAGTGAACGTCTGTTGGAATCTATCAATGGAGTTTCTTACAAAAAGAAGGTCAATAGGATTCTTCTTTTCCCAAGCTTCTTGCTGAGCCTTTAACATATCGTTAAGAGGTTCTCTCAACACGTTGTAATCAGTACGGAGTTCTAAGGCCTTATCGATGTTAATAATCATTCCCATAATAATTTAGTCCTCCTATTATTCGTTGACCGAGAAGGTCGTTTGTTTAACAATGACGTCTTGCGGGTTGATAATGCGGAACAGAGCGACTTTCTTAGCAGTTGTTTTGTCTGCAACTTTGTCGTCGTATCTGTAATCTCTCATTTCAACAGGTACATGACCGTATTCCATCGTTTGGTCGCTTTGTGCTACAATGTACATATCAGTCGTAAGTGCGGGGAAAGATACCGCGCCTGCTGAAGCTGCACTCGCAGAAAGTACCAAGCCCAAAACACCGTTCGTAATCTTAACAATGTCGCCAACGTGAAGCACTTGGTTTTTACCAGCAGTAACTTTCACATCTTCGACAATTTCGTGTTGCAAATAAGCCGTCTTAAAGGAACCAGCTTGTTTGCCATAATAATTTGTTGCCATAGTGGTAGTTCCTCCTTAGGAAATTGGTTTAGTCTTTTTATTTAATTCTTCGTCAGTTATACCAGGATTGAAGTACCTGTATATTGACTTTTCATCGTCTGTCAAGGGTCGAGTATTTGACTGAGGAGTAGGTCCGCCACTAGGATTGATAAGATGCTGAGTTGAGCCTTTACTCTGTTCCGAGCGAGCCTTAATTATAAGTTCTTCGCCTTTCAGCTGCAAAAACGCTGATTTAAGGGAACCTTCCTTAGCCCACAACTCCAACACATCTTTCGGCAATTGACTGAATGAAGTTATCTCACCATTAGTTAACTTCGTAATTTCAGCTAATTCCTTCTTTCCGAATTCAAGTTGCTTCATTTTCCGGAGTTCATCAAGCTCTTGAAACGCTGGGTCGTTTTTACGCCTTTCCTCGTAAATTTCGTCCACAAGAGTACCGATTTGTTCACGGTCAACACCATGATTTTCATAGATTTTGTCTTCGCGAGTTTTCATCATAGCCTCGTAAGATTCAAAACCCATTTGCTTAGCAATCGCTTCACGTTCTTCGTTACGAGCCTTGTCAGTGCTTTCTCTCAAACGTTTTGCAAAAGCTTTTGTTTGTTCAATCTTTTCGTCACCTTTGTCTTGGTTACCGGTAGATTCGTCCGAATGCGCTGTTTCTTCATTTGCAGGCGGCGTTTCCTGCTGGTCTTCACTTCCGAACAGTGCATCAATTTCTTCGGGAGTCAAGTCATTATCGCCAAAAATTCCTGACATATTGTGTCTCCTTGATGTTTGTAGGCGAGTTTCGGTCATCACCCGTTTTGCAGCCTTAATATCATTATTATTCTATCTAATAAAAAGAAAAATATTACCATTAGGTAATATTTTCTGTAAGCAAGCTATCGATAGTTTGTTCAGCTACTTCAGGCTTTTTAGTTGGTGCAACTAACAATGCGGGTTGCAATGAATACCAATACTCAAACTCTTTAAGTATATCAGTCTTTCGAGCAATGTGGTTCGAGAGTCGTATTGTGATGTCATTGTAACCTTTGATATATTGCAAGTACGATTTACACAATATCCATACCATACGGAATAGGACGAATACAGCTTGTACCCAGCCCCAGTCCATAATGTCTTTGACACCAATCATACAAAGTATGAACATTGATACTGCTTGGCCTATAGTTGATACAACTGTACGGGCTTTAGTAATATCACCTTCACCGTGACCGATGTTAGTTTTATCACGAGCCGATGTGTTACCAAGTAACTGATTATGTCTTATGCCTTGTACTGATGTATGTTTTGCTCGTATGATTACCTTAATCTCTTCCTTGCTATAACCGAGTTTCTTATAGTCTTTTATGTCAAGAACTTTCAAAGGTTTAAGCTCATTACCATTCTGGTCATAAGTAACCTTATCAAATCGTTCAAAAGGTATTGATGCAAGTATTAAGATTGAGGTCTGTAATTCTTCGAGTGCTTGCTGATTGTAGTATTTACAAAATTCAGGAAGCTTACTCATTTGAGCGCCTGTGATAGAGCCTACTTGTTTAGAGTAGGCTGCTATCGTAGTTTTGAAAGAATCGGCGTCTTTGCCTCTTGATTTACCTTTGCTATAATAGTTATAGTTAAGGAATGAAGCAGTTAAGAAGAATGGTACCCAACTAACAATAACGTCTTTAAGGCTATTCCAGGTAAGTTCCTTAGGACTCATAACACCAAGAGCTACGACAAACATTATAGCTACTATTGCCGCAGCTAAGATGTCATACATATTAGCCTTTATACGTTTTTTTGTTTCAGTTTTTACATCCTCTATAACATTAGGATTCAGGTCTTTCTTCTTCATTATTGTTTACCTCTTTTTGAACTTCGTCGAATATATCTTGTGTCTTTGCAAAGATGAATCCGAAGTGTTCATATGCTTGCCAGCATTGCGGCATCTTACATTCTAAGGCTTTATACATTCTCTTAAAAGTAAGTTCATCAACCCCTGATGCAATCATTGTAGCAATACAAACATATTTCATAGGAAGTATTATGTTTTCGACTACTACAATAATTACAAGAACTGCCGCAGATATAATAAACGCGGAAGGTGTTTTAATTTTCTCTGCCAGCTTATCTTTGGCAAAGAGTAATGCAATAAGTATTGCAAATACTCCTGCCGCAGATATTGCCGTCGCCGGTCGCTCTACAAAGAAATCGCCGCAGCAAGCAAGTGTAATAATAGGTGTACCAATTGTCAATAATGTTGATATTCCCTTAAAAGTATTATACTTGCCTACTTGTTTCATATTAATACCTCGTTACTATTTGCTCTTCAGCAGGTGTATCTTCAACCTTTACAATTGACTGTGCTTTGTTGACCGCGTGTTCTACGAGTTGCTTTTGAGCCTCAGCTTGCGTCTTAATTTGCTGTCTTAATGCCTCAAGCTCGTCAATGAGTTTCTTGCGTTGTTCAGTCACTGCATATTTAGCATTTGTTAACAAGTTGTTGACTGTTGCTCTTGTCTTGTCATCTTTGATAGTTGTATAAACAACCGATTGCACTTCAATCATTGCGTCAACTTTTGTAAGCAAGATGTCCATTGAGTTTTGCAAGTCGTTCATTTGATTTTCAAGATATTCACACTTCTCAATGAGTGTCTTGTTAACACCTTTCATTTCAGTGACTTCGCCATTCAGGCCATCAACACAAGTGATTGACTTGTTAAGTGTTTCAGTAGTCTTGGTGTTGAGTTTGACTTGTTTTGTTGACTTAACTGCCCAAGCAATAAAACCTATAAGTCCCGAAGACTGAATCGCTGTCAATACTGCAAGTATTGTTTCTTTGTTTTCTACAAACCATTTGCCAATGTTTTCTAACCAAGTCATAAGAGTTCCTCCGGTTCAATTTTATTAAGTTTATTATCAACCCATTTGGGTGTATCAGGGATTATGTGCGTCTCAGTGACGTCGAGCCATGCTTCGTACCAGTCGTTAAGTTCGGTGTGTTGTGCAAGAGTAAGATGGTCATACCATAGTTTGCCTCTGTTTATAATCGGATAGCACATCTTTTCTCGCATATGTCTGTAATAATTAAGTATGAAGTCATCATCACAAACAAGATACTTAAAGAAGTCAGTATCTTTTACAATAAGGTTTTCACAAGAGAGAAGCGGTATAAAGCTACTATCAAATACTGCTCCGTTTGTTATCTTATTCCATTTTTTATTTATGAAAGAATATACAATATTAGAACTAGTACTTATAGGTATATGCAATTTACCTTTGAATATGATAATGTCACCATACTCATTTGTAGCAAGTAGCTTATCGCCACTTAGTTGTTCAGGTTTGCTACTAAATTGAAAGTTCATTGATTTACCTCCTCTGTCTTTTCTACAAGTTGACCATCACGGAATTCAAGCGTTTTTCCGAGTTGTTCGTATTGCTCGTCTGTCAATTCGATTGTGTTAGGCGTGCCTTCAAAACTGTCGCTTTCGCAATAACTGTTATCGTCGTATAAATGGATGTATTTCATAGATTAGCCCTCCTTATGCTGTGATTTCTGTATCGTTGTAGTAAATGATTTTTATTGTTCTATTAATTGGATTATATTGTGTAACTTTCATCGAATTCGTATCTGTACGGGCTGAAAAAGTATATCCAGACTCAACACTATTTTGATTTACCTTAAATGTAATTGCGCTAAGCCCTGCGTTATATGCTTCTGAGTATGTTAGATTTATGCTTGTTTCAGTGAATGATGACACTTTCCACTGTGAAATGATGTTTCCTTTGCAGGTGGTAAAAATTTTATACAAAAGCCCTGCCGTTGCAGTTGTCAAAGTAATTGACGCTTCATATCTATTCAACGTCCCACCGCCACCACTCCCACCAAGCTTGTGATATGTCGTATCATACAAGTAAATAACACCTTGCGTGAACGTTGCTGTCGTCGCACCAGTATGACGATAATACGTGTTTGCAACTGGTGTGAATCCACTTGCAGACAAGTCTTGATTTATAACAGGTATGTTATCAAGCTTATTATAATCTGCTAATGAAAGTTGCGATAATTTCATATTAGTCCTCCGTTAAAATATATAATGCACCTTGTTTATAACCGCCTTCATCTTTGCCGGTATATCTTACAATAGTATTAGCTACAATCCAAGGAGCAATATTATTAGTTGTAATAGCTGTCATAGCATCACTATCACCTATTTCAGTCATACCGCCTAAAGCATCTGCTACTGTAAACTTATATGATGTGACAATTGCATCTTGCGCTGTAAAGTTAGCAGTCTTGCCTACAAATTGATTAAGTATTTCAGGATGATTTATTTTAGTTATAGTTGCCGGAGTTGTGCAAGCAGTACCTAATATGTTTGCACCCCAGGTAGCAGGTATTGTTATAGAAGTTTGTGCAAAACTATTTACTGGACTTCCAAACATGTCTCCGAGCAATACAGCCGATGTAATTTCGCTACCGTCACCTACTAATGCATACATAATCATGTTTGCAGTTAGCGAGCCATTACCGCCCATTATTGCAAAACTCCACAGGCTATTATAAGCAGTTTCGTCATCACTTGGTAATACAAACGGGTTATCTACGTTTAAAAACAAGAAACCTACGTTACTAGTTCCATACTCATTAGGTGATATTCCATTAATAACATCTTTGAGATTTTCAATAGTAAAGTTAGGATTAAGATACCACGTAGCACCTGAGGCTTGGTCACCTACTGTTAAAGGCGACTCGGCTTGATAGCTTTTAGATTTTTTATCTTTACGGTTAACTTTATAAGTATAACCATCACGATAAAACTGAGCACTCTCTTGTTTATAATTAGTTGAGTTTTCTGGATATAATGCTTGGGCTATAATCACTGCAGCGTTACTATATGCATACGTTAGATTACAAAAATCACTCTTGTATCTATATATGTTATTTGAAAAATATGCCGCGCCATTATTACCCGCATCTACAGCTGATACGTAATTGTATAGCCAACCTGTAGGCAATTGTTCATCACTATTGTATGCAAAACTATTAATAGTTTCGGTATGATTATCAACAGTTATTGTATAACTATATGAGCCAAACAATGAGCTAAACTCTGACTCAGTACAATTGTCTATATACAAGACCATGCCATCTTTGTTAAATACTGCAGCAGAAGCATCATAACCAGAAGCGCTTGATTGGAAATTTTTTCCAAATGCATCTATACCTATGATAGCTCTAGCGTACGTGCCATCAGACTTTAACAGCTTATATGCATATATTTCTACAACATAATGCATGTATATATAAGTATTAGTTCCACTTACAGTTAACAAATAATAGCCTTGGTTCTCGTAACCAAGTATCTTCTTTTGACTATCTGTTCCAAGCCATTTGTCAATCAATGCATTCACTGAGTTTTGGCCAAGATTTGTATCGAATGTGGTATTAGCATATTTAGGATGAAGTGCTAACGGCAATGTAGGTCTGTACAATGAGTTATCGTATCTAACATACGAATCTTTGTATTCCTCAGCAAGATAAGCCTTCATCTCTGCCTCGGTAGTTGCAACGTAAGGATTCTCTGCAGTCTCACCTGCAACGTCTACAATGAACTTGCTGTAGCCTTGTGCATTGTCATCATTAGGATAATAAGTACCGTTGGCGTAAGCAGTCTTCTCTACAAATTTCATTGTACCAGTTACTTTATTGCCATTGGCATCAATAGCTTCTACGCCTTCTTGCAATTGTGTAGGTGCTGCAATGCCATTAGTTAGTTCAGGCAATGTTGCTACTACCTTCCAACTATACACATCGTTTTCTACTTTACAAGTATATATGACACCTGTGTTTGAAGCAACATAAAATTTGTTCAAAAACAATATGCCTGGTGTAGGCAAGGCGTCCTTGTTTCCTACAAGAGCCGCCTTACCGAGTTCACCTACTTGAATATATTTCATTGATTTACCTCCTTGCTTGAAAAAAAGTTTAATCGGCAATTTCAATATTGGTTGGAGGCTCATACAACTCTATCCCTTTCAAATCTTCTGTGAATTGATAGTAGTTTGCTCGCAAACCAAGATATTCGTCAATAGTCACCATTACAGTTCCGCCCAAATCTTCAAGCGGAAATGTGATAAAATTGTGTCTATCTATTGGCTTAACATAATAGTGTTCGTGTTCATCATCAAACGTAAGCAAATTTTGTTCTGCTAGTGTTATAAAGTCTATTGACATAGTTCCTCCTGCCATTCTTTCAAACGAGTTTGGATAAAATTATGCAACTCAACGGTCATCTGTTTGTTTTTGCATAAGACAACGTCTGCCTTTTGCTCTTCTGTCAAAAAATAACCGCCGTTGTCAAATAAGTAGATTGCAGTAAGCGTGTGATACCAACACTTATGGGTGTTATCGTATGGTCTGCCTAATGCTCGTTGTATAACATACGCTTTATATTCTTTCTCGTTCTCGAAGATGTCATATCTTTCAGTCGGCATTTCTTCTCCACATAGCAATTGTTCAAACGGGCGTTCATAAGAGTACAATCTAGGGTTTCTAATCGTGCTATCGATAGCAACAAACCAACATTCTCCTTTCGGTCGCTCCTCGTAAAATTGATATAAACGGCTATCATCGAGCGAACTTACAAAGATTACATAATCAATATCATTAGACTTGTCAATCCACGGAAGCACAGACGAGCCTGTCTTATATATTGCCTTAATCCATTGTGGATATTTCTTTAGTATGTGTTCTATATTCACATCGCTTCTCCTATATACGTTGTAGTATCACTTTGGTTGTATCCGCTTGCAGTGTAGTACACTTCTAGCTTCCAACCTGCTTCATATTGTCCCGAGCTTGAAAGACTTACACCTGACCGTTGATAACTATTTGCAGCAACAGTGGCGGTGTTAGCACCATCTACAGTATCATATGCGTCTGTTAATTTGATATTAGCCGTAACTGCAACATCATTTGTGTTTTGCAACCTAAACTCTAATTCATAGCCAGAAGTGCGACTTACATAATCAATAATTGGCTTTGATAGTTTTGTAACCGTCCCACCAACCAAATATTGTTCAACTTTTGTCACTGTTAATTCGACAGTACCAGTCGCAGTAGATACGTTTCTAGATTTATTAACGTCTATTCTCAAACCTAGATTTGACGTTTCTGCCCTCAACCAAGCCGAAGAATTTGCAGAATAATTGTTACTTCCAACCTTTACCGTTATAGACACGTTGTTGGTTTTTCGCTCCCAGCCTGTCGTTAGCTCGTTTGCTGTTAGTGTGGTCGTTGCAGAATTTGAGGTGCTACCACTCTTTGTTGTGACTTTTAGTGTGCCAGTTATTCGTATAGGATTTTCAGTGGCACTTAATGTAACGTTATAATTAGACAATGGTATATTTGTGTAATCCCAATCGCTTGTGGGGAACTCCTGTGTCATTGGGTTGTTTTCAAGAGTATAACTAAACGTTGTGGATTTTGAACCAGAAAATTTCGTTTGCCAAGTTTTTGAAGCCTTCCCAGCGACCGCATTTATATTTATGCTCCCAGTGACAGTTAGAGTTGTTTCAAAAGTCCCACTTGTTAATGTCTGTTCAACACCATTTATTGTAACCTTTGTTAATTGATATTGAGCAGTGTCGGGAAGAACAACAATATGAATTACATCACCGTAATAAATCTTTGAACCAGTTGTTAAAGCATCGCTCGTGCTTGCGTGTTCATTCGGAGATGAATTTCTTGATGTTGTAATTGTACAATTTGAGCCATTGGCGATAAACGAATAAGGCTTGCCCCAGACAGGTGTTGAATATATAACTTCTCCGTCATATCCCCACCCCATATTGTCAACTGTGATTGTTTGTCCGCTGTATGACTTAAACCTAACACAGAACTTGCCATATTTGTTTGTGTCTGATACTAACACACGAATGTAATAGTATCTATCCGCAACAAGAGAGCTTGCGTTTGTGATTCCGCTCCAAGTGTCATTTTGCACTCCAACCCAATTGTTAAGTTGTGTAGATGTATAAGACGAAACACTGCTTCTTGTTGCTTCTTTCAAATCTGTGCCCGTTGTCGCATATTTATAAACAGTTAAGTCGGTAGTTGTGCCATTTTTTATAACTTTAATTTCAGTAGGTTCTGTCGTATCTATTTTTAACGCCATAATTCACCTCACAAAGTTATTGTCAATGTCGTTCCTGTAAGCGTTGCCGACTTGATTGGCAAATCAGCTGTTTTTACAAAATCAGTTCCCAAGTCAACAAGACCTGCGCTATCGGGAGATTTTGTCGCTCCATTGATTTTAACTTGCGTGACAGTACCTTTATTCGTTGTAAAACCACTGTCGTTTGTAAGTTCAGATACCTTAACTGGCACAGTTATATTCGCAGTTGTATTCGTGCTTTGGTTTGCTCCGAAAGTTGCTACATTCGTACCGTTCTTTTGAATAGTGAGAGTGCCGTTGTTAGCCGCTGCTGGTATCGTAGGCTTGTTCGACAAGTCGTTGTAATTGCCGCTCGTCGCAACTTGCGCCAAATCGGATTTTTTTGCGTACACAGATAAGGCGTCACTTTGCACTGCTGAATCCGCTTTCCCCAAACTCGTCTGCACGTCGCTTGCAAGGTCAGTTTTAGGTATGCCACCACTCGGCTTCGTATACTTTGCGTTTACTTGCGAAGTCGTTGCCAAGTCGCTTATCTTCTTGCCAGAATCTTTGAGCGTTTGCGCAGAAGAATCGTATTGTACCAAGTTCCCACCAACGAGTCCAGTACGAGTCGCAAGAGGTTGCAATCCACTATGTTCTACATCTATATCTCCATTGTCTGTGAAATTTACGTCACCTACATAAGCAGTTCCAGTCGAATCGAACACAAGTGCACCAGAATTCGTACCGTCGTATTTTGGCGCAACCAATCCAGCAGGAGTGGTCAATGTCGTCTTATTTCCGTGAGCAACTTCAATCAACTTGTCCTTGACTTGCAATGTAGTCGAATCCACTGTCGTTGTCGTGCCGTTAATGGTCAAGTTACCACCTACAGTAAAGTTGCCAGACACAGAGCCGCCAGCTTTGTCAAGCTTCTTGTCGTCTTGCGTGTCCACATACGATTTGGTTGCATAATTACTGTCATTGGTGAGCTGACTTGTTTTTGTCGGAATGTCACTTGTGTTTGCTTTTTTGTTAAGCTCATCTGTGACCGCTTTTTGTGACATAACAGCGGTTGTGCTTTGACCAGTCGCTTGCACAATGTCAACAGTCGCTGATGTTCCGTCTTTACCGTTTTCTGCTGAAACAACTAAACCTACGGTTGTGTTGTCAGTCAATGTAATCAAGATAGGTGTATTAGTTTTATCATTAACAACTGTTGGTGTACCAGATGTAATCGACTTAACACCAACGCCTTGCGCACCGTCTGTACCATTCTGTGCTTCAACGTTAAATTCTTTTGTTGTACCATCAGAGAAACTGAAGGTTATGGGCGTTGTTGTTTTTCCATCTGCTACTATTGATTCACCTGCGATTGCATTTGTAATGCCTACGCCAGCTGCACCTGTCGCACCTTTAGTAGATACAATATTTGCTGCGCTATTATCTTTTACAATTAATGTTGCCGCAGTACTAGTAACTGCACTAACTCTCATTAATGCATATTGACTTGCAGTCGAGTACACAATAAGCAAGTTATCTACAAGAGGTTGACGGTTAAAGTTAGAAAGTGCTACCTCTATACTTGAATCAGCTGTAATTGTTCCATCAACTAATGCAAGTAACATAAGTTCATTTCTAACGTCTTCCCAGCTATAAACATCGTTAGCCATAACAGTGCGATAAGTGTGGCCTGTGATATAACCGGCTTGCTGCCCAATTAAAGTGTAAAAGCGATTACCTTCACCAAATGTTGCTGCACTTGCTGTTGGCAAAGACTGAACTCTTACGCTACTTCCTATGAGTCCTATTTGTTGTCCTGTACTCATTTAGTTTACCTCCTTGTTCCTATAATTTTCAGTCCTTTACTATTTATAAGCTCTTTACCTAAAGCCAAATCGTCAGCAGTGCCCTCATTCGTTAATACAGGTAACTCATAATACTGTGTAAATTGACTACCGTCAGTAACTTGATATAATGCATCTTTGATATATACATCGGTTTCACCAACATATTTTACAATTTTACCAATGTTAGAATCAATAAACAATGCCCGCATACCCTCAGTAGTAGCTGCTTGTAATATAACATTACCTGTACCTAAAAGTATTGCACCGATTCCACTTATAGCTTCCTTGCCTTCAGCAATATCGATAGGGTCGGCCGGATTAGTCAATGTAGGCAATAAAACATATGCATTAGTATCGCCTTCATCAACTCCTTGATAAATACTACCTTTATACAATTTAGTGCCATCACTAAGCAATGTTGCGTCAGGGCCAAGCCATTTAATAAAGCTTCCTTTAGGGAATGAAGTAAATGTAGCCACATCAGCTGCAAGATATGGGTTAATCTTTGAGCCTGTACCTATCTGTTTAGTACCTGTGAAGTCATAGAATGTTTTACCAGATGCAACATCTTCCACTGTGGAAGTTGTAACGTCATCACTTATATGATAAAACTCTTCAAAATAATATTGGCCATCACCATAAACTACTTTATAAAGTTTGTTTACTACATAAGGCTCATCATACATAAAACTGCTCGCCGAAGATACATTATTAGTATATGTTACTGTATCACCATATCCCCACAATGTTATACGACCTGCAGTGTTAAAACAGTTAGTTTGCCAACCATTAATGCCTTTAGTTAATGGCCACTTTTCTGTAAGGTTAAGTAAATCAGGGTTTTCTGACACAGACTCTTCTACTGCAAGAAAGGTAACATCCATATCTTTAATATTATCGTTACCTTTATACTGATTTTTATTCTTGTAATTTTTTACAAGTAATACAGCATATATAAAATCTGGCAACGCATCCGGATTTGTTACATATATAGGGTCATATACACCACCTGAGCGCCTAATGTACAAATCGTAGATTCTATAATATGTCGGTGAATCATTTATAGTAATATTGCAAGGAACATTCCCTGCAGCTCCACCTTTTGTAAGAGTTTTACTTATATCTGCTATTAAATTTTTCGCGTCACCGCTAGCATTGGCATCTATTAATTTTTTCGTCGTCGGACCGATATACTTAATAATACAGCCCGTATATGCAGAGTTTAAGTAGCCTTGCATATCTTCTTCGCTATAGGCAAGGAAGGGATTGTTACCTGACCCCTTCTTCATAGCATTAGTTGAACCAACACCACTCATTTATTTACCTCCTTAAGAAATTCTTACTGTAGGTACTGTGACCGATGTAGGATAGTTTACTTTAGTTGTTGCAAAAATACTTACCTTGCCCGCTTCTACAAGCACGTAACTTGAGAATATTTCAAGTGGAATCTGTACCGCAGAGAAATAAACGTCAGCAACATTATCAAGAGTTACGCCATCGATAGTCGCAGTATACTTACAAGGAAAATTAGTGATTGTATTATCATTATTCGATACAAAAGTAAACTCAACGTTGTTGTATTTCTTAATAACGTTATCAGCAGTATTCTGAGCAGTATTTACTTTTGTAGCAAGACCGTCTAACAAAGTTTTAATACTTTTATAAGTCGTATCATCTTTTACAAGAATATCTGCAACCTTGCCATCTATAATAGATACTTGAACGTTTCCTGTAGTATCACCTAATGTGCCTTGTAAGATGCCTTTGTCAGTATTTGTTGCACTCTCGACTGTAGGTATAACGTAGTTACTCCAGCCGGTCGCAGTATACATAAACTTGTAACTCTTATCAGTGCCACCAGTTACAATTTGTGTAAACAATACAACGTCGCCGAGCTTAGGCGCTCTACTTACTTCTTGTTGTACAAAAGCAGTTAACTGTGCTTGTGTAGGCAATGTAGACGATGACGGGTATGTGCCGATAGGGGTCTCACCACCATACGCAGACTGTTCAAGATTGTTTACTCTATTAGACAAACTTTCATCTGCCGCTTTCAAGTTATTAATGGATTTTGCATGAGCAGATGACTCGTCATCGAGCTCAGTTAAAGCACCTTCTACAGTTTTTGCCTCAATGCCAGGAATATTAATTGCTTTGTCCTGCTTAGTATTACTTAAACCAGTAACTTTACCATCAAGCGTAGTTATTGATTTACTATTGGTAGTTACACGCTTATCTAATGCAGGTATTGTAGTATTATTTATTGTTCGTATAGCCTCAGTGTTATTTTTAACATTTGCTACTAAACCACTATTTTCATTACCTACAGTATTTTGCAAAGCTGTTATATCATCTTCTGTCGTCTTCACTCTTAGTGAAAGTGATGTAGCATCAGCATCAATATTAGTTAAAGCGCCCTCAACAGTAGTGGCTTTTGCAATAGTTTTAGACAAGTTTTTATCTTGCTTTTTGTCTATCTTATCTTTCAAATCCTTTTGCAAAGCTTGGTCTGCAGCATCTACATAAGCTTTAATAATACCAGCCCGAACATATCCGTTAGAATTATAATTCTTGTTACTTGAGTCAAGAGATTCGGACTCTATAATTTTCAGTACAGGCAATGAATTTTTGTCAAAGTCGTTTGTATTTATCTTGAATATACCTGCAACAAAATCACTGCCTATAGGTACAAATACGAACAGCTGTTCATCGCTTACGCTCTTAGGCATGCGAGGTACGATTGTATCGCTTACGCCATCAGGCATACCAGGTACAACTGTCTCGCTTACACTCTTAGGCATACCAGATACAACCGTCTCGTTTATGCTCTTAGGTGTGCGAGGTACAACTGTCTCGTTTATATAATTAAGTTCACTCATTTACTATCTCCTTTGCATCTTCCCATAAGTCAAGACTTCCTTGTACGTTAGTGTCTACATACAACTTATGAGCACCTATAAGAGGATAACTAAAGTCGATATTTATAGGTCTTTTACTTCCTTTTGAATTAACTGTACCCGCAACAAGTTTTAACGCATAGTCGTAACCACTTTGTGACCACTGATTACTTTGTTCCTTAGTGAACTGTTGGAAAAAGTAGAATGAGTATGGGTCAAGCGAAGGTTCAGCCTCTGTGCCAGTAAGCTGCTTATAGTCTTTCGTACCATCGCTTTTTACAATGTAGTATATAGCATAGTTAACAGGTGTAACGCCAGCTTGTACAGCATCAGCAGGTATCAACTTTGCGACATCACTCCAAACAGTTGCTGCATCTTTCCACTCACCATTATTGTCTGCTAGCTTAATAGCTTGCGTACTGTAGAATTTCTTGTACTTATCTGTCGGATTCCAGAAGTTAGCCAAGTAGCGGTCTTCGCTTGTAATGTTAGCTGATGAGGCGACGGTAAACAATAAGTAGCTTCTCTTCACGTAATCATTGCCGTTCTTTACATCCATCGCATCGCTTAGTACGAACGGTGAACCGTCTTGGTTAACTATCCTGAAGCCTACAGTGAAGCTTTCGCCTTGTTCACAATATATGTCTCCGGCTCGTGTTATCATAAGCCACCTCCTTGCTGTGACGGAACGACTGCAGTCTGATTAGCCGCTCTGTTCCTGTCATTGGTTCTCTCGACGTTTGCTGCATGTGTTGCACCGTTGCCAGCAGGGCCACTGTTAGCTCTTGCGCCTCCACGTTGCTCTGTACCTTGTTCAATGACTGCCATAGCTGCTTGCATAGCCTCAGGGTTATTAAGAAGTGCTTGTTCAAGCTCTTGAGGCAAGTGTTGACTGTTTTCACGGATACCGGCAAGTACCACCTTAGCCAGCGGGTACTGGAAGCTGTCCATGATGTTCCAATAAAGCTCAAGTGTTCTTGCGTCAGCCGGATTGCCAAGCGCTCCGTTAATGAACTTATCTTGAGTCTCTTGCCACATCTGCACGCGGTTTTGAGTCAATGTAGCAGCCGGGTCAGTGCTGAACTCGAAGTCGTCCTTATAGTATATCTGACCGTTCTTGTCTTTGTCAAGGAACATGTACTTATTCCACTCAAGCTCTTCCTGTGTGCCGTCAGGCAATGTACGAACAAAGCTGACTGGCTCATCGCTGAATGCAAGTAAGTATTTAAG
>JABLTQ010024419.1_pt1 | contig 45233 bp, 44 predicted proteins | sample 7160101 | NCBI WGS metagenome assembly JABLTQ01 (sample SAMN14651228, study PRJNA627086) | human gut metagenome | isolation source: feces | host: Homo sapiens | reverse complement strand
TAGTTCCGAATCGACTACGAATAGCACCGATTCGGAACTAATTCACAAAATTTGCAACGTGGTTTACCGAATGCTTACACAGAATCTGGTTGATTTGTGTTCCGACACACCCTCTTATGGTATCTGTTTCCTGTTCCGGGGCTTTCACCAAAGTCGGCCAGGGTCAGCCGAACAGCTTCTTGAAGAAACCTTTCTTTCCTTTCGCTTCATGTTCGTAATCCTTTTCTCCCAGCTTTTCTTCAAGAGCGTCCGCCACAAGATCCGCAATCTTGATCTTGTGGTGTATGATCCGGTAGATGCTGCCCCAGTCGAGCATTCCCCCCAGGTTTCTGTCGTCGATAAAAATGTCCGCCTTCAGTTTCCTTGAGAAGTGCTGGTGGTTCTCCCGTTCTTCTTCATAATTTGCATTCACGGCATAGAATTCCACCCCGCGTTCCCTGCAGAAAGCCACAGCCTCGTCCAGCAGTTTGCCTTCCCTGACGCTCCACAGCACCAGCCGGTGCCCTTCCTTCTGCAGCATTCTCAGTGTTTCGAAGGCAAAAGGAAGTTCCCGGCCGATTTCCGGGTAGCGGTGTTCCACGAGAGTTCCGTCAAAATCAACAGCTATCAGCATGGTTTTTGTCATTTCGGTTTAACTGTATTCTCTCTGTTTTCAGAAGCGGTAGCTGACTCCGACGCTTCCGCTCAGCACACCCGACAGTTTCTTTGAAGTGTACACACGTGCCGAGGGAGTGATTTTTCCCTTATACCCTCTGGCGCACTCTTCGAGGAAGATACTCCATTCGTCAGAAATCCGGAAGCTTTCCTGCAGTCCGGCCTCAAATCCGAAGTAGTTGTTCTTCAGCAGTTCGTGGTGCGTGTAGGCGATACCGGCAAATGCATTCAGCGTGAATATCCGGCTTTCGTTGTAATTGCCTATCAGGTTGGTCACGTCAAGCATATAGTCTGCGGCGATGGAAAACGGATACGTTCCTCCTCCGATATACGGATAGCGTCCCACCTCCATATAGGCTCTTACAGCCGATATGGGCGTATATTTGCGTCCGTATCCGATTGTAGCCTGCTGGCCCACCAGCGAGAAGAAGCTTTGTCCCTTGATGTTGGTGGTGCGCATCGGGAAATTGCCCCCTACGCTTGCATACACAAAGTTATAAGGCTTGAACACGCCCCTTCTTGAATCGAAGTCCGCCTTTCTTCTGCGGTACTGCACACCGAACATGACGCCTAAATTCTGCATGTGGCGGTCCTGGGTTATTCCGCTCTTGTACGGCTGCGTATACTGGCTCCGGCTGTAGCGCGCTTCTCCGAATACGCCGATCTGCTCGTTGACGAAATAGACAAGCTGTGCTGCGGCCGTCGGGCTGTGGAACATGCGGATCTTCTTCGAGTACATTGCGCTGCGGTGTCCCAGTGCCCCCAGTTCGTAACCTGCCGAGAGGTTCACTTCCAGTTTCGGATCGGTCAGCGTGGGCTTGAACAGCGTGTTCAGGTTGACCATCGCTTCTATGCGTCCGCCTGCATACACTTCTTCGCTCTTGTTCTGTTCGGGGTTGAATGTATAGTGGAATCCTCCGAATATTGTTCCGCGGATACCTAACGGCATGAACCATTTTCCCAGAGAGAGTGAAGCGGCCGGTCCCAGCATCTGCAGTCCGGGCAGGTTTTCGCGCACGTTCTTGACGAAGTCCGCCTGTGTGCCTATGCCAGCTTCGATGAACAGGTTATCCCCGGCATCTTCCGACTTGGGCTTGACAGGCAGATCCGTAAACCGGTAGGTGATGCCGGTAACCACTCCGTAGGCCAGGTCGTAACGCTTGTTGCAGGTATATCCGTCAATTCCGTCGGTATAAAGATACATCTTCGGCTCCACGAACCAGTCCCAGTTTTCCGACAGGTGGTAAGTGGCTTGAAGTCCGGCATGAAGCGACCCCGAAATCTGAGCGTCCTTTCCGTCGCGTTTGCTGGCATAGCCGCCGATACCCAGCACGGTATACAGGTTCATGTGCGCTCCGCTCCGGTATCCTCCGATGTAGTCAGACAGGTTGAACAGGTGGTCGATTTCGATGCCCCCCTGTTTGAATTCATCGTTGAATCCCCCCAGCAGGGTCACCCGGTAAGTATTGAACGGAGTGAAGTCTTTCGACAGGCTGATGCTTCCGTTGTAGTAGAGCGGAAGTCCTGCTCCGGCTCCTCTCAGCTTCTGGATTCCGGCACCTGCCGAAAGCGAGAAGTTTTTCCCGGGCATGTCGTTCCCCACCTTTTTCCCTTGCGGGATATAGCGCTTCTGCAGGGTATAGTCAAGTGCGTTGAAATATCTTTCCGTACTGTCCTTGCGCAGTTTCACTGCCTGTGCGTGCGAGTCTTCAGGCTGTAAGGCACATATGCAGGCGCATAGGACGGGTATAATATATTTAGGTTTCATAGTTTAATCTTATTTGTTTGTTAGTTATACAAATCCAATGCGATCTCTACGGTATCGTCGTCAAATTCACCGTCGTTCTGTGCGATGGATATGAACTTTTTGTCACGCTTGAAGCATTCCGAGAGCATAAACGCAGTGTCATTGATGCTCAAGTCGCCCTTTCTCGCAGAGATGACGGCCTTGAAGTACCAGGTCAGCGCATCTTCCTGCGGCAGCAGTTCAATCTGTTTCAGAGCCTCTGCATCTCCTTCCGGCGATTCGAGCGCCAGATACATCACTACGGCATTCTGCGGCGAAGAGTTCTTTATGGTGTTGAATGTCTTTTCTGCGCGTGCCTTTTCTTCGGGAGTAGCTCCTCCGCGGAAATATCCTCCGATGGCCCATGCGTAAGCCTTCAGCATGTCATACTTCTCGTCCTCCGGAAGCATCTTGGCCAATATGCTTGCGTTGGTGAAGTCGCCCTTGTTGACATACATGCACAGCTGGTTGTTCACAATCGGCGACGGGTTGATGATTTCAACGCGCTGGTTGTCATCGCTTGTGCGCTTGTAGTCGGTGGTGTAGATTGCGCGGTCAATCAGCGGATCCAGAATCTCCGTGTCTGAAATTCCGTCTTCCAGGCACATGACAGCCAGATTGTTTGCCGCCAATGCCCACGGCTTTCCTCTTTCGGCAAGCGACGTTTCGTAAGCCTTGCGGTAGATTGCTTTCAGCTGCTCCCTGTCTTTCAGCAGCATGAACAGCCGCCAGTACTCATAGCGCGTATACGTTCCGTCTGCCCCTTCCTTTTTGTAGAGAGCCATGATTTCCTCGTCGTTCGGCTCGCGGTAGATTTCGTATATGCAGTTGTAGTTTACCTTGCGCAGTTCTTCGAGATATGTTGTGATTACGGATTTGTAGAACGGCAGCTTTTTCAGGGCGATACCCTGCTGGTTCGCGTCTTTGTATCTGGCGAGCACTTCCTTCACCTGAGCCGCTTCGCCCGTTTTTCCGTCACGTTCGAGCAGCGTTACGATGTCCGACCACGGAGCGACTGTTGCCTGCGGATTGCGGTATACGCGTTCCAGAATCTGGCGGGGCAGGATAGAAGTTATTTCGCTTTCGATGCGTTTCATACGTCTTTCCGCCAAAGCCAGGTTCGAGTAGTAGTTTCCGTCCGGCGATGAAGTTCCGGTAACGTGGAACTCTTTCAGGATTGCGCCCGGCGACTCTGCGATTTCCTTCAGCCTGTTTCTCAGCATGTCAAGGCTTCTTTTGTTCTCCTCGTTCTGCACAAGCTTGTCCGAATTGATTTCAAACGTCAGCAGGATCTTGTCCGACGTGTTGCGCTTCTGTATTTGCGGACGCTCCTTGTAGTCCATCGGATCCATTGTCTGGTACAGCATGTTGTACTGGAGGAACTTTAGCGGCCGTTTTGCCTTGCAGGTGTTCACCTCGTATGTGCGGTAAGTGATGGCCGAATAGTCCTCGATGCTGATTGTCGCGTAGCAGTTGTAGCTGTGGGTTGCGTCCGGCACCACAACGGTGTCGCGCCAGTGGATGGTCATCGGGTCGCTCGAGAGATACTGGTCCTTGATGATGTACGGGTTCAGCGGGTCACGGCTCATGTCATACCCCTTTTTTCGGAGCTGTGTCATGGCATATTCTTTTCCGTCGTACACCAGCGGACGCGGGAGCACCACCGTGTCATTCAGCATACAGTCCACCACATACGGCTGGATGATGAGCCTCGAATAGCGGTTTCCCGTGTGCGACGGGATGTTGAACGTGGTGTAAGGTATATACTGGTTGCCGAACATGATCGGAGCCTGCGGTTCGGGTGCCATTTCCGTGCGTATGCCCGTCACGGTCACTTCACTGAGGTGAAGTCCGTCGTTGATTTCCACGTCTATTTTCATGCGGTGGTCCACTTCCTTGAATACAGCCGTGCTCAGTCCGGCCTTGAAGATCAGGGCGCCGTTGTCGGGTACCATGATTTCGTAGTATCCGTTGTTGTCGGTCGTAGTCTTTGCGTTCTTGTCGAGATGGAACATGATCAGCCTGTCGGGATCGTTCGGATCCGAGTCGAGCGCCTTCTTTATGTCTTTTCCTTCAGCCACGGTCTTGGCCGCATACACCTGGACTGCGATGTCGGAAAACGGTATTTTCTTTCTTCCGGCGATGTTGTAGACGATACCTGTCACTTTGGTCATCTTCTGGGCTGCAGCCGGAAGCGCGCACCCCAGCAGGCACGTTATGAGGAGAATTCCTGTTTTAAAGTAAGTTTTCATGCTTCATTTCATTTAAATATGTACGTACATGTGATTCCCAGTCCCATCGGCATCACTTTCATGCCGGTGGAATTGTAGTTGTCCGGGGCAGGAGTCCCTTCCTCGTATTTCTGTTCTCTGAACCACATCAGCGAGATTCCTGCGCTGAATTCCAGGTTGAACCGTTTGGTGAGCGGCAGTGCATATCCGTATACAAGCCCCGGTCCTGCGGCGTCGCCGAAGTGGCGTTTCCCGGAGAATGTGGCGTTGTATCTCATGCCCTGCAGTCCCAGGGCGATGAAGCTCTGTGCAAGCGGCCGTCCGCTTATCCAGTACCTCGCCTGTATGTCAACACCCTTGATGCTGCAGTCGAGCGGATTCTGGTCGACCGAATAGAATGCACCCGCCATTACGCTGGTCTTTTCGGAAGTGACCAGTTCGAACGAAAGGTTGGGGGTCAGGTTTCCCCACAGGAGTGCATTTGTCTTTGCCGCAATCAGCTGTGCGTGCATGTGAGATACAGCGCATGCCAGCAGCATTGTCATTGCGGCTTTTTGAATTGTCCTCTGGTTAAATAGCTTTAGCATATCCGTTAATATTTAGTTTTCGTTTTAGTATATTTATATTTGATCGAATTGAAGCGGTAAACGATGCCTACCCTGATTTCCGTGGGAAGGGGATAGGGAAGGATGTGCCTTCCTTTTTCCTCCGTGAGCACCGTCTTTCCGTCCGCGAACCTGTATTTGCCGTATTCGGCGTAAAGCATTCCGATGCTCAGTCCCAGATCAAGGTCGAGCCCTCCCTGCTTGCACTGGTATAGCGGCACTTCCCATCCGCCGGTGACTCCCGCCTGAAACAGATCGCCGGCCACTCCCTTGTTCCACATCAGGTTGAACTTCGTGTATCCGGCATAGATTCCCCAGTAGTACGTCCGCCAGAATTTCGGCATACGTTTCTGTCCGGGGCGGATCTGGAGCGACGGCTTTATGTGCTTCCGCGCCTCAATGCGGTAATCGTTGATTCTCTGCTGGATTTTCTGGTCGAAATTGACGTCTGTATTTCCGTTCCATGTGGCGGATATGCCCAGTGTCCACTTGTTGTATACAGAGCTGGATAGGTCATATTCCACTCCAATGTTCGGCATTAGCCCCACCCAGTTTACGGCATTTGATCTGAATGCCCACCTTTCTTTGAACGGAATCGTCTGTTTCTGACTTTTTTCTCTTGCGGCTTGTGCTGTGGCTACCTGAAAACAGCAAACTAATATCAGTAATCCTGTAAAAACTCTCCTAAAAAACATTAACTTGTCTTTTTATTTTATGGTCTATGTTGCATATTAGAAATTGTATGTCATGCCAACTGTCAGCGTGAGCGTTCCTTCTCCGCTTCTGCCGCCGGCCAGTCCGTCCAGCTTGTCGCCCACGATGCTCCCTTTGCCTTCAATGTTCAGGCAGAGATGCTCGTTCATGCGGAAGCTGTTGAGCAGTCCGATGGTCAGTGTCGGAACGGCGTCCGCATTGTGGCGTGCCGCTCTTCTGGCCACACCTATACCCATGAACGGGATGGCGCTGTACAGGCGTTCTTCGTCCGCCCCGACAGCCAGCTCCGAGAGGTTCAGCATGGCGTCAACATGTGCGTGGCCGTAGTTCCACGATTCTTTCTTTCCGGACTTTGTGCCTCCCACTGCGTGCAGCGCATTGAGCTGCAGCCGCACTGCGATGGCGGGGGCTATCCATTTTCCTACGGCAATTTCGCCGCCGGCTCCGAAGCGTTCCCCGAAGCTGATCTGGCTGTCGTAGTCGCCCACATAGCCGTGTATTCCCACGCCTCCCATGAGAAACCATTTCTCATTTTTGGGGAAAGCGTCCCATTTTCCCTGTGCAAATGCCGCAGAGCCGGCAAAAAGCAGCAGCAGTATCAAACATATTGGCTTGAAAGTTCTTGTCGTTTTCATTTTTTTATGTATAAGTTTTGATTAGTAAGCGTTCTTTTCCCCATGGATTGCGTTCGCAATCGTTCTGTAGATGATGAACAGGTCAAGGCCGAAACTCCAGTGCTCGATATACCAGATATCGCCGAGTATGCGTCCTTCCATGTCTTTCAGATCCTTGGTTTCGCCCCTGTAGCCCGTCACCTGGCTCCATCCCGTGATTCCCGGCTTCACGAAGTGGCGCACCATGTATTTGTTGATCAGTTTCGAATATTCTTCCGTGTGTTTCAGCATGTGCGGGCGCGGTCCCACCACGCTCATGTCGCCTTTCAGCACATTGATGAACTGCGGCAGCTCGTCGATGTTCGTTTTCCGCATGATGTTTCCCCATTTTGTCTTTCTCGGGTCGTTCTTTGTGGCCTGCAGCGTGTCGGCCTGCGCGTTCACCTTCATGCTTCTGAACTTGTAGCAGTAGAATTCCTCATCGTTGAGCCCGTTCCGTTTCTGCTTGAAGAAGATCGGTCCCGGCATGGTTATTTTCGTTACGATTGCCACGACGATGAAGATGATGGGGAAGAGCGTGCAGAGGAACAGCAGCGAGAACACGATGTCGAACGTCCGTTTCAGCACCTTGTTTCCGAAGCGGCTCAGCGGATCTCTCCGCAGGCTGAGGTAGGGCACGTTGCCTACCATGTTGAAGTACATGCGGTGGTGCAGGTAGTTGTATACGTTCGGCACGCTGTAGAAGTGAACCACGTGGTTTTCGCAGTAGTCGATGATTGATTTTATCAGCTGTCCGTTCTTCGACGGGAGGCTGCAGTACAGGTAGTGCGTGTTTTCATTCTCTTTCAGGTAGTCGATCACATTTTCCGGAGTTCCCAGGTATTTGCAGTCCCGCGGGAAATCCTCGTTCGGTTCGAAGTCGAAATAACCCTGCACCCTGTATCCCGTATAGTCCTGGTCCGTCAGTTCGTGGTAGAGGTCCTGCATGTTCTGTGTGCTTCCCACCAGCACCACGTACCTCAGGTTTCCTCCCCGCTGCCTGTAGCTCTTGACGAACCTGCGGAGCGAGAGCCGGAACAGCGCCATGATTATGAAAAGGATGATCAGATAAGTGAAGTAGAAAAGCGACCATGCATCCAGGAACTTCCCCATGTGGAGAATCAGTCCCGCAAGGATTCCGAATCCGACAATGTTCTTGAATACCTTCGTAATGATTTGGTAAGCATAAACTTTTCGCTTGTAGAGCACAACTCCCACCTGGATTGCGGCGATGAAATAGCAGAGCACGATTATCAGCAGGCTCTGCAGCATCGGTGCATTCATTGTCTTGTTCCAGGGATTGTTTTCCGTCAGACGGCAGTAGAGATAATAAACCGCTCCTGCAACAACAGTTTCGCAGCATACAACAAACAGGTTTACCCACTGGTTGTAAGAATCATAGTTTTTTCTTTCCAGCATATCTAAAAAACTCTCTTTTGTTTACCGGCGCAAATAAACGCTTTTTTTAATGAAAATGTTTAAAAATCGGAGTCCGAAAACGTATTTTTAATAATATTTACCACATGAGGTTTCAATCCTGTGACAAAAAGCTTGTACAGGGAAGCCTGTGGTAAATACGTTTTTTTAAAATTACAGGTTCAGAATCTCGCGGATTCGGAGTTGTATTTCATCAATGGAAGACAGGTTGCCTTCCTCATCCGTACAGCTCACTGCGCTGAAGTCCTTTTCTTCAGCCAGCAGCTTGCGGTACATCTCCAGTACATTTCTTTGAAAAGCCAGCGAACTTTCGTGTATGTCCTTCCGGCCGTTCAGATAGTCCCGGTCACTCCCCTCACGTTCCGATGTCAGCGAGCGTTCGATAAAGCTGAAAGGCATGTCAAGAAAAAGTGTGCGGTCGGGGCGGGGCAGGGCGTTGTGTCCGAATTCATATGCCAGAATCCAGTCCTTCAGTTCCCTTTTCTTCTCCTCCGCCTTCAGTTTGGCGCACTGGAAAGCCACATTCGAATATACATACCGGTCGGCCAGCACGCAGTATCCTTTGTCCAGCCATTCCCGGATGATGCCTATATGCTCCAGGCGGTCGTTGGCGAAAAGCAGTGCCACCAGTTTGGGGTGCACCTCTTCCAGCGAGCCGAACTCTCCTCTGAGAAATTCAGCCGTCAGATTTCCGTATACGCCCTGGTTGAGCATCGGAAAGTGGATGAAGCGGTGCGCCGTTCCGTCCGCCTCCAGCTTTTGCTGAAGCAGACGCACCTGTGTGGACTTTCCGCATCCGTCCAGTCCTTCTATGACAATAAATTTACCTTTCATTCTTTCGGATATGTTAGCAGATGAAGAGAGGGTGTCAAAGCAGCGGATGGCCGTCAAAAAGCAAGGTCATTCTTTTTTTGGCACCGCCTCTCCGTTTGTTCGCTTCACGCAGCGGCCTGCCGTCACGCGGTCTGGTGGTTGATGCAAATCCCCTTCAGGTACCATTCGTACAGGCGGTGGATACCCTCGTCGATTTCAATCTTGTGGTGCCAGCCCAGGTTGTGCAGCTTCGTCACGTCGGTCAGCTTCCGCATGGTTCCGTCCGGTTTCGAAGCGTCCCAGCGCAGTTCGCCCTTGAAGTTGATTTCCTTCATGATCTTCTCTGCCACTTCCTTGATCGACAGCTCCTTGCCCGTGCCCACGTTGATGTGGCAGTTGCGGATTTCCTTGTCGCCTTCCTTGTAGGTATCCTTGAAGTCTACATTCAGCAGCACATGTACGCTTGCGTCAGCCATTTCTTCGCTCCACAGGAACTCGCGCAGCGGCTTTCCGGTTCCCCACAGGGTCACGGCTTCCGGCGTGATTCCGTATTTGGCCAGCTTGTCCAGAATTTCCTGTTCCGAGTTGCTTCCGTTTACGCCTTCCACCGGACGCAGGTTGATGTCCTTGCGCACAGCCTCCCAGTCGCCTTCGTTCAGGCATTTGGCCAGGTGGATCTTGCGTATCATTGCCGGCAGCACATGGCTGTTTTCCAGATGAAAATTGTCGTTCGGCCCGTACAGGTTTGTCGGCATTACGGCGATGTAGTTTGTGCCGTACTGCAGGTTGAAGCTTTCGCACATCTTCAGTCCCGCTATTTTTGCGATTGCGTACGGCTCGTTCGTATATTCCAGCGGCGAAGTGAGCAGCACTTCCTCCTTCATCGGCTGCGGAGCCTCGCGCGGATAGATGCACGTGCTTCCCAGAAAGAGCAGCTTCTTCACTCCGTGGCGGAAACTTTCTCCTATCACGTTCTGCTGGATCTGCAGGTTCTGATAGATGAAGTCTGCCCGGTATTGCAGGTTTGCCATGATGCCTCCTACATGCGCTGCGGCCAGCACCACCGCTTCCGGCTGTTCTTCATCAAAAAATTTCTTCACGGCAACCGGGTCCAGCAGGTCCAGTTCCTTGTGCGACCGTCCTACCAGATTCGTATATCCCCTTTGCTGCAGGTTGTTCCAGATGGCGGAACCCACCAGTCCGTGGTGTCCCGCCACAAATATTTTTGTAGATTTATCCATTGATTTAAGTTTTTAAGTTTTTGAGTTTGTGAGTTGACAAGTTGACGAGGTTTTGGTTAGCTTCTTTACCTTCTCCAACTCCTTTAACTTCTCTAACTTCTCTAACTCCTTTAAAAAAAACTTACTTCACGATTCCCTTCTCCAGGTATTCGGCCAGGTTGGTGCGCACTTTCTCGCTTGCACGTTCTATGGCCACTTTTGCCATGTCGGCGTCCACCATGATCTTCACCAGTTCTTCAAAGCTTGTCTTTCCCGGATCCCATCCCAGTTCGGCTTTCGCCTTGGTCGGGTCACCCCAGAGGTTCACCACGTCTGTCGGGCGGTAGAAGTCTTCCGACACTTCCACAAGCACCTTGCCCGTAGCCTTGTCGTATCCCTTTTCTTCCAGCCCTTCGCCCTTGAACTCCAGTTCGATGCCTGCATGTTTGAATGCCAGGTAGCAGAACTCGCGTACCGAATGCTGCACGCCCGTAGCGATTACGAAATCTTCCGGAGTGTCATGCTGCAGAATCAGCCACATGCATTCCACGTAGTCCTTTGCGTATCCCCAGTCACGCAGCGACGAGAGGTTGCCCAGATAAAGCTTGTCCTGCTTTCCCTGCGCGATGCGTGCGGCTGCCAGCGTGATCTTTCTTGTCACGAAGGTTTCCCCGCGGCGTTCCGACTCGTGGTTGAACAGGATACCCGAGCAGCAGAACATGTTGTACGCTTCGCGGTATTCTTTCACAATCCAGTAGCCGTACAGTTTGGCCACAGCATACGGGCTGTACGGATGGAACGGTGTGTTTTCGTTCTGCGGAACTTCTTCCACCTTGCCGTAAAGCTCCGATGTGGAAGCCTGGTAGATGCGGCATGAATCTGTCAGTCCGCACTGGCGCACAGCCTCCAGCACACGCAGCACGCCTGTAGCGTCTACGTCGGCTGTAAATTCCGGCGAGTCGAAGCTCACCTGCACGTGGCTTTGTGCTGCCAGGTTGTAGATTTCCGTCGGTTTCACTTTGTTTACTACCTGGATAATGCTCATCGAATCCCCCAGGTCCGCATAGTGCAGATGAAAATGCGGAGTGCCTTCCAGATGAGCGATGCGTTCACGATAGTCTACCGAAGAACGGCGGATTGTACCGTGCACTTCATATCCTTTCCCCAACAAAAATTCAGCCAGGAACGAACCGTCCTGTCCGGTGATTCCGGTGATCAATGCAACTTTTCTCATGTGTAAATTAGTTATGTAAAAAACTTGAAATCCAAATTTTGTGCAAATATATTGATTTTAGCCCAATCAATGTATATAATCAATGTTTTTTTAGGCCGTTTATAGCCTTTTCATCATCAGCTTCCCCACATTCCACAGAAACAGCGTGTTTCCGATGATGTATCGTTTCCACATCCGTTTCGGCTCTTTCAGCAGCCGGTACAGCCATTCCAGGCTGTGTTTCTGCCACCATTCCGGCGCCCTTTCCACCGTGCCGGCGAAGAAGTCGAACACGGCTCCGATGGTTCCCGTATGGCAGCGGATTTTCAGCTCGTCCCAGTGCGTGTAGGTCCATTTCTCCTGCTTCGGTGCCGTCATGCCTATCCACAGCAGGTCCGGATCCGCCCTGTTTATGGCCTCGATGATGGCGCGGTTGTCCTCCTCGCTGAATTCCGGCTTGTAGGGTGGGGAATAGGTTTCCACCGTAATGTTCGGATACACGGTTTTTGTCCGTTCCTTTATCAGTCCCAGCACCTTTTCGCTGCTGCCCATGAAGAAACATTTTCCCCCCTTCCTGTTCAGCCGCTCCATCTCCATGACAAACAAGTCCCATCCGGCGATGCGTTCTTTCGGCTGGCTTTTCGCTTTCAGCCACCTGCATGCCATCACGATGCTTGCCCCGTCCGGAATCAGTGCATCTCCCCGTTGCAGCGCTTCCGCGAAAAGCTTGTCCTTCAGAGCTGTGTTATACGAATGCGCGTTGATCGTGTTTATCAGCTTCTTCCCTTCCGGGATAGCCTCCAGCTCTCTTTTCGATTCGATAAGTCGTAACTCATTCAGTTTGATGTCCATGTTTTATGATGTTAGATTACATTTCCGTTGCGATTCCTATAGTCATTACTTCCACTTCCGATACAGCCTCCAGCGTATGGAACGTTCCTTTTCTGATCTGCACGAAATCCCCCTCGTGACAGGCTGTCCGTTCCCCGTCGATTGTCAGTGCCGCTTCCCCGTGCAGGAAGAAAAAATACTCCTCCATTGTCGCATGGCTGTGCCCGTTTGCCGTTTCCCCCGCGTGCAGTGTTGTCACTGCAATCTGCGTTACAGCCGTTTCCGTTTCGCCGGCCGACAGCAGCACCCGCTTTTCGCCTACCCCGTGCGAAGTGAGCCGGGGAAGTATGTCTTTCAGATGTTTGAGCATAATCCGCTAAACTTGTATATCTTGATTTATAGAAGAAAGATTCTTCTTTAAGAAATCAATAAGATTAGATAATGCTTGAGCTTTTAAATTCCAGTGATTTTCGTTCTTGTAATCTCTTTTTGCCTCTTTTATCATTTCTTTCTCCGATCTGGATGGACCCAACAGTGCTTCCAGATAGGCATAGATTCGAGTCTTCTTGGCAGGAAGCGTCAAAGTGCCTTTCCATGGCAGGCTGACGCCTTTTAATGACTCCTCGTATTTATTCCAACATTCCATGACAGGCTGGTTTACGGGATTGATGGTTTGCATCAGCAAATCTTCCAATTCTCCGCTGTTGGCATTGTCCGGAAGCAGAAAAAGCTCAAAATCTACTTTGCTTCGTCTTTTCCAGTCCAGCAGTTCGGTCCTGCGTCTTTCACAATTGCTGTCAGCATCGAATATTACGAGATTGATTCCTCCGTCATCCGTTGTCCGCAGCATTTCATTGATGAACGTTTGTTCCTTGTTGGTGGCGGTCAAGTTTGTATAGCCGTCAGTCTTTATTATATTGTCAGAAGGTATATTTTGAGAGAAAACGGATTCTAAAAGTTGTTCGATGAACCGCTTGTCTGCAATCCCTTCCACGAAAATCCGGTATGTATCTTTCATCTTCTGATTTCAATTTCGTTGTCAATGGCTTCTTTCAGTTCGTCATATCCATAGCTATAGACCTGAAATCCTTTGTTTTTTGTTTTCGCTACATTGTATACATGTGTCAGTTTCCGCAAACTATCTTCTTCCTGCATGGCATTTTTGAGCCCCATCAGGCAATCCAGATTATGTGTTGTAACGAACAGTTGTATGTCGTGCGTCAAAATGAACTTCAATATAGTTCTCCACATCAATTTGTGGGCGCTGTAATGCATTCCATTGTCTATTTCGTCAATGAATACGATATCATAGTCTTCGCAGGCAATAGTTGATATGATGTTTATCATCCGTCTTACTCCATCTCCTCCCATACTTATCGGCAGCAGCTCTTTCACATCTTTGATTTTCAAGTATAATCCATCAGGCAATGCCTCTATTGATTCGATTGAAGGGTCAAAATCATGCAGAGCATTGGTTACAAAATGCTTTCGGTTGTGTTTTACCAATGTGGAAAAATTGGCCGTGGCATTAGCGTCGTTTTTGTCGACAGGAATGAACAGCGCATTTAAAAGCTCTCTATATCCATTGTCCGTTTCCTGCCGGGTATTTCCGTCGTTTGCGACAACTATTTTTGAATGATATGTAAAACCTTTTCCATTTTCCTCTTGACCGAATTCAAAATTCAGTTGGCTGATTATGGCCTGGTTCGCTGAATTGCTGGATGACATGTCCGTTTCATTGCGTGATGTAACGGGAGCAAATGTTATTTTTCTTGTTTTCCCGTCTGTCATGAATCCTTTTAAGAGAGGTTTGTTGCTGAAGTCCACATTATGAAACAGATACCTGGAACTGTCTATGCTGTTATTAAGCAATGCCGTTCTGAGATAATTTATGCGATTGGATATAAAAGGATTCGACATGCCGCTCAACATGAATGCGGCTTCCAGTATGGATGTCTTTCCCACATTGTTTGCTCCTACAAAAATATTGATTCTTTGGAGCTGCTTGATGGTGAGCGAATCAAATCCTCTGAAGTTTGTAATTGTTATTTCTTTGAAGTGGCTGTTCATGTCTTTGAATATTGTTGCGTAAGACAAAAGTAATCAAATATATGGAGTTTTCAATGTGTCAGGTTGTAAAAAAGCGATTGGAATCTTCAGATGCCGTTTTTTGTTTGAGTGGATGTCGGAGCGGGATTGGCAGCTATCTTCTTTTCCATTTCTCATCAGAAATGACATATTTCTTTTTTATTCTGGCTTTTGCTGTACGGTATTTTTTTACCGTTGGAGGCGTTTCTGAAAGCCGGCTTTGTTCTTGCGAAAAACATGCGGAACTGAATATGTTCTCTTGCGGCTTATCGCCCGACAGCAGCACCCGCTTTTCGCCCACCCCGTGCGAAGTGAGTTGCGGCAGTATGTCTTTCAGATGTTTAAGCATAAATGTCATGACTGTCTGAGAGTGTCAGCATCTTATCGTACGCAGTTGTGGGCGGAAGATAAGCTTCTGATTTTTCCGGTTGTTTTTCCCTGACAGGCTGTCTCCCGTTTCGTATGGAAAATGTACAGTAAAGCAGCAGACCCGTCAGCACACCGATGATGATTGTGGTAGCCATTCTGTTCGTGTTCCGTGTAATCAGCTGCAACATATAAGGCAGCATTCCTCTCCTTATTCTTTGCTTCTTACGGTAGTTACCAGACTTCTTCTCACCGCCTTGGCGCATGACTTCAGTACGTCTTGTTTCTTTATATTGTTTCTTCTGATGTAGTCAGCCGTATCTTCAGGCAGAATGACCGTTCTTTCATGAGGAGCTAGATACACTTCACCTATGCGTGGAACTCTTGCGCGCACAACACGTCTGTATTTGTTTGTCGTGAACGATACCCCTCTCGTTTTGTTGATCAGTGCGCTTACGGGGACAATGTTCACATAAACGGGCTCTTCCTTTTGCTTGATCGAAATGTTAAGCATGATTACGGTAAATTGATAGGTTTCCAAAATTAATAAAAAAGACGAAATCCTCTATCTTCTTCTGCCTTTTCCTTTATTTGATTAAAAAACATTAACGAAGAATGCAGCCTTTGCTTCTTCCGGATTGTCCGTGCAGTCTTGCCCTTCATTTTCTTTCGTCAGCTCTTCTTTTTCCGGCGTTTTGTATTATGTATTTGTTCACCACAGAGGCACGCTTTTAATTCCCTCTGTGCAGCTCTGTGACCTTTGTGGTAAGGCAGACTACTCAAATAAGTTGTGCCGGTGCAGTGCTTGCAGTCTGTGACCCTGTTTTGGTCACCAGGGCCTGAGCACCTCCCCTCCAGTCATAGTTCTCCGCTTTGAAGGTCTGGGCGAAGACCCGCGCCAGGCAGCGCAGCACGCAGGCGGCAGCGGCGATGAGCAGGTTGCCGTTATGCGCAATGTAGTCTAATCGGGGATATTTATTTTTTCACAGAAAGATTTTATTTGTTCTTTCAGCCTGTGTTCCTGTCCCGCTATTTCTGTCTGGCTGGCTTCAACTTCTTTTTGTGCCTTTTTATAAATGCTTAGATAACAGATATACGGCATGAAAAAAGGCAGCAGAAACCCGTTTAGTATGATGAGACTGAAAATTGATATCTTGAACAGATGTGACTGATAAGGAAGCAGTTCTAAATCCGTCAGAGATGCAAGGCCGAACAACAGGATACAAATGATGATTGATATGCCGAAAATCGAAGCGAAATCTCTCAATGCAGACATATAGCCCATATTCTGTTTTGTGTTGTTTTCCCCATCCGTACCCTCGGATTTCTTGTCTTTCTGTGTGTGAAAGTAAAAAACAACTATGAACCTTCTCCAAACCCATATCCAGTAAAAAAATGAAATGGCAATGAAAGCAACCAAGGTGGAGCATAAAAAATCATTGCATTTTATCTGAGGCATTCTTAAAAGTTCGTCAAAGATAAAGATCAGCACGCATAGCCCAAACGTATAGAGAGGTGCTATGACCTGTTCCTTAGCTTTCTCGATTCTTTCAAATTGTGTATCACCTTTTGTTTCCAAGGGCACTCCATACTTGAACTGCAGTTCTTGTTGGACCCTTGCGATTTCTGTCAGCAGTTTGGTTCCTTCCTGTTTTTTATTAAAGTCACTTCGCGGGTCGTTTACGTAGAACATCAGCAGCTTGTATTCTGCTGTTTTCATAATGTTCCCGAAACGGATATGCGTGCGCAATTTGTTGATTTCTTCCTCAAAGTCAGTTCTCACTGTTTCCAGTATCTTGTAAATGAAGTTATTGTCGTTATGGAATATACATAAGACAGCCAATGTGGCCAGTGTTCCTAAAAAAGTCTGGCTGTTTCCCAGCAGCTCAAAAATGTCTTCCCCATCCATATTTCCCCTTTAGTTGAAAGTTGTGTTTTTGGCTAGTTTAAGAAGAATCTGAAAATTCTTTTCACATGCATCTGAATAAGTGCGGTTGTGGAAGGTGCAGATGGCATTATGAAGCATTTTATCTACTTCAAAGCGCGTGATGCCGGAATCCGTATAGCAGAAATGGTTGATGTCTGCCTTAAAGGAGAAAGTTTCATCAAGCTTATAGAATGAAATGATGTTCTCCTTTAGTTTGCTGATAAACAAATCCTTGCATATCATGTCATCAAAGATTTCATCTGAATAGCTTTCAAAGACAACCGTTAGTTTAGAATCCGGTTTGTCAAAAAAGTCTTTCAGGCTCTTAATCATGGCATCCTTCACTTTTCCGGCATCTTCTTCTCCGCTGTCTTTTCCTATATGGTCGTAAAACCTTTCTCTTAAGACAGAAAGTTCACCGCAATACATATTGACCTGCTTTGCGTTGTCAAACATGAAACGCATAACAGTAGCATTGTGAGAGCGGTCGTTATTGAAATAGTAAGTTTCTTCCGTTCTTTTAAAAGCTGCTTCCAAATTGTGATAATATGCAGTTAATTCTTTAAAAGTTGCCATATTAATTGGGTGTTAACTTTATAGTTTTGCAAAAATAGAAAAAAACTTCAATAAAAGAAATGTTTAGTCGGTTTTATTGTTTATGGCTGGTTCATTTATGTCATTTATATCAGCGTTTATAAACATATCAACTGATATTATGGTCAGTAGGGCTTGAACACCGCTCGCCAGTCGTAGTCCTCCGCCTTGAAAGTCTGGGCGAAGATTCTTGCCAGACAGCGCAGTACGTAGGCAGCAGCGATGATGATGAGCAGCATGATGAGCAGGTTGAGAGGGAAGAGGTGGTTCATTTTGTCGGTGAAGAGCGCGTATTGTACGAGATAAATCTCCAGGCATAGACCTCCCACAAACTTGATTAGTATACCTGTATATCTGTTGTAATAGAGCTTCTTCATCGTTTCCGTGTTGCAGAGCTTATACAGATAGAATGTGATTCCCAGCAGAGGAACGAGTGACAGCAGTTCCAGATGTTGAAGCGCTTCTATCTTTCTGGCTACAGCCAGCATTCCATAGTAGATTATCGTGCATCCTATGAATTTCAAACCGTCTTTGGCGAAGCTGAATTTCCAGTTTTCCTTATTGCATATTCCCAATGAGGCTCCCAACAGCATGAACAGGAAATAGTGCCCCCATTTGAAATAGGTGTTTCCGTAAATGTTGAATCCGAAAGACGGATTCATGATGAAATACCATGCTGTTACAATGATGCCGGTCAGTGCGAATGCCCATTTCAGTTTGTCAAGCATTAGCCATCGTATCAGATATAGAATTACATAATATATCATAATGCAAGTGACGAACCACCCTCCTCCATGAATGAGTGTATAAACCATATCATGGTGCAGGTTAAAGCATAGCGCACTCAGTGCGGCCCATGCGAACACAGTAGGATAGATGCGGTTGATTCTTCGTTTGTACCAGTTGTCTAATCTTCCCATTCTTCCTAAGAAGAGTGTGAATCCGGATGCAAAGAAAAAAAGTACGTCACCGATTGCTCCGCCTGTGGCCAGTGCGCTGTATTTGCCATAGAGCAGTTCCATGTGGGAGTTGGTGATTATAAGTGCTGCTATGAATTTGAGGATGTCTATGCTGATGTCCCGTTGTTTCATTTGTTGCGTATTTTATTGTAAAGTTCCACCATTTGTTTAGCTTTGTTTTCCCATGAGAGTTCCTGTTGTTTCTTCACACAATGATTTGACATTTCCTCCAGCTTTTCTCTATGATTATAGAGATATTTAATTTCGTTGGCAAAGCCATTGATGGCATTTTTAGGTGTAGTAAGCTGAATTTTTCTCCCAATAGTTGCATCTACTATTGGGCCAAAACCGCATCTGTCGAAGCATACGATGGGTAATTTGTTCTGAATAGCTTCCAGAATGACGGTTGATGTGGCCTCAAATATGCTTGTAAAGAAGAATATATGCGATTTCTGCATGAGTTCAAGCACTTGATCATTGGGTATCTGGCCATGCCATATACACAGGTCACTAATGCCTAATGATTCAGCATAATTTTTATACATTTGAGTTTCTTCTTTTGTAAACGCTTGTCCGACAATATGAAATCTGATATTTTTCAGATTCTTTATTTTTTGGATTACATCAAGGGCTAGCTTCAATTGTTTGGTGTAAATAAAGCGGCCAACCCAAAGTATATCAAAGAATGTGTTGTCTTTTATAACCTGCAATGAACGTTCTTTGATGTAACATCCTGTTTCATTGATTTGAATGCTATGTATATGATGGACTTTTTCAATTATTTGACCGCTTTCCGGAGTTGCAGTAATTAAGATGTCTGCTTTTCTTAAAGCAGCATTTACTTTTTTTGAATATTTAAGTTGAAATTGAGTGATTTTATTTTTGATCAAATAAAAGAGAGTAAATTTCAAGCCGCCACCTTTTAAGAATGAAAAGGGAATAGAGCCTAGTCCGGCAATAGGTCCCCAAACAAATGGCTTTTCTTTGATGCTCCAGAGATAACCAGGTTCTCTGAACCCTACCATGTTCAGTTGGTGGATTAAATCAATATGGTGTTGTTTGATAATTTCTTTAGCTATTTCTAACGTCTTCTTTTGCCATTTGTCATAATAGATATAGAAGCGCCAATCTCCTTGATTCCAGCACATTTTTCTAATTTCATCTGAAACGGGATTATAGTAGAAGTGCATGTTTTTTCCTTGCGGCAAGGTAGGGAGGGTTGCTTCTATTTTGTCACGGAACTCACCTTCGGTGATGATGTGCAGTTCGCAATGTTTGGCAAGGTTTACGCACCAGTTCCATGCCATTCCGGGTTCGCTTCCCATATTGGGAGAACAAGCATATGCATTGACAAGAATTGATAACATGTCTATTGGTTTTCTATTGAGTCAATTAAATATTTTTCGGATGCTTTTCTATATAATTCCAATTGTTCATTAGCTGTTGTATAGTCAATTTGGTTGGAAACATTAATGGAGTCTATTGGAATATCATCCCTTAATAGTCTTGAGTTGAGTTTAGTAACGTTTAATAAGGATTCTAAGCGAGAATTATTTTTCTTTTTTGCTGATACGATACTATAAAAAGGAACATTGAAGTTTATAGAAAAAGCTGTACCATGAAACGAATTGGTTACTATATATGTTGCATTACATATAAGTGATAAAAATTCTGCTGGACCCGCATCTGCAATATTTATAATTCCTTTGTTATGAGTATTTGCATATGCTCTTTTACAGATTCTATATACTTTTAGATTGTATTGTTTGCTGATTTTTAGTGCTAGTTCAACAATAGCTTTGGAGTCTGATAATTGATAAATCAGAATATACTTTGATGGCATATTGGGGTATTGCTTCATGACTTTACTCCAGTCTGTTTTATTTAAAAGCAAAGTTGGATCTAAAACAAGATGTGCTTTTTTATTAGATAATTCTTTTACTAATGTAACCCCAGATTGTTCTCTAACGGATATGTAATCTAAATTATCCAATAGTTTCTGAAACCTTTCTTTTAGCGAGTCTGGGATTTCTGAGATTCCGAAGCTCGAAGCATACGCAATCTTTTTTTTCTCTTTAGGTGCAAAAGTAAGGAAATAGGGTTCAATGGAGGACGATGTAAAAGGGTTCCAAACTTGATCGCTGCCTACCATGTATATGTCATATGAACTGCAATTATTATACAATGCTGGCATTGAAGAATATTCTTTACTGAATTTTGTGTTTCTTTTGTGGAATTCGGAGAAGTTATGAATCCTTTTTTTTATTTGATTGTTGAATAAAGGACAAATGCAGTCCATAGAGAAATTGATCAGACGATATTTGATCCAATAAGAAATTCTTTGTTTCAAGTTCATTTTAATAAATGAACTTGAAATTTTAGAGTCTTTATATCGCCAATTTTTATAGTACAAATAGTCGATAATTTCTGTATTATACCCCAGCTGTTGTAATTTCTTTTCCAAAGCGAAAGCCTGTAGTTCTGCACCATAATTATTAACCTTTACTATGGTTATTATTCCAATTCTTGTCATTTACAGTATTTCTTTAAAATTATTTTTTTCAATCTTTTCGTATGAAGAATGGAAGCTAATCTGTAACATCCCCAAAGAAGCTTCCAAGGCATTTTATTCGTAAGAATAGCTATCCATAAACTTTGTGGTAAAACCTTTTTGAAGAAATTTGGAAATAAAGCAAAAGGATGATATTGTATGTATTTGAATCCGTCATATAAACGCGGTTGCCCATTGATTGCGTCTGTTAGTTTGCTGTTGAAGATGTATAACTCGTCAGAGGCAGACAATAATAGTGAATGACCGTGAGAGTTGTTGGCGATGATTAAAGATACACCTTTTTGAGCATCTTCTAATTTGAATGCTTTGCCCCAAAAGTCTGCTAATGTAATGTCTGCTGTACGATTGATTGATGAATAGATACAGTTACTGCAACTTCTTCTGTCTAATAAGCAACTTGAAAATATTTGATAAAATATATCTTGGCTTTTAGATAGAACATGAGGCTTTCCGTCAATATTTAAAGTGGTTCTTTGTGATTTACCCCATCCTTCTTTTTTATCTCTGAATGATAGAAGTGAACTGGCATGGTGATGCTTTAAATGCAATTCTAGTGCTTCTTCACCAGGGATGCCATGGCAAATAATTTCAACTGTATATAAGAGTTCTGAGGTCTTATTCTTTCCAAGAAAGCCGTAAAGGCCTGCTATTTGGCATGGTGTTCCAGAGAATAGTACATGGTAACCATCACGCAGTTTTTGTCTTACCTTTTCATATATGCCGCTAGTATCACTTTGAATATATTTGCTGTTCATTAATTGCCTTATTTCAGAACAGTCATTTATTAATATGTGTTTTACTTTATTGTTTTCTAAAGTAGCGCCTGCTATAGTTGCTTTTCCGAATTGTTTGAAGAAACCTAGTGCTATTGCTGCAAATGCACCGCCGCTTGCAGCATTAATTCTATATTCGTCAATTTTACACCATCCCCCATAAATAGTCATTTCTGTGACTTTATTTTTTTGTATAGGGGTAATAATAGGACAAGCTTTTTCACAGAGTTTGCAATCAATGCAATTGGCGGCATTTATGGAAACATATTTAAGCCCATTCTGAGTAATAAGTTGGATGGCATTGTGTTTACAGCTATCATAACAAGCTAGGCATCCTGTGCAAAATTTTTTTGAAGCTAATTGTGGCATTTTATAATGTAGAATATATTTGATCTAATTGTTTATTTATGTTGTTTATATTAAATTCATTCTGCACCAATTTATCCCCTTCTTTAACTAATTGATCTCTGAGTTCTTTAGAATCAATCAATTTGTCTAGACTGTTTGCTAATTCTTGAATGTCGTAAGTGTCATAAATTATTCCATTTATGCCATTGGTCATTACATCATTTATTCCACCAACAGGAGTCGTAACTATTGTTATTCCATATGCTAAAGCATCCAAAACCCCCATGGGAAACCCTTCTCCCCAGCTTGGTAGGCAATAAATGGATGCTTCTTGGAATGCTTTTTCTTTTTCTCCGTTGCTTATCCAGCCTAAATATTCAACTTGATTATTTGGTATATTAAATTTTTTCTGCAATTCTTTAGCTTTGCCTATCTCTCCATTTCCAGCAAAAATAAGCTTCCAGTCTTTGTGGTGTTCGTATATTTGTGAAAATGCTTCAAGTAATCTGTTATATCCTTTTCTTTCATTCAAAGTGCCGGCAAAAAGAATGTGATTTTTCTTCTTGGAAAAATCTCTATGGACAATGGGGCAAGGATTAAATAATACAGTCATATTAAAATTGTTATTTGGGAAAGCTTGGTCAATCCATCTTATCCATTGTGGTGATAAAACTAATAGTATATCAGAAAGGGTAAAGAGATTTTTCAAAGTTTGAGTATATTTCCCTGAAAATAAGAGTTTCTCAGTAGAGGGATGGAAGTGTACAATTACTTTTTTGTGTAGTAATTTAGCTAGCTTCGCAAATATTAATTTACGCTTTGCTGAAGTATTATAACTTACATGTATATGGATGATATCATAAAAAGGTAACAGTATGATATATTCTAGTAAAGCCGTAGATAAATACCATAGTTTGCGTGTAGGATTTCCATCACGGTGTGTTTGAATCCATTTGCAATGGTATTTTTTCCATTGCGGTCCTGTTTCGTGAGCTTTTATAACTGACGTAATGCCACCGCGAGTTTTACGAGATGTGGCAACTATTAAGACTTTGGTCATAATTGTGTCATATAAAGTTATTTGCTGTTATTTTGTTATAGGGGGGGAACAAGGATAAGCAATATCTTGTGTGGTTCGCTTATTCGTTATATTGTATATTCCCTTTAAGAAACTCAATAGAATGCTTTTTAGTGATATAGGAAGTTTTTGTTTAGTGTCATTGTTTTAGTTAGTTTTATTAATAATTTCTTGAACATTGCTGGTATTGGCAAGATATATCTACTTTTTTCATTGGTTCTAAATATTGTTTCGATAATTCTTCCATGGTTATTATTTTATACAAAAATACATTTAGTTGTATCAGTCAATGGGTAGAGGAAAATAGAATTAGGGTTGGTTTAGTTATTCTTCATTTAGAATTGAACATGAGTTTGTTGACGAAGATTAAAATTTCTTTAATTGTGATATGCAAAAAATCAAGAAATAGAGTTTATACTTGATAAGTATGCAAAATAGATGATAAATGATGGGTAATTCTTTATATGGATATTGTTTGAAAATAGAGTCCCATACAGCGTCAGAGCAATTATTGCGAAGAATAACTTTCTTTTCTTGATAGGATAGGTCAGAAATGCATAGATCAATTATGGCACTTCTGCTGTATCCGACAAACAACCTCATTATTCTTTGTTTTTCATCCTCGTTCCATCCCATAGCTTCTGCTTTTTGCATCAGTGCTTTGTACATGGTAAGAATCTTTGCGTTTCTGTCTTTCCTGAATATCCTGGATAGGGATGCATCGTTAAAACAATAGTTGTACAGGCAGTCGGGAATATACACAGTCCGTTTGGACTTGGCGAGATAGTCGATTTGGAACATTATGTCTTCCGATATGATTTGCCTTTCTGAGCAGAACAGCAGATTGTTTTCTTTGATGATAGAGGAAGAGTAGATTGAATGCCACACTGACATAAAGAATTTTCTGTCACTTTTATATTGGGGTTCCGTACCAACCATATTTAGTAAAACTTTGGTCTTGATATCATTCCCATCAAATATAACCATTGACTCTACTTCTGGATGAGGGGCTTTGTCGGCCTCGTTCTTATAGAAGTTAAAGCCGCAAAATACGGTATCTGCATTTGTACTTATTGCAGTATTATATAGCTCTTCAAACATCGTATTTTCTACAAAATCATCACCGTCTACAAAAGCAATGAATCTTCCTGTCGCAATCTGCATCCCACTGTTTCGGGCATACCCCAAACCCCCATTCTTCTTGTGAATGACTTTCACGCGGGTGTCTGCGGATGCATATTGGTCACACATTTGAGGACATTTATCGGGTGATTCATCATCTACCAATATAATCTCTATGTCTTTAAGCGTCTGGTTGAATAAAGATTGAATACAACGGTCCAGATAAGGTTCTACCTTATAGATTGGAACAATGATGCTGACTTTGGGATATTTTGCGTTCATGCTGAAAATATTTTATTTATTTTGTGTTTTACTCTCTCTATCCAGATTCGTTGTGTGTGGAAACAATGACCGTATTTTTTTATATCGTCAAAGTTGTTCAAATTAACATGCTCAACTTCCAATGGAAGAAATTCATCAGGTACTATTTTAAATCGTTCCATATTTAAAACTGAAGGATTCATTCTCATTTTCCTTTTTTGGAGATGCATATATGGAAAATCTTCGCGTTTCAGTTTTCCGTTTTCTTTGTATAAACGGTAAAGATTTCCCTTTTCCCAAATGTACAATGCGTCTTTCGCTTTTTCAACCTCAAATCCATAAGGAGGTGCATTTTTAATACCTACATATTTGATTCTTCTGAAATGATTCGAAGCGACCGCTATATTTAGTGACAAATCTTCCTGATAGACTTTTTTTCCGTTTGCGAGGAATATTTTATTAATATTGTAGTCGTTCATCCATTCTTCATCGAACCAACAGATTGCAGAGTTTCTCAAAACATCTTTGTATATAGCTTTTCCTGCTATGTTTGCCATGAACAGGCAATTGTTTTCAGGTGTATTGCGGAAAATGGTCATGTGACCTAAACAAAATAGCTTATCATATTTCCGCAGAAAATCATTTGTTAATGTTGTCCCTAAATTACCTATTATAGTATCTGTATCACAATATCCCCAATATTCATATTCTTTGATGTATTCACTGAAAATATATCCATACATAGGTTTTAGATCGCATAGCTTGTATGGCTTGATTATATTTATTTTGCAGTTGAATTTTTGGCATATTAGCAATTTACATTCCTCAAAATCCATAAATATTTTAAGAACGTTTTGTGGGTATTGATATTGTGACTTGTCGTCAGTAAATACTATCCAATTGAAATCAGGATTGGCTTCACAGGTTTTTAGAAATAAGGAAAAATAATTGGGGAGTGTTCCAAAATAAGGAATAATAAAACAAAGTTTCTTCATACCTTTATGATTTGTTTTTGTTTAAAAATCTAGTTAAGCATGGACCAATGCCTAAAATAAAATAAGGGAATATTCCAAAAAAGATGCGGAAGGATCCGTTATACCAGATTAATATGATGCAGAGTATTGTAAAAATAATTGAAATATCATATAGGTATTTATATTGTATAGGAGCTGTCCGCTTGTGTTTAAAATTATATATTATGAGACAAGCAAAAAAACAGACATATAATATGGTTCCACTCCATCCAGTTTGTAAAAATAAAGATTGAAATGTGAAATAATGATAATTGAGGTGTCCGTATTTGTCATAAAATGACGTATCTACTAGTGGAAGATTATTTTCAGCTCCCTTTCCTAAGCCAATGCCAACAATGTCTTTTATTGGCGTGTCAAAAAACATATCACTAATTATCTTGCTACTGCCAATGCGAGGTAATCCATATCCTGCTCCAGTCTTTTGTGAGTAATCTAAAATGTTATTTATATTATTCAGCGTATTGGCTTGTTCGGAAGAAAGGTATTGAAATCCTACAATGATTACTCCTGCCATTACGATTGCTGTAGAAATCTTACGTTTTGTCATTTTGCCAGTCAATGAAAAGTATAAAAATATAATTCCAGCTTCAATGAAGATAAATCTTTCATCTTGTATTATGGCAATAAAAATACAGGAGATCAATATGAAAGCTAGTTTGCCTAGTTTTATTTTTTTTGTGTTGTAAGAATAAAAATAATAAGCCATAAGTGCACCGCAAAAAATATCTTGTGAATTTCCGCTAAGGAAAGCACCATTATTGAAATCTCCTGTTTGATGATAAATAACGTATTGGAAAATCGTACATGCAACATTCAGATATTGGAATTTGTAAAAAAAATCAAATAGTTTATGGTAATCTGATATGTATAAATATGATGCGCTGGCAAAAAGGAAGACCATGCTAAGAAATAGTCCGCGGAATCCCATAATAAAATTGAAAGGGTTGATTGAATTAATGATAGCCCCCAATGTTGCAGTAATATATAGTCCTATCATTATTTTAAACGGAGTATGTAATTCGGTGCAGTTCAGTTTATATGGATGTCTGAGAAGTAGAATAACTGAAAAGAATTCTACTATGTAACAGAAATTCCGGTTTAATCCGAAATTCTTTGCTAGAAATTCATATATAAGGAACAAAAGGATGGCATAGTATATGTATCTTCTCGTGCCTGTTATATTCCTATTTAAAAGTATATTCATCAGGATAATCTTTTCTTTATTATATAAATAAGTTTTGCTATTTTACTGGCTAATGAATAACTCATATAGTGATTAAGCTTGAAGCGTAAATCACGCTCTTTTAAAGATTCTTTAGATGCCCAAGAAACGGTAAAATGATGTATGCTATATGTGTTGTCTGTGAGAAAAAGCATTCTGTCTGTCATGTTGGAAAGCGGACAGAAATATTCAGCAGAATATGCTATCCCGTCTTTAAATCGTTGAGTTTTTCCGTTATCAACGAGGCCATGTTGCTTCAATATTTGGGTTTGATAGCGTGGACAGGCGACTAGATTCAAGGATCCGTCTTCTTTATAAAAACTCAAAGTTTCATAAAGTTCGAGCATGTCTTTGAGTGCCGGATGTCCGGCTTCGGCTCCGAATCCTAATCCAAAAGCTACCGATTGTTCTACTTGTTTTCCCTTTTTAAACATGATAGGATCACGACTTTCGAAACCACAAAACATTTTTTCTTTTAGTAGAGGGCTGAATGACTTGATAACCTCCACATCGGTATCTAAATAAATCCCACCATAGGTGTATACTACGTCTAACCGACAATAATCGGAAACGAATGCCCATTTCTTCTCTTTATAAGCATCACTCATGTATTGATTCTTATGGACATTATAGTTTGACTCGTCCCATCTCTTTATTTCATAGTCGGGGAGGTGTTTTTTCCAGGAGGCAATGCATTTTTTTACATCTTCGGGTTCAGGATTTCCACCAAACCAGCAGTAATGTATAATTTTAGGTATCATATCATTTCTTATTTTATCGTCAATAATGCATTAATTTATATGCTATTTTATAAAACCCTATGGAAATTAGATGAAATCCAAGTTTCCATCTTAAACTTTGTATTTGTTCGATTTGATTTTTATATTTTTTAATCCCCTCTTTAATTTCGTTTTTGGTTAGAATCTTATATATAAGTGCTTCTGTAAATATTCCAAATGAAACTTTTTCTATAATTTGAGTTTTGTCTGGTAGTCTAAGCAGTTCTGCCAGTTTGTTTCTAAATTTTATTCGCGTTTCATAAGTTTTGCGAGTAAAATTATGGGTGATTGATGATTCATTCATGCAGTAGTGATAAAGGGCTTTAGGCAAGTAAACTATTTTTAACCCGTTATTTTGCAAAATCTGAATCATAATCAACAAGTCTTCACAATGGTTTATACCAGAAAAGAATTTTGCATTATGCTTTTTATACAAGTTCGTTCGGATTAATTTATTCCATAGGACGCCCAATAATTTGTTATTGAAAAAATCCATTAGGATTTCATCGGGTTGTAATGAGTTTGGTTGTTGTTTGGATAAACTTTGGTCTTTATTGTTATTCACGTAATAATCGGCTATAACAATATCTGCATGTTCTGCTTTGGCTTTATTATAAAGTTCTTCTAGCATTGTTGGTTCAACCCAATCATCTGCGTCTACATGAATTGAATATTCTCCTTTGGCGATATCTATACCGGCTTTTCTTGCCATAGCTACTCCTTCATTGAGTTTATGTATAGCAGTAATCCGTTTGTCTTTTGCCACGTATTCATCGCAAATTTTAGGAGAAGTGTCAGTGCTGCCATCATCAATGAGTAATAGTTCCCAATCTTGCAGCGTTTGGGAAATTATACTATTGATTGCTTTCGACAAGGAAGCTTCAGCATTGTATATTGGCATGACAATTGAGATTTTTAAGCTCATTTTTTGTGCAATTTTTTTATTAGAAATTGGGTTTTGGTTTTTATCAAATTTCGCTCATAGGAATTGCATCCTATAAAATAAATTGTTGAGATTGAACAGATGCATGATATAATGCAGTTAATTAGAAAATTGCTAAAATTATCATCTAAGTTATGGGATAAAAATAAAGGAATGATTGATGCAATCACAAAAACTTTAATTACGGGAAATAGAACTTTTGTAGCATAATTTGCAGGAGAAAATCCTATCATTGTTTTGAGCATCATTAACCTAGCCAATAAACAAACCAATGATAAACTTATGGCAACAATTAATACTACTTCTGGGATGCTGCCAAATTTTAGAAAAAGATAAGAAACTGGAAGATTTAATGTTTGTAATCCTCCTACTACAATTTGGTAATTTCGAATCTTACCGGTTGCTAACATGACTGTTATTAAAGGATTTGATAATGATTCACTCATAGTGAATAACATAACGAGAATTACAAAATTAGATGTATGTTCAGGAACTATGTGAAGCCAAAGATGTAATATGTAATGAATATTCACAATGATTGGTAAAGACAAGAAGAATAATAAGTAAAACGATAGACGTGCACTTTGATATACTAATCTTGTCATATACTTATAATCTTTGGAAGCGTATGATTTTGTTATTTGGGGACCGACAGCCATCATAAAATTGCTATAAAATCGCGAGATAGCATTGTTTACTTGAGAAGCAATGCTTCGCGCTGCATTTACTGTTGGGCCACAAAAAAGATTAATAATAATATTACCGCCTTGTTCTCTTAGTATAGCTGACGATTGACCGATAAAGTTCCATCCAGCAAAAGAAAACATTTCTTTTAATAATGCCTTGTCAAGTATTGGTTTGTATTTGCATTCTTTAAAGTTCTTATTGCAATATAAGCCATAAATTAATCGGATTGAAAGAGATACGAGGCACATTAAGATGGAATAGAAAATTAATCTATCAATTGGTGAAATAACAATTAACCACGCAATTAATAGTTTTGTTATTACTTCGTAGATACTGATGTAGGCAAATGCTGACATCTTTTCATGCGCAATGATACAGGCATTATATGGAATGCTTAACATGTCTATAGCAAGGCAAATTATTGAGAATTGAAATACCCAATTTGCTGCATATACTCTATTTTCTGGAATGACCATTTTTTCATTAAGAAACCATATGCCGACTGATTCTGCAACGATAACTCCGATTATAATGAAAATGACTTGAATATTTACAGATGTCGAAAAAACTGTTTTTAATCTTTCAAAATTTTCTTTACCTAGTTCGAACGTAATGAATCTTCCTATAGCAGAAGATAAAGAACCAGAAATCATTGAAAACATACCCACAAATCCTCCAACCACATTATATATACCAAAATCGGTAACCCCTAGTGTTTTCAAGATGACTCGTGACGTAAATAATCCCACACCCATTGTTACTAACATTCTGAAATATAGCAATGTCGTGTTTTTGACAATTCTTTTTGATTTCTCTTCCATTATTATTTGGTGAATTAATTTTGGAGGGATTCTTTTAGGTAATTTTGTGATGCCTGTATATAGGTATTCAGTTTTTGTTCAATGGAGTGCCAATCTAATTGATCGTTTATTTCTTTTGGAATTTTGTTTATTAGCCTGTTTTCAATTCCACAAATATTGAGTAAGTCTTTTATTCTATTGTCATTAGAATTTGTTGAAATGGAGTAGAATGGGACTCTGCAAATTAAAGAAAAAGCTGTTCCATGAAATGATGTGGTAACGACAAATTGAGCATGGGTTATTTGAGATATGAAGTCAGAAGGATTAGTTGTCTTGTATGACTTTATATCTTTAAAATTGATTCCAGATGATATTTTCTTTATTTTTAAGTTATATTTTTGTGAAATTAGTTTGGAAAGAGTGTCTGTTAATCCTGAGTGTCGAACTTCAAAAACTAATATATATGGTTTTTTGCAATCTATTTTCTTTCCAGGAAAAAGTTTTAACCATTGCTCTTTTGACAATAGGAATGTCGGGTCAATTGTTATTTTAATTGGTATATTCACTAGTGGGCTTATTAATGCTTTCGTACTTTCTTCTCTAACACTTATTGCTGAAAATTTTTGCAAATATTGTTTTAGTTCAGGATATAAAGTTTGAGGAATATAATTTATTCCCATACTTGCAGAAAAAGCTATACATTTTTTATTTTCAGCTCCAGGAAATTGGCAAAAGAAAACAGGTATATATTTTTTTCTGTATAAGGGATTCCATATTTGATCACTACCAACGTAAAAGCAGTTAAAGCTATTAGGGTAGGATTCCCAATTTTCTGAATATGGTTGTATATATTTGTTTACAAAATTTGAGAAACATTTGTTTCTCCTTTTGATAAAAGGGTATTTTATAATTTGCCAGAAACAATATTTGATGTTTGATAACAAAGGAAGTCCTTTAAGAAAAAAGGATATGGTAAATTTTTTCTTCTTTAGGTGGTCAATAACATAAGCTTCGTGGCCTAATGTTGTTAAATAATATTTTGAAGCTAACGCTTGAAATAGAGCACCATAATTGTCTGCTGCATAAAAAGTTAGAATTCCAATCTTCATTTTTTTATTCTTATTTTATTTTTAATTCTTTTATAAAGGTTAGTGAGTTTATATCTCCATCCATCCTCTCCATATTTATAATAGACATATTTGAATCCTTTGCGTAGGTAGTCAGCTTCAAACTCATTGCGTTTGGGATCTGCTTTGGTTGGGCGGCGTAAATTACTTTGGAGGCAGTTTTCAATATTGACTGGAGTCGTATTCATTCGATCTTTGATTTTTTCAAAAAGTTCTTTTCCTTTTTCTGTGTTGAGTAATACCAATGAAATGCCTTTGTCATCTGAGTTTAAATTCGGATCGGTTTTTTCCCATCCCCAAAAATCAGCTAAAGTAATGTCGCTAGGTCTTTCCAAGTTCGTATAAGGACATTTTTCGCATGACTTCCTAAACATGATATGCTTGTAGAATAAGAAAGTAAAACTCATTTTTTTGCCCCCTCCGTTAACAAATTTAAACGATTCCCGGTGAGCGGCCCATCCATATTCTTGTTTATCTCTAAAATTTACCCAGCAAATGGCTGAACCGTATTTTTTCTCAAGGAAGCTAAGATAGTCCCTCCATAAATTGGGACCAGGCACCCCGTGACATACGATGTCAACTAGAATTAAGTTCTTTCTTAGGCGTTTGCCAATAAAAGAATTGAGTCCGGCTGTTTGACATGGTGTTCCTGAAAACAGTACAACCAGTCCATCTTGTAGGTCTTTCTTTATTTGTCTGAAAACTGTGTTAAGGTCACTTTGTACATATTTGCTTCCTTTGAATTCATTGCGTTCTTCTTTTGTAGTGGCCCTTTTGTGTACTACACGAAAATGGTCGGTATAACCTGCTCCATAAATAACTCCACCTCTTTCTAGGATGTAGTCTGATAGAGCTATAAATGTGGCACCACTTCGGCTAGTTTCTACTTCATGTATATTTTTGTGGCGTGCGGCATAAGCAATAGGCTTATCGAGATTATAGCTTTTGTCATATGAATTATTAAACGCACAAACTTTTTCGCACAAGCCACAATTAATGCATCGAGTTTCATCTACTTTAGGATAAAGAAAGCCTAAAGTATCTGGTTGCATTGTTATTGCATCATGCGGACAAATACTGGCGCAGGCTGTGCATCCACAACAATCTACAGGATTGGTTACTCTTATCATAATGTTTCTATAGAAAGATATACAGATGTTAATTATTGGAATGGCGTTTGGTCTTATAATAAAATATTGTTTTAAGTAAGACATTACGTACGATGAACGGTATTTTCTTGTAGAAGAAAATCTTTTCTTCTTTGTATATTAATTTAAGAGGCACTTGACATTCTAAGGATAAATTATATTTTTCTTTAAAAGAATAGCGGTATATATATAACAACCGAACTATTGTATGTAGACGATAGCAATATTCATTTTCAGTTTCTTTTTGAATGTCTCTATAGACACCTGAATTCAATTTTGTTTTCCAGTATAATTCTTTTTCACTAGCTATTTTTATGGTATATGGATTTTTTATGTTGGATAAACTCATAGATGTGTGAATCTGATAGTGGTAACATACATCGCTTAATACAGACATCGTTTTACAGTTAAAGTAACATTGGTATGAAAAAATATGATCTTCACACCAGTTTATACTTTCATCAAATCGGATATTGGCGGTACATTCTTTTTTAATGCACATATTCCATAAAAAACTATAGTAATGAGAATGTTCCAAAGTTCTATGAAAATCCCATGTATTGGTAAATAAATAGTTTATTCCGGTGCTAATTGTTTCTACCGTTTGAGAAGAATTCTTCATTTCACGGAAATATCCAACTTTAACTATGTCCGCATTGTTGGTGTGAATTTCATTTATATAAATTTCAAATGTTCTTTCTTCCAAATAGTCATCACTATCAGCAAATGTTATGTAATCTCCAGTTGCATGATTAAGTCCTTCATTTCGTGCTTTACTTACGCCTTCGTTTTTTTTATGAATAACTTTAATTTTATCATTTATATAGTTGTTACAAATAGAAGGTGAAGAGTCGGTGCTTCCATCATTTATTAATATTAATTCCCAGTTATGATAGGTCTGATTTATAATACTTTCAATGCATCTCTGTAAAAAAAGTTCACTATTATAAACGGGAACAATTATAGAAATTTTAATGTCGTTCATTTATGGGAGTGGTATTGAAGTTATTTTAGTTATTGATGTCGTTTAGCCTTTAACTTGGACTAAAAATCTGCATATACTTCCAGCCAGTATACTTTCTATGACTTTAAAGGAGGATACGAATCCTGCTACCAGATTGTTCAGTCCATAGTCAGATACTCCAAGCTTGTCCAAAACTATGCGGGTGGTGAAGAAGCTCAGCCCCATCATAACTAACATGCGAGCATACAGGTAGACAGTATTCTTGAAAATCCGTTTATTGTTTTCTTCCATAAATATTATTTGTTGAAAATGAGTTTCATTATTATTGATTCCTTATAAATAATATTCTTGATAAATAGAGAAAATAAAATAGCAAATGTTGTAGGTATTAGGCTTAATATCACGTCAATTAAGAGGCTGGCATTTATAGACATCAGCGATTGGTTTAGAAAATCTAAATTCATTAGAAGTAAAACAAAATAGTGAAAACAATAAATATATATCGTGTTTTGTCCTATCTTTTCCAAAATATGGTTACCTGATAATTGTTGATGCTCTATCTTATAACAAACATTTATAATGACAAATATTGCAGCTGTTGTTGTTATGAAATTGCTGTATGGAAAGTGTATTGCAGAGCTGCAGCTCCATATAATGGCACTTGCATATAAGATATAACTATTGCAGAACAACATTTCGTTTAACTTCATTCTTTTTACTATTGATCCCATTAAAAAATATGGAAAGTAGGCAGTGAGTTGGTTTATGCTGGATAGCTGCTGTGCAGATTCTGACATATATCTTGTTAAATGAGGAGAAGCCTTCCATAATGCTATTAATACGCATATCTGAATAACAAATTTTACCCCCCCCCTATATGGTTGTAACTTATTAATACATATGTAGTTGAGAATGTAGCAATAGAATAAAACCAGGAAATACCAATATCCATATTTCATCTCATTGTGGAAGAATGACAAATCATGCTTAGTTGCTAGCGAATAGAGGCTTCCTATTATGAGGAAAGGCATCATTAAAGTGCAGAACCGTTTTATTAAGTCTTTTGGTATTTCTGATATGGAATTTGGAGGCGATGCTACTAATCCGGACAGGAAAAAGAATAATGGCATGTGGAATGAATAAATGAATTTCACTAGAGGAGACTTGTTCCATGCATCGGTGAAGCCATAAAAATCATAAATAAGCACATGTCCGCATACGACACAAATGATTGCTATTCCTTTTGCTATATCAATATATTTTAATCTGGTTGTCATGATTGAACTTTTAAATGACGTTATATCCTTCATCTTTCATAATTCCAGTTCTGTTAAGGGAATTCCTTACAATTCGTTTAGTTCGTCCCCATGGTGTCATATTTTCGAATATCGGGAACTGATAGTTTTTCCATTCTGTTTTTTTGAGATAAAATTTGTACAGTTTTTTGTAAGGGTGTTGGCAATCTTTATACCATGGTTTGATGGGGCATGCGAAATGGATGATACTGGGATGTTTTCTTGCCTCTTTCAGTTGGGGAAGATATTTGTTGAAGATTTTGGGCTTCCTGTTGAAATAGAAGGTGGTCATGTTCCATTTTATAGGCAGGAGCTTGATTCTTTCCCTAAAATAGAGTGCTATTACATCCTGCTCGTTCGTGATGATGCCGGCAACGGCATTGGTGAACTCAATGATTGGCCTTTCTCGTTCCATTTCCCGCCATTTCTGCAAATCGCACACCATCACTCCGGAGTTTATATATGCATCTGCTTGCTTTAGTCCAATTCTGTCTTTAATTTTGATACAGTCAGGCATGTCTTCTGTAGCTGCTATTATTGCACCGTCTAAGTCTATGTTATATAGTGGTGCAATATCTGCATTGATTATCATATCCACATCCAGGAATAGGCAACGTTCGGCATCTGTGGGTAATAGCTGAGGGGTCAATAATTTTAAATACATGATTGTATTCCATTGACCGACAGGCAGAGAAGACAATTCTTTTGTTGAGCAATTTTTGCATGTCAGTAACGCATGGTATTGTTTGCAAAGTTCTTGAAGCCTCTTTTCTGTTTCAGGTTTGATTCCGGTCGTCAACAGATAGATATGAAAACTTTTGTCAAGGTTATTCTCGAAAAGAGAGCATAGCATAACTGCTAAATGTTGGGTATAATTTTCGTCTGAAACACAAACAATATGATATGATTTATTTGTCATAATGGGTTATATATGGTTTCATGTCCTGGTAACATTTCTGAATGGAATATTCTCTATCGTTTTTTTGCTGTTTTAGTGAGTTGATGGCATAAATCCATTCTTTTTTATTAGTTGTCACATTGAAGTTTTCGGTTCTTTCCGCTGAGTGATAAGGATTTTTTGTTATAATCAGCGGTTTTCCCAATCCTTCAGCATCCGCGATTGTGGATAATCCGACACAATAGTTCAGCTTGTCTTGTCGCAGTGGGCAAACAATGGCTTTAGCATTGGCCATTTCTTTCACCATCATCGGATAAACTTCTCCTGAGTTTTCAGTTATGATAACTTCTATGTTGGAGATTGGTGCGCATTTCTCTTTTAAGTTCGTATAATCGCTGCCGGCATGTGACTGGGCTGTGATGATTTTCAATGGTGCTTTTGTTTCTTTGAACACATCTATCAGCAAATCGAAATCTCGGTTTTCTTTTCCTGTTGAGATAAAATAATCACCGCTCGTTGTCGATATCTTGGCATAGAAATTTCTATCGGGACCCCATCCTGGCTCGCTGCATTTATCTTTATTGATATATCCTCCGTTGATTGTTTCTTCCATTGTCTTCTTTGAAAGAAAGAAACAATGGTTCAAAGCTTTTAGCAGAAGAGAATAGACGAATTTTGTTTTCCCAGATTTTGGAGTATGATGCAGGAAGGCGATTATAGGTTTCCGATAAATTCCGATTCTTTTTAGAAATAAAAGAAAAGCATGATTCCTGATATTCAGATTTGGGATGAATACCAAATCCGGTCTGTATCTTCTTACCAATTTATAGTCGTTGAGGAAATTAGAATTTTCTTGTTCCCAGATTACTTGATGTCCGTCTTTTTCCATTTCCACGGCACCGTATAGCCAATGGGAGGGATTCTTTCCTTCTTTGTAGAACTGATAGGTTTTAGGAGTCCCGATATATAATATCTTCATCTTATTTATACATGTAATGTACAAGGGACATCAAAATAGAGATAAGTTCGATATTGGATGCCCTTTGCATTTTATCTTTCTTTATACATCTCCTCATAATACTTCTGGTAATCTCCCGAAGTAACGTTATCCATCCATTCCTGGTTGTCCAGATACCAGCGTACGGTCTTCTCAATTCCTTCCTCAAATTGCAGGCTCGGTTCCCATCCCAGTTCGCGCTGCAGTTTGCGTGAGTCGATGGCATAACGCATGTCATGTCCTTTGCGGTCTGTCACGTAAGTGATCAGATCCATGTCTTCGCCTTCTTTTCTGCCCAGCAGGCGGTCTACTGTCTTGATGACTACCTTGATGATGTCGATGTTTTTCCATTCGTTGAAGCCGCCGATATTGTAGGTGTCAGCCACTTTTCCCTTGTGGAAAATCAGATCGATAGCTCGTGCATGGTCCTCCACATACAGCCAGTCGCGCACATTCTCGCCTTTGCCGTAGACAGGCAACGGCTTGCGGTGGCGGATATTGTTGATGAACAGCGGAATCAGCTTTTCGGGAAACTGATAGGGACCGTAGTTGTTGGAGCAATTGGTTACGATGGTCGGCATTCCGTAGGTGTCGTGGAAAGCGCGGACAAAATGGTCGCTGCTTGCCTTGCTTGCCGAATAGGGGGAGTGGGGATTGTATTTGGTTTCTTCTGTGAAGAACTCGCTTCCGTATGCGTGGTGATGTTCGGATGAAGCCTTGGTCGTGAACGGTGATTCAATTCCTTCCGGATTGGTCATTTCCAATGCACCGTATACTTCATCGGTAGAAATGTGATAGAAACGTTTGCCTTCGTATCCTTCAGGCAGGCTTTCCCAGTAGATTTTGGCTGCTTGTAGAAGTGAAAGCGTGCCCATTACATTGGTGCGTGCAAAAGTGAACGGATCTTTGATGCTTCGGTCCACATGGCTTTCTGCTGCAAGATGGATGATCCCGTCAACCTGGTATTGCCGCATCAGCTCCAGCATTTTGTCGAAATCGCAGATATCGGCTTTCACGAAGGTGTAATTGGACTTGCTCTCAATGTCTTTCAAATTAGCCAGATTGCCGGCGTAAGTCAGTTTGTCCAGATTGATGATGTGATACTCAGGATATTTGTTGACGAACAGGCGTACCACATGACTGCCAATGAATCCGGCACCGCCGGTAATGATTATTGTTTTCATAAATACATTGATATTAATATTTATCACCAAGGATACAATATATCACAGTGTTTTGACTTTTAGACAATTATTCAACTATTACTTATAAATAGGTTGTGAACTGTTTTCAATATGGGGTGCTTTTTCGTAAGATTCCGTGGAAGGAGTTGTACTGAATTCTATTTTTCAACCACAAACCAATATCTTTTTCACATCTTCCCCACAACGAACGCAGCGTATTGCAGCGTTCTTAGTCCCCTCAAATCTAAGATATTGCCTGCTGCTTTTTCAGTCCATATTCTTTCGTATTGTATTTGTGTTCCTTCAGCGTATTCCGGTACCCTGAAGGGTAGGATGTCACTGCCCGTTGTTGGCCGCCAGCTCCCTGATGCACTTCTTCAGCGAGTCTTTCCAGTAGGGTACTTCGATGCCGAAGGTGTCCTTGATCTTGGTCTTGTCGAGGACGGAGAAGTGGGGGCGTTTCACCTTGCTGGGGAACTCGTCGCTGTGGCAGGGCTGGATGTTGCAGGTGTTGCCGCTCAGCTCGCAGATTTCCCTGGCGAAGTCGTACCACGAGCAGACGCCTTCGTTGCTGAAGTGGTAGATGCCTTGCTTGCCGAGCTGTCCGGTTTCGATGATGCGGGCAATTGCGTCTGCCAGATCGCCGGCGTATGTGGGGGTGCCCACCTGGTCGAACACCACTTTCAGGCTGTCCTTCTCGGCGGTGAGCTTCTGCATGGTCTTCACGAAGTTCTTGCCGAAAGGAGAGTAGAGCCAAGCGGTGCGGATGATGATGTGCCGGCATCCGGTGCGTTCGATGCTCTTTTCTCCGGCAAGCTTGGTGATGCCGTATACTCCCAGCGGATCGGTTTCCCAGTCTTCCCGGCAGGGGGTGCAGCGGTCGCCCTTGAACACATAGTCGGTGGATATGTGGATGAGGGTCGCGTCATTTTCTCTGGCTGCGATTGCCAGGTTCTCAACCGCTTTGTTGTTGATCAGGTCGGCGGTTTCGCTGTCGTCTTCCGCTTTGTCCACGTTGGTGTAGGCGGCGCAGTTCACGATGACCTGTATGCTGTTGTCTTTTACGGCTCTCAGCACGGCTTCACGGTCGGTGATGTCGAGCTGGGCTACGTCAGTGAATATGTAATGGTTGGAGCTGGTTTTTGCCACGCGCTGCATTTCGTTGCCGAGCTGGCCGTTTGCTCCGGTTACTAGGATGTTCATGCTTGTTTTGTTTTGTTTTTTACCACAGAGGGCACGGAGTTATTTTTACCGCAGATTATTCTCTAACTTCTCTAACTTCTCTAACTTCTCTAACTCCTCTAACTAACAATACAATTGTTCGTTGTAATCGAAGAGCCATTCCGCGTCTTTCAGGCGGGGATGGTGCTTGTCTTTTTCCGAGAGGATAATCTTGTCGGACGGGATGCGCCAGTCGATGCCGAGGTCCGGATCATCCCATGCCAGTGCGCCTTCGCTTTGGGGAGCATAGAAGTTGTCGCACTTGTACTGGAAGATGACTTCGGGGGTGAGCACGCTGAATCCGTGGGCGAAGCCTCTGGGGATGAAGAACTGGCGGTGGTTGTCTTCGGTCAGCTCAACCGCCACGTGCTTGCCGAAGGTGGGGGAGCCTTTGCGGATGTCTACCGCCACATCGAGCACGGCACCCTTGATCACCCGCACCAGCTTGCTTTGCGCATAAGGAGGTTTTTGGAAGTGCAGGCCGCGCAGCACGCCGTAGGAGGACTTGCTTTCGTTATCCTGTACAAACCTGATTTCACGCACCTGGGCGTTGAAGTCTTTTTCGGAATACGACTCGAAGAAATAGCCCCGGTCGTCTTTGAACAGGCGCGGCTCGATAATTACCACGCCGTCTATTTCAGTTTTGATGATGTTCATTGTTGTCCGTGTCTTTAACCGCAGATTACACAGATCAAATCTTTTTCCATTTTGCGCTGATCTGTGCCAGTCTGCGTTTTATAAAAATACAACTAATCGAGGTTCGCTTCTCCTGTGCGCTTTACCTCGTCGATCACTTTCAGCAGGTACTGTCCGTACTGGTTCTTGAGCATGGGCTGTGCCTCTTCGCGCAGCTTTTCGGCTGTAATCCATCCCATGCGGTAGGCGATGCCTTCCAGACACGCCACTTTCAGTCCCTGCCGCTTTTCGATAACCTCAATGTAGGTAGACGCTTCGGCAAGGGAGTCGTGCGTGCCGGTGTCGAGCCATGCAAAGCCGCGTCCGAGGGTCTGCACCTTCAGTTCCTTGTCGGCAAGGAAACGCTGGTTGACGCTGGTGATTTCCAGTTCGCCGCGTGCGGAAGGCTTGATGCCCTTTGCCACCTCAACCACCTTGTTCGGGTAGAAATAAAGTCCGGTCACCGCATAGTTTGACTTGGGGTGCTCGGGTTTCTCCTCAATGCTCAGGCAGTTGCCGTTTTTGTCAAACTCCGCCACTCCGTAGCGTTCGGGGTCGCTCACCCAGTAGCCGAATACGGTGGCCTTGCTTTCCTGTTCGGCAGTTCTGACCGCTTCTTTCAGCATGACGGTGAAGCTGTTGCCGTGGAAGATGTTGTCGCCCAGCACGAGGCAGACCGCATCATTTCCGATGAACTGTTCTCCAATGAGGAAGGCTTGCGCCAGTCCGTCGGGAGAAGGTTGTTCCGCATATTCAAAGCGTACGCCGAAATTGCTTCCGTCACCTAGCAGCCGTCTGAATGCAGGGAGGTCTGTTGGGGTGGAGATGATCAGAATGTCCCGGATTCCTGCCAGCATCAGTGTGGATACCGGGTAGTAAATCATCGGTTTGTCGAAGATGGGGAGCAGTTGTTTGCTGACTCCTTTCGTAATGGGGTAGAGGCGTGTGCCGCTGCCGCCGGCTAATACAATTCCTTTCATACTGTTTGTTTATTGTTGTTCACCACAGAGGGCACGGAGTGCCACAGGTTTTTTATTTTTTATCGCGGATTTACACGGATTATTCTCTAACTTCTTTAACTTCTCTAACTCCTTTAACTCCTTGTTACCACAGAGGGCACGGAGTGCCACAGGTTTTTTTATCGCGGATTATTCTTTAACTCCTCTAACTCCTTTAACTCCTTTAACTCCTCTAACTTCTCTAACTTCTCTAACTCCTTTTTTGCTGGCTTAATCTTGAATATTTAGAAATTCAGCAGGGGTATATACTGGTATATTGGCTGTAGTAGTTCCAAGAAATATCCGTTTCATAAATATTTTTTCTTAAGTTCTTCTTCCAACTCTTTTTTGTAGTCAAAATCTTTGGGCAATTGGATGCAGCCGTAAAGTTCGTCTACGCTCTTGTCTGTTGTGGAAATTATTGCTGGCTTCTGAAAATGCAGCTTCCAACCCATTTTTTTGACAAGCTCCTTTAAAAAAGCAATGTCATTTTGCGGAATATCCAAATATACAGTTTCTTTTGTCATCGTTTGGCGTTTTTTGTTTTTACCGCGGATTTACACGGATTTTCGCGGATTATTCTTTAACTCCTCTAACTCCTCTAACTTCTCTAACTCCTCTAACTCCTCTAACTTCTTTAACTCCTTTAACTCCTTTAATAATGATTTGATTCCTCTATGCGCCCCAACATCTGACATATTCGTTGTTCTATGTTCATACGAGAATGAGATCTTTGAGGATTGCTTGTCCGAATGGAGTGTTTTCTGTTTGCTTTCGGAAGCGTATCAAATCAACTTTACAGCCTAACAGGTTTTCAAGTTCTGTACGGATACGGGAGCGAAGCAAGATATTTGCTTCACCTTCATAAACGATGTCAATATCGCTGTCCTCAGTCTGTTCGTTTCGGGCTACAGAGCCAAATATGCCTAACATCTTTATTCCATATGCTATGGCTTTTGCTTTTTTATATTGTCGCAATAATGCCAGATATTCAGCTGTTGACTTCATGTTATAATCGTTTTTTTATATATTTCGGACTTGCTGTCGTTTTGTATATTTTCTTTAACTCCTTGTTACCACAGAGGGCACGGAGTGCCACCGGTTTTTTTATCGCGGATTATTCTTTAACTCCTCTAACTCCTTTAACTCCTCTAACTTCTCTAACTCCAACTCTACTTCCCATATCCGTAGCCATATCCGTAGCCGTACTTCTTGCCATAGCCGTACTTGCCGTATTTGCCATACTTGCCATAGCCGTAGTAGTAGCCGTTCTGGCGTTTGTTCATGTCTATGTCGTTGAGCAGGATGCACATGTTCGGGAGCTTCTTCTCGGCGCGGAGGGCGTTGACTATCTCGAAGTCTGCCTTCTGGGTATAGTCGGCGCGGCAGACGTAGATACTCATGTCCGCCTGGCGGGCGATGATCTGCGTATCCGTCACCATGCCGATAGGGGCGGTGTCGAGGATTACATAGTCGAAGCGTTCGCGGAGCGTGTCGATGGCTTTCTTCAGCGCGTCACGTTCCACCAGTTCGGTCGGATTGGGCGGCACCTGTCCCCCAGGGAGAATGTAGAGGTTGGGCGAAACCTCCGACTGCTGCCAGAGGCTTTCCAGCGGCAGGGTCGGATCGGCAAGATACTGGGTGATGCCCCGTTCCTTGCGCGACAACTTGAACACCTTGTTCAGTCCCGGCTTGCGGATGTCCAGTCCGACGATAATCACTTTCTTGCCTCTGTAGGCAAGGCTGACGGCAAGGTTGCCCGCATTGAAGCTCTTGCCCTCACCCGAAGTGGTGGAAGTGAAAAGGATGACCTTTTCGCCCGGGCGCAGCATATACTGCACGTTGGTGCGGACGGAGCGGTAAATCTCTTCCATCAGGTCGTTCTTGTTCTCCCGGATCACGATGGGGTTTTCCTTGGAAAGGTCGGTATGGGGCACGTCGCCGATTACCGGGATGCTGGTTATCTTCTCGATATCGGTCCGGGTTTCAATCCTGAACTTGAGGAGGTTGCGCAGGAAGATGAAGCCTACGGGAATTCCGATTCCCAGTATCAGCGCAATCAAATAATACATTTTGCCGTTGGGACCTACGATTCCGGCGAAGGCAGGCGCGTTGATGATACGTCCGTTGTTGGCGGTAGCGGCAAGGGTGATGGCGTTTTCCTCACGTTTCTGCAACAACATCAGGTAGAGGTTCGCCTTGATTTCCTGCTGGCGCGCGATGCTCACCAGTTCGCGTTCCTGCTGGGGGGCGCTGCTGATGCGCGATTCGTAGCGTTCCGCCTGGCGGTTGAGGTCGGACTGGGTGATAAGCAGTCCTTTCTTCACGCTCTCTACCGTGGTCTGCACATTGACGCGCATGGCACGGATGCCGGTATCAAGCGAAACAACGGCCGGGTTGCTTTCCGATGAAGTGCGGAGCAGCCGCTTGCGTTCGATCAGCATCTCGTTGTAGCTGTTGATGATGGAGCTTAGTCCCTCGTCAGACAATCCGAAATTCACAGGAATCACCTCCCATTCGTTTGCGGGTTCGTTGATATAGCTCTCTAAAAATTCCACCAGACGGAGCTGGGTGCTGTTTTCCGCACGCTTCTGGGTATAGATAGAGTTTTCCTGCAAGGCAAGCTGGGCATCGCTGGCCAAATCGGTCAGTCCCGCCTGCTGCTTGTAGCTGGCAAGTTCGGCCTCGGTTGTTCCCAGTTCCTTGTTGATGATCCGGATACGCTCGTCGATGAATTCTGCTGTGCGTGTGGCCACTTCGTTCTTGTCGTTGTTTGCGTCACTGTTGTATAGGCTCACTAACTGGCGGATAAAGTCAGTTCCTCTCGCCGGGTTTGTATCGTTTACGTCAACGTTGACAATGCTGGTCGTCTTGCTGGTCGGAGCGACGGACAGCGCGTTGTTGTAATATCCGGTGACTGCGAGCGGAGAAGAAATGGTGGCAGTGTATTCCGTCAGTTCGCTTCTCTGAAAGGTGACAGTTGAGTCCGGATTGGCTGAAAATGTAACGGTCCCCACAGGAGTTGTCAGTACGGCAGGTGTTTTTTCAAACTGTTTTTCCAGCGTCTGCATATCCCCGGACGCATCGGTAAACTGCACCTTGGCATTGAATTTCCCGTCGGCAGACCCGCTGATTTCCAGTTCAACAGGAGCGGTCAGTTTGCCGGCCTCTTCCGGACTCATCCATACCTGTACAGGCGTTTGCTTGTAAAGGTTGTCCGGATGTCTGAACGTGCCTTCGCGTGTGTAGTTGACATAAAGATTCAAGCTCTCCACCACTTTCTGCACGAGGGTGCGCGAGTGCATGATTTCCACCTCGTTGTCGAAATTGCTCGCCATAGACATCATGCCGAGATCCTGTATCATGTCAATTGAATTTCCGCGCGACTGGTTTTGTCCGCTTTCCTTGATGAGTACTGTAGCGTTGACGGTGTAAACGGTCGGTTGGAAGCGGAGATAACAGAAAGCGATGATGAGTGCTGCTATTGCGCATCCCACAATCCAGGGCCAGTACATCAGGTATTCCATCAGGATGGCCTTGTAGTCTACGGGCTTTTCTTCTTCATTCTCGAACGAGTCGGTATAGAGTTCTTCTTTCATTGCAGTTTGGTTGTTGATTTTTGGTAATTAATGATTGACGGTTTATGTAAAGCAGGTGAAAATATAAATCAGCTTTCATTCTGTCATCCTGATCAAAACGCTTCGTTCAACATGACATTATTTTCGATAGAGTCAAATTTTGTTTTGATATACCCACTTGAAGGAACCGCTTTTACTTTGTCAGTGTCACAATCAGTGTGGCGATTGAAATGAGTATCGATACGCCGGAGAACCAGAAAGAGGTCTGTGTGCCTACATCGGAGTTCTTGGCTTTCTTCTGGTTCGGCGTGACATAAACCACGTCGTTCTGCTGGAGGTAGAAGTAAGGTGAGCCGATGATGTTTGCATCGTTCAGGTCCAGTTCCACGATTTTGCGTTCGCCTTGGCTGTCTTCACGCATCAGCTTCACGTTGTCGCGCCGTCCCCAGATGGTCATGTCGCCTGCAAGGGCAAGAGCTTCGAATATGTTTACCTTTTCGTTTGAAACGGTGAATGTCCCTGGAGAAGTTACTTCGCCCAATACGGAAATCTTGTAGTTGACCATGCGCACGGTGACGATGGGTGTTTCTTTCATGTAGGGAAGCAGCTTCTGCTGGATCATTTTCTCCACATCAGTTTTTGTCATGTCACCGATGTGAAGCTTGCCCAATACGGGGAAGTTGATGTTGCCCTCGTTGTCTACCAGGTATTGCTGGAGTACAGGCTGGGATGTCAGGCTGCTGCTCTGCGCTGCGCTTACAGCATTGGGCACGGTCAGGTTAAACGGTATCGCCGCCTGCGGATCCGTGGTGCTTACCGTGATGGTGAGCAAATCCTTCGGCATGATCTTCGCGTCATAAAGTGATTTGGGCAGTTGGGATAAGTCGACTGTTTCCGAGTTTTGGAGATACGGAACCTTTTTGTAGGAAGTGCATGCGCCCGTCAGCGCTGTGAGGACAATCATGCAGAGCAGTTTGAATACTTTCATGAATGCTTGTAGAGTTTTTGATTTGTGGCAGTTTTTTCTGCTGTTACAAATCGGTTACAAATTCTATCTTAATAAGTTGCGGTATAAGTAGGCTTCGCCGTTACCTGTCCCATTTGGGGCGGGTAAAATGGTTTATTGTTCCACACAGGTGCAAAAATAGGTCATTTTATCTATTGTTCAAAGCGATGGGGTATTTTTTTTTATTTTTCCCATCATTTAACTCAAAATAACCCGTTAAGTGATGTTATTTTACCCGTTATGTTTGGGGGGCCACCACAGAGGCCACAGAGTATCACGGGGTTATTTTTTACCGCAGATTGACGCAGATTATCCTCTAACTTCTCTAACTTCTCTAACTCCTCTAACTCCTTTAACTCCTCTAACTCCTCTAACTTCTCTAACTTCTCTAACTTCTCTAACTTCTCTAACTTCTCTAACTCCTCTAACTTC
>JABLTQ010098680.1_pt1 | contig 45750 bp, 34 predicted proteins | sample 7160101 | NCBI WGS metagenome assembly JABLTQ01 (sample SAMN14651228, study PRJNA627086) | human gut metagenome | isolation source: feces | host: Homo sapiens | reverse complement strand
TATAAATATATTTATATATAATATATATTATAAAATTATTTACTAACATTTTTGCTGATGAAAGGGAGCTTTATCTCAGAAAAAGCAAACTGTAATCTGTAAGACTGTAAGGCTGTAAGGAAGAAGAGGGGCGGCACGCACGCTTTTCATGCACATTCCTGCATGTTTCTGCACATTTTTGCACATTTCTGCACGTTTCTGCGCGTCGGGGCACGTCTGCAAACTCCGTTCCGCAGATTCCCGCTACTTTCGCCCCAGGTATTCAGAACTGTGCAGAGAAAAAAAAATCACGGCAGAGATTTCTCTTCTGCCGCGAAAAATGCGGAACCTGTCCGCCCGGAACCATGAATCTGAGCGGACAAGTCCTTCCGGCGGAGGTCTTTGACATCACTTCAGCGTTTTCACCCTGTAGCGGTCGCCCGTTTCCTTCACCAGCTGCCTGAGGAAGTCCTCGGAGTATCCCGGACGGTCGAGGGGCGCGGTGTTTCCCGTGGCCGGACGCTGTATCTGCCCGTCCTTCATGCGCTTCACCACCCCGTCGTTGTAGCGCACGATGAGGAACTCGCCCAGCCTTTTCCAGCTGTCTACGGCCGTCTGCGCCGTCATCGAGGTGTAGGCGGAGAGAAACTCGCGGGCCTTCTTCGGGTCCTGCTGCCATAGCTCGAGGGCCGTGCTTTCGATGCCCTTCTGCGCGTCGGCAAACGTATCCTCCAGCGTGTTCTGCACGGCGCGCATGTCGCCCTCCATGAGGCTGTAGCGGGGGCGTACCATGCCGGCCACCCAGTTGTAGATCCAGAATCCCGAATCCCACGAGAAGGTCACGCAGTCGCCGTTGCCCTGCCTGTAGGGGACGGGCACCTTGTCGGTCTGGCAGTATACGGGGGTGAACACGGTCATGTTCGCGTCGTCGAGCCCGAACCACAGCACTCCTCCCACCGCATCGGGGAGTTTCGAGCGCATCTGCGAAACGAAGACGAATCCGCTCTGCTGGGTGGATATGGGGCGTTCGTTGAAGTACTCCTGGCCGTCGACCTTGAAGGTGAGGGGCGACAGGCGGTAGGGCGTGTTGAAGCATCCCGCTCCCATGTCGCCGGTGATGTCGAGCGGAGTGCCCTCGTAGTGGTCGCGCATGGCCTGCTGGATGTCGCGCACCGACACCTTGCGGTCGGGCTTCACGTAGAGCGGGAGCGGCTCTCCTCCCTCGCCCTGGATGTAGGGGAGCCATGCCTGTCCGGTCGTGTGGCTGAACATGTTGTAGAAGCTCCACACGCGTGCTTCGCAGGCGCGCAGGCCGCTGAAGTCGAGCGGGCAGTAGGCGTCGGCAAAGCTGAAGTCTTCGTTCTTTCCGCTGAAGTATCCCTTCTCGCGGGCGAACGAGATCACATCGGGCGAGTAGAGGCAGTTTTCCTTGTCGTCCATGTCGAAGCGGTGTATGCGGCTCTGGTTGGCGTGCGCGGCGATGCAGTCGTCAGGAACGCGCACGGCCACCCATACGGCTCCCCTCACGCCGGGCCCCTTTCCTATCATTTCGAGGATCCAGGCCTCGTTGGGGTCGGCCACGGAGAACGACTCGCCGCTGCTGTAGTATCCGTATTCCTTCACGAGGTCGGTCATCACCTTGATGGCCTCCTTTGCGGTGCGCGAGCGCTGCAGGGCCACGTAGATGAGGCTTCCGTAGTCCATCACGCCGGCGGTGTCGGCCAGCTCGGGGCGTCCGCCGAAGGTTGTTTCGCCGATAGTCACCTGAAACTCGTTGATGTTTCCGATCACGTTGTATGTCTGCTTCGCCTCCCTGATCTGCCCCAGATACTTTCCGGTGTCCCACTCGTAGATGTCGCGCATCTCGCCTCCGGCATGTGTCGCCGCGGGATAATGGCACAGGAAGCCGTACATTCCGTATGAATCGGCCGAATACGACACGATTACCGACCCGTCGGCCGATGCCTTCTTGCCGACAATAAAGTTGGTGCAAGCCCATCCGCTCGCCACTCCTGCCGCCAGCATCAGAGCCGCGGCCATCAGTTTTTTCATTCCCATCATCATTTTTCTCATTTATATGCGTTTTTTTTGATTTCCGTTTCTTGTCAGAACGAGCACTCCCAGCGCCCCACGTTTCCGCAGCAGTCGGTCACCACCGCCTCCACCTTGTGCGCCTCTCCGCGCTTCACCCGCTCCTTGTCTTGGATGACCAGCACGCCCTTCTTCAGCGCGAAGAGCACGAACTTTCCGTCGACGTACACTTTATAGGAAGCGATTCCGGAGCCGGCGTCGCTCACCCGGAAGCGGATGTTGCGCGACGCCCTCCAGCCTTCCTGCCCCAGGGGGACGATGCGCGGCGCCACCGTGTCGAGCGCCACGGCAAAGGTGCCCAGCGAGCGCACCCTGGTCTTCATCCATCCGTTTTCGTATTTCCCGCCCATCGGGGCGCGCCTCCTGCCCCACTTCTGCACCACGTAGTACTTCGTGGTGTCGGCCACCGGAAGGCAGCGCATGCCTATCGACAGGGGGCACCAGGCGTGCAGGGGCGTGTATCCGGCGTCGAGCACATAGTCGAAGGAGATTCCGGCGCTGTCGCCGCAGATTCCGGCGCGGAGCTTCACGTCGTCATAGAGATTGTATTTCGGCACCACCAGTTCCAGGCCGGGACGCTGCACCACGTTCGTCCGGTTCCAGCAGAGGGTCTGCCCCCTGCGCTCTTCCCGCGCGGGTATCTCCTGCTTCCTGCCCCGCACCGTGAAGCTGTACGTGCGGCGGTTTCCGAAGTTGTCTTCCAGCACATAGCGGAAGCGGTAGTCGCGTTCTTCGCAGATGTCCACAACGCCGCGGTTTCCGTCCGTATGGAGCAGGCGCAGGCGGTTTCCGGGCGACTTGTACGAGCGCATGACCAGCCGGCGCGTGCGGCTCAGCTCCTCAAAGTCGGTAAAGGCGTTGATCATCCGGTTCTCGTCGGGCATGACGGCATCGGTGACCGAGCGGAACACCTCCGCCGAGTCCACATAGAGGGTGACCGAATGCACCCCGTAGAAGTTTGACGTTCCGTCCATATAGTCTTTTGCGCTGATGCCCGTATAGATTTTCCCCCAAGCCGTGACCGGAGTCCCGAGCCTTGACACGGGCGCCAGCTTCTTCGCGGCAGACCCGTCGACCACCCCCTGGCCGGGCACCGGATAGAATCCGACCAGGCTCGCCACGGGCGGCTTCGTGTCTTTGATGTAGCGTCTGAAATAGGGCATGGGGTCGATGTATTCGTTTGTCGCGGTGCGCCGGAGCTCCAGGTGCAGGTGGGGGCCCGCCGAGGCTCCCTCGTTTCCGCTCAGGGCGATGACCTCTCCCTGCCTCACGGGAAGCTCTCCGGGCGCGAACGTCAGGTCGCACACGAAAGTTTCGCGGGCATACTGGTATGCGCGCACCGCCTGCTGTATGGCAGGGGCGAACGAGATGACATGCCCGTATACGGAGGTCAGCCCGTTGGGATGGTTCACGTAGACCACCTGCCCGTATCCCCCGTGGAGCACCGCCACGCGCGCCACATACCCGGCGGCCACGCACCGCACGGGCTTGCCCGTCACGCCCTGCGTCTTGATGTCGATTCCGTTATGGAAATGGTTCGGCCTCAGCTCCCCGAAGTTCGCGCTCAGCAGCAGGGGGAAGTCGAAGGGCGAAGTGAAACAGTTTTCGGCCGTATGCTGCTGCGCCCGTCCGCACAATGCGGAGAAGAGCGCAAGCGCCAGTGCAAGTTTGCGCATCATAGTTCAATTCCGTTCCGGCGTATAAGTTATCCTACAATTCATCAAGCAACTCCTCCGCCGTTTTGAACTCCAGCTTGCCTTCCAGGTTCTGCTTCAGTTCCTTGCACGCCTGGCCAAAATTTGCCAGAAAGTCTTCCCGGAGAAGCATTTTCTTCACTTTCTTCAACACGCTTATATCGCGCACATTCAGAACCTCGCGTATCACTTCGTTCTGCAATGCCTCCAAAGCAACAGTTCCCATACATGTCTTTTTTTCAAGATTATACCGGCAAAGATAGCACAAAATCCCAACTTTAAGGTGATTTTGCGGAAAGAATATGAAAGGAAAGGCACTTGCGCAAACGCAAAGCATCATTCACTTCCCGGCAGATCCGGACGGATATACGCGCCCGCTCATGCTCGTCTGCAAAGGATTTCCGCTTGGAGGGGTTATTTTGACATAACATTTGTTCGACTTTCCGTCGAGAAAGACCGCGATACGCTTGTCGGCCACAAGGCCTCCTCCGGTCACTTTCACCCTGAAGCGGATTTCTCCGTTCCGCATCTTTTTTCCCCCGGAAACTTCCGCACGAAGCCCTTCCCTTTTCCTTGCCGGAAACTCGTCGGCAAAGAAACCTCTGTCTTCGAGAGAGATATAGGAGGTATATTTCCCGTCCGCTATGGCAAAATAGCTTCCGTGCAGTTCGCGGTATTCCGTGTGCGAAGAATGCTGCCAGGGACTTGCCGACGAGGGATAAACGGCATCCAGTTTCACGAGAAAGCGTCCGGCCTGCAAGGCTTCGAGTGCCGTGCGGTGCTCGGCGGACGGAACGGCGGTTTCTCTCTGCGTTCCGCAACTCCCCGCAAAGAGCGCGAGCGCAAGAAGAAACATCATTCTGACTAAAGTTTTCATAACTTACGGATTTTATAATAGTTAGGACAATATTGACTTGCGGAAAAAACGTATTTTGCAATCTGATGTATAAATATACGCAAACATCCCGGTATCCCTCCAAAAAATGGCATGTTTAAGAACACAACGTCCTCATCCCAAAGCAGCATCCGAACGAAACAATCCTCCATTCCAAAATAAAATGCCCCCCGTTTCGCCACAATCAAAAAGTTATGATTAAATTTGCGGAAAATAAACGAAACACAAGCATAATCCGAATTTTGACTGAATGATAGAAAAACATATCGTACTGGAAGAGATCGACCCCGTCATATTCTATGGGGTGAACAACGCAAACATGCAGATGATCAAGGCGCTGTTTCCCAAACTGAGAATCGTGGCGAGGGGAAACGTCATCAAGGTGATGGGAGATGAGGAGGCCATGTGCGCCTTCGAAGACGCGATAACCGCGCTCGAAAAGCACTGCGCCACCTACAACTCGCTGAACGAGGAGGCGATACTTGACATCGTGAGCGGAAACATGCCCAAGATAGAGAAGACGGGCGACGCCATCGTGTTCAGCGTGACGGGAAAGCCGATCACGCCACGGAGCGAAAACCAGCTGAAGCTGGTGCGCGAGTTCGAGAAGAACGACATGATATTCGCCATCGGTCCGGCCGGCTCGGGAAAGACGTACACCGCCATCGCCCTGGCCGTGCGCGCCCTCAAGAACAAGGAAATCAAGAAAATCATACTGAGCCGGCCCGCGGTGGAGGCCGGCGAGAAGCTGGGATTCCTTCCGGGCGACATGAAAGAGAAAATCGACCCCTACCTCCAGCCGCTCTACGACGCGCTGCAGGACATGATCCCGCCCGTGAAGCTGAAGGAATACATGGAGCTGAACATCATCCAGATAGCCCCGCTCGCCTTCATGCGCGGACGCACGCTGAACGACGCGGTGGTTATCCTCGACGAGGCGCAGAACACCACCGCCCAGCAGATCAAGATGTTCCTCACGCGCATGGGAATGAACACGAAGATGATCGTGACGGGCGACATGACGCAGATCGACCTCCCCCCGTCGCAGATGTCCGGACTGGTGCAGGCCATGAAGATCCTGAAAGACGTGAAGGGAATCAGCTTCGTGGAGCTTACGAAGAAGGACATCGTGCGCCACAAGCTGGTGACGCGCATCGTGGAAGCCTACGAGAAGTTCGAAGAAAAGACAAGAAAGGAAAAAACCGATTCATCCAACAATTTAAACAAGAAGAGAAATGAGCAAAGCATTGACTAAGACAGACTATCACTTTCCGGGTCAGAAAAGCGTGTACCACGGGAAAGTGCGCGATGTGTACAACATCAACGACGAAAAACTGGTAATGGTGGCAACCGACCGCATCTCGGCATTCGACGTGGTGCTCCCCGAAGGCATCCCCTACAAGGGACAGATGCTCAACCAGATAGCGGCCAAGTTTCTCGACGCCACCGCCGACATCTGCCCCAACTGGAAGCTCGCCACTCCCGACCCGATGGTGACGGTGGGCGTGCTGTGCAAGGGATTCCCCGTTGAAATGATCGTGCGCGGATACCTGTGCGGAAGCGCATGGCGGGCATACAAGAGCGGAGTGCGCGAAATATGCGGCGTGAGCCTGCCCGAAGGAATGCGCGAGAACGAAAAGTTCCCCCACCCCATCATCACCCCGACCACAAAGGCCGAAATGGGCCTGCACGACGAGGACATCTCGAAGGAGGAAATCCTGGCCAAAGGGCTGGCCACTCCCGAAGAATACGAAATCCTCGAGAAATACACCCTGGCTCTGTTTGAGCGCGGAACGGAAATCGCCGCCGAACGCGGACTGATCCTCGTGGACACCAAGTATGAGTTCGGAAAGCACAACGGAGAAATCTATCTGATGGACGAAATCCATACGCCCGACTCAAGCCGCTACTTCTATTCGGAGGGATACCAGGAACGCTTCGAAAACGGAGAGCCGCAGCGCCAGCTCTCGAAGGAGTTCGTGCGCGAATGGCTGATGGAAAACGGATTCCAGGGAAAAGAGGGACAGAAGGTGCCCGAAATGACCCCGGAAATCGTGAAGTCAATCAGCGACCGCTATATCGAGCTGTACGAACACCTCACGGGAGAAACTTTCGTGAAAGGGGATACGGACAGCCTGAACGGACGGATCGAAAAGAACGTGACGGATTATCTGAAATAAAAAACACTTACAGTCTTACAGCTGACAGTTGACAAAAACGCCAACTGCCGGCTGTCACCCATCAACCATCAACTGCAACATGCCTCACTATCCTCAAGAAAACATCAAGCCTTACGACAAGAACGGGAGCAAGAAGGAACAGGTGGAAAAGATGTTCGACCACATCGCTCCCGCCTACGACAACCTGAACCACCTGCTCTCGTGGGGCATCGACAAGAGCTGGCGGAAGAAAGCCATCAACCTGCTCAAGCCTTTCCGCCCGCGGCGCATCATGGACGTGGCCACCGGAACAGGAGATTTCGCAATCAAGGCCTGCCGGATGCTCAACCCCGAAGAACTGGTGGGCACGGACATCTCGGAAGGCATGATGAACGTGGGGCGCGAAAAGGTGAAGCAGATGGGGCTCGACCGCCAGATCTCGTTCGCCAAAGAAGACTGCACGGCACTCTCATTCCCCGACAACCGCTTCGATGCCATCACCGTAGCCTTCGGGGTGAGAAACTTTGAAGACCTCGACCGCGGGCTCAGGGAAATGCGCCGGGTGCTCGCTCCGGGCGGACACCTGGTGATCCTCGAGCTTTCCACCCCCGAACGCTTCCCCATGAAGCAGCTCTACTCTGTCTACTCGAAGGCCGTGATCCCGACACTGGGAAAACTCCTCTCGAAAGACCGGAGCGCCTACACCTACCTGCCGCAATCCATCAAGGCATTCCCGCAAGGCGAGGTGATGCAGGAAATCATGCTGCGGGCAGGATTCGGCCAGGTGAGCTTCAAACGGCTCACAATGGGAATATGCACGCTCTATTTCGCCACCAAATGAAACACGGACGCGGTCCCAAACAGACGCATTACAACAAACTAATTATGACTGGTTACTCATGAAAAAATACGGTTTAATAGGATATCCTCTCGGCCACTCCTTCTCTAAAAACTTCTTCAACGAGAAGTTCCATTCAGAAAACATCGACGCCGAATACGTGAACTTTGAAATCCCTTCCATCGACGAGCTCCCCAAGGTGATCGCCGAAAACCCGAACCTGGAAGGGCTGAACGTAACCATACCCTACAAGGAAAAGGTAATCTCTTATCTCGACAGGCTGGACGATACGGCCGCCGCAATCGGAGCGGTCAACGTGATAAAAATCGACCGGACAAAGGGAAAGGTGAAGCTGGCGGGATACAACTCAGACATCATCGGCTTCACGCGCTCCATCGAGCCGCTCCTGGAGCCCTACCACAAGGGCGCGCTGATTCTGGGAACCGGAGGCTCCTCGAAGGCCATCCGCCAGGGACTGGAGCAGCTGGGGCTCAAAACGCTCTTCGTTTCGCGCAGCAAGCACAACGGAAACACCGTCACCTACGAGGAAATCACTCCCCAGATAATGAGCGACTACAAGGTTATCGTCAACTGCACCCCGGTAGGGATGTATCCCCAGGCCGACAAGTGCCCGCAGATTCCCTACACCCTGCTCACTCCCCAGCATCTGCTCTACGACCTGCTCTACAACCCCGACACCACGCTTTTCATGAAAAAGGGAAGCGACCAGGGGGCTATCGTGAAGAACGGGCTTGAGATGCTTCTGCTCCAGGCTTTCGCGTCGTGGGACATCTGGAACGAATGAAAGGGAGGGTCCGCATGAAAAAGAAACTGCTGGCGGGAGCCGGCATCGCGCTGCTGGCTCTCATGGCCGCCTCCATCGGAGGGGGGATGTATCTGATTGACTATGCTCTCCGCCCCGACAGGCCGGAACGCAGCGTGCGCGAAGCCATCGCCGAAACCTGCAAGGACTATCCCGCCATCACTACGTGGGCAGACAGCCTGCAGAGGCACAAAGCACTGAAAGACACGTTCGTCACGGCTCCCGACGGAACGGCTCTCCACGCGTTCTATGCGTATGCCGCCCGTCCGACGGGAAACACGGCGCTGGTGATTCACGGATACGGAAACCGTGCCACCGACATGCTCCACATCGGATACATGTACAACCATTCGCTCGGATACAACATCCTGATGCCCGACCTGCGCCATGCGGGACAGAGCGGAGGCGAGGCCATCCAGATGGGCTGGCTCGACCGGCTGGACGTGATGCAATGGATCGGCGCGGCTCCGGCTCTCTTCGGCGATTCGCTCCGGATGGCGGTACACGGCATATCCATGGGAGGAGCCACAACGATGATGGTGTCGGGCGAAGACCTCCCCGGCTATGTGCGCTGCTTTATAGACGACTGCGGCTATACGAGCGTATGGGACGAGTTCAGCAAGGAGCTGAAGACGCAGTTCGGGCTCCCTCCCTTCCCTCTGCTCCACACCGCGAGCTGGCTCTGCGGCATGAAGTACGGATGGAACTTCCGCGAGGCCTCAGCGCTGAAGCAGGTGGCGAAGTGCACGAAGCCGATGCTCTTCATCCACGGGGCAGACGATGACTACGTGCCCACATGGATGGTCTATCCGCTCTACGAGGCCAAGCCCCAGCCCAAGGAGCTATGGATCGTTCCGGACACGGAACATGCAGAGGCATACCGCAACCGTCCGGAAGAATATACACGGAGGACGAAGGAGTTTGTGGGGAAATACATCCGGTAACTCCTCCCCCGGATTACATGCCGCCTCAGAAAGCCTTGGGAATCCTCACCACAACGGGAACGGCGGAGTACAAATCCGACTGGCAGCCGTAACGCGCGGCATCCCTGATGTCGGGAAGCTCTACCGTAACCCTGCTTCGTGCGCCTTCCGATGCCACCGTAACCGTTTCTCCCTCATAAGGATTCATGCCCGGCACGGGATATGCGTAAACTCCGGGGTTCAAGGCAAGGGACAACGTGAAGCTCAGCGTCTGCTTCTTTCCGTCGGGCATGGGATTGCCGACGGACAGCACCCATCCGTCCCCCGTATCACGCAGCATAATCTCGGCTACATCGTCTGATACGACCTTCACCCCTCCGGCTTCAATCTCGTCCGGGCGGAAGAAAGCGTATTGCCAGGTTTTCTCATCAGCGGAATAGGCCGCATGGGCCGACTTCGGCTTCTGCACGAGTTCCAGACTGCCCAGCAAAGCCTCAACTTTTTCCGGCATTTCTTCCGCACTGACGTTCGGAAGCTGGATATAGCGGCAAGCGTCGCTCCATTCCTCTCCCGGCACCGATCCGTGGCCGATGGCTATGATGAAGTTTGGTTTTCCTCCCGCCTCCCGGGGGTCGGTTGCATTGATTTCCTTTCCGGTCTTTATCAGCAGCTGCAATTTTCCTTCCGGAAGCAGCACATATCCCTTCTTGCCCTGATGCAGCCAGCATACGCCCTCGACAGGTTCGGCTATATTCACCGATTCATCCGGAGCGATTTCATGCCGTTTTCCGTTGGCGTGCCATGTAAGCGTTCCTCGCAAGGCCGTCTGGTCAACGAAAGTCGCGATGTCCTTCTGCTGCCCCTCCCTTTCCCGGGCGATTCCGCTGGCCAGAAGTACAATTTTGTCTTCAATGAAATGATAGCTCTTGAAGGCGGAGGCAGAGCTGTAGGTTTCCGCCGGCAGATGATGATAGATGCCCATCCCGTTCAGCCCGTCGGACAATACCCCCGCAATCTTGTTCTTTCCGGGAAGCGATGCCTGCGAACCTCCCTCCAGCGGAAAAGGGTCGGTGCGCCACTCCTCGGTCAGACCGGGCAAGGCGTGCCAGTCGAAGTTCTTCAGCACCTTGTCCGAATACTCGTCGCCGTCCACCTTCACCGGAAGGATTCCATATCCCATGTGCCAGGAATGACGGACCTTGCGGTCAAAATCCTCCGCACCCACGGTACGCTCGGACTTCAGCTTGAGGGAGGCATAGAAAGACGGCTCATTCTCTCCACGGCGGTGCACCAGAAACTCGTTCACCCAATAAGCGTGCGTACCGGAATGCTCGTAAGTGTTTTCCTTGAGCCTCCGGCAAACCTCCTCCAGTTCTTCCGCCCTCTCCAGCCGGGTATCCCTGCTGCGTGCCCTGAACAGGCTGCGGACGGCGTTCGGATAAGTCTTCAGCACAAAACGCCGCATATCATGCAAAAAAGAGCGGCCTGCCACCAGAAAATCCATCCGCTGCTTGTAGAACAACTTGGGATACACCTCCAGCAGGCGGTCGAGCTGGAACTGATAGTGCTTGTCCGCAATCTTGAACGGCGTGTCCCTGAAACAGGCATATCCCTCCGAACACTCCGTAAGCCACTCAAAGCCGTATGCCACCATCGCCGCATCCGTACCGTGCCCGACATGATGCGAAACCGTGCCGTCGGGCTGGAAGCCGGACTGGGCATAGCGGTGCGCGGGGATGTTATACTTCGTCATCCAGTAGCTTACGTCAGACACCACACCGTGCGGGCTCCATCCCGGCTGGAAGCTGAACCCCTCGAAAGGCTTCCCTCCGTAAAAGTCCTCGTACCAATATTGCACGTATGTCATCGGACGGTTATAGTCGGCCCAGATAAGCGGAAGAGCCAGCATGGTGCGCGAACGGTGCCCGAGATTGGCATCCGCCCAGGCTCCGGAAGAATAGAGCGTGTCGCGGATTTCCCCCCAGCGCTCGTCGGGATTGTCGATGGCCCGCCGGCTCTTGATCACGGACATGAATATCTGGAAATAACGTACCAGCGCATCATGCACCTGCAGGCAGGTTTCATCCCCCTTCTTCATGCCCTCAAGCAGACCGGGCATCAGATGCAAGGCCGGAACAACCAGCGGGTCGGTCATTGTCCACTGGTGCGTAGGAACCTGACGCCCGATGATTCCGTCCGCCTCCAGCAGGCTGAACCCGTCGCCCGTACAGTCGCCGATGGGCTTCCCGTCAATCATCACGTCATCCCCCTCCACGGGAACCGACCTCGTATATGCGAGAATAGCCTTATACAAGGCATTCTTCAACCGCTCGCGCTTGTCCGTCCGGCCTTCCGGGCCATATACCTCCGATGCGGCATAGGCATAGCCCATCTGCCCGATCTTGCTGGCGATGGATGTCCAGTCGTGCTCGATTGTATTTCTCCCGTCAAAATCCTGCGGTTTCGTGCCGTACGAACGGAAGCCCTCGAACTTTCCTCCATTGCGCTCCACCTCTTCGATCATGGCCCCAATCTCTGCATCCGTACATTTCTTGTTGCCGTACATACGGGGGTTTCTGAGCGTCTTCGGAAGATAGCGTTCATAAAGCAGGCTCCACAATGTCTGCCTTACGATGCGCACGTTTACATCAAACTTCTCCACCTGCCTGTCTCCGTCTTTCAGGGCTACAATCATCCGATAGTTCCGGGGGGCGGAAGGAGTGCTTTTCCCTTTATCCACCTCCAATACTCCCATCATGCGCTTTGACAGGTCATACCGGGTTTCGATGCGGAACAGCGCCTCTTCCGGCTGGCGGAGAATCTCAAAGTGATAGCCTTCGGGAACCGGCATCGTATGCACGTCCTTGTTCCTCTCCAGATGGATGCGTCCGGTCACTTCCGTCCCTTCCGGGCTATCAACCGGTATGTCAAAGTAACTTGCCAGCACCTTTTCCTGAGCCGCGTACAGACCTGCGGGCAACAGACAAAGCAGGCAAATCAAGCTTGTTCCAAAAAGCAAATGCATTCTTTTCATGGTGCCAGCCATTCTACAGCCCTCAGTCAATCTTTTTTACTCGGAAACCGGTCACCTGCACATGGTTTTCCAGCAGACGGAGGCCGAAGTTTCCGTCACACTGGCCTTCCTTCACGGCATAGCGGAAAAGTTCTTCCCCGTCCACGCTATACGTCGTAACCCCTTCCTCCACACGGATGCGGATATTCATCCAGCGGTTGGGCTTCAGCAGGTGGGCTTCGTCGGTATACTCCTTAATGACGGGACGGGTCACATCATCCTTCGTATCCATGCCCTGTCCGAAATACTCGCGGAAACGGGTCGTTGAGTTATGGTTCCCCCCATAGCCCACATACATCAGCGTGAGCGACTTGTACCGCTGGAAGATTCCCATCCTCCATCCTGCCCGCGCATAAAGGTCGCCGGGATGCAGAGGGTCGTTGGCTCCCCAGAAACAATTCAGGTCACTCAGCCGGTCGCAAGCCCCTCCCTGCATCAGCACACACGCACGATACGCAATCTCGTAATGTCCGGTCAGACGGGGCGTATACCACAAGGTCACCCCTTTCGGCGAAACGATGTCCAGCGTATCGCCCGCCACCTCAATGCTCATCTGCCCGGAATGATCCTCAGCTTTCCAATACTTCAGCGAAACCTGCTGCGCATGAAGGCACGCCGCCGGGCAGCACAACGCCAGAACTCCCGCAAGATTTCTTATCAGATTCCTTTTCATCCCCATGACTTTTACTTGCTACCCCTGCAACTCTTCGCACTCCTTCATCCACAAAGCCGCACTCGCATCGCTCGGCATACGCCAGTCGCCGCGGGGGCTGAGCGACACGGAACCCACCTTCGGGCCGTCGGGCAGGCACGAACGCTTGAACTGCTGAGAGAAGAAGCGTCGGAAGAAGATGGTCAGCCATTTCTTGATGGTTGTACTGTCGTATGTGTTTCGGAAAGCAATCTCGGCCAGGTAATAGATCTTTGCCGGACGCGCGCCGAAACGGAGGAAATGATACAGGAAGAAGTCATGCAGTTCATACGGCCCTACCAGGTCTTCGGTCTTCTGCCTGATGTTTCCGTTCTCGTCCGCCGGAATCAGTTCCGGACTGATGGGCGTGTCGATGATGTCGAGCAGGGTGTTGCGCGAAAGCGTGTCCACGCCAGTCTGCGCCACCCATCCCACCAGGTAGCGCACCAGCGTCTTGGGGATGCTGGCGTTCACCCCGTACATCGACATGTGGTCGCCGTTGTAGGTGGCCCATCCGAGAGCCAGCTCCGAAAGGTCGCCCGTACCGATAACCAGCGCCCCGATCTTGTTTGCATAGTCCATCAGCACCTGCGTGCGTTCGCGCGCCTGGCCGTTTTCGTAGGTCACGTCGTGCACCGACATGTCTTGCCCGATATCCTGGAAATGCTGGATGCAGGCATCCTTGATGCTTATCTCCTTTGCCGTGACCTGCAGCGAAGCCATCAGCGAAAGCGCATTGTTATAGGTGCGGTCGGTTGTTCCGAATCCCGGCATCGTGATGCCCGTAATCCCTTTGCGCGGCAAGCCCAGCTTGTCGAAGGTTTTCACGCACACCAGCAGGGCCAGCGTAGAATCCAGTCCGCCGGAAATGCCCACCACCACGTTCTTGCAGCCGGTATGCACCAGACGCTTGGCAAGGCCTGCCACCTGTATGGAGAATATTTCCTCGCAGCGCTCGTCAAGCTGCCTGCTCCCCGACGGAACAAACGGATGCGGGTCGACGCTCCGGCTCAATGTCAGCTCGCGCGAAGCCACCAGTTCGGCCGACACCCTCAGAGGCTGGCCGGAAGCGTTTGCCCGGACACTGGCGGCGAAAGTGGTGTTTACCAGACGCTCCCCGCGCAGACGCTCCACATCAATCTCGCTCACCACCAGCTGCTCCTCGAACGAGAAACGCTCGGAAGCCGCCAGCAGGTTGCCGTTTTCATAAATCAGACCGTTTCCGGCAAACACCACATCGGTTGTAGACTCTCCGAAACCCGAAGAGGCAAACACATATCCCGCCAGGCATCGCGCCGACTGCTGGGCGAGCAAAGAGCGGAGATAAGCGTGCTTGCTGATATTCTCCGTATCGGCCGACAGGTTGAAGATGATCTCGGCTCCCTTCAGAGCCAGTCCGGAACTGGGCGGTATGGGCGCCCATACATCCTCGCAAATCTCCACGCCGAAGCATGTGTCGGACGTGTCGAAAAGAATGTTCGCGGTGAGCGGAACAAGCTGGCCGCACAGACGGACCGTCGCATTGTCCGGAAGCGTGGAAGCAGAGGCAAACCATCGCTGCTCGTAAAACTCTTTATAGTTGGGAAGATAAGTCTTCGGAACCACACCCAGTATCTTGCCCTTCTGAAACACCACGGCACAGTTCATAAGCACCGGCCCGGCCGTTACGGGCATGCCGACAATGGAAATGATGTCGAGCTGGCGCGTGTTGTTCATCACCTGCATCAGAGCGAACTCAGCCTGCTCGAGCAGCAGGGACTGGGCAAACAGATCGGCGCACGAGTAGCCCGTCAGCGAAAGTTCCGGAAACACCACAATCTGCACGCCCTTGCCGTCGGCAATCACGATCTGCTTCTCTATTTCCTGCGCATTGAACTTGCAGTCAGCAACCTTTACAGAGGGAACGGCTGCCGCAACCTTTACAAAACCATATTTCATATCTACATCTTTTAATGCACAAAAATAAGCAATATTCAGACAACAGGAGCAAAGTTCGCCCTTTTTTCGTCCGCCCGAAGGCGCCCGCATGCAAAGACAAATGATGCCGTCTGATTCCGGCAAAAAAATGACCCGTCATCTTCATCAGTCTTTCCCATCATCCTCATCAAAACAAGCCGTCATCTTCATCAAGATTACACGTCATTTTCAACACCTCCTCCAGCCATATCCGGCAAAGGAAGAAAGCAAGAAAGAAAGTAAAAAAATCAAAAAAAGCAGGCAAGGCTTTGCCAATATAAAAAATCTTTATACATTTGCCATCGAATTAGAATTGTAACAATTACATAATTGAAAGAAGAGATGAACGTTTACGAATACCTGCTTAATTACAATATCAAGCCATCCGTACAACGCATTGCAATTATGGACTATTTGCTCAAGCATGAAACGCATCCGTGTATCGATGAGATTTATATGGCACTGTGCAAAGAGATTCCGACTCTTTCAAAGACTACGGTCTACAACACCCTGAAGCTGTTTGTAGAACACGGAGCCGCAAAGATGCTGACGATTGACGAGCGCAATGCCTGCTTTGACGGAAACACAAGCCTGCACGCACACTTCCTGTGCAGAAGCTGCGGAAAGATTTTCGACATGCCGCTGAAAGAAGAGCTCACCGACACAGACAAGCTGGGCGAAGAAGGGTATGTGGTTGAAGAAGTCCACTACTACTACAAAGGAATCTGTCCGGAATGCGCGAAACAGAAGAGCAAGAAAAACTGATTTTGAGTTTTAACTAACTGCAACATAAACTAATAACTTAAACTTTTAGACGTATGAAAAAATTTATCTGTACTGTATGTGGTTACATCTACGAAGGTGAAACAGCTCCTGAAAAGTGTCCGCTCTGCAAGGCTCCGGCATCTAAGTTCAAGGAAATGGAAGAAACCGCCGGCGGACTGACTTTCGCTGACGAACATGTCATCGGCGTTGCCAAAGGCTGCGATGAAGAAATGATCAAGGACCTGAACAACCACTTCATGGGCGAATGCACTGAAGTAGGAATGTATCTGGCCATGAGCCGTCAGGCCGACCGCGAAGGCTATCCCGAAATTGCTGAAGCTTTCAAACGCTATGCTTGGGAAGAAGCTGAACACGCTTCAAAATTCGCCGAACTGCTGGGCGACTGCGTATGGGACACCAAAACCAACCTGGAAAAGCGCATGAACGCTGAATGCGGAGCTTGCGAAGACAAGAAGCGTATCGCTACCCGCGCAAAACAGCTGAATCTGGATGCTATCCACGATACGGTTCACGAAATGGCTAAAGACGAAGCTCGCCACGGCAAAGGCTTCGAAGGTCTGTACAACAGATATTTCAAGAAATAATCACTGTCTGCCAGACATCTGAAAAAAACGCAGGCTGACGCTGAAAACAAACCGATGTGCATACGTCGGGAAGAAGCGCCGGCCTGCGTTTCGCTTTTTCTGCAATCGCCGCCTTCCTTATTTCTTTCTGCGGAACACCAGCCGGTAAACGGTGAGAACCAGATCGACGGCCACAACCAGCCCCCATATTACGAACGCCACGGTAAGCACCGTATTTTCCGGATTCCACAGCATATAGATGCAAGCCAGCGCACACAGATCAACCAATCCGCCCAAAACGCTGGAGCGTGAAAACAACCCTCTTGCCATAATCATTTTCTTTTTTCAGTTATACAACACATTTCAGCAGGCAAAAGTAATGATATTCTCACAAAGAAAAAACAGGATGCGTCAGCGTACTTCCCAATACTTGTCACAGAAGTTCAGATAATCCGGTTCGGGGCGCGTTCCAAACAGCAGGGCATAGAAAGAAGTGCCGCTCAGTTTTGCCTTGCGCACCGACTCCAGAAGCGCATCATCGGCGGGAGGAAGCTCAAAGTCGGAGATAAGCACCACGTCCGAACGCTTCCATCCCTGGTTGCGAAGCATCACCAACGCCTCGCCGACGGCCGGACGTATATCCGTACCTCCGTCAAAGCTGTGCGCAAGAAACTCGGCCAGCATCGGAAGGTCGGTTCTGAAATCGCGCACCAGCAGGGTCTGCACCTCTTCGGCAAAATTGATGACATAGCATCTTCTGTGTGTCTTTTCCGTAAGCCGGGCTATGGCAAGCACCGCCGACTTGGCAAGCATCTCTCTCCGTCCCCCCATCGAACCGGAGGTGTCGACACAAACGATAAAAGGCCCTTGCCCGCTCACGGGGTGACGCTCCGAACGGCTCGAACTGTCAACGGCCACCGAACGGCTATCGAACACCTGCAGGCGCTTTTCCACATATTTCCGGAGAAAGACCGGATGGAGCTTCTCGTCCGACAGGCAGCAATATTCTGCCGGAAGCAGGCTGTTCAGGTTATCCCCCACGGTTATTCCTTCAATATCGCTCTGCACGGCATGGCGCACCAGGCTTTCTTTCGATATGCCCGAGAGCGAATCAAACGACATGCGCTCCCCCGCACTCCGCTTTCCAAGCACACGGACCAGCTCGCGGATAGAGGCATTCTTTTCCATCTGCCGCTCGTAAGGAAATATCCTGCGGTAAAGTTCGGGATGATTCAGCATCAGCCACTTGATCCGGGAACCCGGCTGGCTGGCCTCGGTCTTCAGCCCGAAACGCTTGTCGAGCAGGATAAAGCCCCGGCAAAGCTCGTCGATGTGGTGATACTGGTAGTCGTATTCCTTGGCGTTCAGCAGACGATGCCACTTGTCCAGAAAACTCTCCTGCAATTCCTTCCGCTCTTTTCCTGCCTGAGGAAGCATCTCCATCCGCCCGATATAATAGTCTATATCCAGTTCAAACAGCGGATAACGCTTTGCAAATGCCGGCTTCATCCGCTTCATGAAATCCAGCATGGCGGAAGGAGAAAGCGGCTCGCTCTCATAAAACACCTCCCACTCGGGAGTATAGCGCGAGTAGAACTCCTGCAAGGAAGGCGATGTCTTCTGATAATAATCCCACACATACGCTTCCAGCTCGCGCGGAAACACGGTCTGCTCGCGCAAGCAGTCCTCAAGCTTCGCATAGCATTCAGCGCGAAGACGCTCCAAATAGACCGCCTTCAGGTCTTTCAGACGGATATTCCTGATTCTCTTTACGGTAGGCATGCTTCAACTCTTCAAACTCGTTGCGGTAGCGGCCGGCTGCTCCCTGCTGGGCCTGCAACATCCGCACCATCTTTTCTTTTTCTTTTGCGGAAAGGAAAAGGTGCTCCTGGCAATACTGCTGCTCCGCATCCAGCAGGTCCCGGCAGCCGCCTTCCACATTCGAAAGCATCCGGTCCAGATGAATGAACTTTTCCTCTACAGCCTTTTCTGAAATCCCTCCGCTTACGGGGACCGCATCGCCTCCCGGCACACACAACAAAGGATATTCGTAGTCATTGACAAGCACCGACCGGCATCCCCTGCGCAAAGAATAAATCTTCGACTGGGGAACTTTATTCCGCATCGAGGGATCGTATTTCTTCAGTATATAGCAGTTCGTTTTATACTTGTCCTTATGCATATAGAACAGCCTGCCCCTGTCGTTCAGATTCTGATAATCATCGGCAAACAGCAGCAGACGCCCGGGAATGCGCGCTTTCTCTATCTGGTAATAAAAATTGTCGACCAGCTGAAGAGCCGGATCACGGCTTTCATTCAAACCGGAAACGGAAGCCAGCTCACTTTTCAGATTCTCCAGTTCACGGCCCACACTCGCAAGATTCAGCATGTATCCCTCCATGCTTTTCCTCACCGAAGCCATCACCGCCTCCGCAGCCCAGTCAATCTGGTCCGGCTCGCCCCAAAGGCAATGCGCCAGCAGCAGGCAGTCGGACAAACGGACCGTATCCGATCCGTTCAGAAAGGCAGAAGCCCGCATCAGCCTGACCAGCTTTTTCCACCGCCGGTCGGACACATACAGATAAGGCACTCCCGACGCATCATTCTCGATACGTCCGTTGTATTCTTCGATCTGCTCGCGCAGCAGATGGATAACCTCCAATACAGAATAATGTACCTTTATCTCCGAAATGCGCCGCTGCCATTCCGCATATTCTTCCCTGTCTACCGGCAGATCCTCCGGAACAACCGGCTCGCTCTCGTCCGAAGAAAGAACCATCCGGTCGAAGTCGGACACGTCTTCCACCCCTCCCACAAGCAGACGGATCAGGAAACGGTCATACAACGCCTCCAGTCCCTGCCCCTGTGCCGGAAGTTCATTCGAAGCCGCTATCAGTCCCTTCAATGGAATGCGGAGCAGATTGTTTCCGTTACGGTAGACTTTCTCGTTAATGACTGTCAGCAAAGCGTTCTGAATGGCAGGTCCCGCTTTCCATATTTCATCAAGAAACACTACATCAGCCGTCGGAAGATAGCCCTCTGTTACCCGCTCATACTTGTCCAGGTCCTTCAGCCTGGAGATAGACACCGGACCGAAAATCTCGTCGGGAGTACTGAAACGGGACATCAGGTATTCAAAAGCCGCGCCATGACGGAAAGCCAGTTTAAGCCGGCGCGCCACCATACTCTTCGCCACGCCCGGAGGACCGAACAGAAAGATGCTCTCGCCCGCCATAGCCGATAAGAAAGACAAGGCAATGACATGCTCTTTTCCATACACCCGCTCATTCAATACTTCCAGCAATTGCCGGACACGAACTCTCAACGTTTCCATTTGACATAAATTGAAGGAGTCATCTTCTTTTGATGGAGCAGGACACTGCACGTCTGAAGCACCACAGACAGGATAATCAGTCCCAGTCCGAAATAAAAGCTCGCGCCCAGATCCTTTGCTTCATGAAAAATAATCATAGCCCCGATGATGCTATAGATAGGCTCCAGATTGTAGCTCAAATTGACCGTAAAGGCCGAAACCTTCTTCAGCACCTGAATCTGCAGGATGTAAAGCACAACCGTACAGACGGATGCAAGACAAAACAGATAAACGAAATCCTTCATCTCGGGCACAATCGTCCCTACCGGGAAATAATGCAGATAGAAGGGCAACACGCACGATATGCCGACAAATCCGCCTGCCATCTCATAAAGCAGCATGGTGCTCGAGGTATATCCCACCGAAACCTTCTTGTTGACAATGGTGAACAAAGAGGCCAAAGCGGATGAAACCACTCCCATGCAGATGCCCAAGCGGTAGCGCGTATCAAAATGAAATATCAGCACAATTCCCATCACCGCAACCAGGCTGAACAGAATCTCGCGCACAGATATGCGGTGGCGGTTGATTGCCGGCTCGAACAAGGCCGTAAAAATGCTCATAAGCGAAAGGCATACCACGCCGATAGAAACATTCGAGGCCTTGATGCTCCCGTAAAAGAAAAGCCAGTGCGCCGAAAGCAGCAGCCCCACACCGCCTATCTTCAGAACATCGCGGAGCGTCACCTTGCGAAGCTTCTTCCACACGGCAAGCAAAACCGCAAACATCAGCGAGGCAAGCATCATCCGATACCACACGAGCAGCGCCTCGTTCAAAGTGATCAGCCTTCCGAATATTCCCGTTCCTCCGGCTATCAGAATAGAAAGATGAAGTTTGACAAAAGCTTCTTTCATACCCTAACACAGTTTAAACTAAAGGGCTGCACCAAATACAGATTGATACAGCCCTTTTTCTATCAAATGATAAGTCTAATTCTAAAATCGAGCGGCATTAGAGCGGCATGTTGCCGTGCTTCTTCGGCGGATTGCTCTGGCTCTTGTTCTGAGTCATCTCCAAAGCCTGAATCAGCTTGAAGCGTGTATCCTTCGGAAGAATGATTTCGTCGATATATCCCTGTTCAGCCGCACGGTACGGGTTAGAGAACTTTTCCTTATAGTCTTCGATGGCCTGTGCCTTTTCCTCGGGCGTCGCCTTGCGGTAAAGAATGTTCACGGCACCGTCTGCACCCATCACGGCAATTTCTGCCGTAGGATATGAGAAGTTCACATCCGCACCGATCGGCTTGCTGTTCATCACGATATAGGCGCCGCCATAGGCCTTGCGCGTAATCACTGTGATTTTAGGCACGGTTGCCTCGGCATAGGCATAGACAATCTTCGCACCGTGACGGATGATTCCGTTGTGCTCCTGCGCACATCCCGGAAGGAAGCCCGGAACATCCTCGAACGTAACGATAGGAATATTGAAACAGTCGCAGAAGCGGATGAAACGTGAAGCCTTGTCAGAAGCGTCGATATCGAGCACACCTGCCAGATAAGCCGGCTGATTGGCTACAATACCTACCGAACGTCCGCCCAGACGTGCAAATCCCACCACAATGTTCTTTGCAAAATGCGGCATCACCTCGAAGAAATACTGGTTATCTACAACCGGCTCGATGATGTTCTTGATGTCATACGGCATATTCGGATCGTCCGGAATGACAGACATCAGCGATTCGTCGGCACGGCGGACATCATCTGTGCATGGAACCATCGGCGCATCTTCCATGTTGTTTGAAGGAAGGAAGCTAAGCAGTTCGCGGATGCTCATCAGAGTTTCCTCTTCCGTATCGCAAAGAAAATGAGTCACGCCGCTTTTGCTGCTGTGCGTATAGGCACCGCCCAGTTCCTCTTTGTCGACTTCTTCGTGTGTCACGGCCTTTACCACATCCGGGCCGGTAATGAACATGTGGCTCTTTTCCTTCACCATGAAAATGAAGTCGGTCAGGGCCGGAGAATAACATGCGCCTCCCGCACACGGTCCGAGAATGGCCGAGATCTGCGGAATGACACCCGAGGCAATGGTGTTCTGATAGAAAATGGAAGCATATCCGGAAATGCTGCCGACACCTTCCTGAATGCGTGCGCCTCCCGAATCGTTCAGAGCGATGACCGGAGCACCGTTCTTCAAGGCCAGTTCCTGCACCTTCACAATCTTTTTTGCACCGGTTGTGCTCAGCGTGCCGCCGAATACGGTGAAATCATATGCATACACATACACCAGCCGCCCGTCGATTTTTCCATAGCCGCAAACGATGCCGTCACCGGGAATGTGCTTCTTATCCATTCCGAAATCAGAACAGTGATGAACTACGAATTTGTCTATTTCATTGAAAGTGCCCTTGTCGAGCAACATGTCAATCCGTTCACGTGCGGTCATGTGACCGTTTGCGTGCTGTTTTTCCACACGCTCCACACCGCCGCCTTGCGAAGCCAGCTTGTCAAGCTCCTCAAATTTCTTATATTGTTCTTCTGCTGTCATAATTATTCTTCGTCTTTATTTATCACATCCAGAGTCATGATCACCTGGTTGCTGTTTACTGAATCACCTTCATTCACCAAGATTTCCTTCACCGTACATTCGCTGTTCACCTTGTAGTTGCTCTGCATTTTCATGGCTTCGATTACAGCTACGATGTCGCCCGCTTCCAGACGGTCGCCCACCTTTACGGGGATCTTGACCACTTTTCCCGGCATGGGCGAAACAATCTTGTCCTGCTGTTTTTCTTCGCCACCTTTGCGCATACGCAAATACTTGGCTTGAGAATCGATAATGTCGATGTTATACGACTGATAATGGGCATTGACGGTATAACTCTTTCCGCCGTCCTTGCGTATAAGTTCGGCATTATACGATTTGCCGTTATGAAGGATAGAGCAGCTTCCGTTCTCAGCCATCACAATGTCTACATCGTAAGGAACGCCGTCGATTGTAAGCTGTACCTTGTTTCCTTCCTTGTTGACCAATGACACATCAGCCACTCTGTCACCTATATGTATTTCCATAATTTCCTGCTTTATTTAGATTCTCAATACACCCTTCTTCAAGCCAAACTCACGCCAGCGGCTGATCGGACGGTTGTCCGTAGAAGCCGTCTTGTTTTCTTCGAGGTTCATCAAATAATCGATGTAGGCCGCAATCATCGCGATGTTTTCAGTTTCCTCCTCCTTCTTGTTAGCCCACTTGCGGAGTATATCCTGATGCTTGGGTATAAACAGCGTATCATAACGGCCTTCCACAAAATCGGGCACGTTCATGATATGGCGGAGGTATCCGATATTGGTTTTCAATCCTGTGATCTTGTATTCATAAAGCACACGGCGCATCCGCTCGATGGCGAACTGGCGGGTTGTGGCCCACACAATCAGCTTGCCGATCATCGGATCATAATAAATAGGGATTTCGTAGCTCTCATACACATAGCTGTCGATGCGCACGCCGATGCCGTTCGGTTCAATCAGCTGACGGATAACGCCCGGCGAAGGCATGAAGTTATTTTCCGAGTCTTCGGCGCAGATGCGGCATTCGATCGCATGTCCGCGCTGCACCAGCTCTTCCTGCTTAAGATGAAGCGGCTCGTTGTTGGCAATGCGGAGCTGCTCTTTCACCAAATCCACGCCAAGCACTTCTTCCGTAATCGGGTGCTCCACCTGCAAACGAGTGTTCATTTCAAGAAAATAAAAGTTGCGGTGCTTGTCGACGAGGAATTCGATTGTGCCTGCTCCCTTGTAATGTACGGCTTTGGCGGCCGCCACGGCAGCCTCTCCCATCTTCTGTCGCAGTTCGGGAGTTACAAAAGGCGAAGGAGTTTCTTCAACTATTTTCTGATTGCGCCGCTGAATGGAGCATTCGCGCTCGTAAAGATGGATTGCGTTTCCAAAGTTGTCCCCCAAGATCTGGAACTCGATATGGTGCGGCTCTTCTACAAACTTTTCCAGATAAACAGTATCGTCACCGAACGATGACATGGATTCCGAACGGGCCGTATTGTATGCCTCTTCCACTTCGTCCTCACTGTGAATCAGACGCATGCCTTTTCCGCCTCCTCCCATGGAAGCCTTCAGCATTACGGGATAGCCGATGCGGTTGCAGATTTCTTTCGCCTCTTCAACGCTCTGCAAAGGCTGCTCTGTGCCGGGAACCACCGGAACGCCTGCAGCAATCATGTGCTTGCGGGCAGAAATCTTGTCCCCCATCGCATCCATCGTTTCCGGATCCGGACCAATGAAGATGATGCCTTCCTGACGGCAGCGGCGGGCGAACTCTGAATTTTCCGACAGAAATCCATACCCCGGATGGATGGCGTCCACTCCATGACGCTTGGCCGCCATGATAATCTTGTCGATGTTCAAGTAACTTTCGCGAGATGCCGCCGGGCCTATCAGACAGGCTTCATCCGCATAAAGTACGTGGCGGGCTGTCCTGTCGGCCTCAGAGAAAACTGCAACGGTGCGGATGCCCATTTCGCGGCACGAACGCATCACACGCACAGCTATTTCACCACGATTAGCGATCAATACTTTGTGTATCATGCTTTATGTTTTAGTTATTACTTCCGTTTGACAATCCGGCACGAACTCTTCGGCCGGACAAAGCCGCTTGCGCCAGACAAATCGGCACAGCAACCTTAAATCTGTGCAAAAATAACAAAAAAAGAAACATCAGTCCAAAGAACGGCCTTTTTTTTGCCGAAAGGGATGTTTTTATCTTCAAAAACACGAAGAAAACCGACAGAAGGAAAAGCATATACAGGAAACGCAAACTCCAGTTTGCAAACAACGGCAGCAACCGGCAGACAAAATGACCGCTCATCTTGCTCAAGACGGGCGGTCATTTTCGGCAATACGGGCGGTCATCTTGCCCATTATGTGGGGCAAATCCGTCACTTGGTTCTTTTCACGGTGTGAATCACCTTTCCCTCCTTGTCTATCATGTGCAGACAGAGTTCATTCTTGTCGAGCGTGATGAGCGAAAAGCCGGAAGCGTCGCTGCAGAACTGTGTTCCCTCAACCGGCTTCACCTTGCGGCTCAGCGAGCCCGAAGTGTTCACAACATAGTCAATCCCGCTTCCGGGCATGCGTATGTGCTGGAAGTTATGGATGTGTCCGCAAAGATACATGTCGACATTCTTATGCTTGCGGAGAAGCGAGTCGACACGCTTCTGCATATCCGTCCGTTCCGAATCATTCTTGTCCGTATCCGCATAAATGGGATGGTGGCCTACCACAAGCACCCAGTCCTCCTTTGCAGCCGTAAGCACCGAATCAAGCCAGGCCAACTGTTTGTCGACGTCCTGCAGATGCGCGTCCGGATATTTTTCCGTGTCTTTACGGTATTTGTCGAGCAAGGGAGGGGTGTCAATCATCACCAGGCGCAATGTCGCTCCATCCTCCTCCATCGTTTTCGTATAATAACGCCCGGCTATCTGCCAGCGTGCACTTACACCTGCATAGTCAAGCACGGCCTGCGTATTTCCCCGGTACTCGTGATTTCCAAGAATCGGATACCAAGGCAACATCAGATCCGGGTGGCTGTAAATAAGCTCATAGTTGGTCATCCACAAAGGGTCATCCACACTGCGCACTCCTTCGAAATGATGCACATCGCCGGCGGCAACCACAAATTCAATGTCTATGGTTTCAGCCATTTTCCCCATAAGCTCTGCTATCGGTTTCTGGTCATAATATCCGTTACGCCCCAAATCGTTTGCCAAATAGAAATTCAAAGGCTTTTCAAGCGGTTTCCAGTCGGCCGGTGTCTGTGCGAAAGCGGAAAACGCAAACAAAGCCACTCCCAAAGTGCTTAAAGTTCTTTTCAATGAAATCATACTAAAAACTGTTTTAAATGTTATTTTCGTTTTGTCATGGCAAAGTTGGGTCCGAAAACTGAAATAAATATGAAAAAATCCCAGCCGCCACGAAAAAACAATTAAAAAAGCCCGGATGCTTTTTATCAATATATCCGGGCTTCCAAAGAAATGAATGTATATCAGCTGTGTCTCAAAAAGAGCCTGAATTTATTCGCCGTAAGCACCATAATGGCTTTGAACCGCCGGAGAAGTGTAGTTTTCTCCGTTAATGGTCAGACCAGTCGTGCCGAAAAGCGGAGTTGCAAATGATTCGGAAGCGCCAGCCGCACCGTTCAAAGCCGGAGAACCTGCTTTCAGATGGAAATCCCATGCGCTATCGTATACATAGCCGGTCAATGCCACGGCATTGATGTCGAAGTTCACGAACTGAGGGTCTTTCAAGTCTTTTTCTTTGGCAATGACACTATGCACATCAACCACTCCCGTGTTATAGTCTTCGTGGTCGTAGTTATATCCCTGCCAAGCGTATGCCACACCGCTTTCGTCCTCACCGTCATATACGATGTCACTCTGCTGATTGCCCGAAGCGTAGAAATTGTAGTCAATTACGGATTTGTTATCATATCCTTCTTCCGGATTGTTCGGAATATCAAAGCTCGGAGTCATGGCGCGGAACTTGCAGTTCACCATCAAGTTGTTGAACACATTGGCAAGCGCGTTCTTTTCCACATACACGCAACCGCCTTTTTCTCCGTCACGTCTCCATCCGGCATTGATGATGGTGTTGTTGTATGCCTGAATCAACGCCTGACCACGGTTTCCGCCCTGACCGGAGCTCGACAACTTCAAGCCGTTGGTATTCGGGCTGAACATCACGTTTCCAGCCACGTCAACCTTGCATCCGGCCTTCACGTTCACAGCCTCAGCGCCATCGTATCCGTTGGCGGCAAACAAGTTGTTGGCTATGATGCCCTCACCGCCCATCATGTAGATACCATCCGACCAGCCGTTACGCAGAACGGAGTTGATGATGACATACTTGCCGTTAATGTTGTTGGTAGTAATCTGCGGATAAGCATCGTCACCGGCCGTATAAACACCGTTTGTCGCGGCAGGAGAACCTTCCACAACCTGACCTCCCGTATACTCAATGATGGTATGGTCAATCAGCATTTCGCCGCAAGTCTCGGAAGCAACGATACCGCCCCACAAGCCAGCAAAGATGTTTTCCTCAGTCCGTTCCTCTTCGGAAACAGAGAACAGAACGGGTTTCTCCGCCGTACCCTCACAATACAGGTTTCCGTTTACCGTAAATTCAATGGCCGCATGGTTGGCTCCTACGCCTTTGGAACTAGCGATAATCTGCGCGCCTTCCTTGATAACCAAAGTCTTTCCTTCGGGAACCACATAATGGTCCGTCAAGTTGACCACCGTATCAGCAGGCCAAACCACCGTATTGGTATTGTTCCACTGATCTGCCAAACTGGTTGATTCTCCGGGCTGTTCACCTTCCGGATCTTTAGGCGGAGTCTGCGGTTCATTTTCATCGTCACTACAAGCAGCAAAGAATGACAAAGCCATCAAAGCCGCACCCATGAATAAATACTTCTTGAAATTCATAATTTGAAAAATTAAGATGTTAGTCAATATGTCGTTCAGTTTGTTTTTCCTTAAAGTTTATATCTCACACCCAGCATGATGGTCTGTCCATGCCATTCCTTGCGCTCGATTACATTGCCTTTATGCCGTTCATAATTGAGCCCTTCCGTGCTGGGACCTTTCTGGACATATCTCAGCAAGGGCACATCCAGCAGATTGGAAGCCTTTGCAAAGATGCTCACTCCTTTCTTGAAGCTCTTCTCCACGGAAGCGTCCAGCTGGAAATATCCGTCCTCCCAAATATCGTTATCGTACCAGTTGGAAATGTCGCTCAGACGTTTTCCGGTATAGCTTCCGGCAAGCTGGCCTTCCCACCCGCGCTTGGCATCCTTGAACAGGAGAGAAAGGTTGGCCACATGCGCAGCCTGTCCGAACAAAGGCCGGGACTGCTTTCTTGTCTTGACCTCAGAGCCGTCCATATAACGTTTGTCTGTAGTAATCTTGGAATGCGTATAAGTATAGTTAGCCTTGATGCCGAACCAGTTGAAATACTTCATAACATCCACCTCCACACCCATGTTCGTGGCATCGCCCAAGTTCATCGGCTGGTAATAAGTGTCCTGCCCGGAGCTTACCAGACTGTATTCAATCGGATTCTGGATATGCTTGTAGAACAAACCGACCATAAACTGTTCGGACGATTTCGGAAAGAACTCATACCGCAAATCCACATTGTCGGCCACGGTATGCTTCAAGTCCGGATTACCTTTTTCCTTATAATCCTCGTTGATAATACTGTAAGGCACGATTTCGAAAAAGCTCGGACGGTTGATGGCACGGGCATACGAGAAGCGCAGGTTCGCGTTCTCATGCACGTTGTATTTCGCATGGAAGCTGGGCAACACGTCCGTATACTTCTGGCTGCCTTCCGGATCCACATCACGCGGGAACTTCAACACATACCCCTGATTGGTATGCTCCACTCGTACGCCTGCAATCAGCTCCCACTTCGGGAACGTATACTTCACCATACCGTAGCCGACCCCTATCTTCTCCGAAGCGTCATAGTTCAACGGATCTCCAATGTTGCCATATCCGCGCATGGCCGGCGTAAACACGATTTCATCGAAATTATACCAGTCTTCATTGATATATTGCGGATCTCTACCCGTACCTGAATCGAAAGTATACTCATTGAAGAAGCTGTCGCGCTTCTTATCACGGTACATGCCTCCGACAGAGAAGTCGAAAAACGATTCATCCTTCAAACTCCATTTGTAGCTCAAATCCACATAGCCCGCCTTGTCCTTGTCCGAATTGTGCTCCCAACGGCGGGTGGCGGCTCCGGAAGTCTGGACATGAGATCCCTGCATGAATATCTCCGCATTGTCGGGAGTTTCGCTGTATGCCTTGGAAATTACCGCCGACCAGTTCAGTTTCAGCCTGCCGTCTTCAAGGAACTGATGTTCGCCTTTCAGTGTCGAGTTGATGATGTACTGACGATTCCACTTCATACGTACGGCACGCTCCTTGTCATCCTCCCCGTCACGTACCTCTGCCTCGCGCATATCCATATAGCCGTTATACCATGTCAGCTTGTGATTTCCGTTGATATGATAGTCCAGTTTGGCATGTGCGCCGATACGGGTCTGCTGGGACGAATAGTTACGGTATTCGATACCGTTATGAGTCACACCCGGCTGATAATAGAGCTGGCTTTCTTTTCCTCTATAGGTATTCAGATAACTTCCGGCAAGCATCACTCCCAGCTTGTTCCCGAAAAAGCGGTCGCCATAAGACAGACTGGCGGTCAGGTCGGGAAGCGGCTTCTTCCATTTCATGCGCAGATTGGAGGAAGTGAAATTGTCCTGTGTTACTTTATAATCCTCCGGCTTCCCCATCGCTTCGTAGGGCGACTTTTTCACTATCTCCCCGTAGTTGAACGACTGGAAGTCACGACCGAAATACATCGCGTTATAACCCGTCGAAATACTTGCCGTAAACTGACGTTCAGCCGGCGCATCCTTCATCACCAGATTGACCGCACCGCCAATGCCGTCGCCTTCCATATTGGCAGTCAGCGACTTCGTTACCTCCAGACGGTCAAGCATCTCCGAAGGGAAGATATCGAGCGGAACAAACCGGTTTTTATTGTCCGGGCTCGGAATCTTCACTCCGTTTACCAATGTATAATTATAGCGCTTGTCCATGCCTCGGAGGATGGCATACTGACCTTCGCCGCTGCTGTTGCGTTCGATCGTCACTCCCGACATACGCTGGATGACATTGGCTACGGTGATATCCGGCGAAAGCTCGATTGCCTTTGCGCTCATCACATTCACCACGTTCATCGCCTTGCGCTCAATGGCACGTGCGCCGGCCTCTGTCCGGCCCGGATTGGAAGCCACCACCGTCACTTCGCCCAAAGCCACCTCATCCGTATTCAATGGAATCTCTATTTCTTTACTCCTTGAATCGACGGTTACTTCATAGTTCTTATAACCGATATAAGAACAAACCAACGTATATTTGTTCCTGTTGACGGACAAATTGAAACTGCCGTCCAAACCCGTCACCGTCCCCTTGCCCGGTTCCTCTTTCACCATCACCGAAGCACCGATAATTTCTTCCCCGGTCCGTGCATCCTTTATTTTTCCCTTAACGACTCCGGCCTGCACGCTGGCTGATGCCAATAAAAAAATCACAGCAATAAATCTAGCTTTCATTCTTTGTCTTTTTATTTCGACGCAAAGGTATCAGTCTGGGTTTTCAACATAATTACGCAAATGTGTCTTTTGGATTACGCCCATATTACTTTCATATTACAGCATACTTGGCTTTTACCCGCCTGAGAAAGGCGAGAGTCGCGAAACCGCTGAGTTACCAGCATTTTCGCGGCTCTCGCCCGATTTCGACAGAAGCGCATTCCCCTCCGCCACCTTCCCGGCTTTAATGTCAGGGAAGCACAATGGATTCTATCAGTTCCATCCAATATTTTTTTACGTCCTCCCAATGATAATAAGGAGCTTTGTCGGTTTTGACAGGCAAAATGACCTCACGCTCATTCAAAAGCGCTTTCATCAGAATGTCGTCATTGTCTTTCTTGCGGTAGAACACCAGCTGCACATTGCCACACATCGGAATGATCCGATAAGTGCGGTAAGTATCAGCAATTTTCTCCCAGTCTGTTGTGGCTGTTGTCAACTGATTCATTCCCATCAGTGCGGCCAAAGGCGCCAGGTTCGTATCGTGACCGAAACGAAGCGAAACTGCATTTTTCCCCGACGCAATCACCGTATCTGCGGTTTCGATGAAATTTCGCAGCAAATTTCTTTCCAATTTATACATGCAGGCATCGCTCAACGGAGAAGGCCCCTTTTCATAATACCATTCAAAATTGTTGCGCTGCCACATGTCATAAAGCTCGTCTTCCGTAAACAAGAAGCCCAGATCCGGCTGGCTGTAACTGCTCTGGCTGATTCCGTGAAGTTCAAACAGATCCGCCATCAGTTTTTTCGCGTCGATATTCTCCGCCACATAAGCAGAATCGTTAAAAAGCTGCTTCATCAACCTCTCCGGATGAATGTAGACACTGTCGGCCGCACGGCATACCGAATCGACATTTTCCATGTGCAACGCTTCATAGAGCGGATTCTTATACTTTATATACCAGGCATCGTGTTCGCTTGTTTCAGTCGTAACGTTCAGTTTCGGGTTCAAGCCTTTCAACTCCACACAGGCTGCTGCCATCGAAAGAAAAGCGCGCGTCTTGTAAGTGGACCTTGCATCCACATGAATCCCATCTTCAAACACCTGCGGATAATTGGCATACATTCTGTCCACCAGCCTGCGATGCTGTTCAGCCCCTTTCGGAGTCAGTTCGCCATAACGCCCCTCGGCCTCCTCCGCCAACGAAACGACCATTTTCAACGCCCGTCTGCCGTCCGGTGTAAGCCGGCCTTCATCTCCTGCTTTCAGAAGCGCCTGCATCGGCTGCACGTATTTCTTTTCCTTGGTAAGATAGCGTGAACCGTGGCGCGCAAACGAAGAAATATAGAACGGTTCATATCCGGCCGGCGCCGGTGCATACTTTGTCTGCGGCTCCTGATAAGCATAATACTTTCCGGCAGCCAAAGCCGGATTCTGCCGGATTTCATCACGAGCGCTCTGCCCCGCCACTCCCAACGGGAAAACGAGCAAAGCCAAGGCCAGCAACCTTCCTTTCATCTGAATAAACTCAACCATTATCTTTGTAGTCCATAAAATTTCCGGCGAAAATAAAGCATTTCAGTCTTGCGCGGCATTCTTTCCCGGATAAAAAAGACATCCGGAATTCAAATGAAACACAAATGAAATCCGGATGTCATTGATTTGAGATGCTTCAGGCAGAAAACGAATCTCCGTTCATGCTCACCATTTCCTGAAGAATAGCCACCGCATCCTTCACTGTAGTTACATGCTGCACAACCATGCTTCGTTTTCCGTTCTGTTCCCTCAGATTGCAATACCGCGGATTCTTCGACATGTATTCGATTACCTTCCCGAAAGACCTGCTCTGGTAATAAGGACTCTCCAGGTTGCTGACAAAATAAAGAGTCATCTTGCCAGCTTTAAGAATCACCTTTTCCACGCCCAGACGCTTTGCCAGCCGCCGCAGGGGAACAATGCGGATAAGCTCTTCCCCTTCCGGAGGAATCTGTCCGAAACGGTCTACCAGCCGCACCTTGAATTCATCCACATCCTTGTCAAGCTCCAGCTTGTCCAGTTCGCGGTAAACCAGCATACGCTCGCTGCTGCTGGGAATATATTCGTTCGGGAAAAGCAGTTCAAGATCGCTCTCCACCGTACACTCGTCAACAAACTCTTCGCCGCTGATCTTCTCTTCGCCGGCTTTGATTTCATCCGCATACAGGTCGGCAAACTCTTCGTTCTTCAGTTCCGTAACCGCTTCTGCCAGAATCTTCTGATAGGTTTCATAGCCCAAATCGGCGATAAATCCGCTCTGTTCGGCTCCCAGCATATTTCCTGCGCCACGGATATCCAGATCCTGCATGGCAATGTGAATGCCGCTTCCCAAATCGCTGAAGTTCTCAATCGCCTGAAGACGCCGTTTTGCTTCGGGGGTCAGGCTCGACAAGGGAGGAGCCAGCAAATAGCAGAATGCCTTCTTGTTGCTTCGCCCCACACGTCCGCGCATCTGATGCAGGTCGCTCAAGCCAAAGTTCTGCGCCTGATTAATAATAATGGTATTGGCATTCGGTATATCAATTCCACTTTCAATGATTGTCGTGGCAAGAAGCACGTCGTAATCATAGTTCACGAAATCAAAAATAATCTTTTCCAGCTCCTCAGGCTGCATCTGCCCATGACCGATGCACACCCTGCAGTCCGGGATGTTCCGCTGAATCATTGCCTTCAGTTCCGGAAGATTCTGAATGCGGTTGTTCACGAAAAACACCTGACCGTTGCGGCTCATCTCAAAATTAATGGCGTCAGCGATGATTCCTTCATTGAAGGTATGCACTTCGGTCTGAATCGGATAGCGGTTGGGAGGAGGAGTCTGGATAACCGAAAGGTCGCGCGCTCCCATCAGCGAAAACTGCAACGTGCGCGGAATCGGCGTGGCAGTCATGGTCAGCGTATCTACGTTCACCTTCATCTGGCGGAGCTTTTCCTTCACGCTCACCCCGAATTTCTGCTCCTCGTCGATGATCAGCAGGCCAAGATCCTTAAACTTCACACTCTTTCCGATTATTTTATGCGTTCCGATGAGTATATTGACTTTTCCGTCGGCCAGCTCCTTCAAGATGCGGCTTGTATCCTTGGCCGTACGGGCGCGGCTCAGGTATTCTACGGTGCAAGGCATGTCTTCCAGACGTTTCTTGAATGTCTGATAGTGCTGGAAAGCCAATACGGTGGTAGGCACAAGCACCGCCACCTGCTTGTTGTCGGCCACAGCCTTGAACGCTGCACGGACAGCCACTTCTGTCTTTCCGAATCCCACATCGCCGCAGACCAGACGGTCCATAGGCCGGTCACTCTCCATGTCAGCCTTTACTTCCTGAGTAGCTTTCAGCTGATCGGGCGTATCTTCATACAGGAAGCTGGCTTCCAGTTCATGCTGCAGAAAGCTGTCGGGACTGAAATGAAAACCTTTTTCCTGCTTGCGCTGGGAATAAAGCTTGATAAGGTCGCGGGCAATGTCCTTGATCTTCGTCTTTGTCCGCTCTTTCATCTTCTCCCATGCACCCGTACCCAGCTTGCTGATACGGGGCTGTTCGCCTTCCTTTCCCTTGTATTTCGAAATCTTATGCAACGAATGGATAGAAACGAACACAACATCGTCATTCTGATAAACCAGCTTGATAACCTCCTGCGTGGTGTTTCCGTTCGGCACACGCACCAGTCCCGCAAACTTCCCGATCCCGTGGTCGATATGCACCACATAATCACCCGGCTCAAACATATTCAGCTCCTTAAGCGAAAGAGCCACCTTTCCACTCCGCGCCTTGTCGCTCCGGAGGCTGTATTTATGGAAACGGTCAAAAATCTGATGGTCGGTAAAAATGCAGCAGCGCAATGTATGATCGATAAATCCTTCGTGCAACGTGCGGTCTACAGGTTCAAACGCAATCTTGTCGCCCCGCTCCTGAAAGATGTCCTTCAGACGGTCGGTCTGCTTCACGCTGTCCGAACAAATGTAAATCCGATATCCGCGCTGCAAATAATCAGTCAGCGAACCCGACACCAGATCAAAGTTCTTGTGAAAGATAGGCTGCACGGAAGTTTCAAACTTCAGCGAAGCCTGAGGCGTACCAAGTGCCTTGTGTCCGAAATCAATCCGCCTGAACTCCAACGCACGGACACAGAACTCACCTCCGTCGACAAGTTGCTTTTCAAGTTTCTTCAGCCCGTCCTGCTCACCTTCATAAGCGGCCAGAGCCTGCGGAGAAAATGCCTCCTCATACACGGTCTGAATCCGCTCCTTCAGCCAGACGAAGTCCTTTACCCACAACACCGCATCCGCCGGAATGAAATCAAGAAAACAGATGTCGCCTCCAGACGCTGCAGAAAGTTCGGGCACAATGCTCACCGCATCCTTTTTTTCCTTGGAGAGCTGCGAGTCCACCTCAAACGTACGTATGCTGTCGATTTCATCTCCAAAAAAATCAACCCGATAAGGATATTCGGACGCAAACGAATACACATCCAGGATGCTTCCTCTCAAAGCGAACTGCCCCGGCTCGTATACATAATCCACATGCTCAAAACCGTGTCCGGCCAGCTCCTCCATTATTTTTCCGGTTGCAATATGCTGCCCGACCTTAAGCGCGATCGTTTTGTCGCTCAGCACCTTCTGCGACACCACCTTTTCTGCCAGCGCATCCGGATAAGTGACCACCGTAACCGGCTCGTTCCGTTCAAACGCTCCCAGCACTTCGGTACGCAGGATTTCGTTCGCCGCATCTTTCTGGCCGTACTTGATGGCTCTGCGGTACGATGAAGGGAAAAACATAGTCTGCCCTTCCCCGTTCACCTGCACGATATCGTGATAAAAATACCCGGCTTCTTCCAGATTATCCAATACAAACACATGAACGCCCGCATTCCGCCTGGTAAAAGCGGAAGCGAACAGCGACGCGCACGAACCGTGCATCCCGTCTAAAAATATCGTTCTTATTTCTTTGTTATCCAACAATGATGCCAGCCCCGACAAATTCGGATGACCGGCATACACCTTTTGAAGTTCCGTTATACCCATTGTTCTATAGATAGATATGCAAAATTACAAAATAATTGCTATTTTTGCAGTGATTGTAAATGATAATTTTCTTATTGAAACAACTCATGTATAAGGACATCATTCAGCTTCTCGACCAAAAACGACTGAAAGAAGCTTTCGCGCAACTTGGTTCACTGGCTTCCGAAACAAACAACTGGACTCTGACATCCGAAGTGGAAACGCTGCAGAACACCTACGGATATATGCTGCAATATGCCGCTCAGGGAACAGAAGACCCGCAGCAGGGAAAGATGTATGCGCATTTGTACCGCAAAGGATATGAACTGGCAGACCGGGCGGAATTCATCAGACAGCAATCCGCCTCAAAAGGATTCTTCGCAACAAAATGCCGGACTTTCAAACAGACGGCAGTCCATTCGTTCCAGGAAATCGGAATGACACTGGAAACCAATGCGGAAGATTTGAGCGTCACTCCGCTGATGCTCGCTGAAAACGCAGACAAAAACAGCGAACTGAAAAAGCTTTACAAGCAAAAGGAAAAGGCTACAGACGAACTCTTCGACAAGATATGGACATCTGCCCACTGGACTGACGAAGAAGCGAAAGAGGCTTCTGCCTTGCTGGATTCCCAGCTTATACCGGCCAACTCGCTGGCTGTCATGGTGAGTGCCGCGACGTTAAGCCTGCTGCAACTGTTTGACCCTCAGAAGTTACAGTTTCTTTTGCTTGCCTACCGGAAGCGTACGGAAGCCGTCGTTTCACAACGCGCGCTTGCCGGCATACTGCTCACGGCATATTATCAGGAAAAGCGGCTTTCTCTCTATCCGGAACTGACAGCCGCACTGACGATACTGGGTGACAACGCGCAGACCGTACAGCAGCTTCACGACATACAGATTTTGTTTCTGCTGTCCAGAGAAACGGAAAAAATCGGAAAAAGGATGCGCGAACAGATCATTCCAAAGATGATGCGAAACCCCAGGCTGAGAAAAACCGACTTTAAAATCATCGACATAGAAGATCTGGAAGACAAAAATCCGGAATGGGAAAAAGAAATGCAGCAGATAAGCGACGAGATACAGCAGCTGGGCGAGCTCCAGATGGAAGGGGCCGACACGTATATGAGCACTTTCTCGCAACTGAAAAGCTATGCTTTTTTCGGACAGGCGGCACACTGGTTCTACCCGTTCGACAAGCAAACGGCCGACATTGCCGACCTGTTTGCCGACAACGACATAAGCGACAAGTCGCTCTTGAAGATGCTGCTCGAATCACCCATTTTCTGCAATTCAGACAAATATTCGTTCTGCCTCACACTCTTCTCGCTGCCCAAGCTGCAAATCGATGCGCTGAAGTCGCAGATCGGATCGCAAAGCGAAGTCATGGAAGAAAACCTGGACAAGCTGGCCGGAGAAACAAGCAGCCGGGACAAAGCCAACATCATCAGCCGGCAATACATCCACGACCTCTACAGGTTCTTCAAGCTGTGGATGTACAGAAGCGAACAGCACGACATCTTTGCCGACGAACTGGCTTTCTGGAAATCTCCTTTCCTCAACCGCCTCATCCTGCAAAACGAACGGAGAAAGCAGATAGCGGACTATCTTTTTGCCAAAGACTATTTTCCAGAAGCCTCGGAACTGTATGAAGAACTGGTGCAGTCTAATCCCGAAGAAGCGGGAAGCTGGCAGAAGCTGGGATTCTCCTATCAAAAAATGGAAAGATATGAGGACGCTATCAACGCCTATCTGCAAGCAGACATTGTGAAGCCCGACCATATATGGACTCTCAAGCACCTGGCCCAATGCTACAAGCGGACCCATAACTTTGAAAAGGCGCTGGAATATTTCTACCGCGTGGAAAGCATCCAGCCTGACAACCTGAACCTGCTGCTCCAAATCGGGCAATGCCTGGCAACCTTGCGCAACTACGACAAGGCGCTGCAATATTTCTTCAAGGTGGAATACCTTGACCGCACGCCGGCCAACGCACAGCGCGCCATAGGCTGGTGCTACTTCATGACCGGGAAACACGCAGAAGCGCTGCGGTTCTTCGAGAAACTGATACAGGCTTCCGACGCGCAGATTTCCGACTGGCTGAATACGGGCCACGTCTATCTGGCCATGCACCAGATACCCAAGGCGCTGGAATGTTACCGACACGCGGAAAAGCAGTCCAAGACCCACGACGAATTTATGAAAATCTACCTCGCAGACAAAGATGCGCTGCTTGAACAGGGAGTGACAGAAGAAAGCGTCTACCTGATTCCGGACTTGCTGCTGTAACGCCAAGAGCCACAGCAAAACAGGACAAACACACGCCGCGTTTCCAAAGAATGCGGGCCGCAAACTCAATCGCATAAAAAAGAATCTTCATCTTTAACCTAAAGATGTGTATCTCCAGCTTGGAGATATGTATCTTTAGGCTGAAGATTTGCATCTCCAGGCTGAAGATAAAGAATCCGCCGCCACACTCCCGCATTTCTTCCGTCGCACACCCCGGCCTGACTGAGGCTCTGCCGGCAGAGCGAACGGGACAAAAGCGGGCGTTCAGCCTCAAAAAAATACGACCGCAATAGCCTTCCGTTGCAAAAAAATTATATTTTTGCACTATAACTAATACTGATACGCTATGAACGAGCACTATGTTATCAATTTGGGCCGCCAACTGGGAAGCGGCGGAAAAGAAATAGGTGAAAAGCTGGCGAAAAAGCTGGGCATTTCTTTCTATGACAAGGAGCTGATAAACCTGGCTTCAAAAGAAAGCGGACTTTGCAAGGAATTTTTTGAAAAGGCCGACGAAAAAGCTTCGCAAACGATTCTGGGAGGACTGTTCGGCACCCGTTTTCCTTTTATCACCGAAGGTGCCTATCCATATAACTCATACCTGAGCAACGATTCGCTCTTCAAGATCCAGAGCGACGTGATACGCAAGCTGGCGGAAGAGAAATCGTGCCTGTTTGTAGGACGGTGCGCCGACTACATCCTGCGCGACCATCCGCGCTGCGCGAACGTGTTCGTGTCTGCCGCACCCGAAGCACGCATCGAACGCCTGATGAAACTGCATGACATTACGGCAGACGAAGCCGAAGAACTGATGGAAAAGGCCGACAAGAAACGTTCATCCTATTACAACTATTACAGCTATAATACATGGGGAGCCGCAGCGACCTATCATCTCTGCATTGACTCTTCCGTGCTGGGCATCGACGGAACCGTTGACTTCATCAAACAGTTCGTAACCATGAAACTGAAACTTTAAGGCCGATCGGAGCATACCGCAACAGGAAAAAGCCGCAGCCGTGATGAAACCGTCCTGCAAGAAAAAAAGGACGCATATCATCGCGGCTGCGGCTTTGATTTTATGCGGGATACGCAGACCGAAGACTATCTGCCGCTCCCAAGCCAGGTAAGCTTGTGCCAAACGGTTTCCAACGGCCCGCGCTTGAAATGACGGAACCACCAGTGAGCGAATATCACCTGCAGAATCAAGAAACAGATACCGATCAGCAGGCTGTAAGTCGTGCCGCACACTTTATGCAGTTCAAGCCCGTATCCATAGTACAAAAAACTGCCGATTACGGACTGGGTGATATAGTCGGTCAGACTCATTTGTCCGTAAGGAGCAAGGATGCGCTGGATTCTGCCCTCATTGACCCAATAGAGCAACAGAAAGGCCGCCACCATCGAAAACATGAAAAACAGATTGTACCATGAGTTCAAGATGGTTTTCAGGCTCTCCAGCACCAGCTTCTGGTCAACGCAGGCAAATACAAGCTCTTTGAAGTAATACAACACCACAGCCAGAGGAAGCGAAACGCAGAGCATCCGGATCCAGAAACGGGCCGAACGCTTCCGCTCGTCGTCCGTTGCAAACCTGAAATACCCCAGACGGCCCAGCAGCATGCCCAGAATGAACAAAGAGCAAGTCTGGAATACACGCCCGTAACACCACGCCCAGTTCAGGCTCGCCAATTGTCCGGCAACGAAATTCGCCTTGATCATCTCCCAAAACGAGTCCCCGCCCAACTGAGGATAAACGTCACCCAAAGAATAAATCATCTGTTCGGGAGCATAAGACGGATCAGACAGCCCCATAAAAACTTTTATCCAGTCCAAAGGCTGGAGCATGAGAATTATGGCCAGCACAAGCAGGCTTCTGTTTGTCCAATGGCGGACAGGCACGAGGATGAAGCCCAATATTGCATACAGCACCAATATCTCTCCGGGGAAAAACAGCGAATTGATGAAGCCGAAGCCCAGCAGCAGAAGCAGCCTCCACATGTAGCGGTTCTTGAAATCTTCGCCCCTCTTTGCCGCACTGTGGCTCTGCAAATAAAAAGTGAAGCCAAACAGCAAAGCAAAGATGGCATACGCCTTTCCGGAGAACGAAAAGAACAGAAAATTCCACAGAGAAGTGTCGAGCGATTTCATGAAAGGCGACGGAGCCTCCGGAAAAGAATAATAGTTGAAATGCTCGATATTATGCAAAAGTATTATCCCCATTACGGCAAATCCGCGCAAAGCGTCGACTGCCAGGATGCGTTTTTTTGACTGCGTTTCCATAGTTGACCGAGTAAATATAAAAACAACGGACCTTGAATGCATCTTTCCAGAGAAATACAAGGTCCGTTGTCTGTTTATCTTATGATTTCAAGCATATCTGAAACCAACTGCTGTTTTGATCAATAGTTATTTCTTCGCGGCAGAATCATTTGCGGCAGGTGCCGGAGTTGTCGCAGCAGCTCCGTCATTGCTCTGAGGAGCAGCAAAGCCTGCAGGAGCGTTCAAAGGATTAGTGGTCTGTTCTTTCACCGCGCGGTCCATGATTACAGAAGAATTTCCCGTTTGCGACGGAATCACATACGATGCCACAACGCTCACTACAACCATGAAAACAGCCAGTCCCCACGTCAGCTTTTCAATGAAATCAGTAGTCTTGCGCACACCCATAATCTGGTTTGAAGAGGCAAATGCCGACGAAAGGCCGCCACCCTTAGAATTCTGCACCAATACGACAAAGCACATCAGTACAGCCGCAAGCGCCAATAATACAACTAATAATAAATACATTTTCCTATTTTGATTTAGCGTTAATAATCAATTTTTCCAGAAATCTCATTTGGTCTGCAAAGTAAGTATTTTTTTTTCGATATTTCAAATTTAATTTTTTAATAATTTCCAAAGCTTTGTCATACCGTTGCTGTTTAACATATATTTTAGCCAAGGTTTCGGTGAAATAGCTTTCATCCTCCTCTGTGTCATCCTCTTTTGCGCAAGCATCTCCCGCAAGGGAGTCCTCAGCGGCACATTCTTCCGGCTTCCCGGCAGGCAAATCCGACAAAAGTTCCTCAGAACCGGCATTTTCTATAAAACGGTCTATAAGCTCATGTCCCTGCAAAGGCAATGCGGATCCGCCGTCTTCCTCTCCTTCTTCCAGCAAGACAGACGTATAGTCTACGCTCGACTCAACGGGCAAAGGAAGCAGGCCGTCATCGCCCGCCTGCTCCGCATCCGACAAGAAACGGTTGATCAGATCAAGCGTCCGGTCACCTTCCGCTTCCGATACGCCGGCCGCCTCAGGCAAATGCTTCTTCAGCTCGAAACGCTCTCCCTCAATGAAATAGAACAGTACGCTCAGGTCGGCAACAAACAAAGCTCCCTTTTGCAGCTCTTCCTTAAAGCCGGGATCGCCCAACAAGAACAGATTCTTCAGATAAAGAAGCCTTGCTGTCTGAAAATAAGGAAAAGCATCCAGCAGTTCCTTCAACTGCCTGAGGCTTTCTCCGTCCAACGACTCGGGATGCCTGATCCATTTCTGTATAAACTGCTGCCACATCATAGTCCGCATCACCAGTTAGCTACGGTTGCATTGAAAATCTGCTCAACGATTTCATCAATCATCTGCGTCACAAGCTCTTCCTGTACGGAAGAGAGCTGCTGGCTGGAGTTGTATTCCCGGCTCGCCGAGAACTGCTGGTCGGTAATATCCTCCGCATGGTTGGAGTTGTTCACGAAACGCACGTTGACAGTCATGCGGAGTTCGGCCATCGTAGAATAGCCGTCAGACCCTACGCCTTTATTATAAGCGTCGTAATTCGTAATTTCTCCCGAGAGCTGCAGGTCACCGTTCTGTCGCACCTGCCGCAGTCTTGTCTGCTGCATGTACTTGTCCTGCAAGGCCGTATTGAACATTGACTCCATCGGACCCCACACGAAAGCAGCTGAACGGTTGGGAAAATTATCGAACGAAATGGTCTTTACCTTGTCATAGTTGATGGACGAACCGTTGAATTTATAAGAGATGGTGCACGCCGTCAGCACACAGAGCACGGCAGCCGAAAAGCAGACCACTGTTTTTTTCTTTATTCTGTTAATCAAGCCCATATTCTTTTATCTTTCTATAAAGTGTACGTTCTGATATCTTGAGATCGTTTGCCGCGTTTTTCCTTTTCCCGTGATGCCTTTCAAGAGCCTTGCGGATCATTTCCTTTTCCACCTCGTCAAGCGAAAGATTCTCTTCCACATACTCTTCCGTATCCTGCACTTCAGGCATCATGACCGGAGTCACCTTTACAGCCGGATGAGCCAGCTTCACTTGAGGCGCATCCGCCGGAGTAATGGTGCTGACCGGAGTCACAGAAGGCGCATTCACCACAATCGACGGATTCTGAATGACATTCACTGGCGGATTCTGCAAATAATGCACCGCACTCTGCACCTCCGGAGAAGCTGCGGAAGCCCCTCCGTTACGTTCGGCAAGTATTCCGTGAACCAGCTTCTTCAGTTCCGTCACGTCACGCCGCATATCAAAGAGCACTTGATAAAGGATTTCGCGCTCGCTTTCAAACTTCTTCTCACCCGGCTTCATCCCCAACAATGCAGGCAGCTGCGATTCCGGCTGTGCCGGAAGATAATTCTTCAGAATCTCCGCACTGATGTCACGGTTCGTTTCGATGATAGAAATCTGTTCGGTGATATTCTTCAGCTGGCGGATATTGCCCGGCCACGAATACGACACGAGCACACGCTTGGCATCCTCTGTAAGCTGAATGGCCGGCATACGGTATTTCTCGGCAAAGTCTGAAGCAAATTTGCGGAACAGGAGAACAATATCATCGGGACGCTCGCGCAAGGGCGGCACTTTAATGGGCACCGTATTCAAACGGTAGTACAGGTCTTCACGGAAACGGCCTTCGGCGATGGCATCGGCAAAATTCACGTTCGTGGCCGCCACGATGCGCACATCGGTTTTCTGCACTTTCGAGGAACCTACCTTTATATATTCGCCGGTTTCAAGCACTCGGAGCAAGCGCGCCTGGGTAGACAACGGAAGCTCTCCCACCTCATCCAGAAAGATTGTACCTCCGTTAGCCTCGGCAAAATAACCGTTCCGGTCGCTGATTGCGCCTGTAAACGCTCCCTTCTCATGGCCGAAAAGTTCCGAATCAATGGTACCTTCAGGAATCGCTCCGCAGTTGACGGCAATGTAAGGCCCGTGCTTCCTGCGGCTGAACTGGTGGATGATTTGCGGAAAACTTTCCTTACCAACACCGCTCTCTCCCGTCACCAATACGGAAAGGTCGGTAGGAGCCACCTGCATGGCTATATCTATCGCGCGGTTCAGTCCCTCGGTATTGCCGATGATGCCGAACCGCAGCTTCACGCTCTGTATTTCTGTCTTCACCATAAGTTTCCTCGGATTATATGACAAAATTACAAAAACTTTATATAAACAAGTAATTTTGTCAGAAAAAAGAATATTCTCAGAACACCGTCCGGATCATGAAGCGGATGCCCCACTTGCTTGCCGTAGGCAGTTCATTATAGTTCAGACGGCGGACATACTCCACGTGGAGCAGCTTGAAGATGTTGTGGATTCCTGCACTGACCTCCACATACGGCTTCTTGGGATCCATCACATAGCTCGACGTATGGAAGTTGCCGGCCGCATCGTAATGGCCGGGGAACATCATCAGGGTCGGGTCGTTCGCATTCTGCGGAAGAAACGGATTGTTCTTGTCCGTAAGCTTGCCCCACAGACACTTCACGCTGATAAATTCGCGCCACTTCAGTTTCTTCAGCAGCGGAATGCGGTTGAAAATCTTTCCCTGCATGTTCCACGACACGTCGAGCGAAGCGTAACGGTCGTTCAGGAACTCCATGTTGTTGATCAGGCTGAATGTTTCGTCCTGGATGATGTACGAAAGATTGGCGGCAGGCATGATCAGCAGCGGGAAAGGAACCTTGTTCCACTGGATTCCTCCCTTGAGGGAGGTGTCGATATTTCCCCACGAACTCAGCCACCAGCGTTTGTAGAAGGTGACTTCACTCATATTATAGGTATAGTCGCTTCCCAACACGCCTTTCAGTCCCAGCGTATGCTGGAGCGTGAACACCGGAGCGTCGAGATTGATCGGCAGACGGCGCTGTTTTGTGTTGATGAACGTTTCGCCGGGAGCATAGCGGAGAGCAACCGAAGCCTCAGCCACCGAGAAGTCGTGCGTGTTATAAGGCGAACGCACCCATTCGGTACCGCTCAACGCGCCTGAGGCTATGTCCTGCTGCAGCCGGCTCTCGCCTTCCATCGTGCGATAGAACAGCTTTCCGCAAGGTTCCAGATTGGTATGGCGGAGCAGGATGGTGGTCTTCAGTCCGGATTCCCGTTCAAGCTCATACTTGACGCTTGCCGTCCGCTCGTAATTGTACTGGTCGACATCGGTCACCTTCAGCGAAGTGAACACGTTGTCCTTGTCCGTCCCCATGAACTTGTCGGTGGGCAGCATGTTGTCGTATGAATACGACAGGGTCAGCGAGTTGATTGGATATTCGCGCGGCAGATACTCTTTCTTGTCAAAGGCATATTCCACCTCTCCCTTGTATTTCGACTTTCTGTCTTTGAACCCGTAGGCATAATATCCTCTGAAGAACCAGTGCGGATTCAGATTGGCGGTGGTCTGCAGAGAGCCTCTCAAGCGCAGCCCGTCGATGTAGTTGCTCGAAATCATCGTGTTGATGGGCCCGATGTCCACTTTGCTGGGACGTCCCTTGACACCGGTTTCCACAAAGTTTTCGATAAAGGCCCTGAGCACGAACATGATGTACTTGAACCCTCTGATCTGGGAAAGATTCTCCACAAAATTGCTCATGTTGTCTTCCGACTTGGTCAGCTGCTCCGGCCGGTAATCCTTCCAGAAGCTCTCGTCCCTCATCATGGCATTGACATCCTTTATCTCATCGCCCTTCTTCTTGAATATCCGGTCGGAAATCTCTTCAAAGCCGAAGTCAGAATACCGCGTGGTCCTGCGCACCTGGAACGAACCCAGAATCTTCCGCAAGTATGACAGCTCGCACAGCATGTCGTCTTCCTTCAGCACCCACTCGCCCGAAGGCAGCGCGCCGAACTTCTGGTCGATGATCATGTTGTCCACAAAGTTGATGTCAGACTTCTTGGGCAGCTTGAGCCGGCACTTATGCACGCGGAAGGTTGAATCCGCAAGGATATACAGCTCGCCCGTAAACCCGAAGTCCTGCGAGTTGTTCGGCACGAACGTCAGCCGGAAGCACTTTTCCTTGTCAACTTCCAGCGTGTCCATGATATAGTACTTGTAGAAATTGATACCCGCATTCGAAATCGGGCTGTCGAAAGGATACTGCAGGAAGCGGAACCGGTCCTGATAGATGTTTATGTCCTGAAACACATCCTTCAGAATCGTCGTAAGGATATCACCCGTATTGAAAAGCTCGTTGATTCCCGACGAGTTCATCCCTTTGATGATTGTCTTTTCGCTGTGCGGCTCCTTGCGGTACACCTTTTCCGACACCGTTTCATCCATCGACAAAGGGAGGATGTTTTTTCCGGTCACATCACAAACCTCAACCTGCTCGCGGAAAAACGGGTACTTCTTGAAGAAGTTCGACTCTTTCAGCGAGTCTGCCGTAATGTCGTTCATCGAGAAGGTAATCTTCTGGTACTTCGTATAATGATAATAGTCGTTCGCTCCCAGATCATACAGTTTCTTTGCCTTGATCACCTTCTTCATCATCTCCACCGCCGGGTTGTTCTTCCGCGAATACTTTTCCTTTTTCGGCTTGACAATCACTTCATCGAGCACAAGGTCGGCTTTCATCTTCACGTTCAGTTTCCTCGTTGAAGAAGTCACCTTCAGCTTCTGCGACGAATAGCCCACCATCGAGAATGTCAGAACTTTCCATTCCGGACGAAGAGCTATCGAATATTTTCCGTCCGTATCTGTAACGGTACCTACGTTCTTTCCTTCATAATATACGTTCAGGTAAGGCAACGGCTCGCCCGAATCAGCATCAGTCACGACCCCCGTGATTGTCTGAGCCGACAACCTTACAATCGCCACACACAAAGTCACGAACAATGCAAATCTTTTTACCATATTAAAAAACAAGACCTTATCTGTCATTTTACAAATAGCGTGTAAAATTACATAGCAAAAAGGTCTTTCACAAATTTACATGTCCTAAAACAGATATTCTTACCTTTTTTTATGAATAATAGGATAAAAAACCGTACAACGGGCTGCACGGAAAACCCAACCGGAAAACTTCTTTCCCGCTGCAAGGCAGACCGAAAGGCAAAGGAAATCCACACACAAGAGCCGGGACAACGCAGCAGACAGCGCATCAGGGCTGACGCATTAAAAAGAATATTGATTATTAAGTACTTATTATTCAGCATATACTGATTTTATAGGTAAAAAACAGCCTTTTTATCTGGCT
>JABLTQ010058476.1_pt1 | contig 46044 bp, 53 predicted proteins | sample 7160101 | NCBI WGS metagenome assembly JABLTQ01 (sample SAMN14651228, study PRJNA627086) | human gut metagenome | isolation source: feces | host: Homo sapiens | reverse complement strand
CGGCTTCCTTGATTATCTTTCGATAACCTAGTGGGACCTACAGGGCTCGAACCTGTGACCCCCTGCTTGTAAGGCAGATGCTCTCCCAGCTGAGCTAAGCGACCTTTTTTTGTCCTTTCGACGAGATTTATTATACTAATTTTTTTATCACTTGTCAATACATTTTAAGATTTTTTTCATATTTTTTTGTATTATTTTTTCCATAATCTTTATAAAGTGCTATTTATCTATTATTCACTACGTTTTTTATTTATTAATTTATTGAACTCTGCTCCTAAAAACACTGTGTAAAAACAAGAATAAGTCCACATCATTATTAACATTAATGTTGTTAAACTTCCATAAGTTAAAGAAAATCCTTTAAAAATATCTAAATATTTAGAAAATATAAATGATATCACATTAAGTGTTATAGCTCCAAATATTGCTCCATATATTTGGCTTTTAAATGTTACTTTGTATTTTGGCATAAATTTATATATTAATAAGAACACAATAAATGTTGCAATTATAAATCCTAATTCAGTTACAATCATAGATAATATATTATAATTTTCTAATTTTCCAAAATAATTTAACATAACAGTTCTTAAACTGTTACCAAAAACTAATGCTGTAAGTCCTGCAACTACTAAAATAATAAATATTATTGTTTCTAAAATAGATTTTATTCTTAAATAAATATATGATGCATTTTCTTTATCATCTGTATGATATACTGTTTGTAATCCTGTAGTAAGAGCAAATAGGCCTCTTCCTGCTGACCATATTGTGAAAATTACAGAAATTGAAATTGTTCCTATAGATTTTGAATAAACTTCTTGAACCACTCCTAAAACAAGTTCGTTCATGCTTGATGGTATTATTTTTGCTATTGCATCAAATAAAGTTTGTGGTTCTAATCCTGTATATTGTATTAGTGTTATTACTAATATAATAAATGGTATAAATGACAATATTGTATAGTAAGAACATTGTGCTGAAGATTCGCTTACATGATCTTTTTTCATATTACTAAATAGTTTATCTAATATTACTTTGATTTTTTTTATTGTCTTTTTCATTATAAACTCATCACCTTTATATATCTATAAATTTCTCCCCAATTGCTAACTTCTTTTAAATTTTCATTTTCTTCTAATTTTTTCATATTTTTTTCTCTGAAATATATCGTTTTTATTCCATTTGAAGACAATTTCTTGCATACATCATATGAATCATCTATCATTACATCAATTTTTTCTTTTTTAGCTACATCTAATTTGTCTTCTTGCTTCCAATAATATTTATCAAATGAAAGCCCCTCTTTTTCAAATTTATTTATTGCTACATCTTTCATTTCTTTTATCATTCCGCCTCTTGCTGATATTATTATTAGTTCATTTTCCTCGTTTTTAAGCATATTAATTACATCTTTTGCCCCTGGTATCAAATGAGTTTGCTTTGATAGTTTTAAAAAATATTTATTTACAAAATTCATTCTTTCTTCATCTGTCCAGTTATATTTTTTTCTTAAATAAAGTTCATTTTTGCTAACTATTCCATCTTTTTTTAATTCTATAAAATCATATAAATCGCCATAAGTGTTTAATACTCTTTGATAGTCTAATATCACTCCATCTATATCTATTCCTATTTTCATAGTCTTATTTCTCCTTTATTTTTTTGTATCTTATATATTGTTATATTGTATTATTGTAATAATAATACTAATGATTATTACATATATTATAAATTGTTTTTTATTTTTTCTAATGCAATTCTTCTTGCACTTATTTTATTTTTTTCTTCTTGTGATAATTCTGCTAAAGTTTTTCCATTTGGTAATTCAAATATCTCATCAAAACCAAATCCATTATCTCCGGATAGGCTTTTCGGCAACAAAACCATCTATTGTACCTGTTTCGCAAATTGTAGTTTCTCCGTTTGATAATGCAATCGCAGTTGTAAAAGTTATTTTTCTTTTTTCCTTTGGAACACTTTTTAACTTCTCAATTATTGCTAAATTTCTTTCTCTATCTGTTCCGTCATGCCACCTTTTTGTTAACACACCTGGAAATCCATCTAAAAATTCTATTTCAATACCAGAATCATCTGCAATACACATTTTACCACCTATTTTCTTTGCTATGGTTTGTGCTTTTTTAATTGCATTTCCTTCAAATGTATTTTTGTCCTCTTCAACATCTATATCAATCCCTAATTCATTCATTGATATAATTTTATATTCATTTAAAATTTCTTGTGTTTCTCTTATTTTACCTTTATTTCCTGAAGCTATTATTATTTCTTTCATAAATTTACTCCTAATTTTTAATTTAATATGGTAAATATTAATTTTCACTTGGCAAAAACATATTATATTTTTTTCTATATCATTAACATTTAAAACCATAAATTATCTACCACTTTTTCTTTTAATACAACGCTTCTAATTTTCTTTTTGATTATAAATTATCTTTTATTTCTGGGAATAAATTATATAAGTTATAACCTAATAAGCTATCAAAATATTCCTTTAGTTTATATGTTTCTTTAACATGATACTGTGTGTTTGAATAAGCTCCTTTTCTAATTATAATGTCTATTAATCTTTTATCAACAGAAAATACTCTACCACCAGGTGGACACATTAAGTCACATAAATTTATTAATTTTTCTTCTATTGTATATTCATGTTTTTTTACAAATTCTGCTATAAAAGGTTTATCTTCTGGATTTGGTACTTCTCCTGCTGTACAAACAATGTCATTATTTAAATATGAATGTGTTATACATACATTGTAATATTCTTCATCATACCCTCTATCTTTTAAATAGTTATATCCACTTATCTCATGTCCATGAACTTCTCCATTGTATTTACCAATATCATGTAAATATCCTAGTGTTATTGTTTTATCTATATCTACATTGTATCCCTTTTCATTTAATGCTTGTGCTATTTTTCCTGCACTATTACCAACACATATACAATGTTCTATCCATTTATCATCTTTAGTTTTTCCTCTATAACTTTCTAATATATTTTTTGCTTCATTACTTGTTAACTTCATACTTTGTACTCCTTTTTTATAATTTTTAAAATATTTAAATATCTACTTTTATTTCCATTATATTTCTTTGTATTTTCATTTCACACTTTTCATAAAATTTAATTGCATTTTCATTAAAATTCCAACAATTTAATTCTACAAAATTACATTTCTTAATTTTAGCAATTTTCATAACTTCTTTAAATAGAACTTTTCCTATTCCATTTCCTCTATTCTTTTCGTCAACTACTAATTCATCTATCCATAAAACATTTCTATCTTTTAAATTGATATGTTTTTTTATTTCTTTTATTTTATATATTAAAACCCCAATTATTTTCTTATTTTCTTCAACAACTAAAATGCTTTCATTATTTTCAAATCTTTCTTTTAATTCACTTTTAATTTGTTTAATACTTTTTTCTTTAAAAATATCTTTTCTCGCATCAAAGTGTATTTCAGCAACTTGCAACATTAATGAAGCTATTTGGTTTATATCATTTATATTTGACTCTCTAATTTTCATATCTTTCACCTTATTATTTTATTACATTTATTTTATAGTTAATATAATCGGATAAAAACAACAATTTTTCTATAAATAACTTACTATAATTACATTCCTCCATCTACTTTTATTACTGTACCATTAATATATTCAGCATCTTTTGATGCTAAAAAACAAATTACTTTTGCTATTTCTTCTGGCTCTGCAAATCTCTTTTTATATATTTTTTCTGTTTCTTCTTTTATTAAATCCTCTGGCAACTCTTTATTCATTTCTGTATTTACCCAACCTGGTGCTACTGTATTTACATTAATATATGGTGAAAATTGTATCGCTAAATTATATGTTAAATTTATAATTGCTGCTTTTGAAGCATCATAATCTATACTTGATGGAAAAAATGTATTGATTCCATTGGTCGATGATACATTTATTATTTTTCCATTTTTGTTTTTCATCATATTTTCACTTGCATATTTAGATACTAGAAAAGTTCCTATTGTATTTACTTCTAATGTTCTTTTCCAATCTTCGACTGTTCTATCTTCAAACTCTTTATCTATTACTATCCCTGCATTATTTACCAGTACATCTATACATCCAAACTTATTTATAACTTCTTGTATCATATTTTTAACTTGTTCTTCATTTGATACATCTGCTTTAATTACCAATGTTTCTATTTTATATTCTTGTTTTAAGTAGCTTGATAATTTTTCTGCATTTTCTCTATCTGTTAAATAATTTATTACTACTTTGTACCCTCCTATTTTTGCAAACTCTATCGCTGTAGCTTTTCCAATACCTTTACTACTTCCAGTTATTAATACAACTTTTTCCATTTTTTATCCCCCATTCTAATTTCTCTTTAGTTGTAGCACTGCTACACACTCTACATGATATGAATGTCTATTATGAATAATTGTATTTTATGTTTATGTTTATAATTGACTACTTCATAACAAACATATAACTATTAAGAATTTTTATTATGTATATATTAATCTTCTTAAAAAGCAATTAGCATAAATTTATATTATATATTTATTATTTTATAAAAAATTTCTTTTATATTTTCGCCTGTTACTTGATAAGCGTTAATGCCAAGTTGTTTTGCTCCATTTACATTCTTTTGATTATCATCAAAAAATATTATATTATCTGCTTCACAATCAAGTGCATCAATCACTTGTAAATAAATATCGTTAGATGGTTTTATACATTTAATTTCATATGATAAAAATAAGTAATCAAAATTTATTTTTTTAATTTGCTCTTCATATCTTTTGTAATCCATTAGCCTAAGATTAGATAATAGTCCAACTTTATATCCTTTATTTTTTAATTCATTTATAATTTCCATAGTTTCATCATATAAAGAATTATCTAAACTATTATATATTTCATAAAATTGATTAATTGATAAATCACTTTTACAAAACTTTAATAATGCTTCAACATGTTCGTCATCTGTAGCAAGTCCCATATGAGCTTTTAATACTAAATCATCACCCCACCAATATTGTAAAAATTCATCATATGAAATTTTACAATTTAATTTATTATACAAACCATAATCATCTAAAGATTTTGCTAAAACATTTCCAAGATCAAATAAAAATATTCTATCCATAATTATACCTCAATATTGCTTTCTATATATTTATAAATATCATTATATGTTTCATATCTATCTAATGAAGTATCAAAATAACAAATATTATTTGAAATACATTCATTATAAAGATTTATACTATTATTAATTGTTTCTTTTGAAATAGATAAAAGATCTTCCTCACTGTATCCATAAGTCCAATCAAGATTAATATCATGTTCTAATATTTTATTTTTCAATTCTTCAGCAGAAATTTCTTTACATCCAATACCAATTATTAAAGAATTTTTAAATATTTCTTTAGCATTTTTAATTAAAATATCAGCTGAATCAATAACATAATAAATATTTCTTTTTAAATGTATATTGTTTTCATTAATTATAAAGTTTATAAATTTACAAAAATCTTTATTCTCAATTGTATTTTCTACTGTATATCCAAGTTCAGGATATATATTAATGAAAGCATTTCTAATGCTATCACCACTCATATAATTAAAATTATATTTTGCACACAATATAGATGCTAATGTAGATTTCCCAACTCTAGATGATCCAATTATTATTATATTTTTCATATTTTTCCTTCTTCCAAAACATGCTTTCATAATTTATATTTATTATTAACTCTACAACACATGCAATCTTATATAGTATGTGGAAACATATTTTCCACATACAACCTCCACAATATTTTTTTCAAAAATCAATAAAAGCTTCAATTTTTTATCGTTTTTTCACCATTTTTTGAACCCTACTGAATAGTCGATTTTCTCTTTATTTATAAGAGCTTATTGCCTATTTAACACGCATACACACTCCACATGTGCCGTAAATGGAAACATATCTACTGGTTGTATTGACTTTATTTCATACATTTCTTCAAACTTTGCTAAATCTCTAACTAAAGTAGCAGGATTACAACTAATATATACAAATCTATTAGGCATTATTTTTAAAATATTTTCAACAGACCTGTTGTCCAACCCCTTTCTAGGTGGATCAACCATAACAACATTAGGTATTATATTTTTATTATTTATCAAATCATCTAAAATTAATTTTGTATCCCCTGCTATGAATTCTGTATTTTTTATATTATTAATTTTAGCATTTTCTTTAGCATCTTTTATTGCTTGTTCTACTATTTCTACTCCATATACTTTCTTTGCATATTTTGCCATAAATAATGAAATTGTACCAATGCCACAATACAAATCGAAAACTACGTCTTCTTTATTTATATTTGCAGCCTCTACTCCTATGCTGTATAACTTTTCTGCTTGTACAGGATTAACTTGATAAAAAGAATGTGGTGATATTTTAAATGTATATTCTCCTAATTTATCTTCTATATATCCATCACCATATATTTTTTCATTTTTCTCACCCATTATAACATTTGTGTTTTTTGTATTAATATTTTTTACTATAGTTTTTACATTTGGAAATTTCTTAATAATTTGCATTGTCAGTTCTTTTTCTTTTGGTATTTCTTTTCCATTTATAACTATAATGCACATTATTTCATTAGTTTTTATTCCTATTTTTGTTACAATATGCCTTATTAATCCTTTTCTGCTTGTTTCATCATATACACTTATATCATTTTCTTTTATAAATTCTAAAATAAATTTAGATAATTTTTGTATTTCTTTATTTTGGATAAAACATTCTTCTATTGGAATTATTTCATGTGTTCTATTTGCAAATACTCCCATTACAACATTGTTTTCTTTATCTTTTCCAATAGGAAATTGTGCTTTATTTCTATAATAATATGGATTTTCCATTCCTATTGTTTCTTTAACTTTTATCTTGTTCTTTAAAGTTTTATTAACTAAACTTTGTACTAAATTTTGTTTTATTTTCAAAGTTTCATCATATTTTACATGTCTTAGATTACATCCTCCACATCTTTTATAAGTACTGCAGTCAGACTCTAATCTATTTTTTGATGGTTCAATTATTTCTATTATTTTTCCAAAAGCATAAGATGTTAAAACTTTTATGATTTTTATTTTTATTTTTTCCCCTTTTATTGCATTAGGAATAAATATTGTAAAATCATCTATTTTAGCAATTCCTTCACCTTTATAACCAGTATCTATTATTTCTACTATATATTCTTTATTTTTTTCAATCATAACATTTAAACTAACAGTAAAATAAACTGTTCCTCCTTTATGTTTTATATTATAACATATTTATTTGTATAGGTGGTATACAAATAAAAAAATCAGTATAATTTTATAAAAAACTATACTGACTTTAAATGAAACTTATTTCTTTTTGAACATACAAAACAAACAATAAAGTATCTTCGCTAATATTAGCATCAGTGTAGCTACTGCCAAAATAAATATTACAGTTCCAAATTTGAACAATTCATTCTTTAGAATGAGATTTGTGTTATCTCTGTAATATACAATAGTAGCAACTACACTTCCTAATATTGACATTAAGAAGACTCCTAAGAAAAGCATTTTTCTTTTTACTTTGTTTTCATTTTTCCGTTTCATTTTTTTCCTCCTTTTGTTTTACTTGAAAACTTTTATTAATTATTTTAATTAATATAGAGAAACTTATAACAAATGGTTTTTACCATTAGATTAACATTATACTACTTTTTTACTATTTTTCAAGATTTTTTTGCAATTTCATTTAATATCTCTTCCAATATTTTTTCTCTATTCTTTGAAGTATCAATATATTTTATTCCATATTTAGGACATTCTTCTTTTAGCATTTTATTACATTCATACCAATCTTTAGCATGTTCTAATATATATTCTTTTGGTAATCCATAGGTCCAACTTTCTTCTGTATCATAAGTAATACACTGGTTTACCATATCTTCTGGTGTCAAATCTCCTAATCCTAAACACACAACTATTGTGTTATCAAAATCTATCATTTCTTTAACTATTTTTGGATGTAATTGTCCACTTTCTAAAACATATCCATATTTTCTTTTATCTTTACTTATTAATGAATTATATAATCCTAATAAAGTTTTCTGGAAATATTCCCCATGTTCAAATTCTTTTTGTAAATCTATGTTTTTTCTATAATATTCTTCTTGATTTTTTGCTCTAATCATTGCCCATTTTAATGAATCACTATGTATTAGGTTATAACTGTTGTATTTGTCTTTTATCATTTTGCTTAAGGTAGTTTTTCCCGCTCTTCCTATTCCCATAATCAATATATTTTTCATCTACTTTTTCTTCCTTTCCATTTATAATTAATTTATATAATTTTATACTTACTAATATTTCAATAATTGATAAAATAAATAATATAGTTATTAATGTAATCATAGGATTATTTAACAATATCATTGTAAAACTAAAACTCATTATGGCTCTTACTACTTTTCTTGATAATTCCATCGTCGTTAATAATGATTGTTGTCCTTCTTTTCCTACATTTCTTAATGCTAAATCTTGCATATATACTTTAAATGGATCTCTAACAAATAATATAATTATATATCCAAAACTCATTATGACAAATTTTAAAATTATATATTTTTTTATAAAAGAACCTGCTATCATAAGTATAATAGAAGTACTTAGGAATATTGGTAAAATTACTCCTACTTTTTCTTCATATTTATTATGTATTTTATTAAAAGCCACATTAGAAATAACTCTTATTATACGTGAAATGCATAACATTCCTCCAATTATCAAGGCCGTTTTTTCCACGTTAAAATTTAATAGTAATTCTTGCTGTATAAATAATTTTCCATTTGATTGTCCAGAATTTACAATAGGATAAAATAATCCATAAGAAATAATTAATACTATAATTATTTCTCTGTTGCAGTTCAAGGTTATTTTTTAATATTGCATTTGCCATATTTTGAAATGTAATTGCAATTTCATAAACTATTCTACCTATAGCTATTATTGTATATTTTGTTCCAAATGTTAATAATATACTTGATATTAACATTAATAATGAACCTAATCTTACCGAATTTGTATTTCCTATTTTTTTGATAATTTTCAATAATGGTATTTGTAATGCTATACATGTCATTAATGATACTGTTGTTAAAGAAACTATTTGAGATGCATTAAATTGTTTTACAACTGTTAAAAATAATGTATCTATTGCAACCCAAAATAATAAATCTCCTGATAATCCAGAGTACCATGGAAATACTTTATTGAATTTTTTTATTTGTTCTTGTTTCATTTTTTCTCCTATTTATATATTTTTTATTGTATTTCTTAATTTTTTTATGCTATATTGTTTATGAATTCTGCTACTTCATCTAAATTTTCAAAAGTTTTCACATTATGTTCTTTTAATAAAAACTTCACTTCTTCTAATGAATTAATTAATTTTTCATCAAAACCTTCTTTTATATAGCAAAATAATAATCTCTCTGGAGATTTATTAGCTAAATCAACTAGATTAGCTATTGCAAGTACACCTTTCATTTCACTTGTAATCACATATAATATATATTTACACTTTTGTTTTTCTTTTCTCATTTTCATTTCTATTTCATGATTCCAATTAGTTGTTTTTGGATTTATATATGATACTTTTTTGTTGAATTTTTTTATTAATTCTTCTCTCCATGTTGAATTATTACATGTTCCTGCCAAATATACATCATATTTTTTATTACAATCTTCAGATAACTTTTTTTCTTCAAAATCTTGATCTGTCAACATCTGATTCCACTCCATTTGTATTCTCCTTATATTATTTGTATAAGTATATCATATAAATAATATAAATGAAAAGATATTAAATATTTATTTTAGGCACTCTTTTAATGTTTGTATTTTAATCTTTTTAAGCAAAAAGTATCTCATATACTTATTTATCCAGTAAACCATGAAAAAGAATATAATTTAGAAAATGGTATAGAGAAAACAATGTGTTAACTTATGAAAAATTTTAACATCAAAAAACAACTCTAAGTTAGAGTTGCTTTTTGTATTAATGCTATATTAGTTCGAACAGATTTATTATTGGTGCCGGTGGTGGGACTCGAACCCACACGCCATCACTGACAACAGATTTTGAGTCTGCCCCGTCTACCAATTTCAGCACACCGGCATTTACTGATACATATTATCATATATTAAAACTTTTGTCCAGTAATAAATTTATTTTATAAAAAAATTAAATTCCGAATTCAAATCACAAATAATTTGCAATTTAAACCCGGAACCAATGGCAAAAATTTTATATTCTTATTCTTTGTCCTGGATATATTAAGTTTGGATTTGATATGTTATTTATTCTTGCTAAATATGATACTGATACTCCATATATTTTGGCTATTTGTGATAAAGTATCTCCTTTTCTTACAATGTACGTATATCTTGTGTTTTGTACTGTTTCATTTAATGTTGTGCTATTGCTTTCTGTTATTCTTATTTTTTGCCCAGGATATATCAAATTTGGATTTTGTATTCCATTTATTTCAACTAAATGTGCTATTGTTACTCCATATGCCTTTGCTATTTGTGATAATGTGTCTCCTCTTCTTACAGTGTATGTGATACTTCCTGTGCCTCTTGTTTCGCTTCCGTTTGTTGTAGAGTTTGTTAGTATTCTAAATACTTGCCCTGGATATATTAAATTTGGATTTGATATATTATTAATGCTTACTATTTCTTGTACTGTTGTTCCATATCTTTGTGCTATCTGTGATAATGTATCTCCTCTTTGTACTGTATAATATATTGTTTGTGTATTTATTGTATTATTTGGATTTTCTGTTTGTGGTATTTGAGATGTTTCACCTAGGAATATTTCTTTGGTATAAATATCTCTGTCTACATTTCCACTTATTCCTGCTACTCTTCCTCTATCCGTGTATTGTACTCCTTGCCAGGTTTCCCAATTAGTTTCTATGTTTCTTAGTTGATTATAATCCCCATAATATGCAATCCACAGTGGATAGTTTTGAGCTAATTCTCTACTAAATACTTCTCTACTATTGCTTAAATCGCTATATATAATAACTTCTTTATTTGTTAGCCTTTTTACACTTTCTAAAAATATTTGTGCTATATTATTTATTTCTCCGACACTAACTCCTCCAAATACTTCATAATCCATTGCTAATTTGCAATCTGGTGTTTTTCCTGATATTACAGATGCAAAAAATCTAGCTTGTTGTTCTGCCTCTGTAGCATTTGTTGCTGTTAAGAAATGATAAAATCCTACTCTTAATCCATTTGCTTTTGCATTTTCATAATTTATATCAAAATAAGGATCTTTTATATTACTTCCCTGACTTGATTTTATATAAACTATTTCTATTCCGCTTGATTTTACTCTGCTATAATCTATGTATCCTTGCCAATCACTTACGTCTATTCCTTGATATTGTTCTTCTGAACTTGGAGTTAAGGCATATGTCATATTAACATTTACAAAAAACATCATGGTTATTATTAAAAAAGTTCCTAATATCTTTTTATATTTATTATACATAAAAAGCCCCCATTCATATATCTAATCACTTTATTATATGAATTAAAGGCTTCTTATGTTATTGAATTATTTTAATTTTGTTTTAACCTCTTTATTTTTATCTTTGCTCTCTTCATTTTCTTTTAAGTCATATTCAAATAAACTTATTGTTTTTATATTTATATTTGAAAAATCATCTTTTTCATTTTCAAATTCTAATATTTTAAAGGTTGATTTTTCTTTTAGTTCTAACTCTAATTTTGAAACATCAATTAATATTTTTGTTGATAAATCTTGTCCTATTGGTAATGTTTTATTTTGATTATCATAGAAAATTATATTTGTATAACTTACTGCATTTGTGCCTTCTTTTAAATTTATCTTATAAAAATTAATTTTATTCTTGTCTGTTTTTAGTACTTCTTTCATTTCATTTTCAGGATTTATATTAAACACATTTATTTTTGAATCATCTAGTTCTTCTGCAGGTATTGCCTTATATACTGGAAGTTCTTGTGGAACAACTACTTTTTCTATAGCCTTTTGTATGTCTTCAACCATATTTTCTAATGTTAATTTATATGTAAGATGATTTGTTTTTTTGTTTATTTCCAATATATTAAATTTGTCTTTTGGCAATTCTCTGTGTTTCTTATTTTTTATTTTTAATACTTTTGTACTATCTTGTGAAATTCCACCAAATATATCAAATTCATCAGTTTCTGATAATGATTTTTGCTCTGCTGCTTGTTTTTTCATTTCTTTTAAGCTAGATTCTATATCTTTAATCTCAAATTTATTGCATTTTACTTTATTTAATATATCTATAACATCTGTTGTTGTAAGGTATATTCCATTTGTTTCTTCTTTTGATAATGCTTTTCTTTGCATTTTGTCCATAGTTTTTCCAAGTTTTTCTAGGTCTTCTTCATAGTCAAATACTTTTGTTATCTTTTTAACTATATTTATTTCTTCTGATTCGCCTTCTGGAAGTGTTGCTACTTCATCTTTATTGCTATATTTCCAAAATTCAAATATACTCTTTTTATGGCTATCTATCTCATCTATAAATGCTGTTGCATTTTCTATTTTTTTCTTCATATTTTTATTTTTTAGTTTTAGAGAATTTATATCCATAACTAAGTTTTTTAACGTATTTTCTTGTGTTTCTAGTTCTTTGTATAAATCAACTATTTCTTCTATATTATAATTTTCTTTTTTTCTTCTTCTTCTCTTTCTTGTAGGCATTTCTTCATCAGGTTGTTCTTCTATCTTTATTGTTTCTTCTTTTTTATTTTTTATTTTATTTTTTTTCCCTTTAGCACTATATTTAAAGTAATATTTGAATTTTCCTAAAAATGTTTTCTTACACTCTAAAAATGTTGATATTTGTTTCTCTTTTGCTAGATATTCAATTTCTTGTGTTGATATTTCAATTTTTAAGTTTTCTAATTTTTCTTTGTCTTCTTCTATTAGTTTATTTACATCATCTAACTTGTCTTCTCCTAAATGATATTCACCGTTAATCCATGTTGATATATCTGAATATTCTATTTTTCTATCTTCGACAAAAAATTCTATTTCTCCTTGTCTATTTATGTTTGTTTTAAATTCGAAGTAATGTGGTAATTCTGTTTGTAAAATAAACATAGCTTTTAATAATTTATAAAATTGACTTGCTTGTAATAAACTACCTAATTTTACTTTATATGGGCTTTTTATTTTATCATAAACTCCTGTTTCTCCAACAATATTTATACTTAGTTTGTTTGTTTTATCATATACGTCATATATTAATGGCCAGTCTTTTGTAAATAGCCATATATAATTTTCTAAATCTTCATATTGTGATTTTTTTAAGAATGTACTACTATATTCAATGTTTCTAACTGGTACAAATACTTTTCCTGTTCTTCCTTTTTCTAATTGTTTTTTTAGTAAATAGAAAAAGGTTGAATAATCTGAATCTTCTGTAGGAACAAGCATAAAATATTGGTCAGTTGTTTCTGAATAATATATTTGCCATAAGTAATTTCCTTCAAACTTTACCTTGAATGGTACTTTTTTATTCAAATTTTCTTGTTCCTTTTCGATTTTTTCTATATCTTCTATTTTTACTTTTCTTAACATGTTTAAAAAAGTTGTATGTTTTATAAAATTATCTTCATTTTTGTTATCCAAATAATCTATAAGAGGACTGGCTTGTTTGTATTTATCTTGTATATCATCTAGTCTGTTTGTTGGTGATAATAGAATTTGAATGTTTTTAATTGAAACATATCTATATTGCTTGTATTGTTTTTCATCATAAAATTTAGGTATTCTATATTTTATTGGTTTGAAATTTTTTATTGTACTTGGTATGTTTTCTAAATCCAATCCTAAATATTCTATTTTTTCTTTCATATTATCAATCTTACTACTCACGTTAGAATATCTCCTTTCTAGTACTTCTCTTTCTATTTTATAATATTATAAAAACTTTCAAATTTATATCCTTGTTCTTTTAAATATGCAATTATATTTGGTAATGCATCTGCTGTTGTTTTTTTTGCTTGAGCATCATGCATTAAAATAATTAAACTATTTTTTCCTTCTGAAGTTTCTCGTAACCTTTGTAATTCAAACTCTATTGATAAATTATTTGTTTCTGCATCACCTGTTAAAGAATTCCAATCAACATGCATAACTTCATTTTGTTTTAATAATTCATTAGCTTCATTTTTTATAGTTGCATATTTTCCACCTGCTAGTCCACCTGGAAATCTAAATAGATGTGAATTATATTCTGGAACTTGTATTGCCTCTTTTACTGCATCATTACACTGATTAAATTCATCTAATACTGTTTGAGGTGAAGCATAAATTTTAGAATAAACATGTGAATAACCATGGTTTGCTATATAGTGTCCTTCATCATAAATTCTTTTTACTACATTTGGTAATGCTTTTACATTTGAGCCTAATACAAAAAATGTTGCTTTAACTTTTTCTTGTTTTAATGTATCTAATATCTGATTTGTAACTTCTGATGGTCCATCATCAAATGTTAAAAACGCTCTTTTAGTGTCAGACTTGTATATATTATCAACATTGTTTTTTCCTTCTTCTGTTAGTTTAGGAATTTTAGCTTGTTTTGCTTTTTCCTCTTCTTCTTTTTTCTTTTGCTGTTCTTTTTCATCTTGATATTTTAATGATTGTAATTGAGTTTCATATTGTTTATATATTTTATAACCTTTCATAGTTGTAATAGTATGTTTAATTGTAATAATTAAACATATTAATATAAGAATGCATAATACAAGAATTGCTATCTTTTTTTTATTTAATTTTTGGTCTGTTTTTATTCTATAAATATCTAAATCTTCATACTCATTTATCATTTCTTACATCCTCTATTACAATCATTTCTTTTTATATTTTTTCATTTCTATACTTTTTTCATAGCATCTTTTAAGTATTCTACTTCTTCTTCAACATTTAATCTCATAAAAATTGGTTCACCTTTTTGTATTACTTTTATATCTTTTAATTGATCATTTTCTTTTATTTTTTCCCATGTTTTTAATTCTTCTTTTTCTATTCCTATTTGTCTAAAAATATTTTCTGCTGTGTCATTCATAAATGGTTTTATTAATATTGCAATTTTTCTTAAATTTTCAATTAAATGATAAATACATGCTTCTAGTTTTTCTTTATCACTTTCTTCTTTAGCTAGAGCCCATGGCATTGTTTCATCAATATATTTATTAGTTCTTGAAACTAAATTCCATATTTCTTGAATACTGTTTGCTATTTCGTATTCATTTAATTTTTCTTCAAATTTATTTATTTGCTCTAAAGTATATTCTTCAAATTCTTTATCTACTTCATTTGGTGTTCCATTATAACTTGGTACTTTTCCTTCGAAATATTTGTTTACCATAGATACTGTTCTATTTAATAAATTGCTTAAATCGTTACATAGGTCAAAATTATATCTTTCTACAAACTCCTCTGGAGTAAATATTCCGTCTTGTGATACTGGAACTTGTCTTAATAAGAAATATCTTGTTGCATCTAATCCATATCTATCTATTAATGTTTCAGGATAAATTACATTTCCTTTTGATTTTGACATTTTTCCATCTTTCATTGTTATCCAATTGTGTACTAAAATCGTTTTTGGAAGTGGTAAATCTAATGCCATTAAGAATATAGGCCAATAAATCAAGTGAAATCTTGCTATATCTTTTCCAACTACTTGTAGATCAGCAGGCCAATATTTTTTGAATTTTGTTTCATCTTCTGACATGTATCCTAATGCTGTTATATAGTTTGTTAAGGCATCTACCCATACATAAATAACATGTTTTGGATCTTTTAAAACTTTAATTCCCCAATCAAATGATGTTCTTGTAACACATAAATCTTCTAGTCCCGGTTTTATAAAGTTATTTATCATTTCATTTTTTCTGTATGCTGGTTTTATAAAATCTGGATGTTCATCATAATATTTTAAAAGTCTATCAGTATATTTCTTCATATTAAAGAAATATGCTTCTTCTTTCATTAGTTTTACATCTCTTCCGCAATCTGGACATTTTCCATCAACTAATTGTGTTTCTGTAAAAAATGTTTCACAAGGTACACAATACCATCCTTCATATTCTCCCTTATAGATGTCTCCTTGTTCCATAAATCTATCAAATATTTTTTGAACTATTTTTTCGTGTCTTTCTTCTGTTGTTTGTATATAGTCATCATATTCTATTCCCATTTTTGCCCACAATTCTTTTGCCATTTTTGCCATTTCATCTACATATTCTTTTGGCGTTTTGTTAGCTTCATTTGCTTTTTCTTCTATTTTTTGTCCATGTTCATCTGTCCCTGTAAGCATGTATGTGTCTTCACCTTTTAATTTGTGGTATCTTTTTATACTATCTGATACTACTTCTGTATATGCTGTTCCAATGTGAAATCTTCCACTTGGATAATATATTGGTGTTGTTACGTAAAATTTTTTGTTCACTTTATACATCTCCTTATTGCGCTTTGTTTTTATCTTTTCCATTTTATAGAAATATATTATCATAAATGTATAAAAATTTCAATTAATATTTGTACTATATTTAATAAAAAAATATATATTTAAAAGTTTTGTTCTTGTTGTATTTAAATTGAACTTGCTTTTAAATATATATCTTTTATTTTTAATCTTCTTTTATTGTATTTATTTTTAATAATTTAAATATCTCTACAATTATAATTGGGGCAAATATTAATATTATTAATTCTATAATATTAGCTTTTGGTAATATTGGTATACTAAATATTGTTCTTAGCATTGGTATTGCTAGTATTACAATCATTAAAGCTGCTGAAGCTAATATTGCCCATATTAATTTACTATTGTTAAATACTTTTGTTTTAAATATTGATTTTTTGTTATCTCTAACATTAAACACATGAACTAACTCAGATAAAGCAAGTGTTACAAATGCCATTGTTTGACCTACTTCTATTTTTGATTCATCTAATGTTAATCCATTTATAGGTTCAGTTGTTGTTCCTAATCCTATCATAAATGCTATAAGAGTTAGTAATCCTATCATTGCACCTTGGTATATTACTCTCCATGACATTCCTTTTGTAAATATTCCTTTTCCTGGTTTTTCTGGTTTTCTTTGCATTATATCACTATTTGCTGGATCAAATGCTAAAGCTAGTGCTGGAAGTGAATCTGTTACTAGGTTAATCCACAAAATGTGTACTGGTAATAATATTTCTAATTTAGTAATATTAGTTATTCCAAACCATTTCGCAAATAAAGGTGTAAATAATGTTGCTAAAAATAATACTACAATTTCGCCTACATTACTTGATAGTAAAAATTGAATTACTTTTAGTATGTTGTCATATATTCTTCTACCTTCTTCTACTGCTGAAACTATTGTCGCAAAATTATCATCTGTTAAAATTACATCTGCCGCTTCTTTTGCTACATCTGTTCCAACTATTCCCATAGCACAACCTATATTAGCAGTTTTTAATGCTGGACTGTCGTTTACTCCATCTCCTGTCATTGCAACAATTTCCCCGTTTTTTTGCCAAGCTTTTACTATTCTAACTTTGTGTTCTGGAGATACCCTTGCATATACTGAATACTTTCTTACATTTTTTGCTAATTCTTCATCTGTCATTTTTTCAAGATCTAAACCAGTAATTGCTTCTTCTTCTTTTTCTAATATTCCTAATTTCTTTGCAATAGCTGTTGCTGTTATTTTATGATCTCCTGTTATCATTACTGTTTTTATTCCCGCAGTTTTACATTTTTTAACCGCTTTTTTCGCCTCTTCTCTTGGTGGATCTATCATTCCAACCATACCTATAAATGTCAAATTGTTTTCTATTTCTTTCATTTCTTCTTTAGATGGTTTATGGTCAATTTCTTTATATGCACATGATAAAACTCTTAATGCTTCTTTAGCCATATTTTCATTATGTTGTCTTATTGTTTTGGCATATTCTTCTATATCTTCTTTTACTTCTCCATTTTCTAAATATGAATTACATCTTTTTAATAATTCATCTACACCACCTTTTGTATATACTATATATTTTCCATTTATTTCATTTACTGTTGTCATTAGTTTTCTATCTGAATCAAATGGAATTTCTTCTACACGTGGCATTCTATCATATATTGATGGATCAAAGTCTAGTTTAAAAGCCATATCAACTAAAGCTGTTTCTGTTGGATCTCCTGTTAGTTCTCCTTCATTTCCTATTTTTGTGTCATTACAAAGCATGTTAGAATATACCAATTTATTAATATCATCATTAATATCTTTTATATCTGATAAATTAAATGTATTTTTATTTATAAATATCTTTTCTACTGTCATTTTGTTTTGTGTTAAAGTTCCTGTTTTGTCTGAGCAAATAACAGTTGCACTACCTAATGTTTCTACTGCTGGTAATCTTTTTACAATTGCATTTTTCTTTACCATTTTTTGTACGCCAATTGCTAAAACAATAGTAGACACTGCAACTAGCCCTTCTGGTATTGCAGCAACAGCCAAAGAAACAGCCGTCATAAACATATGAATTGGCTCTTTGCCTTGTATTAATCCTATAACAAAAATAAATACGCATATTACTAATGCTGCAATTCCTAATGTCTTTCCTAATTTATTTAATTTTTCTTGAAGTGGTGTAACTTGTTCTTCTGTTGAATCTAACATTCCTGCAATTTTTCCAACTTCTGTTGTCATTCCTGTTTCTACAACAATTCCTTTTCCTCTACCATAAGTAATTAAACTAGAAGAAAATAACATATTTAACCTGTCTCCAATTCCTGTTTCTTCATCTTCAATTACTTTTGTATTTTTTTCTACAGGTACAGATTCTCCTGTTAAAGATGACTCTTGTGATTTCAAATTAATAGCTTCTATTATTCTTAAATCAGCTGGAATGTAGTCTCCTGTATCTAAAAGTACAATATCTCCAGGAACTAATTCTTTTGCTGGTATTACTTGAACATTTCCATTTCTTATTACTTTTGAAGCGTGATCTGTTAATTTTTGTAATGCCTCTAAAGATTTTTCAGCTTTTGCTTCTTGAGTTACTCCAATAATTGCATTTACTATAACAACTATTAATATAATTATAGTGTCTGTAATTCCATTTCCTTCTGCAATTCCTACAGCTCCTGATACTATTGCTGCAATAATTAAAACTATTATTGAAAAATCTTTAAATTGCTCTAAGAATTTTTGAATTAATGATTTCTTCTTTTTAGTTTTCAACTCATTTAGTCCATATTTTTCTTGTCTAGTTTTTACTTCTTCATCATTCAATCCTTTTTCAAGATTCGTTTTTAATTCTTTTTCTACATCTTCTACATTTTTATTAAACCATTTTGTATTTTCCAATTAATCACAACTCCTTTTTATTATTTTTAACAAATATATTTAATTTATATAATATTTTAAGAAATTTCTATACAATGTATTTATATTATAAAAGTTTATATAACTTTACTATAATATAAAAAGACTCTTAAAAAGAAACTACTTTTGTAATTCTTTTTAAAAGTCTCGCTAACTATTTTTTATAGTTTACTAACCAGATATTTTAATATCGCGACTGTTGATTAGTAATTTTTAGCTACTCCCCTTTAATACAAGCATTATTTAAATATATTTTATTAATTGGTGACCCGTACGGGAATCGAACCCATGATTCCACCTTGAGAGGGTGGCGTCTTAGCCGCTTGACCAACGGGCCATAAATATAAAAAGTACCTTCTTAGTACTTTTTATTTATATCATTTTTTTATATTTTAGTCAACTATAACTGAAACTTTATTTAGTATTTCTTGTAATCTTTTATTTTGTTTTGTTAAATATAAATATCCTATTAGAGCTTCAAATGCTGTTGCATACATATATTCTTGTACATTACAGTTTTTAGGTAAATGATGATTTTCTGCATTTCTTCCTCTTCTTACAATTTCTTTTTCTTCTTCTTTTAAATCATCATATATATTTTGCAATATTTCAGCTTGTGCTTGTGCTTTTACGTATTTTATACATTCTATATGTAATTTATGAGGTTTTAACTTTGTTTTATTTATAAGGTTTGTTCTAATATATAATTCGTATACGCAATCTCCTATGTATGCCCATGTTAATGGTGACATTAGATTAATTTCAGTTTCATCTCTATCTATTTTTATAAATTCTTCCAATGTTGTAACTTTCCTTTCTATATTAATTATTATAACTGTGCTTTTTCTATTGTTATTTTTCCTAGTTTTCCATTTTTAAACTCATCTAATATAATTCTTGCTGTTTTTTCTTCATCTATATTTCCTCCAGAAATAATACATCCTCTTTTTTTGCCGATTTCTAACATTACTTCATATATATTTTCATTTTCTGGTCTATCTTGATTTAATACTTGTTCTATATAATCTTTTTCTATTTTATATCTTTGGCACAATTTTTCTATATCATTTTCTATTAAAAATTTAACTAAATAATAAGCAATTTCCGTTCTTTGCAAAATATCTTCTTTTATTGTTCCTGTAAAAGCTAAATGGAGTGCAATTTCTTCATCTTGAAATTTTGGCCACAAAACTCCTGGTGTATCTAGCAATTCTACTTTTTCATTAATTCTAATCCATTGTTTTTGTTTTGTTACACCTGGTTTGTTTCCTACTCCCGCTGTTGTTCTTTTTGATATTCTATTTATATAAGAAGATTTTCCTACATTTGGTATTCCTAATATCATTGCTCTTATTTTTCTTCCTATTCTTCCTTTTTCATTTTGTATTTTTATGTTATCTTCCATTATTTTTTCTATTTGTCTAATACTTTCATCTATGCCTTTACCTGAATTAGAATCTGTTAATACTGCAACAATTCCTTTTTTATTAAAATATTCTACCCATAGCTTGTTTTGTCTCTCATCTGCCAAGTCACATTTGTTTAAAATTAGCATCTTTTTCTTTCCTGCTGTTATTTGTGCTATGTCTGGGTTTTGACTTGAAATTGGTATTCTTGCATCTAGTAATTCTATTACTATGTCTACTAATTTTAAGTCTTGCATAATTTGTTTTCTAGTCTTAGCCATATGACCTGGATACCAGTTAATATTTGTTTTGTTTATATTTTCATTATTCATTTTTTTCACCTACTTTATTTACTTTTCTATCAACGAATCAACATCACAAGGCAATAATGCATTTATTCCTATCTTATCAAAGTTAATAATGTTTTCTTCAATATCATCTACAAATAATACTTCATTTAAATTACAATTATTAACCTTGCTAATTATTTTTGTTGCATCTATTTTTAATTGCTGATTTCTTGTTGAAATAACTTCTATATCATTTCCGTAATATTTATGAATAAAATATTCTTTTGCTCTCAAATGAAATGAGAATTTCATTCCAGATACACAATATATTTTAACATTATTTTTTCTTAAAATATTAATTAGTTTGAGTATAGATTGTGACATATTACATGGTTCGATTATTTCATAAAATTTTTCAGGAACTAAATATGCATTCAAATAATAGTTTTGTAACTTTTCTTCAGATTCATTACGATGTTTTTGATAATCTTTATCTTTATGAATTGCAAGTGTATCATCAAAATCAAAAATTGCCACTTTAATATTGCTTAAATTAATTTTCATTTATTTCATCTCCTACATAATATTCTGTTTCTTCTAATAATAAATCAAAATCCGATTTATATAATTTATCTTGTTTTATCCTATATTTTTCAAATTCTGTCAATGCTTTATCACACGCTATTTCGTGTGATATTTTCCCAGCATCTTTTAATATATCTAAATCATCTGCCAATAAAAACTTATCTATTCTTGTAGACCAATCTTCCATAGTCATTGGAATGTGTCTTTTTGCTCTATTTTCTGCTAAATCTAAAAAGGCAGATACTATTAGTTCTAAACTTTCTAGTTCTTCTTTAGATAAATAATTTTTAGCTATAACAACATCTGTTTCTAATATTTTTCCATAAGGAAGAAAAAATTCTTTATTTACAAAGGATTATGAGTAGTTTTCCATAAGTCGGTATATACCAGTTAATATTTGTTTTGTTATCTACATCTTGTCCCTCATTCTTTTTCATATTTTTTCTTGTCTCATTTTTCTTTTTTGATACATATCCATATTTATCACTTCCTTTTACATAAACTTTAATTTTTTGTTATGATTTTTTTAACCAAATCTGTATAATAAATAATTTCCTTTCCTAACTTTTTAGCATATTCTATTTCTAGATTTGTACTATCTCCAATATAATTATCTACATTTACAACTAATATAGCATCAGAAAATTCTATCCTTTTAAAATGTGCTTCCTTCAATTTTATTAATTGTTCTTCAATTCTTTTAATATCCTCTAATACCGGGTAAACTGGCGTAAGAATGCAATATCCTTCTAATGCCATTTTTTCTGCAACTGTCATCATTTCTTTTTTAAATCTCAAGCTTCCACATAGTGTAATTACTTTCACTTTAATTCCTCCATCTGTTCTAATATTTATCAATTTCTGTTCCATTTTTTAAATATACTTTTATCTGTCTTATAATATGTGGTATATTATAGTTTCCTGCAAATTTAGAATTATCTAGTAGTTCATCATTTATAGCTACCCATTCTAATTTATTTTTTTCTTCTACCAAATTTACTTCATGTTTTAAAATTCCATAATAAACTTGCAAATTATTTTCATATTTAAAATAATTTAAGTCCATAAAATGGTCTAGTTTTACATCTTTGTTAGATATTCCTGTTTCTTCAAATAGCTCTCTGTATGCTGCCTCCTCATTTGTTTCATTTTCTTCTACTTTACCACCCACAAAATTATATAGCCCTTTATATGGTTCTTTTGCTCTAACACAAAAAAGAGTTTTACTTAAATCTTCATTAAATATAACTATTAAATTTAATTTTCGCATATTTTATTTCTCCCTTGTAAATCATTATTAGATATTCTTAATAATTTCATCTTTCTTCATTTTATCAATTATTTTTGCATAAACTCTATCTCGTATCCATGGTTCAGATGATGACTCCAATATTTTATTAATCGGTATCCACTTTACACCACTGTTTTCATCTTCTTTTATATGTATTTTTTCTTTTTCATCAGCCTCTAATAAATATGTAATATTAAGATGAACATGTGAACCTACATATTTTCCTCTTTTTTCATGACCATTTACATTAATTAATTCTAGTGAATAAATATCTTTAGAAATCGGTTTAACATTTTTTATTCCTGTTTCTTCTTTTGCCTCTTTCATAGCAACATATAAAAGATCACTATCTCCATCACTATGTCCACCTACCCATGCCCACGAATTATATATTTTATGGTATGCCATCAAAATTTTTGTTTTTTCTTTATTAAGCACAAATGCCGAACTAGTAAAATGTCCATATTGATTTTGTCTAGTTAATACATCATCAAAATCTTTAATATAATTTAGCATTATTTTCTTATCAACTTCTTCTTGTTCATTATATGGAACGAATCTTTCAATATTTTCCTTTAAACTGTCTATATTTCTTATTTGAAATAAATCTTCATCAAAATCATTATAAATTAATCCTGTTTGTAACTTTTCCCATTCATTCATATATAAAATCTCCTTATAAATTACTATTTTTCTAATAAACTGCAAAAATTGTAATTTGTTTTTAACTTTTATATTCTCTCACGCATTTAATAATAAATTCTTATTTACTCCATTTTCTTTTTATATTTTCTTTTTCCTTATCTTTTAGTGATGAAAATAAATCAATATTTAATTTATTACAAATACTACACAAAACAATAAAAACATCTGCCACTTCGCTTTCGATAGTATCGTAATTTTTTATTTTTAACCTATCAATTGACATTGAAGTTTCATCTTTTCTTATCGCTTTTGCTAGTTCTCCAACTTCTTCTGTTAAAAGTAACATAGTTTTTTCTATATTTTGCTCAGAAAATCCTCTTAATTCTATTACCTTTTTTATATATTCTTGCACTTGAATAAGTGAATTTTCTTCATTCAAATTTTTCCACAATTCTAATTGTATATTATCCATAAAATCTTCTCCTTATATACCTGTAATTTTTATTTATGATATCAAAAATAAAATTTCATATTGTAGTGTTACAATTTATAAATTTTCATAATTTTTTGCTGAACTGTAACACTTATTCTAAACAGAAAATTACTATTTGTTTCTTCTATTAATAAGTCGAAATCTGCTTTATATAATTTATTTTCCTTGACAATTTAATTAATAATATATTAAACATTATTTACTATAAATTCAATAACATCATCATCTTTATATTCTTCCTTATTTCTTTCTTTATCTTCTTCTGTTAAATCAACAAAATATTTATTGCATTCTGGCATAATTGACATTGAATCTAATGGATAACCAGGGTTTCTCTTTTTACATGGCTTGTCTACAAAATAAAAATGACTTTTACTCCAACTATATTCTTTGGATTCTTTCCCGTCATATATTACCATTCCATATACCCATTTTGCAGTTAATTTTCCACCATATTGATTAACTAAATTACAATAATATTCAATCATTTCATCATCATTTAATTCTTTTCCATTTACTCTTCTTACATGAGTTCCTGGTTGTTTTTCCTCTGGTAATTCTTCTATATATAAATTATTATCCATTCCTATCGTTGTAATTTTAGTTTCATCATAATATGTTTTGGCTTTTATGTATGCATTTTCTATGGCATTTTTTCCTGTTTCTTCTGGTTTTAAATTTATTCCTAAATCTTTAATAGTTAATACTTCTATGTTTTTCTCTTTTAGCTTTTTTGCATATCTTTTTATTTTTGCTGGATTTGTTGTTGCAAATAATACTTTCATAGTTTTTTCTCCTTTTGTTTTTATATTTCTTTAATCCCCTTTATATATACATAATTTGTCATATCATAAGATAAATTTTTGTCCATAAATTCTTTAGCTTCTTTACAAACTTTTGTTATTCTATTATTTTCTAATAATGGATTTATATATCTAACCTTAGCACCATGATGTACATAATATACATTTTCAGGAATTTCTTTAGAAATTTCTACTTTTTTAGCTTTTTTCCACAAATCAAATGTAGTTTTATGCTTTGAATTTTCAATAATATTAATAACATCTGATTCTTTCATATTATATAGATCATTTTTGGTTATTAATTTTTCTTCATTTAGTTTTTTTATAATATCTGCAATTAATTGCATTGAGTATCTTGTTCTATCTTCTCTGTATATTACTGATAACCTACTAGTTAACTTAACAAATTCACAAGCTATTTGTTTTGTTTTAAAAGATAGTTCTTCTATATCCTCCTCGTTTTCGCCTATTACAATATCATTATATATTGTTTTTATTGTATTTTTGTCGCATAATTTATAAATAAATAATGCATTAGATAATGAATACTCTAATCTATCTGAAGATAACTTTGGTGTATCATTATCTGCAATAGGATATAAATGATAGTTATCAATTTCTTCTAATTTTATATTATCTCTTTTTAGAAGTCTCATAGTTTCTTTTGAATTTTTTATTATTTGAGTTGTTAAATCTTCTGTTGATTCTTGTGTCATATAATCTCCATTTAAGAAATCTATGCAGTGCTTAAATGTTGGCGTTGCTATATCATGAAATAATCCAGCTAGTGTCTGTTTTTTATCATGTGTAAAATGCCAAATTATAAGTGCTACTGCTATTGAATGATCTAAACTTGAAAAAAAGAATTCACTTTCAAATAAATCAGAATATATAGTACCACAAGTTACACTTATATATTTTTGTTTTTGTAATTCTTTTATGTTTATATAGTCATTTAACCAATTTGGGAACTCTGGTTCTAAAATATTAAAATATTCTTTTATGTCTTGATCTATGTTATCCATATAGTTCATATATTTCTCCCTTTTCCACATACATATATATGTGTTATCTTTTATGAGATTCTATTTGCACATTTTCTACTCTTTTTAAATTCTTTTAAATTATAACATATTTTTCTATTTTACGCCAATTTAATATATTTTCTTTATTAACATCATATATTATTTTGAATATAATTTATAGAGGTGTTTTTTATGATTAAAAGTATTTTTAATAGTGCAAAAGCAACTATTAAAGGCGGAAAAAAATACCCTAACTTAAAGGGTACTGTTACATTTAAGGAAACTAAATCTGGAACATTGGTTACTGTCAAAGTTAAAGGTTTGCCACAAGCACTTGGTAGATGTAAAGGTAGATTTTTTGGTTTTCACATTCACGAGGGTAATTCTTGTACAGGAAATATAAATGATGAGTTTGCAAATGCTAAAGCTCACTTTAATCCTACAAATTGTGATCATCCTTTTCATGCTGGAGATTTACCACCATTAATCGAAAATAATGGTTATGCTTATATGAGCGTTTTAATAAATAAATTTAAAATTAAAGATATTTTAGGTAAAGTTGTTATTATTCATGACTCTCCAGATGACTTTAAAACTCAACCAAGTGGAAATTCTGGAACTAAAATTGCCTGTGGTAAAATAGAATAGATTTTTCTATTCTATTTTAATTTTCCATCTTAATCCATTACAATCATTTTTTTAGCATGTTCATCTTCCATAAAATTAAAACTTTCATACATCTTCATAGCTACTGGGTTTTTGGTACTTAATTTAAATCTTGTTATACCTAATTCTTTTCCCAAATTTATACATTCTTTAAATACTTGTTTTTGATAACCTTTATTTCTATATTCTTCTTTTGTATAAACACATGTAACATATCCAACTTTACAACTTAGATCATCTGCCTGTGGAAAATACTTAAAAATAGTAAGACCACAAATTGATACAAGTTCTTCTTCTACATATGTTCCATACATAAATAAATCTTTGTCTAAATTTTCATTTAAAAACTCTCTTGTTTTATTAATTAAAATTTGCTCATCTATTCCTAAATTATTTTCAAAATCAACTTTTTGTAACGATATTCTTAATGGTATTATTTCTTCTATATTTGTTTTATTTAATCTTCTTATTTCTACTTTTTCCATTTTTAAATTTTCTCCTCTTTTAAATCTTTTTCTTTTTTTCTTAAATATATTAAATAATAAGCTAGACTTATTTGAACTATCATAAATAATGCTGATAATCCAAACATATATCTTAAGCCTATTTCATACATTAATCCACACAAATATACACCTATTGCTTCTCCTAAAAACCTAATTATATGGCATATATTAGAAAAACTTAACTGATATTTATTTTCCAATCTATTTATGTATACTGCATCACAAATGTTTTCATATGATGTTGAAATAAATATAGACCATGTAATTGCAATTAAAGTAATCCACATATTGTTTGATATAAAAGCAATCACATATGCTAAAAATCTAATTCCAAATTTTATTGTAATTGTTAAATAATCATTTTTTGGTGTTAAATATTTTAATGCTATAATTCCAAATATATCTGCTAATAATCCTATTATTAGCAAATAATTAGTTGCTACATTATCGCTAAACTTAAAGTAATTTGTAAGTGTAAGCATTTTTAATCCTAATGCTGTTGACATTGCTATTGTTCCAATTAATACATAAGTGGAATATAAGTTTAAAATTTTATCTTTAAAAATATGTTTTAAAGATATTTCTTCATATTTGTTGTCTGTAGATTTTTTTACTTTTATATTTAATAATATAATAAAAGACAATATCAAAAATATATTAGCTATAAGTAAACATACATTATAATTTATAATTAAGCCAGCAATACTCTTTCCTATAAATATTCCTCCAAACAAAATACCTATGTCTCTAAATAAGTATTCTGTTAATCTACGTTTACTGTAAATTGTTCCTGTTTTTACAATTGTTGTTATTAGTGGATATATACTAGTAATTATTATATATTCTGTTACAATATCTATAATTATCGATAAATTAATTAATTGCATAGACATTGTGTTATTTAACGTATATAGCCAACTCATATTCACTAATTTAATTATTAATACAATTACTAGCATATTCTTTAGTTTGTCTAGTTTTACATATTTTCCTATTAAAGCAATAATTATGCAACTTATAAATGTTCCTATACTTAATATATTACTAATATTAGTAACTGTAAAATTATTATCTTGCATCCAAAGCTGTCTAAAATTTCCCCATAATCCAACAGATATACTAAAAAAAGCTAGCATAATTAATATTTTATTTTCTTCTTTTACTTTGTTCATTTGTTACTCCATTTCTTTTATGTAATTGTATATTTCATTCCAATTATTTTTATTTATAATGTCTCCATGCTGAATATCATTGTATTCAGTAATTCTTATAACTTTTATTCCTGCTTCTGATAATTTTGTACAATTGGCTAATTGATCATCTATAAATAAATCTATATTTTCTCTTTGACATACTTCTAATTTATTTCTTGCATTAACTATCAACTCATCATAATAAATATTATTTTTATCTAACCAATCTTTACTCAATTTATAAGGATCTTCATGAAATTCTGAATCTCTTGCTGTTATTATATAAATTTTATGCCCTTCATTATGTAATTTTCTTATAATTTCTACACAATTTTTTCTTGGTTCTTCCTTTTTAGTAATTCCTTCATGTATAACACTTAAGAAATATTTTAATTCTTCATAAGTAAATCCATACTTTATTTGATATACATTTCCATTATTGTTATCCTCAACATATTTATCTTCTTCATTTTTATTTTCTTTTCCTAATTCATTAGCATATTTTTCTGCTGCTAAATTTAATTTATCTCTAATATCTGTTAATGTATCATCTATATCTATTCCTATATTCATTTTTTCTCCTTTTTTCTATATATACTTGATATTTTATATAATTTTATTATTTATTAATTTATTTAACTTATCTGGGAAATTAACTGTCATACCATCTATATCCAACTTATACACTTTTTCCATTATTTCTTCATTAAGAACTCCCCATAACCTCACACTAAGTTTATTTTTCCTTGCTAATTTAATTCCATCTTTTGAAACCAAGTTAGCTGGAGGACAGATTTGATTTCCAAAGATTTTATTGAGTTTTAATATATTTATTTCATTTATATCTTCTTTGATAAGCCATCCTATTTTTATATTTTTATCCAACTTTCTAATATTTGATAAAGAATTATATATAAATGAAGTAATAAATATATTTTCTCTGTTGTAATACTTATTTATAATTTCTAATGTTTCTTTTTCTATTCCTTCTTCTTTTAATTCTATTGCTAAAATTATTTTTTTGTCTGCTACTTCTTTCATAAAATCCTCGAATAGAACAATCTTTTCATTTTCAAATTTTTTACTGAACCAACTTCCGAAGTCAAATTTTAACAATTCTTTATACGTATAATCAGATATTCTTCCTGTTCCATTTGATTTTTTATCTATTTCATCATCATGGAAGATAACTATTTTTCCATCTTTAGTCTTTTGCAAATCTAATTCTATTCCATTTGAACCTATTTGAAAAGCTTTTTTAAAAGATGACATTGTGTTTTCTGGTGCATATGCTGATGCTCCTCTGTGTGCATAATTAACAAAATTATTCATATTAAATTTCTCCTAACTTGTTAAATAAAATTCATATACTTTTTAAATTAATTTCATATTTTATGAATTTTTACATTTATACATATAATTCTCTGTTTTTCTTAAATAAATTGTAGCAATAATCAAGAAAAACATTAATATAGCAATTGTTATTGATAATATGTTTACATTATAAAAATAATTATATAATACAAATACTAAACTATAACTTATCAATTGCCCCAAAAGCATGAAAATGTTAAATACCATTATATGTTCTTTTCTATATTTTTCCAAATTATCTATTTTAATCGCAGCATAGACTGCACTACATGATTCAGACTCAATTATCGTTCCAAATGAGTTCATTAATATATAATAAATTAATAGCGTTATAAAACTTGCATTAAATACAACAAATAGTGATGATATAAAAATCACTATTGCCATATATGGATAAAATTTTTTATTTATGTTTTTGTTGTTTATTAATTTTAATATTTGTAATGAAATAATTGAGATTATTGCAAACATTGTATTATAACTTCCAAAACTAAATTCTGTACCCAATCTTAAAAATAATACAATTGGTAACAATTCTGTGATTGCTCCTTGTGCTGAAATTCTTCTAAAAAACATGCAATTATATATGTTTCTTAAATGTTTCTTATTTTTAGCAATTTTCCAATATTCTTTTAAATTCATTTTATTATCTTGTACTGTAAAATTCTTAATTTTTAAAGATATTAATATTATTAATATTGTTTCTACTGATAATATAGCAAATAAAGCATTATATGAAAATCTTTCTATCACAAATCCAGAAAATATTGGCGTTAATATTGCTGTAATATTTTCTAAAATATTTAAATTTGCCAAATAACTACTCATTGATTTATTACTATTTGATCCTATAACCATTAATTCATAAGGTGCTGCATAAAATATTGTTCTCATTGTATCTAAAGTTTTAAATAAGAAAATATAATTAACAATATTTTCTTTAAATATAATCAAAATTACTATACTTAATACACTCAATATAAAACTTATCCTGTATATAAAACTAGCATTTTTTGAATTTATTATTCTTAGTACTATATATTCTAATACAAATCCTAAAACTACTGAATATACAGTATATTTCAAAATAAAATTCATATCGTTATTTACAATTTTTAATATGTATATATTAAAAAACAGTGAAAAAAATACACTCATAAATTTTCTTAAAAAGGCAATTATTGCTATATATTTTCTATTATTTTTCTCCATTTATTTTTAAGACCTTTCCTTATTGTTCTTGCAACTGCACCATGCGTTACTAAAAGAATACCCTTATCATTATATTCTTCTAACTTTTTAATAAATTATTTCTAATCAAAATATCTTCTAGATATTCTCCTTTTTTCATCCAGATAATATTCTTACATTTTCTTGGATACAATCTATAATAAGCATCTTTAACGCCATTTAGAAAATCATCCTTATTCCCTCTATTTTTACATCTTTCAAGTATTTCTTCTATCATGTTTTCTTCTGGATAAACCACATAATAATTAATATTATTTTCTTCTAGTAAATCAATAATTTCATTGTGCATTGATATTAATACTATTTCATAGACTTCTAAGTCCTTCATTATTTCATTATAATAATTATTAGGAAATTCTTTATTTAACTTTCTTGATTTTAAACCTTTTCTTTCCTCAGGATTTAACTTTTTTAGTTCATCATCTATTATATATTTAAATGAACTAGATTCTAAATCCATTACATTATTATATTTTTTTGATACTGCTGTTTTTCCTATTGCACCAAAACCAGCAATTAATATTCCGCTCATGTGTTATTTCACCTCTATATTTTTATCTTTTCTGCTTCCAAAATAGATTCCTAATATTAAATATGATAATATTGCTAATCCAAAAGTGATTTTTATAACATTATTATTTTCAGACAAAATTGTATATGATAACACTGGTAAGATTGCCGTCACAATTCCTTCTATGAATCTTTCAAAAGTAACATATGATGTCTGCAGTTTATCTTTTGAGGCCTCATATATAGCAACATTATCAAATATTTCATAAGCTCCATTGCCAACTCCTAGTAATAGATAGATTATTGGCAACACATATTTTAATATTCTATTTGATGTTATAAATAAGCTTGAAAAGGCAATTATAAATATCATACACATTGGTAAAATAACCTTTTTCCAATTTCTATTATTAGCTTTCTTTGCCCAAAATCTACTTGATATTGCTTCAGATAAATTTATTATAATATTTAACAAACTATAGTAAATATAATTTATATTTAAATACCTAAGTAAAAAAACATTCAAATACATTATACCAATTCCATTAGCAAATCTATTTATTCCACATGTTATAAGAATCTTTCTAAAGTTTTTATCTGTTGCTGGAATTTTCATTGTATCTTTTATTGTTATTTTTTCTTCCTTTATTTGTGGTTTATATGTATTAATTCTTATTGATATATCTATTAATGCAATTAAAAATACAATTGAAAATAAAATCATAAAACCATATAATTCATATCCATTTTGTGTGAATTTATCAAGAATAATTCCCATAATTAGACTAAACGCTAAAACTATGGTATTTTTATACATATTTTTTGTTGCTGCAAACTTTGTTCTATCTTCTTTTTTTAATAAAGACATTCTCCAATTAACAAAAGTTATATATCCCATTTCACCTGTAACTGCATATATAGAAGCAAATATAAAAAATAATAAAGTTCTTATATTTATATTTTTTGATACAAATGGGATAATTGCAAAACATACAGATGCAATTCTATATATTGAATAATTTGTTAAAACGACTTTTTTTGACTGTCCTATTCTTGAAAACAAGGGCGCTGCAAAAATCTGCAAAACATTAGTTATTGTATCTAAAACAGCATAAATTCCAATTGCAAAATCTGATAAACCTAAATATACAGCAAAAGCTGATATGAATGATGTACTAGCAATTTTATTATTTGCATTATCTAATACAGATGAAGTTAAGTATTTTTTGTATTCTTTTTTATAATTCATGTTTTTCCCCTATTTTATTTCTAGCTTTTCATTGCAAAAATTTAATTTATTTATAATATCTTGTCCTATATGTTCATTTGCAATTTCTATAGCTTTTTCATAATTCATTATTTGATGTTCAAAGTGTGCATCTATACCATATAGTACCTTCAAATTTTTATATTCTGAAGCTATTTTCCAAAATTCTTTACATGGATATACTATTTTTTCTCTTTCTCCTATTTCTATGAAATTAGGTTGAGTTAGATTAATTTCTATAGGTATTCCATATTTCTCTGCTGTACTGCAAATTATATAAGCTGCTTTTGTATCTGCTTCTCCAAAATCCCCTCTAGATAACATATATAAATCTGGATGAGCTATTATATCTGGTATGTTTTTTTCAATTGCTGTTTTTATATATTCAGCATATCTTAATGTTTCTTCATCAGAAAATTCATGATATCTTATAATTAATAATTTACTTTTGTCATCATTATATATATAATGTTGTCCTAAAATTATTTTATTTGTTTCATTTTTTAGTTCAAATAAATTTTCTTCTTGTCCTGGTAAATACTCAACCTCAAATCCTGTTTCTATTTCTATTTTATTTTTATACTTTTCTTTCAAAGATTTTATACTATTTAAATAATTGTCCTTTTCCTTATATTCCATTCTCATATTTTTTCTAAAATCTATTCTTTCCTTTTGTGGACAATGGTCTGTAAACGCTATTTTTGTAAAACCTTTTTTTATAAATAATTTCACAAAGTCTTCATCTGTCATATTATTGTCAGCATGTCCACATCTTCTTGTATGTGTATGATAATTAAATTTTTGCATATTTTTCTTCCTTCTTTCTACGTCTTTTTAATACATATTCTTTTTATTTTTTATCTCTCATATTTTATTTCTTAATTAATCTTTTCAATAAATAATTACCAATTTTTTTCATCAATACTATCGCTCAATAATATAGCTCCAATAATAGATATAATTATAAATATGAAAATTATTTTTAAGTTATTTAAATTATGAGAAAATCCAACAAATATTAGTAATAAAATATATCCTAATATTCTTCCTATGTTTAAAAATAATTCTCTAAATATAAAATATTCTGTATTGTATTTGTCTTTATATTCCTTCTTATTTGAGTAATCAAATAAATTAACTTCTGTAATTTTTAATATAATGTTCATAAAAATATAATAACTAATATTATATAAAATTATTGAATTCATATTTATATTGTTCATTACTAAAGCAAAACTAACAAATAAAAATACTAAAGAAAAACATAAAATGAACTTTTTATACTTATCTTTATATGCTTTTGCAAATATGTACATTGCTAAAATGGAACATAATGAAAGTAGTGATGATATCCAACCTAGTTCAAATTCGTTCTTTGTATTATATATAATTAATAATGATACAACTAAGCTCATAACTCCATATCTATTTATTCCTTTTAAAAATTCAATTGCATATAATTTTTTTAATATTTTATCTTTTTTTAACTTACTGACAAAATCTCTTATTCTTATATTTGATGATTGTACATTTATATTTTTTATATTAAAAGAATTTATAATTTTAATAATTGAAAACAATAATATTATAATTGCAGCTACTTGATATGATTTTAGAGTTATATACGCACCTAATATTATAGGAACAACAAAACTTATTATTTCTGTAAAAACAGAAGCTAACCCTATATATTTTTTTCTTTCTTTTTGATTAATACACTCAGATTCTATCATATTAAATGGGAAACCTGTAGTAGCTGTTGAAATTCCATACATTGCACCAATTAAATATACAAATTTTATTATTTTTTCTCCCATTACAATTATCATAAAAATATATAATGATTTTATAATAATACCAAATCTATATAATTTAATCTTATCTTTCTTTTTTATATAATTAGAAACCACAAATGCTCCTATTGTTGCAACTATCCACCCAACTATATTATAAATTGACAGATATAAAATATTTTGTTCAGTTATTTTGTAAAAATATGCAGCTAAAAACACGTCTAAAAAAATGCTTATAACTTTTCCTATTGATTGATCTATAATAAGTGTTTTAGCCAATTTAGAAAGATTGTTATCTTCCTTTTTTATATACTTATATATTTCTTTCCATGAATGCACTCTTTCAAAACCATTGGTATTTCTATTATATGGAGTATCCATAATAATAGCTTTAATTCCATGTTCATTTATATCTTTGCATATATTTATAGAATCATCAATCATTATATCTATATTGTTTTCCAAACATTTTTCTGTTTTTCCGTGTTTATCATTTTTATATGCATTTGTAAGAATTAATTTATCATAATAAATTTGGTTTTCATTTAACCACTTTTTTGTCATTTCAACTGGATTTGTATATTCTCCATTGTCTCTACCTGTAATAATAAAAATGTTATGTCCATCTTGTTTTAATTTATCTATATATTCTTTTGCGCCATCTTTGGTGTTTAAGCTTTTTGCAATACTTTCAATATTATCTAAGTAAAATTTTCTTTCTTCTTCCTCAGACCAATCGAACATTCCTTTTGTCATATATGTTTCTTCATTTATAATACCAGTATTTCTTAATTCTTTATCGTGTTTTAAATATTCTTCTAATAAAGCTTCATCAAAATCTGATATTACATTATCTATATCTATTCCTATATTCATTTATTGCTCCATTCTTTTATAAGTTTTCTAGTATTTTTATATCAAAAAAACAGATAATTAGCAAGTAATTATCTGTTTTTTGTCTTATTATAATGTTCTGTAATTATTTTTATCTGCTCTATCGTCTAATTTTCTATCAAAGTCTTTGTTGTTATAAAACCAATCTGTTTTTTTGTCTTTTGGATTGTTTTTTCTATTTTTATCTAGTAATAAATCTAATAAAACAGCTATTGGAATTATCATTCCTATTAAAGAAGCAAATGTATTAGTATATATTGTTAATGATGACATTACATCTTCAGTTCCATTTCCTAATAATACATTGATATTATTTACTAAATTAACTCCAAAATACATTCCGTATGATAATAAATATATTAATGCTCCTACTATTTTTCTTTTTACTACTAATACCATGCATAATAATGTTACAAATAATAAAATTATTTCCATTTCTTTATTAAGTGGAGTAAATCCTCCTAAGTCTAATCCAAATTCTGCTGCAAGAGTTACCATTACTCTAAATATCCAAAACATTACCATAAACATTACTAACAACCATGTCGAAAAATTTTTCATTTGTTTTTCCTCCTAATATTATAATAAGGTAAAAGCTATATATAATCACTTTTACCTCCTCTATCCATATCACATATTAATCTACGAAATCGAAATCATTTTTAAATTTTTCTTTAAAGATTTCAAATACTTGATTTAAGATTGCTTCATCTTCTACACTTACATATGATTCTTCTTCTGAATTTTCATCTTCGTTGTCTTCTATTTTTAATATTACTACTTCTCCTTCGTCTTCTTCACCTTCGTCGTTTATAGGTAATAATACTACATATTCTTCATTATCTAGTTCTACTAAATCTAAAAATTCAAATTTAACTTCATTTCCGTTTTCGTCATTTAATATTACAATATTATCTAATTCTTCTCCTTCAAAATTTTCTTCCATGTTTTTTCTCCTTTCAATTTTTTATTATATCTTGATATTTAATATAATAACTTATTTAAGATTATTTTTCAACAGAATTCTTAAATTTATTCAAATATGTTTCTAATATATATACAGCTGATATAGTATCTACTATATTTCTTTTTTTATTCTTGTTAATATCTAAAAAATTCATTGTTTTATGTGCTTCAACAGTTGTTAATCTTTCATCTATCCAGTCAATTTTTAATTTATTATATTTACATTTTAACTTATGAATAAATTCTTGAGTTATTTTTGCTCTTTCTGACACAGTTCCATTCATATTTAGTGGCATTCCAACAACAATAGTATCTACTTCATATTTTTCTAATATTTCATCTAATCTTCGTAACACTATTCTATCAGAGCCATTTCTTTGTATTGTTTCTAACCCTTGAACTGTTATATTTAATTCATCTGTTATTGCTATACCAACTCTTGCATCTCCATAATCAATTCCTAGAATTCTCATTTTAATCTTCTAACCCTATATAATTTTTTACCATTTTTTCAAGTAATTCGTCTCTTTCTATTGTTCTTATTTTTATTCTTGCATCTTTATAACTTGTTATATATGTAGGATCTCCTGATAATATATAGCCTACTATTTGGTTTATAGGATTGTATCCTTTCTCTACTAATGCTTCATATACTTCTTTTAATATATCTTTGCATTTTACATTTTCTTCTCTTTCAACTTTAAAGTTCATTGTTTTATCAAATTCCATGGTAAACTCCCTCCTTCTATATGTTTGTTATATCGCTCTCATTTTTATCTGCATTATCTAAATACTCTTCTAATTTTTTTAGAACTTCCTCTAATCCTGTTCCTTTGTAATATGTAGATATAGCAAAGTTTAACTTTGGAACAGTAGACATACTGCATTCTTCTCCGTCTTTCTTTTGGTTATTAACTTCTAGATTTGCAATTTTTATTTCTTCATCTGTTAATGCAATTTGCATTGTTTCTAATTTTTCTTTTATTTCATTTAAGAAATCTGCAACTCCATCAATTGATACTCCTGAAAATGCTATTACAAATTTTGGTCCCATATATCTTACAAATATATATTGTTCAGATATATTTTCTTTAATATACTTACTAATTTCTGTAATAACTTTATTTCCTAATTCTCTACAGTATTTTTTATTAATTTCTTGTATATTTACTATTTTAAACATACATATAGTTGATGTCGTATATTGGTCTATAACCTTTTTGCCTTCACCATATAGATATTCTTCTGAATATAATCCTGTAAATAAATCTTTTCTAACTATTGATTCTAATGTTTTTTGGTGTACTACTGTTTTTAGTACAGAAACAATATTTTCTTTAATTACCTCTAGTACAGTTGTGTCTACATTATCAAAATCATGAGGTGTACCACTTTCTAATATCCAATATCCAATATAGACATTGTCAATATACAAAGGAAAAAATATTGCTGATTTTGCTCTTCCAAATTCCATTTGTTGATATGGTAGTCTTTCATTTTCATTGTTAACAGTAACATATTTAGGTGTTGCTGATTCTATACTATCTTTAAACATTTCTACATCTTGCAAAGATTTTAAAGAATTCCAATGTTTCTTATCTACATTTGAAGCTTTTACTTCATATTCAGCACCATTAAAAACTACAATTGTTGAATATTTTATTTCATATCTTTCAACTAATATGTCATTAATTTTTTTAATTTTATCTTCTACAGTAGATGTTTCTCCTATTGCATTTATAAAATCTTGAACAACATATAAATTTGTAATTTTTTGGTTCATATTTCTGAATTTTTGTATTTTCTTATGTATTGATACGTTATATATTACCAATCCTAATACGATTAAGACTAATATTGCAACTACTGCTATTATCACTCTATTTTTTCCTCCTCTTGTATTAATAATTTCTTCGCATTTGTTCTAAAGTACTATTCATATTTGAAGAAAAATTATTTCCTTCGTTTCTTCCCATTGATGGTGGAGTATATGAATTATTATTAGAATATACCATACTTGCTAATTGTTTTAATGTTTGCATAAATTCTTTTGAATATCCTTTTAAACTAATTTCACATTCTATTATTTCTTGTAAATATTTAGCATATATTTCTTCTTCAAATGGTATTGATACATATTTTATCAATGTTCTGTCAAATAATTCTGTCATAAATGACATAGAAGGATCATTATAATATGCCATTCCTCCAATTATCGTTTTTTCGTTTATTCCTCTTATTCTCACTGTTTTATTTAAAATAATTCTTAGTTTTGTCTCATCTAAAATGTTTTTGGCTTTTAAATCTCTTAAAAATGCTGTAAGTGGTTGTATTGTTAATACATCTAAAGTTTGAACCAAATAAGTTTCTTGTGTTTGTTTGAAATATCCTAATGGTGTTTCAAAATCTGTATCTATTAATATTAATGAATGATTTTTTAATAATGTTTCTAATATAGTATCTACATTTCTTATTGATTCATTTTCATCTGGTAAAGATGTATATACTGTAAGATTTTTATTAGCACTAATTCCTTGCGCAACACCTTGTGCAAGACCTTCTATACTATGTGTAGCTACATTTCTTAATTGTTCTTCATTTTTAGTATAAATATAATATGAGTTTCTATTTTTTGTAGTATCTAATATAGCTGTATTTACTCCCATTACAGTAGACATATATTCAGCGATATTATTAACAATAAATGATGTTCCATTTTTGCTTGTTCCAACAAATGTAACTATTTTTTTATCAGGTGTTAATAAACTTGACAAGTCTGCTGTATTTTCATAGCTTGTATCAATATTTGAATTATAATTATTATAGTTATTATTGTTTTCACCATAATTATTGAATTCTTGTGTTGGTTGATACTTTTGTGGTTGTGATTCATATTGTGTGTTTGGTTCATTATATTGTACTGGTTCGTATTGAGTATTTTGATTACTATATTGCTGAGGTTCATTATAATTTTGATTGTTTACTTCACCAAATCCAGATAAAAATTCTTCTCTTTGTTGATCCATATTTGTTTGTTGTATGTTGTTGTCTTCTTGCTTTGGTTCATCATAAAATCCTGGTAGAAAATCATTTGATGTTTCTCTTTGATTTTGTACTTGATCATAATTATTATTTTCTTCTGAATCAAACCCTGGTAAAAAGTCGTTGCTTTCTTGAGTTTGTCCCACTCCTGGTAAGATTTGCTCTTGTGGTTCTTGATTTATTCCTGGCAAAATTGGTTCTTGAACTTCTTGATCATCAAATCCAGGTAATATAGTTGATTCTTCTATTGTTGGTTCTTCCACTTCTGGAATAGGATTTTTTCTTGGTCTTCCTCTTCCTCTTTTTACTTTCGGTTCATCATTTTGTTCTGGAACAGGATTTTTTCTTGGTCTTCCTCTTCCTCTTTTTACTGGAACCACTGGTTCTTCTACATTTACAATTGGTTCATCATTTTGTTCTTTTATTTCTTGTGGTTCTTGGTAATTATATCCTTGTTGAACTGTCTCATTATTTGTTAAACTTTCTAATGATTGTAATAAATCTATTTCATTTGTTTGATTTGGATTTTGATTGATATTGTTGTTATTATTATTTGTATTAACATTTATATCGCTTAAAGTATCGTTCACTTGTTGAGAGTCAGGTGTAGGTCTATTCATATTCATATTCGTCATTGTTTGATTATTATTTACTGTTGGATTATTAACATTATTATTCAAATTTGTATTTTGTGGTTGTGCTACCTTTTTTACTCTTGATAGTTTTCTACTTCCATTAGTATTAACAGAAGAAGGTATTACTATTGGCTCATTTATTATATTTTCTCTTGTTTTTGGTTTTAATAAAGTTTCACTAGGTCCTGATGATTCTTCTGATTTACCTTGATATCTTAAACTATCTGATACTGTATTATTAAAAGACATTACTTGTTGATATTTTGGTGACCTTTCTTCAAGTACAGCTCTTACATTCAATGGCAAAAATTTTGTTATTATTCTTAATTGATTATCATTATACTGTGCTGCTATATTGTCAAAGCTCTCTATATATTTTTCTTCATTTTTACCTAGTCTTTTATAATGAGCTACTATATTTTGAATTTCCATTTCGCTTACATCATTTTCATTTTCAGCTTGATAGTTTACTTCATCAGATTCTATTTTATAGTAAGTTTTTGCTTCCTTTTTTGAACGTGGTTTACTAATTAAATTACACACTTCATCAATACTTCTATCATTTCCTATTAAAGCATTATAAACCCCTATACCAAATAATTTGACTAATAAAGCCTCAGGTCTTGTTCTTCTATCTGAACAAATTAATATAATAGGTATATCATTACCTCTCATATCTGATGCTTCATCACTTATACTATCTAATTTTTCAAAAATAAATTTGTCAATTTGATCATATTGTGTATTAGTAAACGCTTCTAATTCCTCACTTATTACTACTCTGTCATAAGTTTTATCTTTTTGTAATTCTTTCAATATTGCATTAAAGTAATAAACGTTTTTGTATGAAATTATCTCCTTGTATTGTTTTTGATATTTTTTTACAATTGATTCTGAAATTTCTTCATTACTTACAGCAAATAAGACTTTCATTTGTTACCCCCTTCCAAATTTTACAAACACTGCAAAAGCTAGTGGTAATATTTGGCATATAATTAATAATGTTACAAAAGTTACAATTAAACCCATACCTTTTTCTAAAGTATCTAGTTTTCTGATACCTATAATATATTGGTGAATTGCTCCAATTGCAATACCTAAAAAACATAGTGGAATACTATATATTCTTACTAAATTCAAAATGTATGCAACAGTTCCATAAGAATCCGAATCGTATTTTTCTTTGTAGTCTTCTAATGAATTAGCTGCATTTTCTTTTATTTCAACTATTTTACTCTCTGTTTCGTTATCTATTGCTTTATTTGTAGCATATGTTGTATTAGTACATAAAAATACTCCAGTTATTATTGTCAATGTTGCAACAATCATTACCAATCGTTTCATTTATTATGCCCCTTTCTTATTTTAATCATGGCAATTTTTTCTTATAATTATTATACTTTTATATCATACAATAAAATATAAAAAATAGCAAGAATTTTTTTATATTTTATTGTATAAAAGCTTCATGTAATTATATACTTTATTAGCCCAATTTTTATCTGAAGCATATTTTGTATTAACTCCTGTTAATGTTGCTCCATTATAATATGTTCCAAGTGCTATTTCATTTCCGTAAATTTTTGTTCCTTTTGAATTCAAATAATATTTAACCATAACTCTAGCCAACAAATCTATACTTTCTGCATAATCAGAAAATTGATATGCTCCATTATAAGGATTTGAATCATATGCTCCATATCCAAATAGATTATTTTTATTTTTTGCAAGTTCTGATGTTCCCCATGCACTTTCATGGATTCCTATTGCTGCAATATACAATCCATTTATGTTATATTGTTGTTCTATATAATAAAAATATTGTGCATTATTTTCAAATATCTTATTAACATCTCTTTCATCTGTTAATACTTTTTTAAATTGTTCTAAAGATAATCCACTTGGTTGATTTAAAGCCATGTTAAAATCAAGTTTCAAATTCAATTCTGAACCATCTTTTTGCGTAATATTTGTTTGTTTTTCTTCTTTTTTATTTGCATTTAAGTTTGTGGTTGATTCTGATTTTATATATCCAACTACTCCATCACATGATATTTTATACCAATTTTCTTGTATTTCTAATATTTTTAATTGTCTTCCTTTATTTAATGTTAATATTTTTTGTGCATTTTCATTTGGTTCTGTCATTACAGCTAATCTATCTGCTGTTACATATATTGTATCTCCTACCTTTGCATTGTAATTATTAGTATAATTAGCTGTACCTATTTCTACAATTTTGTCTACAGAACCTTTAGTTATTTTTATAGATACCTGCTCTTCAGATGTAACCTCTCCATTTGTATAAATTCTTTTTTTGGTTATTTCTTGTTTTCCTTCCCTTCCTTCTTGAACAACTTGAATTGTATTTTTAGGTAGTCCGGGCATTAGTTCTATATTTTGTAATATATTCTAATTCAACTTCTTCTACAAAATATTCTTCTTTTATTTCTTTTTCATCACTAATAATACTATCTATATTAATAGGTTCTGCGTTACTTATCTTTTTTTCATCAACATTACTAACCGTCTCTTTTGCAAAAACATTGTTTTTAATAAAATATAGGTTATAAAATATTCCTATGTATAATAAACTAATAACAAAAATTATAAAATAAATAATATTTTTCAAAGATATTTTTATGTGTTTTTTTGTTTTATCTTTTGATTTCATGTAATCACCTAATATAATTTTACATTTAAGATATTTTTTTGTCAATTTAAAATTATGGAAATTTAGATAAAATCCAAATATTCTTCTTGCTTTTATTTTATTTTTATACTATTATAATACATGTATATTACAAAGGAGGAATTATGAATAAGAAAAAAATAATATTAACTATTATTACATTTATTCTATTTTTAATAGTATTTTTTCTTTCATATTTAGTTTTTAACAAATATGTTTTAAAAAGAAATTTTGAAGATAATATTATATCTTTTGCAAACAAAAATCAACAAACAATATTCGAAATTAATAAAGTAGCACTATTTAGTAGTTGTGATGCAAAAAACAAAAATATTTCTTCAACAAATTACACAATAGAAAATTTATATCAATATACTGACATTGCTTTATTTGTATCAAATAATTCAAAAGAAAATAATTTTGAAAACACTTTTAAACAAGTCTATATTGAAAACATAAATTTTAATACCCCTCCATCTATTGGAGAACCAAAATTATATTTTAAAAGTATAAATAATTTTTCTAAAAGTTCTATAATTGATGAAAATATCATAAATGATAAATTAGATTTTAATATTACATCAGATGACACAGCAAATTTAGACACTCCAACTTTATATAATAATCTCGCGAACCCAATTACTCTTAGTTATGTAAATAGTAATATAAAATCTGATTACACTATTACTAACACCTCTTCACCAATAACATATGATGGTTCATTATTAAAAACTTGTAATATTGCACTAGATTCAATTAAATGTAATTTATCTTTTGATATTTATATTATAAATAATTTAGACCAACAGTTTAAATCTACTGTTTATATTGATATACCTTTGCAAAAAGACGAAAAAACTATTTATGATGGAAATATAACCTTAAAAAGTGATACTAATTTTAAATTTTATAGATACAAATAAATGAAAAATATAGGAGGATTTATAATGTCACAAAAACTTACAATATCTGAACAACTAAAAAACAAATATCATAAAACAGAAGAAGTTACTAATTTTAAAGAAATGCTGTATCGTTCAGCAGATATATATCGTTCAAGAACAGCTTTTAAAAAGAAAAACTCAGATGAAAAAATAATTTCAATAACTTATGAAGAATTTAAAAATGATGTAATTTATCTTGGGACAAGCTTAATAAAAAATGGTTTTCTAAATAAAAAAATAGCAGTAATAGGAAAAAATAGTTATAATTGGTGTGTATCTTACTTAGCTGCAAGCATTGTCGGAATTGTTGTTCCTATCGATAAAGAATTGCATACAGATGATGTTATTAATTTTATGAATGTTTCTGAAGCTGTATGTATTTTAGGTGATAATAAAAATTTAAGCCAAATATTAAAAAATATTGATGCTCTTAAAAATAAAGAAACTAAATTTATCAATTTTGATAATAAAAATAATCAAATCTTATTTTCTTCATTTAAAGAAGAAGGTAAAAATTTATATTCAAATGGTTTTACTGATTTTGATAAAATAGAAATAGATCCTGATGAATTACGTATTTTATTATTTACATCTGGTACAACTGGAAATGCAAAAGGAGTTTGTTTATCACAAAGAAATATATGTTCTAATATTCTATCTATATATGGAATTGTAAAAGTTAGAAAAAGTGATTTATTTTTCTCTATTTTACCTTTACATCACACATATGAATGTACTATAGGCTTCTTGCTTCCAATTTATAGTGGTGCAAGTATTGCTCATTGTGAAGGTTTGCGATACATTGCAAAAAACATGCAAGAATTTCATCCTTCTGTCATTTTATGTGTTCCATTATTATTAGAAAAATTACATAAAAATATTGTAAAAAACATGAACAATTCTTTACCTGAAAAATATAAAGAAAATAAAAATGAAAATCCTTTTTCAAAACTTCCTTTCTTTATGAAAATGATTGTAAAAACTAAAGTAAAAAATACACTTGGTGGTAGATTACGTGTATTTATTGTTGGAGCAGCAGCTGCAAACCCTAATATTCTATCAGATTTTAGAAATTTAGGTTTAAACTCTTTACAAGGTTATGGATTAACAGAATGTTCTCCTCTTGTTGCTGGAAATACTGACTTCTTCCAAAAAGATGATTCTGCTGGTCTTCCTATTCCTAACGTAGAATATAAAATAGATAATCCCAACAGCGAAGGTGTTGGGGAAATAATTGTAAAAGGTCCAAATGTTATGATTGGTTATTACAATAATGAAGAAGAAACAAAAAAAGCTATAAGAAATGGATGGTTCTATACAGGAGATTTAGGAAAAATAGATGAAAATGGTTATTTATATATAACAGGAAGATGTAAAAGTGTTATTGTTACAAAAAATGGTAAAAATATTTATCCAGAAGAAGTTGAATATTATCTAAATGATAATCCTTTAATTTCAGAATCTTTAGTATTAGGTATTAAGAAAGATAATGATGATGAAACTTATATAAATGCTCAAATTTATCCTAATATGGAAGCAATAAAGGAATCTTTAAAAGGTAGTATTCCTACTAAAGAAGAATTATGGAAGATTATTTCAGATGTAGTAAATAGTGTTAACAAAAAATTACCTAATTATAAGCATATCAAAAATTTTGTTATTAGAGATCAAGAATTCGAAAAAACTACTACTCAGAAAGTAAAAAGATATGGTAATAACATGAAAATAAAAAATGACTAAAAAAAGTTGCCTATGGCAACTTTTTTATTTTGAGTGGTTTGTTTCTGCCCACCTAAACATTTTTATATCTTTATATTTATTTAAAACTTCTTTATATTTATCGTATTCCTCTTCCCATAAAGCATCTGGCACTTTATCAAAAGCATTAAATATTTTTTCTGCTTCTGATAAATAAATAACTTGTTCTTGTGGAGACATATTTTCATATTGCATAGCAAATTTATATAATTTATCTAACATTTGGTTTGCATCTATAAATGTCCAAAAATCTTTGATTTTTATTCCAAATAATTTTAATTGCATAACTGCATATGCAATTAAAGCAAATATAATAAAAATCAATATATATATGAATGTCAATACAGTCATTTCTACACCTCTTTTATTTTTCTGTAGGTTAGTCAATCATATGTCACACTTTTTTGAAAAATATATACTTTGAGTACTCTATATTGTTTGTAACGATTCTTCTTGACTTTTATATT
>JABLTQ010059582.1_pt1 | contig 46173 bp, 28 predicted proteins | sample 7160101 | NCBI WGS metagenome assembly JABLTQ01 (sample SAMN14651228, study PRJNA627086) | human gut metagenome | isolation source: feces | host: Homo sapiens | reverse complement strand
TCTCGACGTAGCCCGCTACGTCTTCAACAAAACGAGAAACAAGCTGCCTGACAGATGCGAACAATCTACTCAAACTCTAATGACCGATTTGGGTTTAAGAATCTTTGAATTTATACCCTAAGAAACAACCCAACTCCTGCTTGGTGTAATACCTGAAGTGATTTTTTTTTGCAAGTCCGGATGAAGCGAAGGGCTGGTTTTCCCTTCCGCAAGCCCCACCTGCCGGCTTGCCCGTCCCCCCGGAGAGGCTTCCGCAAGACAGCACCGACGGCTTGCGCATCCTGCTGTCGCGAGATGAGCTTCTCGTTTTGCCGAGATGAGCATCTCACCGGTGACGTCATGCTCAAAGGGAAAGGAGGGAGATGAGCAAGAGAAAAAGAGGAGCTACGCACGATGTGGCAACCAGTTACGGGAAAAGGCACGAAGGAGATGCGCAAGAGGGTCGTGCCGTCTTGCGCATGAGGGCGGAATGAGAGGGCGGGAAAGCGGACCTTGACTGCCCGAAAAGGGAGAAAAAAGGAGCTGAAGGAACGAACAGACTACGGGGGAAGGTCCCGGAACCTCCTAGCCCAGCTGCATGTGCAGGAGCGGATAGGGTTTCCCCTCCCCGTCCCGTTCAGAACGGGACACGACGCGGAATCCCATGCGCTCATAGAATCCGAGGGCGGCGGTGTTGGCTTCGTTCACGTCGACACGGGTCGCCTGCAACACCTCGATGGCGTGACGTACCAGCTGACGGCCGATTCCCTGTCCACGGGAAGCGTTCTCGACAAACAGCATTTCGATGTTCCCGTCGGCTGTGCCGATAAACCCCGTCAGTCGGGCGTCCTGTTCGAAGCCGACCAGCGTGACCTGTGGGAAATAAGTAGGGACCTGCTCCTTGTAGTAGCGGAAGTCCTCTTCGCGAAGGAAATCGTGCGTGGAGCGCACCGCGCTCTCCCATATTTCCAGCAAGCGGGGATAGTCTGTAGGCTCAATACGGCGAATCATAAGTTCTTTTTGGGGATACAAAAATAAGCAGCAGGCGGGACATTTCCAAAGGCATCCGTCATGCCGGACGCGCCAGCAGGTGGCAGACCGCCAGCAAGGCGTCCTTGAGCCTGCGTCGCAACTGGTGGTTGGCATTGTTGATGTGCTTCTTTACGGTGTTGATGGTGATGTGAAACTCTTCGGCAATCTCCCGCTGCGTCTTGCCGGACAGGCTGGCGGCATAGACCTGGCGGCATGCCGTCGGCAGGTCATCGAAGGCGGCATTGACCATCTGATAGACTTCCGCCTTAATCATCCGGATGGTGACCTCCTCTTCCTGCGGCTCCCGGGAAACGGCTTGTCCTGCATATTCGGTCTCGACACGGGCATGCTTCAGGTGGTTCAAGATGGCGTGATAGAGCGACTGGGACAAGTAGGCACGGAAAGCGACGAGGTTGGGAAAGACCTCCTGACGTTCCCAGATGCGGAGCCATACATCCTGGATGAGGTCTGCCACGACCTCCTCGTCCGGAATGTATTGCATGCCGAAATACTTCAAGCGGCGGAAGTTCGCTTCATACTGCTGCTTGAAGATACGGATGTCGGTCAGGTCGACTTCCTTGTCAATGTCTGCATGGTTTCCGGACAGGTTCATGAATGTAGTTCTCCGAGGATGTTTGAAGGGTTGAATCGCCTTTTCGTGCGTCGGCGGTAAAGGTACTACATTTGCAGGAAACATCCATTCATGTGGACGGAGTTTCGCAAAAAAACGGTGACGCCTTAGCTTTGTGATTTGGATAGCTTGCACGAAAGTGCATGATTGGCTTGAAAAATACTAACTTTGCAGCGCACAAATGTGCATGGGCGCCTGAAAGGCATGCGCAAGTCGTGTTTCGACGGCCCCGTCATGAACAAACCAGATATTCCGGAACGACATGATAAAACAAATATTCCTTTGGGGAGGGCTGATGCTGGCAAGCCTCTGCGCATCGGCACAGAGCGACACACTGCTGATGAGAGTAGGACACCTGCCGGTGTCGCGGGGCGAGTTCCTTTATGCTTACCGCAAGAATGCCGGCGCCCTGCCTCCGTCGGATTTCCTGCGACGCTTCGTCCGCCTGAAGTGGAGAGTCTGCCATGCACAGACGGAAGGACTGGACACGACACGACTCTTCCGTCAGCAGTTCGAGAACTGCAAGCTGCGGTTGCAGAAACTCAACCGTCAGCAACAGGCTTCCGTCTCTCCCGAAGCACCGGACACGGACAGACGATGGATTGCACACGTCTGCCTGCGCATCCCCCAGTCGGTCTCCTACAGTGGCACCAAAGCATGGGTGGCAAAGCTCGACTCGGTGTCGGCTGCCATGCCGTCGGCAGGGGAACTGGCAAGCTGGATTGAACAGAACGCCGAACATCTCCCCGCCGGATGGCAGGCGGAAATCGTCTGCGTCAAGCCTTACCAGCTGCCCAACGAGCTGCTGACACGGCTGCGTCTGCTGAAGCCCGACGAGACTTCCCGCCCCTTCCTCTCGGCTGCCGGCGTGCATCTCATCGGACGACTGACGGAAGAAGAGATTCCGGAAGAAGAGGCTGCGCCGAGGGTCCGGGAGACCGACAAGCAATACCTCCTCCGCGAGTACCACGACGGACTGCTTGCCGGCATGGTGGAAGACGAACTGCTGCAAACCGACGACGAGCGGCTGAAGCACTACTACAAGAAACACAAGAAACACTACCGCTGGAAGTTGCCCCACTTCAAGGGCATCATCCTGCAAGCCAATGACAAGGAACGTCTGGAACGACTCCTGACCTACCTCGACGGCTTTCCCGAAGAGGAGTGGACCGACGCCATCCGTCGGTTCGACGAGGTGGGCGGCTCGCAATGGCTGAAGGTGGAAGAAGGACTCTTCCAGATCGGGACCAACGCATCGGTCGACAAGCTCTTCTTCGGACAGGGGGAGTTCACCCCTTCGCCCGACTATCCCTACGTACAGGTGCTGGGCAAGGTGCTCAAGCGGAAGCCGGAATCCTACAAGGACGTCTACGCACTCCTGGAACGTGACTACAAGGCGGGCATGCTCGCAAAAGAAGAAGAAAAGTGGGCAAAGAAGTTTAAGGTTGAAATAAACCAAGAGGTTTTAAAAACAGTTAAGAGTCACGATGCTATATAGATTAAAGCTGTATCTTCGTTCACTGTTTTTGCATCTTCGTGGCAGTATGAAAAAAAGAGGATACCCGCTTCTCGGCCTGGCGGTTGTGCTGGCAGCCTGTGGCAGTCCGACCGACCACCGCGGCAAGACACCGCTGGTGGAAGTCGACGGGAACTTCCTGTACGCCGAGGATGTGAAGCCGCTCATGCCCGTAGGACTGTCGAAAAAGGACAGCACCACGTTCATGGACAACTACTTGCGCAACTGGGTGGAAGACCGGCTGCTCTATGAAAAGGCTGAAAGCAACGTCCCCGACATGGAGCGCATCGAGGAACTGGTGCAGAGCTACCGCCGTTCACTCATCATGCACAGCTACCAGCAGAACCTGGTGGCACAGGAACTGACGGACGAACTGTCGGAAGCAGACCTGCGCGACTTCTACGAGAAGAACCGGACGCTGTTCAAGACGGACGAAACCCTGCTGAAGGGGCTTTTCATCAAGGTTCCCCTGACGGCAAAGGACCTCAGCCGCATCCGCCGCTGGTACCGGCAGAAGGACGAAAAGTCCATCGACCACCTGGAGAAATACAGCCTGGGACATGCCGCTGACTATCAGTACTTCTACGACCGCTGGATGCCGGCATCCGCCATACTCGGCAAGCTTCCGCAGAAGTTCAAGGATGCCGAGAGCTACTTGCGGCGCAACCGCGACGTGGAGCTGAAGGACACGGCATACTACTACCTCCTGCATGTGGACGAGCTGCTGCAACGGGGAGAAGTGAAACCCTTCGAAGCTGCACGCGACGAGGTGAAAAGCGCCCTGGGCACCCTCCGGCAAGCCGACTTCATGCGCAAGGTAAGGATCGACCTCTACCAACGGGCTGTTGATAACGATGAAATTAAGTATTATTATAACAAAGACCAATGAGAAGACTGTTTACTAGCAAGCTCCTGTTGCTCTTGTGTGCCTGGACGCTGGGCACCGCCACCTATGCACAGGACAATATCATTGACGAAGTGGTGTGGGTTGTCGGCGATGAGGCCATCCTGAAGTCCGACGTCGAGCAAGCCCGCCTGCAAGCACAATACCAAGGCATCAAGTTTGACAAGGACCCCTACTGTGTCATCCCCGAACAGATGGCGGTGCAGAAGCTATTCCTCCACCAGGCGGTCCTCGACAGTGTGGAAGTGTCCGACACCGAAGTGTTGTCCATGGTCGACCAACGCATGAACTACTACATCCAGCAAGTGGGCTCGAAGGAGAAGTTCGAGGAGTACATGAACATGACCTCCACCCAAATCCGTGAAAAATGGCGCGAGGACGTGCGCAACGAGATGATTGCCGACAAGATGAAACGCCAGATCGTGGGCGACATCAAGGTGACTCCCGCACAGGTACGCCGCTACTTCAGCCAGCTTCCGCAAGACAGCATCCCCTATATCCCGACTCAGGTAGAGGTGCAGATCATCACCCAGCAGCCGAAGATTCCCCAAGAAGAGATTGACCGTGTGAAAGCCCGTCTGCGTGACTTCACCGAACGGGTAAACTCCGGCGAGACACAGTTCTCCACCTTGGCCCGTCTGTACTCCGAAGACCCGGGCTCGGCCCGTCAGGGAGGAGAGATGGACTTCATGGGACGCGGACAGCTCGTACCGGAGTTTGCAGCCGTCGCCTTCAACCTGACCGACCCCAAGAAGGTGTCGAAGGTCGTGGAGACGGAATACGGCTTCCACATCATCCAGCTTGTCGAGAAGCGCGGCGACCGCATCAAGGTGCGCCACATCCTGCTCAAGCCGCAGGTGTCGGAACAGGACCTCAACGCCTCGCTCGCCCACCTCGACTCCATCGCCAACGACATCCGCAGCGAGAAGTTCACCTTCGAGAGTGCCGCCCTCTATCTCTCGGACGACAAGGACTCGAAGAACAACAACGGTCTGATGCCGAACTCACAGCTGGGTACCTCCCGGTTTGAGATGGGACAGCTCCCGCAGGAGATTGCCGTCGTGGTGGACAAGATGAACATCGGCGAAATCTCGAACGCCTTCACCATGATTGACGCCAAGAACGGCAAGGAGAAGTGTGCCATCGTCAAGCTGAAGACACGCATCCCCGGGCACAAGGCGACCATCACCGAGGACTACCAGCGACTCAAGTCCGTCGTACTGGAAAAGCTCCAGAACGAGAAGCTCCAGAAGTGGATTGCCGAGAAACAACGGACCACGTACGTCCGCATCAACGACCGGTGGAAGAACTGCGACTTCCAGTACCCCGGATGGATTCACTAAAACAACAGGAAAAGGAACTGACATTATATGTTTGATACTGAAAAGCGTAGAAACATTCTAGGCGGGCACAGAATATTACTGTTTGGTATTCTGTGCCTGTTTGGCATTTGTGCGGCGCAGGTGCGCCCGACGAACGGCAAGCAGAAAAAGGAGCCACAGAAGACCAAGGTCTATCTGCTGCACTCCGACATCCTCCGGTTCAACAAGGAGCAGAATCCCGACGCACAAATCCTGGTCGGCAACGTACGTTTCCGCCACGACAGTGCCTACATGGACTGCGACTCGGCCTACTTCTATGAAGCCCGCAACTCCTTTGAAGCGTTCGGGAACATCAAGATGCAGCAGGGCGACACGCTGTTCATCTATGGTGACTGGCTCTACTATGACGGCAATTCGCAGATAGCCATGCTCCGTGAGAACGTGAAGATGCAGAACCGGAACACCATCCTGACAACCGACAGCCTGAACTACGACCGGGTGTTCAACCTGGGCTATTTCTTCGACGGCGGCACGCTCACCGACGAAGAGAACATCCTGACTTCCGACTGGGGCGAGTACAGCCCCGCCACGAAGAATGCCGTGTTCAACTACGACGTCAAGCTCGTCAACCCGAAGTTCACCCTCACCTCGGACACCCTGCGCTACAACTCACAGACCAAGATAGCCAACATCGTAGGCCCCTCGGACATCGTGAGTGACCAGAACCACATCTATTCCGAGCTGGGCTTCTACAACACCACCAGCGGTGAGGCCATCCTGCTGCAACGGTCGGTGCTCACCAACCAGCAACGTCAGCTGGTGGGCGACAGCCTGTTCTACAACCGGAACAAGGGGTATGGCGAGGCATTCCGCAACGTGGTCATGACCGACACCGAGAACAAGAACCTCCTGACCGGTGAATACGGCTTCTACGACGAGCTGAAGGGGAATGCCCTGGTGACCGACAGCGCACTTGCCATCAACTATTCGCAGAACAACGACAGCCTCTACATGCACGGCGACACGCTGCGGCTCATCACCTACAACATGAACACCGACTCCGTCTACCGGAAGACGTTCGTCTACCACAAGGTGCGCATCTACAAGAGCGACCTCCAGGGCGTCTGCGACTCGCTGGTCTTCAACTCACAGGACTCCTGCATGACGATGTACCACGACCCCATCGTGTGGAACGGCAAACAACAACTCTTCGGAGAGGAAATCCGTGCCTACATGAACGACAGTACCATCGACTGGGCACACATCATCAATCAGGCCATGTCCATCGAACAGATGGACTCGGTACACTACAACCAGGTGAGCGGAAAGGAAATCAAGGCCTACTTTACCGGCGGAGACCTTCGTCAGGTCGATGTCATCGGCAATGTGCGCCTGGGCTACTTCCCTGTCGACGGGAAAGACAGCACGCTCATCGGCTACATCACTGCCGAATCCAGCCTGATGAATGTCTACCTGCTGCAACGCAAGGTGCAGAAAATCAAGATGACCACGCAGACGGACGGCGTAATGTACCCGATGCTTCAGATTCCTGAAGACAAGCTCTACCTGCCCTCGTTCGCCTGGTTTGACTACATCCGTCCACTCAACAAAGACGATGTGTTCCGCTGGCGCGGCAAGAAAGCCGGACAGGAGCTGAAGAAGAGCGTCCAACGCAAACCGCCTCTGCCCACGCTGAAAGGGTTGCTGAAGAAATAGCCGGTTCACGATGGGACTCTTTCAGACACGCCGCCCCCGGGGATTCCACCATACCTATATATATTATGGTAGGTCTTCCTCACGCCGCGCAACTCCGGGAAGGGAAGCAGGCGACAAGGAACGGCTGTTCCGGGAACGCTGGCACCGGCGCACCCCATCCCGCCGCAACCCGCTGCTCGTACGACTCGTCCTGCTGGCATTGCTGGCAGGACTGCTCTATTACCTGTTAAATGGAAGTCAGACTATTCTATAAGCTACATCTATGAGTGATATAATTCGTGTATTACCCGATTCCGTTGCCAACCAGATAGCCGCCGGCGAAGTAATCCAACGCCCCGCTTCGGTGGTGAAGGAACTCGTGGAAAATGCCATCGATGCCGAAGCCAAGAACATCCATGTGTTGATAACCGACGCCGGGAAGACCGCCATCCAGGTCATCGACGACGGGAAAGGCATGTCAGAGACGGACGCCCGCCTCTCCTTTGAACGCCACGCCACCTCCAAGATACGCGAGGCAGCCGACCTGTTCGCCTTGCACACCATGGGCTTCCGTGGAGAAGCGCTTGCCTCCATCGCTGCGGTGGCGCAAGTCGAACTGAAAACGCGCAGAGAAACCGACGAACTGGGGACGCTGATAGCCATAGCCGGTTCGAAGCTCCAGAACCAGGAACCGGTGTCGTGTGCCCGGGGATGCAACTTCACGGTGAACAACCTGTTCTTCAACGTGCCCGCACGCCGCAAGTTTCTCAAGTCCAACCAGACAGAGCTGAGCAACATCCTGAACGAGTTCGAACGTATCGTCCTGGTACATCCCGACGTGGCGTTCACCCTCCATCACAACGAGTCCGAGCTGTTCAACCTGCCCGTCTCCCCCCTCCGCCAACGGCTGATCGAGGTGTTCGGGAAGAAGCTCAACCAGCAGTTGCTCAACCTGGACGTCGAGACATCCATGGTCAAAATCAGCGGCTATGTAGGCAAACCGGAATCTTCGCGAAAGAAAGGCTCACACCAATACTTCTTCGTCAACGGACGCTACATGCGCCATCCCTACTTCCATAAAGCCGTGATGGATGCCTACGAGAACCTCATCCCTGCCGGCGAACAGATATCCTACTTCATCTACTTCGAGATTGACCCGGCAAACATCGACGTGAACATCCACCCGACGAAGACCGAAATCAAGTTCGAGAACGAGCAGGCCATCTGGCAGATACTCGCTGCCGCCGTCAAGGAATCATTGGGCAAGTTCAATGCCATCCCGACCATCGACTTCGACACGGAAGACATGCCGGACATCCCGGTCTTCGATACGTCCGGCTATGCCGAAGCACCCCGCATGACCTATAACCCCAGCTACAACCCGTTTGAAACGAGCGAAGAAACTTCGTATGTTCCGGGAACAGGAAACAGCAGCTCCGGCGGCAGGTCGGCGTCCACCTATGTACCCAACTTTGACGAACCGTCCGTGCCCGACAATTGGGAAAGTCTCTACCAGGGAGCACTGAAACCCGACCTCCCCGAATCGGTACCTTCCGAGACTCCGGAAGCCACACCGACGGAACCTGCCACCCATCTGCTCGCCACAGCCGGAGAATCCTCCGCTGCCGGAGCCGGTGCAGAACGTGCCGCCCAGCACTACCAGTTCAAGGGACGCTACATCCTCACCTCGGTCAAATCCGGACTGATGCTCATCGAGCAGACCCGTGCCCACATCCGGGTGCTCTACGACCGCTACCTTGCCCAGATAGTCAAACACCAAGGGACCTCACAAGGTGTCCTTTTCCCGGAAGTAGTGCAATTCCCCGCGTCCGAAGCAGTCATCCTGGAAAGCATCCTCGACGACCTCTCCGCCATCGGCTTCGACCTTTCCAACCTGGGTGGAGGAAGCTATGCCATCAACGGCGTACCTGCCGACATTGAAGGCATTGTCCCCGCAACCCTCCTGCACGACCTGGTCCATACAGCCATGGAGAAAGGATGTGGCGTCAAGGAGGAAGTCCATCATGCCCTCGCCCTCGTCATGGCAAAAGCCGCCGCCATCGTGCCGGGACAAGTGCTGAGCAACGAGGAGATGGACGGACTGGTAGACGCCCTGTTCTCCTGCCAGACACCCAACTATACTCCGGACGGAAAAACCATCCTGTCCGTCATTCCGGGCGATGACATTGATGCCTTGTTCTGAGACAGACCGGACTCTCTCCGGACGAAAGCATGAGATGCATAAAATATATTTTACAAGTTAAGCGCATGCATTTGAACATAGAAACTGACACTTCAAACCCATCAGGAAAGGATAAAACGAACAATAGGAAAGCACGTCCTGGCCAATATACAGCTTCAACCCGTTGAAGCCTAAGCAAAAAGGCACTTTCCTCAAAAAAAGCCTTTCCTATAAATTGCTAGAAAATGAGCCTATTAAGCAATAACTTGCCACCGGAGGCATAAAATAATTGCCTTCATAGACTAATGTTAAGTATAATTTGTGTATCTTTGCATGTAGTAGCCAGTTCTAATAGAAGAGTTTGAACGGTACGAAATTTAATATTTAAGACAAATAATAGTAATTCATAAATAACATAATTATGAAAAAGTTGATGCTTGCACTGGCAGTAGCCAGTTTGTCTTCTGCAGCGATAGCACAGGAGACTTACACAGTGACTGATGTCCCTGTGAAAGAGAAAAGCGTAGAAACCAACTCCTTCTGGAGCAACTGGTTTATCAGCGCTGGTGTGAATTACAATGCGTTCTATTCAAGCCAGGAAGAAGGTATCTCCAAGAATCCCTTCAATGATCGTGGCAAGTTTGGTTTCAATGTAGCTGTTGGCAAGTGGTTTACTCCGGGCTTGGGTATCCGCGCCAAATTCGACGGCGTGAAAGGTGTCCAGGTAAACGGTGGTGTATGGTCACCCGACAACATCGACTTTGACTATTGGAACCTGCACGGCGATGTATTGTTCAACCTGAGCAACATGATTTTCGGCTACAACGAAAACCGCGTATGGAACTTCATCCCCTACCTGGGTGCTGGAGTAATCCGTAACTGCTCTCAGAACAACTACATGATGGGTGCCAACGTAGGTATCCTGAACACCTTCCGTTTGAACAAGCGCCTCAGCGTGAACTTCGAACTTTCTGCATTGGCAGCACCGAAGAGCTTCGACGGCATCGGTTACAAAGCCAGCGGCAACAAGATCTGGAGAGGTGCCGACAAGGTATTCACCGCTTCGGTTGGTTTGACCGTGAACCTGGGCAAGACCACAGGCTTCCGCAAGGCTGTTGACGTAGATGCCTTGATGGCATTGAACGCAAGCCAGCTCGATGCATTGAACTCTGCATTGGCAGCTCAACAGAACGAAAACGCTCGCCTGAAAGAAGAATTGGCCAAGAAGCCGAAGGAAGTAATCAAGACCGACTATCGTAAGGAATACGTAGGTGCTCCGCGCTCTATCTTCTTCAACATCGGTTCTTCTCAGATCGCTTCCAGAAAAGAAATCGTGAACTTGCAGGTATTGGCTGATGCAGTGAAAGCTGACAGCAACATCAAGCTGAAAGTTACCGGTTATGCCGACAGCGCAACAGGTAGCGCCGCATTCAACCAGAAGTTGAGTGAGAAGCGTGCAAACCGCGTTGCTGACGAGTTGGTTAAATTGGGCGTAAGCCGCGACAACCTCGTTGTTGAAGGCTTGGGTGGTGTAGCTACCTTGAAACCCAACTCTTACAACCGTCGTGTAATTGTTGACGTTGTGAAATAATCGCTGAAGATTAAGACTTACTAATTGATAAAAGCCTCTTGCTCTCGGGCGAGAGGCTTTTTTATTTTGCACCTGTCCGAACGCCGCGCACGGCACGGACAAGGAATAAAGAAAAGGAGAAAGGGGGAGCGGATAATGTCCGCTTTTTCTGTATCTTTGCTCGCCGCGTATACCGTGGCGAACAGCATCATTGAATTAATACAACTGAATCACATTATAGTATTATGGGAAAAATCATACTGACCGGTGACCGCCCGACCGGAAGACTGCACTTGGGACACTACGTCGGCTCATTGAAACGCCGTGTTGAATTGCAGGAATGTGGCGACTATGAGAAGATGTTTGTATTCATTGCCGACGCACAGGCTTTGACCGACAATGCAGACAATCCTGAAAAGGTACGTCAGAACATCATTGAAGTGGCTCTTGACTACCTGGCTTGCGGATTAGACCCCAACAAGGTGACTCTGTTCATCCAGTCACAGATACCCGAGCTGGCAGAACTGACCACCTACTTCATGAATCTGGTTACCGTATCGCGCCTGCAACGCAACCCGACAGTGAAGACCGAGATACAAATGCGCAACTTTGAAACCAGCATACCGGTAGGCTTCTTCTGCTATCCCATCAGTCAGGCTGCCGACATCGCCGCCTTCAAGGCTACAACCGTACCGGCTGGCGAAGACCAGGAACCGATGTTGGAACAGACCCGTGAGATTGTAAAGCGTTTCAACTATGTGTATGGTGAGACTTTGGTGGAACCGCAGATTCTGCTGCCGGAGAATCAGGTGTGCATGCGCCTGCCGGGCACGGATGGAAAAGCCAAAATGAGCAAATCCCTGGGCAACTGCATCTATCTGTCCGACTCCGGGAAAGTACTCCAGGAAAAGGTACGCAGCATGTACACGGACCCCACGCACCTCAAGGTGAGTGACCCGGGCAAGGTGGAGGGAAACACCGTGTTCACTTACCTCGATGCCTTCTGCCGTCCTGAACATTTCGAGCGTTACCTGCCCGAATATCCCAATCTCGACGAACTGAAAGCCCACTACCAGCGTGGCGGACTGGGCGACGTGAAGGTCAAGAAATTCCTGAATGCCATCTTGGATGAACTGCTGAATCCGATTTGTGCCCGTCGCAAGGAATTTGAACAGGACATTCCCGAAGTCTACCGCATCCTGAAAGAAGGAAGCCTGCGTGCACGCGAAGTGGCTGCACAGACATTGAGCGAGGTACGTCGCGCCATGAAGATAGACTACTTCAACGACATCGACTTCATCAACGAACAGGCACGCCGCTTCAAAGGCGAATAAGGGTCCGAACGAATCCCAATACCTGAAGTCCTGAAAACGAAAAGCCATCCGGCTTTGTCCTGCCCTTTCAAAGGGAACGGCAAAGCGCGGATGGCTTCTTATTTTAAAGAGGAGTAATGGAGGAGAGTTTCCCGGCTCTCCTCCTTCCGATATCTGTGGGGAACAATATCGGCCCAACTCCTCTCTCTCCTCTAGTATGTCACAGGAAGGAGATTGTACGGATGTTTCGTGCCCGGGCAATCATCTTCCCTTTCTCTCGACAGCAAAAATACATGGAATATATATGCGATGGATAAATTTATGATGTACAAGTGATACACATCATTCCAATGGTTACCAAGTATTTATCAAATTACCATGATGTACAAATACGGCTGATTACTCTTTTGTAGAGGTTTCAATCCCCGATTTTCGCCCATCAGAACTGTTGGATAAAGTCATCGAGATTCATATCCCCAATGCCCATCTTTTCCTTCAGGCGCATCTTTTTCCGTGAGATACTGGGCTTGGCAATGTGGTAGATATTGGAAAGCATGTGGATGGAAAATTCCATCTTCAGCAGGCAGGCAAACCTTATCTCGTCAAGCGTCAGGTCCGGGAAGCGCTTCTTCAGCCGTGTGGTAAAGCCATCGAAACAGGCATCCGTATTCTTCACGATGATGTCCCACTCCTCTTCCTCCAGATGGATGGCACCCTGGGCATTCTGCGTCTTCATCAGAATCGGGATGGTGAGCGTGTTCAGACGCTTGTAGAAATTGATGCTCTGGTTCAGCTTCTCAATCTCCATCGCCTCCTTTTCCTTCTTTTCCTGCAACAGCTTCAGCTCGGCAGCCTGCTGGCGTGCCATGAGGTCCAGACGGCTGTTATGTTCCTCGTACAGCTGTTCCTGAATCTTCTTTTTCTTCCGGTAGGTCCGTATAAACAGCAGCAAAGACACAAGAACAAACAGCCCAAAGACATTGATGGCCTGATAAAAACGAGACGTACGCCGGGTGTATGCCTCCTCCGCCTGTGCCAGCTCACGCTGTTGGCGGTCGTGCTCCTGGAACGCATTCAGGTTGCCCATATACTCCTCGTGGTTGTCATAGTCGAGAGAATCACGGTAGAGGAGGCTCTGCTCCAGGTAGTAGGATGCGCTTTTGAAGTTCCCCTTCTCCTGCATCAGCTGAGACATGGTACGGTAGACAGCCGCCTTATGCCTATGGTCCTGGAGATTGATGCTGTCCATCAGGGTCTCTTCCGCCTCGTCGAAGCGATGCAGACGGAGGAACGACTCGCCTCTAAGCACGCTGCACTCCTGACGTTGCCCCCGACTGTTATCCAGACACAGGGCTTCTCCCAGGCAGACCAGCGCCGAATCGGGTTGTCCCATCCGGAGAAAGCTCCTTCCCAACTCGCGGAAGCACGAGGCACGGAACAAGGCCGGTTGCTCCCCTTCCGGACGGCTGACCACCTGCGAGAGTACACGGTTCGCATCTGCATACCTCTTCTGATGCAGATAAAGAACCGACAGTTCGTATCGGGCACGGTCCTTCAGGTTCCGGTCTGACAAGGAACGGGCAATCTGCAGGGCCTGCTCCAGACAGGTTTCCTCTTCCTTATACATCATCTTGAAGCGGTAGACGTAAGCCTCTCCCAGCTTTGCCTGGAACACGCGACGAGGATTCTGTCCGGCATACTTGCGTGCTTCTGCAAAACTGTTGCTCGCACGCAACCAGGCAAAATGCCCGGTATAGACCTGTCCCAGGTAGTAGTAGAGTTGATAAAGCCGGGCAGAGTCCCCCTTCTCCCTGAAATAGCCGATGGACGCCTTCAGCTCCTCAGGCTTCGGGTTCTTCTCATCGGGCAGAAGCATGGCGCCCTTGTAAGCGATGTAGTGATAGAGCTGCCGGTCTTCCGGACGGAAGGCGGTCGTATCCATCAGCCAGAGTGCATGCAGGGTCTTCTGGGGTGTCTGCTCCAGCGAATCTTCCAGTTGCAGCAAAGCGGGTTGGTAGTGTATGGAATTTCCTGAGTCACATGCCCAGGTCAGCTGGATGAGACTTATCAATAAGAATTGTTTCTTCAAATTCATGTCTTCTCGTTAAAATGTTAAGCGGGTGTAGTGCTCCCTCTGTTGAAAGGAACGGTTCACAGTCAGATGCCGGACACAGTCCGGGGAGCGATGGAGGGGGCCAATGTGACATTGGCTATATGGTGAGACTTGAAAGTCCTAGAAAGACAGTCGGGGGACAGGGAATCCTGACCTGGCTTCACGCCATACGCTTCCGAACCTCACATCGGCAAGGGCTACTGCCATTGGGCGAGAGCGCATTGCGTATGTTCAGGAGCATCTGACGGGTAAAACCGACGGCGATGCCACGGTCCGCAGGCTCTGAGGAGATGTACAGAAAGCGTTGAGTCATGTTTCCCAGGTTGTACAGCAGTTGTCTAACAGACCGCTGTTTTTTGTCTATTGCAAAGCTAGGGAATAAAAGAAGACAATCCGTCCTTTTTCGATGTACATTTGGTTCTTATGATATTCTTTATAACCCCTTAACTTTCACATCGTGCCCGTTCAACAGCTCTGTTCACAAGGGATTTAGCTGACAAAGGAGTGCTGAACTCACGGAAATTGAGCAGGCTGACCGGCACGGACAGATGTACAAATCAGACGTTCAGCACCCGGTCACCGAGTCGCTTTGCCATGATACGCTGTACCTCGGACAGGTCCTTGTAGTGCTTCATGATGGACAGGTACCGGCTCTCGTCGTGCATGTTCTCCGGGTCGAGCAGAGCTTGTTGGGTATGCTTCAGTTCCTCCTCCACGATGGCATGCTTGAAGTCGGTCATCACATGGGGAACCAGTTCGTAAAGCCGTTCCTCGTCCGTGACGATTTTCTGGCTTTTCGTATGATACTTGCTCAGCGTGTAACGTTCATTGGCAAGGTTCACCGCATAGCGGCTGATGTCGGGGTTGGGATGTGTCCCGAAATAGTGTTCGGCACGGAAGCCTTCGTCATGGATATGACTGACAGCCTCGGCAAGCATCTGCCGGTGCAACGGATTATGGAACTGCAAATCGTCAATCTGCAAATTCCCGGCAATGAACTCGGTGACCGTCAAGGGAGCTTCGTTCCCCTCCTCGTCGGTGGTCACACACATCACCCGCTCTCCATAGCGCACCAGCAGCTCCATGATGAGTTTCTCCAACGGATAGAACTTCCGGCTTTCGGGGTTGTCCTGCGGGATGTAAGATTCATACGTGTCGGGCACCGGAGAGGGGACAACGGGTTCACCCGGTACGGGGATTGCCGGAGCCGCTTCCCCCGGTTCACCTTCAGGGGCAGCAGTTCCTTCAGCGGAAGGCGACGCCCCCTGTTCGCCGGCGGCACGTTGTGCCTGTATCTGTGCGTTGCGTTGTGCCTTGTATTCCTTCTCCAGCTGCGCTTCCTTCAGTTTGCCCACTTCGGCAATGAGCAGCTTCTCCTCCACCTGCAGCAGCTGGCTGCACTCCTTGATATATACGGAGCGCACGATGGCATCGGGGATGACCGAGATGCTGCGTACGATATCGGTGATGAGTCCGGCACGCTTGATGGGGTCATTGCCGGCATCGTCGAGCAGCAGATTGGTCTTGAAACGGATGAAATCCACCTCGTGGGCATTGATGTATGCCTGATAGTCCGTGGCATTGTGCTTGCGGGCAAAGCTGTCGGGGTCGTCCCCGTCAGGCAACAGCACCACCTTGATGTTCATGCCCTCCTCCAGCAGCATGTCGATGCCGCGCAAGGAAGCCTTGATGCCTGCCATGTCGCCGTCATAGAGCACGGTGATGTTGTTCGTGAAGCGGTGGATGAGGCGTATCTGTCCCGGAGTGAGGGACGTACCCGAGGAAGCAACCACATTCTCGATGCCCGACTGGTGCATCGAGATGACGTCGGTGTATCCCTCCACCAGGAAGCAACGGTCCTGCTTGACGATGGACTGCTTCGCAAAGTAGATGCCGTAGAGCTCATTGCTCTTGTGATAGATTTCCGACTCGGGCGAATTGACATACTTCGCCGTCTTGGCATCAGTCTTGAGGACACGTCCGCCGAAGGCCACGACCTTCCCCGACAAGGTATGGACCGGGAAGATGACCCGTCCCCAGAAGCGGTCGCGCAGGGAACCGTCATCGCGGGCATAGCACAGTCCCGTCTTCACGAGGTACTCCGGACGGTAGCCCTTCAGGGTAGCTTCCCGGGCAAATGCATCGTGCTGGTTCAGGCAATAGCCCAGCTGGAACTTGGTGATGATGTCGTCGCGGAAGCCGCGTTGGCGGAAATAGGTCATTCCGACCGTCTGTCCCTCCACATGACTGCGGAGGATATTCTGGAAATAGTCGCGGGCATATTCGTTGACCACGAACATGCTCTCGCGGATGCTTTGCGCGTGTTTCTCCTCATCGGTCAGCTCGCGCTCCTTCACCTCGATGTTGTACTTGTGTGCCAGCCACTTCAGCGCTTCGTAGTAGGAGAGCTGTTCGTGCTCCATGATGAAGTGCACCACGTTGCCTCCCTTTCCGCAACTGAAGCACTTGCACACGCCTTTCGAGGGAGACACGCTGAAGGAAGGTGTCTTCTCGCTATGGAACGGACACAGCCCGACGTAGTTCACGCCCCGCTTGCGCAGGGTGACAAATTCCGACACCACGTCGACAATCTGTGCGGCGTCCATGATTCTGTCTATGGTTGCTTGGTCTATCATGTGAACTTGATTCGTTGCGCGAATTTACGAATTAAATGGAGAAAGTGGTCACCCTTCACGCCGCATTCTTCGGCTATTTCATGCTCCGGTAGATTTCCACAATCTCTTCGATGGGGATGTCCAGCTGGGTGAGGCGGGCGAGGAACTCGGGCAGCTCGTCGCCCAGGAACTGCGCCTTGCGCAAGGCAAGCACCTTGTGCTTGGCACCCGGCTTGACGAAAAAGCCGAGTCCGGGACGCGTGTAGAGGATATCCAGCTCCAGCAAATAGTCGTAGGCACGCACGATGGTGTTCACATTGACATCGAGCGTGGCTGCATGTTCGCGTACGGAAGGAATACGGCTCTCGTCCCGATATTCCATCGTGAGAATCTCATCGCAAATGCGGTCGGCGATTTGCTTGTATATGGGTTTGTTTTCCTTAAATACCATGACTGGGTTTAGGCGGGTTTGTTTTGATTAAGCCCGCGAAATTACACATTTCCGGACAAAAGGACAAATCAGCCTCGCTTTTCAGGGACAGAATGACACCGGGGCATGCATAAAAGCACTAATTTTGCCTGACGAATCTTTGTGTGTATCATCCGACTCAAACCTACAGCTTATGAAACCAGACACAACAATGACCGAGACCGCCATCTTCGCAGGCGGATGTTTTTGGGGCGTGGAATACTATATGAAACAGCTGCCCGGCATTCTTTCCATCGAGTCCGGCTATACGGGCGGACATGTGGACTTCCCCACCTACGGGGAAGTGAAGTCGCACACCACGGGGCATGCCGAGGCGGTGCGCATCGTCTTCGACCCGTCGAAGGTGGACTATGAGACGCTTGCCAAACGCTTCTTCGAGATTCACGACCCGTGCCAGACGGACGGACAGGGCTATGACATCGGTCCGCAATACCGCTCGGAAATCTTCTATGCCGACGAACGTCAGAAAGCCATTGCCGAGCGCCTCATCGCCTGCCTGCGCGACAAGGGACTGCCCGTCGTCACCCGTCTGACGCCCGCAAGCATCTTCTGGCCGGCGGAAGACTACCACCAGGACTATTTCGAGAAGAACGGCGGACTGCCGGACTGCCACCGCTATGTGAAACGATTCTGAACGGGAAGCGGACTGACTTCCCCCGACAACCGCATTGCTTATGAACAAGAAGATACTCGACATTGCCATCCCCTCCATCATCTCGAACATCACCGTCCCGCTGCTCGGGCTGGTCGACGTGACCATCGTCGGACACCTGGGCTCCCCGGTCTACATCGGTGCCATTGCCGTGGGAGGCATGCTGTTCAACATGATTTACTGGATATTCGGCTTCCTGCGCATGGGGACGAGCGGAATGACTTCGCAGGCATTCGGCAGCCGCGACCTCAACGAGGTGACCCGTCTCCTGCTCCGCTCCACCGGTGTAGGACTGCTCATTGCCCTTGCCCTGCTCCTGCTGCAAGCCCCTCTCCGCTGGATGGCGTTCCAGTTCATCGACGCATCGCCTGCCGTACAGGAGAGCGCCACCCTCTACTTCAACATCTGCATCTGGGGAGCACCTGCCGTCCTGGCGCTCTACAGCTTCTCGGGCTGGTTCATCGGGATGCAGAACTCCCGCTTCCCCATGTACATCGCCATCACACAGAACCTGGTCAACATTGCCGCCAGCCTGAGCTTCGTCTTCCTCTTCGGCATGAAGGTCGACGGCGTGGCACTGGGAACCCTCATCGCCCAGTATGCCGGGACCGGCATGGCTGTGTGGCTGTGGCTGCGCTACTACGGCTCGTTACGCCGACGCTGGCACTGGTGCGACTTTGCCAACCGACGTGCCATGATGCGCTTCTTCGGTGTGAACCGTGACATCTTCCTGCGTACGCTCTGCCTCGTGGCGACCACGGTGTTCTTCACTTCCACCGGGGCACGTCAGGGAGACATCATCCTGGCCGTCAACACCCTGCTGATGCAACTCTTCACCCTCTTCTCCTATGTGATGGACGGTTTCGCCTATGCCGGCGAGGCGTTGGGCGGACGGTACTACGGCGCAGGCAACCACCCGGCATTCCGGCAGACGGTGCGTCGGCTGTTTGCCTGGGGTACGGGCGTGGCAGCCCTGTTCACCCTGCTCTACGTGGCAGGCGGACAGTCGTTCCTAGGTCTGCTTACCGACGAGACTGAAGTCATCGCTGCCTCGGCGGACTATCACTATTGGACGCTTGCCATCCCCTTCGTCAGCTTCTCCGCCTTCCTGCTCGACGGACTCTTCATCGGCACCACCTCGACCCGCTGGATGCTGCAATCCATCTTCGTGGCGTCGGCCTGTTTCTTTCTCATCTACTGGCTCGGAGCCGACCGCTGGGGCAACCACGCCCTGTGGCTTGCCTTCCTGGTCTACCTGGGCATGCGCGGCGTGATGCAGGCATGGCTGGGGCGGAAGCTGGTGTTCGGACGAGGCGGATAAGCGTCCGTCAAAAATACAAGAGAACAGGGAACAAGTTGACGGGGAGGAATGTAAGGACGGACCTTTGCGGATACTCATATTATCTTTACCTTTGCCGGAAACATCATAAACACCTTACTTGAATATGGCAAAATATAAACGCATCCTGCTCAAGCTGAGCGGGGAAAGCCTCATGGGCGAAAAACAATACGGCATCGACGAGAAACGGTTGGGCGAATATGCCGCACAGATTAAGGAAATACACGACATGGGCGTACAAATCGGTATCGTCATCGGTGGCGGAAACATCTTCCGCGGACTGAGCGGCGCCTCGAAAGGCTTCGACCGCGTGAAGGGCGACCAGATGGGCATGCTCGCCACGGTCATCAACAGTCTGGGACTCAGCTCGGCACTGGGAGCCGTAGGCGTCAAGGCACGCGTGCTGACTGCCGTCCGCATGGAACCCATCGGCGAGTTCTACAGCAAGTGGAAGGCCATCGAGTGCATGGAACAGGGCGAAGTGGTCATCATGTCTGCCGGGACGGGCAACCCCTTCTTCACCACCGACACAGGTTCGTCATTGCGCGGCATCGAGATTGAAGCGGATGTCATGCTCAAGGGTACACGCGTAGACGGCATCTATACCGCCGACCCGGAGAAAGACCCGACTGCCACGAAGTTTGCCGACATCACCTATGACGAAGTGCTGAAGCGCAACCTGCGCGTGATGGACCTCACCGCCACCTGCATGTGCAAGGAGAACAACCTTCCCATCATCGTCTTCGACATGGACACCGTGGGCAACCTGAAGAAGGTCATTGCCGGCGAGGCTATCGGCACCCTGGTGCACAACTGACGCCTGCACACCGCACACAGAGATACAGAGGCACAAAGACACAACGTGCGGGGAATTCCCCCCTCATACCGGTTGTGCCTTTGTGCCTCTGCCGTTATCTGGGGCTCTCAGAACTCCCACCCGAGACGGACATTCACCGAATGCTGGAGACACGAGGGTTCGGAGATGAGCCACAGGCTGGCAATCCGGTCCAGTATTTTCCAGTGGAAGTAGCCGCTATAGTCCACACCGATCACCCAGTGCGGACTCAGGTGGTAATCATAGCCCAATGCAAAGCCCAATGCCGTACGGACTGTCTTGTCCTTCTCACGGGTGCCGGGGACGTAGCCTTCCTCCCAATAGGTCTGCGGCAGGTAAGTCTTGCGTACGTTCACGCCCAGCGTCCCTTGCAGGAACAGTGCCGAACGGCGTGTCTGTACGAACTCCCATCCGACGCCGTAGTCACCGCTCAGTTCCCGTATTTTCCAGTCGAGCCGTCCCTCACCCGGTTTCTCCATCGAAGGAGGATAAGTCCCCATTCCATGCCCCTGATTAAAGCCCGCATGAAAATCCGCCAGGATATAAATCCGGTTCGAGGGGTAGTAGCGCACCTCCCCACCCAGACGGTAACCATTCTCGGTATAGGGATTGCCGGGGAAGTTCTCATAACCGCCCAGGACACTGATGCGCCAGTTTCCTTCCTGTGCCGCGGCAGCGGTCATGCAGAATAAAGCAACGAGGAGGCCAATCAATTTCTTCATAGGTCTGTACTGTTTGTCATCGTACCAATTTGCCACAAATATAACCATATTCCCAGAGATAAATAATCGGGCACGCCGACTATTTCCGCGTCAGAAAGACAGCATTTCCACAAAAGCATTACCTTTGCGCCATCATAGACCAATCAACAACACGTATGAAAACATGGAAACTGATTGCCGGCACCCTGCTCACCCTGCTGGTGTGCCTGCACCTCGCCTCCTGCGGCGAAGAGGATTATTCCACCCCGACAGCCGACGCGCTGGTAAACACCACCTGGACCGGAAAAGACTCAGGTAGCATGTACAACCAGGTCATCATCGTCAGCCGTACCAACCTGACTTACATTGTCCGTGCCGAGAACGGCGAAGAGTCCTCGCGCGAAACGATGCAATACACCTACAACGAGTCCGACGGTACCTTCCGTGCCTGGTCGGGCAGCTTCGAGATGAGCGGCACCATCAACAATGCCTACATGACGCTCCGCATCGGCGACGAGCAGCTCATCCTGGATAAAGAATAAAAAACTCACCCTCGCTCTGAGGCAACCGCTCCCCTCCGCAAAGCACACAGACTTTGCGGAGGGGAGTTTTTTATCGGTTTGCCTCCGCCTTCCTGCCTCGCTCCTTTCCTCTTCACCCTTCCCCTTCAGACACTCGTCCTGTTTTTTCAACCGATGCCGTCACTGTCCGGTCACCTCCTTTTCATCATCTTCCGTTTATTTTCTGATTTACTTCCGCTTATCCAGGCATGTTCAATAGTGGGCACGAATACTACCTACCTGTCGAACACCGTGAACGAGATGTTTGGCTGCAATTTGAAGTCGTTAATCAACTGGTACCGTGTGCAATACGCCAAAGAAGTGTTGCGTCGCGGCATCTGTCGGCTGAAAGACATCCCCTTCGTGTGCGGGTTCGCCTCCAAGAGCACCTTCTACGCTTCCTTTAAACGCTGTGAGGGCATCACCCCCAACCGCTTCATGAACATCTGTCGGAAGGGTTGTGAAGAACAATAGAAAGAAAAGAGAATAAAACAATTAAAGTTATTATTAATCTTTAAATTTAAAGTTTTAGTATGATGAACAAAAAGTTAATGAGTACGCTCCTGTTCAGTGCAGCCTTGCTCTCAGCAGGAGTGGTGACGTCATGTAAAGACTACGATGACGACATTGACGAGCTTCGTGCAGGTCTCGAAGCCGTTGAGAGTCTCGCGTCTGAACTTCAGTCACAAATTCAAAAAGGTGCCATCCTGACCGATGTGACCGCCACTTCCAATGGAGTTCGTCTCACATTGAGCAACGGCAATACCTTTGAACTGACCAATGGCGTTGACGGCGAAGACGGCAGCGTCGTTGAAATCGGACCAAATGGTAATTGGTTTATTGATGGCGTAGACACTCAAAAGCCTTCGCGCGGCGAAAAGGGAGATAAAGGTGATCCCGGAGAAAAGGGTGAACAAGGTGAACCTGGAGAACCCGGTACTCCTGGGCAATCAACTTCTTCTGTTTATTACTATCCTGGAACAGAAGGGGATGAAAACGGATATTGGATCAAAGTCAATGTTGCAGCTGACGGTTCAGAAACAAAAGAAAACACCAACATCCAATGGACTGCCTCTATCAAGACTGAAGGCGTAATTGCTATTTGGGATAACGATGTCCTGACATTGCGTAACGTAGAAGGCTATGAAGGCGATTTGGTTATCTCGTTAAGAGGTGATTTGAAAGCATTGGTATTCCAGCCTGAATTGGTTCTGGATGGACAAAATGCAATGGAATATGCATATATTCCTTATCATCCTGTAACGTTTGATGGTTCTGAAAAGACCGGTATGATGACTGTACATCAAGTTGTCACCGGTGAAGGCTATGCAGAACTGGTTCAACCTTACACCATTAAAGATGAAGCTGTCGTTAGCGAGAATTGGGGATTTGTGAATCCGACTTACTGCAAGGAGTATCACATGAACCCGACTACCGCTATCATCAGCGAATTTTCACAGGAGAACTTAGGTGTAACTTCTGATGACCGTGACTTTATCCAAACCAGAGCTGCCGCATCCAATCCAATGGCTGTTTGGTTCAAAGATATAAGAGACGGAAAGATGCAAGTCGGCATCAAGATGGAAGGTCAGTTAGTAAAGACACAAGAAGAAGACCGTACTACCGAATCCTATTTCTATCCTGCACGGAAGGATGACTCCAAGATTACAGACCTCGCCATCCAAGTTCCTTTGGACGAACAAAGAACTGAAGTTATCACCTCCACTTATGCTTCTGTATATGCTTCACAGATTGCTATCGAAGCTCTGGCTTACAACACTTCCAGCAATCACATCATTACAGAAAAGGAGTTTGATACTGATCATCCGGTAGGTTCGGCAAGTACCCACTCCAATCCCATTGGTGGTGGCGCCCACTTATATGATAAAGCTAAAGACGCAGCCGAACAATCTGCAACAGTTGAATTAGCTTACAGCGATGCCAACGGTATCAATTTGAATGAATTGGTTCGTATACACGTAACAGCAAACTCAAAACGTTCATGGAATGCCGCAAAAAGCATCTATACTTGGAACGAAGATTCTCTGAAAGCTCATGGCATGGAATTTGCATTTGAAAAAGTTCCTTTCACTATTGGTTCTAACGCGACCGAACAATCACAGAACCACTGTGTATTGGTAACAAAGACCAATGAAGCCGGTGAAGCTTACACATCTATCGCTGCATGCGGTGTAGATAGTAACAGTGATACTGACCTGCTCGACTGCAAGATTGACTCTACCAAGATTGGAAAAGCGATTGCTTCGGTAGGACGTACTCCGTTGATTCGTGTTTCTATCAAGAATACAGAAAATGGAGAGGTTGTAGAAGCCGGCTTTATCAAGTTCAAAATTATCGCTCCTGAAACACCAGTTGCTGCTGAGAAATTCAACTTGGGCGACTTCTTCTATCGTTGTGGAGACCAAACCAAGAAGATTACATGGCACGCTATCGAAACCAAGTTGCTGGAAGCTACTGCTGAATCTTCAAAAGAGACCTTTGATGCGAACTACCACATCGTTGCTAATGAAGAACATGAAGTAACACAATTTGTTCCTGGCGGCGAAGATATGTATGGCTATCCGACCTATACGCAAGTTCCTGCTATTGGTACAATCCACGAAATCGCCAACTACGGTGCTGAAACAACTGATGTTCTCTCATGGACTATCGACCGTGCAGACTTTGTGGCATTGGCTAAAAATGAAGGTTATCCTGTTGTTACTATCACAAGATATGTGAAGTATGAACCTAACAAGGGTCTGGGTAACACGGGTACGGCCAAGAAGCCTATCTATTTACCGATCGAAATCACATTGAAGTATCCGAAGGCTGTCTTGAGAAATAAGCTCTCAACTTACTGGTATGCAGACAATAGCATGTCAGAAACCTCTGCCGGTGACTATAAGAACATGCGTGCTATCCACGCCAATGTAGATGTACCTGCTACAATCACTGACATTAAAGCAGCCAGCTGTGACTTCTATGTAGCTTTGGACAGCCGTTTCGAAAAGAACACAATCGGACACTCTGACAACGGTACTATGGGCAGTAGCTGGAATATCTCTGACGGTCCCGGTGATGTATGCTTTGCAGTCAATGAAAATGCACCGAAATTTGTCATCCAACCGGAAGATACATGGAATGTAGTTTACGACTGGAACAAGGAAAGCAACTTTACTTCTTTCCAGAATGACAGTCTGGTTTATTACTACTACTTCTCACTTGCCAACAACAACAGAACAGTCAAAGGCGTAAGCAATAAATCTTACACTTTGGGCGTTGCCAACACAACTGCCAATAACGATGTAATGTTGTTTACGGATGCAGTACCTTACGAATTCAAGAACCAAGTTCTGACTGCCAATGGTACTCCTATTGCTAAGCTGAACTATAATCCTCAAAATTCTCATGTAAGAGATCACGGTGTATGGTTGGAGCTGATGAACAACGCTGTAGCCAAAGATCTCTTGAACGTTCCTGAATCTTGGGATGGCGATCTTAGCAAAGCTGAAACTCTGTTGAAGAATACATTGGATGTCAATATTGGTGTAGCTGCATTTAACAGAGAGTGTGGTGCCTTCTTACCTACCGCTGATAATACATTTGATGTAGAGTTCTTGAAACCTGTTTATGCACAACCTAAAGACGAAGTTCACTTCGTAGATGCATACGATGGTGGTGAACCTGAGACTGAGGTATACCTGGCTGACCTGATTGACTTCTATGATTTCAGAGTCCGTCACTTCGCTGACTACTTGGATTACTATCATTACTATGAGGTATCTGACATTTCAGTTGATCCGCAAGAGATCTTGACTAATATGAACAGTGCCGATGGTCTATGGAGACCCTTGAAAGAAGTTACTAACGACGTAGAATTCAAAGTTTATCGTTGGAATGATACACTTGGAGACTATGAGCGAGTAGACGATGGTTATGTTGTTAATACTGCTGCTGGTGTTCCCGCTATAGGCTTTACCATGAGAGATATTGCTGAGAAACACTTCGACAAGTTGACTTACACCAACAACACTGCAACTGTGGTGAACTTCGATATCAAGATACCGGTAAAGATCAAACACAAATGGAGCCAAGAAGAGTTTGTTGTTTGGGTAAACGGTACAGTAGGTAGAACTCAAGCAAACTAATTCACTTTAAATTCTAAGTAATTAGGCAATCTGTTGGAGGGCACATCTCACAAACGAGAATGTGCCCTTCTTTTTATACTTCTTGTCCTCCAGCCACAAACCCGGTGACCAGCCGGTGACCAACTTTGAAGAAGAATGAACTGCTTTTACGACAGAATAGCTGTCCTAAAACATAAAATTGCGCAAAAATCCGGACCGGGGAAATGAGACGAGGCGACGGAGGTAAACGCCTTATATGTCAATGGCTGCACGCTAAATATCAGCAGTGCAGCCATTGACGTATGTAAATTCTATTCAAATGTGCGGAAACAGGTGACTAAACAAGGTTCATAGACGTGCCCACTATTGAACTGAACTTCGACAACGAAAGTTCACGATCCAGATATACCTTGTGGACATCTAGATACTTAAGGACCTTCTGATAAAGCTCCGTCCGTGGGTTTCCTGACAGCTTGGTAGGAGTAAAAGGAAAACTTTTTCCTTCTCTACCTTGTACTATAGCATCCATATTACACTCTTTTATCGCAAATGTGATTTACGAGGCAAAAGTAAACAACCGCTTCACACCAAGCAACACTTTTTTCAAAAAACAAAACCATTAATCATCATATTTTTAAACTATTGGAATTTCATAGGGGTAGCTATGACAATATATATACATTATAAATATCTAAACAATCTATACGTGCGACCAGCTGTAACAGGAGGCTCTCAACTCATCCTGCATAAGTAATCTTTTTTCTTATAATTCCCGGAACGAACGGTTCCGCATCCAGCATTCTGTGACTGCCGATTGACAAAATGTCAAACGAAGCTCTCCACACGCCCCTTCCTCGCACCAAAATACAGTTTCATGGATTCCGAGGCCCTTCTCGGGCGATTCGCAAAATACACATTGTTGCCTGACGGGAGATTTTCATCTCGCCGTGACGGATGAAAGCCGTCCGATTGCATCCTTCTTCTGTTCATGACTCTGTTTTAGCCTTCCATTTATTACCTTCTGATTTGTTGACGTCGCCTTCCTTCCAGAGAGCGAAACTTCAGATTTTAGCCTTTCACTCTCCAAAGATTTGACTTCCGCGGATGAAACAATATTGTTTGGGAGGTGAAACAATATTGTTTGACTTGCCAAACACAAGTGTTTGATGCGTGAAACAACATTGTTTGGGCGTTAGAATGTAAGGATTTCGAAAATCAAACGTATAGTTTTCTAAATTCAGAGGCTTTTTCGGGCGTTTTCATTCACACGTCTTCACATTTGCTTGCTGGTTTGACGGAAATGCGCAAAATACGAGTTAGCCGGAAAGGGCATTTGACGCAAATCTGTCAAGCAAACGGGTCCGAACGGCATCTTTTTGACTTCCGCCACAGGAAACAGGGAAGGGCGACACCTGGAACCGGAAGCACCGGACGTCCGCGCCCCATCGCTTCGGCAGAGCCTACAGCCCCGCACTGCCTTTTTCAGCCCCGGAAAGCGAAAATAAAGAGATAGCAACCCCTTTTGCACGATTTACAATGCCCGAAAATCCGATATTTAGCCTAAATTTGCCTCACCAGCAAATGATATGCATCAACACTCAGCCGACAGGTTGACGAGCCGACAAGCCAGCAGACTATGGAAAGAAATTCATTGGGGTTAATACCTGCACGCTTGCCGCCCGCCAGCTTGTCGCCGTGTTGATGGGTTTGCTCCCGTATGGGTTGCCGACGAGCCTCCCCTTGTGAACCGGACCTTCCCGGCAAGCAGGCGGCCCTTGTCCACCCGTCCGTGCGGTCCATCCGTCCACTTATAAACAAACATAACCATGACCAAACCTTTTACTCACACACTGACGGCTCTCATCGCCGCTGCATGCCTGTCGGGCTGTTCCATCACGCCCCGTTCGTTTGTAACCATCACCAACACCCTGTCTGACGGACGGCAGGGCGAAATGGTCGAGATACCTCTGGAGGAACTCCACAAGCTCCATCCGGCAGACGGTGAGAGCTACCTCGTCAGCGAAGGCTCCGGAGAACCGATTCCCTCGCAAGTGACCTACGACGGGAAGCTCATCTTCCCTGCAAGCGTCGACGGCAAGTCATCAAAAGTCTACATCATCCGCACGGGCATCGCCGACAGTGTGCCCGCCACAAGCGTCGGCAGGAAATATCCCGAACGCCTCGACGACCTCGCCTGGGAAAACGACAAGGCGGGTTACCGTGCCTACGGTCCTGCCCTGCAAGCCCGGGGCGAGAAGGCTTTCGGCTACGACATCTTCACCAAGTCGGTTGCCACACCGGTGCTGGAACAACGCTATGCCCTGGAGACAGACCAAGCTGCATGGGACGAGGTCCATGCGCTCGACAAGGCTGGACAGAAGGCGAAGGCAGACCGCCTGCGCGACTCCATCTCCTACCATGTGGACCACGGCAACGGCATGGACTGCTACGGCGTCGGTGCCACCCTCGGTGGTGGAACGGCAGCCCTGCTGACAGACTCGGGGATTGTCTACCCCTCCTGCTACAAGGAGTGTGAGGTGCTCGACAACGGTCCGTTGCGCTTCACCGCCCGCCTCGTCTTCCATCCGCTGACGGTCAACACGGACGGCAATGTGGTCGAGACGCGCCTCATCTCGCTCGATGCAGGGTCCTACCTCAACCGCACGGAGGTGACCTACGAGAACCTGTCCGCTGACACGCCTGTGGCTACCGGCATCGTGCTCCATGCCGAGAACCCCGAGGGCTATTCCGCCGATGCGGAACAGGGCTACATCGCCTATGCCGACTTCACGGACAATGCTGCGGGCGACAACGGCATCCTCTTCATCGGCGCCGTCACTCCGCAACCCATGAACGATGCAGACGTACGGCTCTTCAACGCCGACGAACGGCAGGAGCACTCCGGTGCGCTGGGACATGTCCTGGGCATCAGTACCTACCATCCGGGTACGCCTTACCTTTATTATTGGGGCAGCGGATGGAGCAAGGCAGACATGCCCGACATGCCGACGTGGGAAGCTTACCTGAAGAGCTTCGCACAACGCCTGCGCAGTCCGCTGATAGTGAAAGTAAACTGAGCCTTCCGCAGACCGGAGAGGAGGACCTGTCTGTCCGTCCACGGAAACACCAACTGAACCATTGATATGAACAAGACCCTTTTCAATACCCTTGCAGCCTGCCTGCTGTTCCTGCTTCCGGCTGCCACCCTTTCCGCCAAACCCGATGAAGCTGCCAAGGTGCGGCAGCTCATCGACCGGGTCAACCGGCACTGGCAGGCGGAACACAAGCCCGAGACAAACGCCTTCTGGGACAACGCCGCCTACCACACCGGCAACATGGAAGCCTACTTCCTGACCGGCAACGAGGACTTCCGTGTGTACTCCGAAGCCTGGGCAGCCCACAACCGCTGGATGGGGGCACGCAGCAACGACCGCTCCCGGTGGACGCTCACCTACGGGGAGACCGACGACCATGTGCTCTTCGGCGACTGGCAGGTGTGCTTCCAAACGTACGTTGACCTCTACAACCTCGCCCCCGACGACCGCAAGATACGCCGGGCACGCGAAGTGATGGAGTATGAGATGAGCACGCCGCGCCGCGACTACTGGTGGTGGAGCGACGGACTCTACATGGTGATGCCCGTCATGACGAAGCTCTACAAGGTGACGCACAACAGGCGCTACCTCGACAAGCTCCATGAGTACCTGACCTACTCCGACAGCATCATGTTCGATGCGGACGAGCACCTGTACTACCGCGACGCGAAGTATGTCTACCCCCGTCACAAGAGCACGAACGGCAAGAAGGACTTCTGGGCACGTGGCGACGGATGGGTGCTCGCCGGACTTGCCAAGGTGCTGCAGGACCTCCCCACGGACTACCGCCACCGCGACTTCTTCGTGCAGAAGTTCCGTGACATGGCTGCCGCCGTCGCCCGTCTCCAGCAACCGGAAGGCTACTGGACACGCAGCATGATGGACCCCGCACATGCCCCCGGACCGGAGACCAGCGGAACGGCATTCTTCACCTACGGCATGCTCTGGGGCGTCAACAACGGTTACCTCGACGAAGCGACCTTCCGCCCCGTCATCGGGAAGGCATGGAAGTACCTCTCTGAGACAGCCCTTCAGAAGGACGGTTCGGTGGGTTACGTACAACCCATCGGCGAGAAGGCAATCCCGGGACAGGTGGTCGACGCCCACTCGACGGCAAACTTCGGCACAGGTGCCTTCCTCCTGGCAGCCTGCGAATATGTGCGCTACCTGGAGGCACCGCGTCAGACTGACCGCGCCTACTGGTGCAAGCTCGCCTACGACATGGCGTATCCCGTGCTGAGCAACCTGGCAAAAGGTGAGCTGCAAAAGAACATGCTGGTGGAAGTCAGCCCCACATGGGACGGACGGGACAAGCGCGTCACCTACATGGAGTGCTTCGGACGACTCATGGCAGGCATTGCTCCCTGGCTCTCCCTCCCCGACGACAACACCGACGAGGGGAAGATGCGCCGTGAGCTGCGCGAGCTTGCCCTGAAGAGCTATGCCCAAGCCGTGGACCCCGACAGCCCCGACTACCTCCTGTGGCGCAACGAAGGCCAGCCGCTGGTGGATGCCGCCTACGTTGCCGAGAGCTTCCTGCGTGCCTACGACGCCTTGTGGGTACCGCTCGACGAGACGACCAAACAGCGCTACATCACGGAGTTCACCCAGATGCGCCGCATCGACCCGCCGTACACCAACTGGCTGATCTTCTCCTCGACCATCGAGAGCTTCCTTGCCAAGGCAGGCGCCCCCTATGATGCCTACCGCGTCAACTCCGCCATCCGCAAGGTGGAGGAGTGGTACACCGGCGACGGCTGGTACTCCGACGGTCCCTCGTTCGTGTTCGACTATTACAGCAGCTACGTGTTCCACCCCATGTACCTTGAAACGCTCCAGGCGATGAAGGATGCCCGCAGCCGCACACGTATCGCCTATGACAAGTACTACGACCGCGCCCTGAAGCGGGCACAGAAGTACAGCCTCATCCTCGAACGTTTCATCTCTCCGGAAGGGACCTTCCCCGTCTTCGGACGTTCCATCCCCTACCGCATGGCAGCCATGCAGCCCCTGGCACTCATGGCATGGTATGACGAACTGCCTGCCGGGGTGACTCCGTCGCAGGTGCGTTGTGCACTCACCGCCGTGATGCACCGCATGTTCGACGGGAAACAGAACTTCAATGAGGGTGGCTTCCTCACCATCGGCTTCAACGGACGTCAGCCGGACGTTGCCGACTGGTATACGAACAACGGCAGCCTCTACATGACTTCGCTGTCGTTCCTTCCCCTGGGACTTCCCGCCGCCCATCCGTTCTGGACGGACGCTCCGCAGGAATGGACTTCCCGCCGTGCCTGGGGTGGAAAGCCTTTCCCGAAAGACCACGTCTGGCACGATGACATCCGCACGTCGGACTTGTTCTGACGTCCGGCTCTTTCAGCCCTGACATACATGCACTGAAACGGAGACACCGAGTCTGCATCCCGCTCTTGCAGGACACACAGGCTCAATGTCTCCGTTTCGGCGTCTTATGCACTTTGATTAGTATGTTTTACAACAGGGTTTTGAAAGTTGTTTGTTCCCGAAGAGGAATGTATACCCTCCTCTTTTATCCACAAATTATCAGACGGCAAGTTGGACGTTCCAACGGAAGTGCGTACCTTCGGGCAACCTAAACTAAAAACCTTATACATGAACAGAACACTATCTATCCTCATCGGTCTGTGCCTGCCACTGGCAGCATGGGCACAGGATGCTACCGTGATCAGCCCCGACAACAGGCTGCGCGTCGATGTGACAGTGAAAGAAGGAAAGCCGGTATACGGCGTGACCTATCAGTCGGCAACCATCCTGGAAGACTCTCCACTGGGCTTCGTCGCCAATGTGGGCGACTTTACCCGGGGACTGACCTTTGCCGGATCTGAACGGAAGACACTCGACGAGACCTACCGGCTGGACCGCATCAAGCAGTCCGAGGTGCACTATCGGGCAAACGAACTTGCCGTCAGCCTGAAGGATGCAGCCGGACGTACGTTCGACGTGGTCTTCCGCGTGAGCAACAACGACGTGGCATTCCGCTACGAACTGCCGCGCTTCGGCGAGACGGGAAGCATCGTCATCGAACGGGAAGCCACCGGCTTTGACTTTCCCGAGGGCACCACGACCTTCCTGACTCCGCAGAGTGACGCCATGATAGGCTGGAAACGTACGAAGCCCAGCTACGAAGAGGGCTACAAGCCGGATGCCCCGATGAGCGAACGTTCGCAATACGGACACGGCTACACCTTCCCCGGGCTCTTCCACGTCAGCGGAAGCCACTGGGCACTCGTCAGCGAGACCGGTGTGGACCGCCGCTACTGTGCCTCGCACCTGAGCGACGCCACGCCCGACGGACTCTACACCGTGGCGTTCCCCATGCCCGAGGAGAACAATGGCAACGGTACTGCCACTGCCGGCATGGCACTCCCCGGACACACACCGTGGCGGACGCTGACCGTCGGCGACAACCTGGCACCCATCGTCGAGACGACTGTCCCCTGGGATGTGGTGGAACCCCGCTATGCGTCGGAACATACCTACCGCTACGGACGCGGCACGTGGAGCTGGATACTGTGGCAGGACGGCAGCATCAACTATGACGACCAGGTGCGCTACGTCGACCTTGCCGCCGCCATGGGCTATGAGTACACACTGGTGGACAACTGGTGGGACACACGCATCGGACGCGAGCGCATCGCCGACCTGGCAGCCTATGCACGCACCAAGGGGGTCAGCCTCTTCCTGTGGTACAGCTCCAGCGGCTACTGGAACGACATCGAACAGGGACCGGTGAACTGCATGGACGCCCCCATCGTCCGCAAACGGGAGATGAAGTGGCTCGCCTCACTGGGTGTGAAGGGCATCAAGGTGGACTTCTTCGGAGGCGACAAGCAGGAGACCATGCGGCTCTATGAGGACATCCTCAGCGATGCCGACGACTACGGACTGATGGTCATCTTCCACGGTTGTACCCTGCCGCGCGGCTGGGAACGGATGTACCCCAACTACGTGGGCAGCGAAGCCGTCCTTGCCTCGGAGAACCTCGTCTTCAACCAAAGCTCCGACGACAACGAGGCGTTCAACGCCTGCCTGCACCCGTTCATCCGCAACACCGTGGGCTGCATGGAGTTCGGCGGTGTGGTGCTCAACCGACGACTGAACCGCACGAACGACGGAGGCTGCACACGCCGTACCACGGATGCCTTCCAGCTAGCCACGTCGGTCCTCTTCCAGAACCCCATCCAGAACTTCGCCCTGGCACCCAATAACCTGACGGATGCACCGGCTGCCGCCATCGAGTATATGAAGGAGGTACCCACGACGTGGGACGAGACACGCTTCATCGACGGCTATCCGGGACGCTACTGTGTGCTGGCACGCCGCCACGGCGACCGCTGGTACATCGCCGGCGTCAATGCCGGAAAGGAACCGCTCGAACTGAAACTCCGTCTGCCGATGTTCGACAAGGGGACGAAGCTGCACAGCTACACCGACAACCGGAAGTCTCTCGCCCTGGAGGAAGGACAGCTGACGGTGAAGAACCCCGAAGCCGTCCGTGTCACGCTCCAGCCCAACGGCGGCATGGTGCTGATGGGTGAATAAGGACAACGGCATCCGTCGACAACCTGATACAGACAACAACAGAGCCACGGAGGTCGCAGAGAAGGAACAGCATCCGGCTGATTCCTCTGCGCCTCCGTGGCTCTGTAATTTAATAGTCAATTCAATACGCGAAGTCCTTTGCCTTCACGTAAATCCTGTAGTCCTTCACTTGTCCCGGAGCACCTGCCTCGGCACGGGGCAACATGCGGAAGCCCGTCACCCGGCAGTTGCGCCCCAGGTCAATCACCAGCTGATGAGGATAGGCGGTGTTGTCCACCGTCTGCCAGAAGGTACTCTCCTGCAGGTCGTACACCTTGTCAGCCGCACGGTTGCCACTGCGCGTCTCTTCACTGTCGGCATAGACCACCGTCCAGTGTTCGCGCGAGAGCGGCTTGCCGTCAGCTCCCAGCACATCCAGCTCGGCAATGGCGGCTATGTTGCTTCCGTCGTAATTGCTCGTGGCGTCGAGGCAGAAGAAGCGTCCCTCCACGGGGTGGTCGAACTTCACCTCCTGCCAGCCGTTGCCCGAAGCGAACGTCCCGGTGTGTACCGGTGTCTCGCCGTCGAGCTTCAGGTTCTGCCCGTCCTTGCGGTGTGTCTCGGGCGCCTTCACACGGAGCTGGTCGAGGATGGGGGTAGCCAGTCCGGCAACGCAGGTCTCGGCAGGTCCCTTGAGGTCGAGGACAATGATTTCATTCTCTCCCTTCTTCAGCCAGCAGCCGGGCATGTAGAGCGTCTGCTGCGGACCGATTTCCCAGAAACGTCCCAAGGCGTGTCCGTTGACCCAGACCATGCCCTTGCCCCACGTACGCATGTCGAGGAAGGTATCTCCCGGACGGTCGAGCTTGAACGTGGCGCGGTAGTAGGCAGGCATCCCGTCCGCCTTGCCGGGGCGGTAGTTCCTGTGGCTGACGAAGTCATGGAAGGGTGGCAGGTTGTAGACGGTCCACCCCTTCAGCTCGCGGGCAGTGTCTCCGCTGAGCACCTCCACCCGCCGGGTGATGCCCTTGCGGTCATGGATGGACTTGTCGAAGTTGACACGCCCCATCGCTTCGACAAGGATGTCCAGCCGGGTGCCCTTCTTCAAGGTACCTTTCAGCGGAAGGGTGAACTCTCCCTGCCGACGGTCGAGCCGTCCCAGCAGACGTCCGTCGGCAAAGACTTGTGCCCAGTCATGCACCTCGTCGATGTGAAGCGTACCGGAGATGTCGTCCTTCAGCGTCGTGCGGTAGAGGATGGTGCCCCATCCCTGGTCGAACTGCTCCATCGGACGGATGTCCTCTGTCTGCTTGGGAGCGGGCAGGTTATCAAAGAGGGGTGCGACCTGCCAACGGGCGATGGCGGGCACCTCTATGACGGGGATGGGTGCAGGAGGCTCGGGCAGTGTCTCACCGGCAGACAGGTAGGACTGCAAGAGGTCACGGAGCTTGAAGTACTTGCGTGTAGTCCATCCGGCTTCGCTGATGGGCGCGTCGTAGTCATACGAGCTGCACATCGCCGAATAGGCGGGGTTGTTTGCGCCACCCCACCAGCCGAAGGTCGTTCCTCCGTGTGTCATGTAGAGGCTGAAGGAGATGCCGCGGTCGAGCATGTCCTTGATGCCGCTGACCATGGTGGCAGCATCGCGCGTCTCGTGCTTGCGTCCCCAGTGGTCGAACCATCCGCTCCAGAACTCGCTGCACATGAGCGGTGTGTCGGGACGAAGCGACTTCAGCTTGCGGAACTGTTCATCGATGTTCGCACCCGTACCGAAGTTTACGGTCCAGAGCAGGTCGTCGAGCGCATTGTTGGTGAAGTTGGAACTCCAGTCGCACTGGAAGAGGGGGACGTCGGTGAATCCGGAGGCACGCACCAGGTCACGGATGGCGGATACATAGGGCTTGTCTGTCCCATAGGACCCGTACTCGTTCTCCACCTGCACCATGATGATGTTTCCACCGCGGCTCACCTGCAAGTCGGCAAGCTGCCTGCCCACCTCCTTCATGAAGATGCCCACACGTTCCATGTAGTAGGGGTCAAGGATGCGGAGGCGTACGTCGTCCTTCTTCAGCAGCCACCAGGGCAGTCCGCCCATTTCCCATTCGGCACAGACGTAGGGTCCCGGACGCACGATGACGTACATCCCGTGCTTCTGCGCCAGCCGGCAGAACCGGGCGATGTCGTTATTCCCCGAGAAGTCGAACTGCCCGGGGATGGGCTCGTGCAGGTTCCAGAATACATAGAGGCAGAGCGTGTTCATGCCCAACGCCTTGCACATTTCGATACGGTGTTCCCAGTAAGGTTCAGGAATGCGGGGATAGTGCACCTCGGCCGCCTTGATTACAAACGGCTTGCCGTTCAGCAGGAAGGTGCCCTGCCCCACTTCAAACTTGTCGTGTTCCTGCGCCAAGATGCCGTTGGCAGCACCGAAGGCGAGGAGGAGCGAAAGTCCGAAAGCTAACAGTCTTTTCATTGGATTTGGATATTCTTTTTAGGGTTATCAATAGGGGTCGGGACCGGGATGTCACAGCCTGATGACCGTGAAGGAATAGGCGGGAAGCGTGCAGGGGAACGACGTACCGCCCGGCTCGAACGTAGTGGTCACGGGACGTGCCTTCCGGTCTGTCGGCGTACCGGTGAGTACGGTCTTGGTGGCAGTCGGCTTCACCTGTTCAATTCCCTGGAGGTTCACGTCCGTCCGCACTTCCACGGGCAGGAGGTTCACCAGCTTCACGATGAGGTCACTGCTGCGGCTGTCCTTCACCACGGAGACGGCAATGCGTCTGTTCACATCGCTGCGCCGACTGTCGGTCCGGATACTGACGGGCAGGTAAGCATCTCCGGCGTTCTGTCCGTAGAGCTGCTGCACGTAGTAGCCCACGGTGGGATGTACCTCACGGTTGTTGAAGTAAATCAGGTCGGGATTCCACTGGGTGTGTCCTTCCTTTGCCAGCAGAGGGGCATAGGACGTCATGGTCACCACGTCGCCGTTGCGTTCCACCGACGTGAGGTAGAGGGCCTCCGCCAGGGCGGTCTCGATGTTGTTGGGACGTCCCGGCAGATGGGCGGCATATTCGCCCAGGTATACTTTCGACTTCGAACGGTCGTAACGGTCATAGAAGTCCTGGTTGTTGATGAACCAGCCCGGGGTGTTGTAGTAGTGCTCGTCGACAATGGGGACTTGCAGGCGGGTGGCAAGGTCCCAGCCCTCCTCATAGTCCGTCCCTTCCCAGAAAGGTCCGACGGTCCCGACGACGGTGATTTCAGGATGATGCTTCCGGATGGCTTCGTAAATCATCGTGAAACGCTCCTCGAACACGTCGGTGATGAGGTCTTCGTTGCCAATACCGATGTACTTCAGGTTGAAGGGCGCAGGGTGACCGGCCTCGGCACGCATCTTCGCCCACTTGTTCTGCTTCGGGTCCGCATTGGCGTAGTCGATGAGGTCCAGGATGTCCTGCACGTATGCGTCCATCTCTTCCATCGGGATGCCTCCCTGCTGTCCGCCGCCCAGGAGATGCCCTTCCGGACACGCCGAGTTCTGGCAGGGAACTCCGGCAGCAAGCACCGGCAAAGGCTCTGCTCCCATGTCTTCGCAGAAGCGGAAGTATTCGTAGTATCCCAGTCCCATCGTCTGGTGGTAGCCCCAGAGGTTGCGCATGGGCTTGCGGGCTTCGAGCGGACCGATGGTGTTCTTCCAGCGGTAGATGTTGTCGATGCCGTTGCCGTGTGCGACGCATCCGCCGGGGAAGCGGACGAAGCGCGGATGAAGGTCGGCTATCGCCTGTGCCAGGTCGGCACGCAACCCGTTCTTATGTCCGCGGAAGGTGTTGCGCGGGAAGAGCGACACCATGTCGAAGGCGTAGGTACCGGCTTCGGTGGGCATGATGACCAGCCGGGCGGCATCGGCATCCGCTGTCGGTGTGAACACGGCATCCAGCTTCTTCCAGTCCTTGCCGTTCAGGCGGAAGGACTTGGCAGCCAGCATCTGTCCGTCGGGTGTGCACAGGCTGACGTTCACTTTGCCCGGACGTCCGCCTAGCATGCGCGTCCTCCACGAGAAGTCGTACTTCTCTCCCTTGCGCAGCACGATGCCGTCGTATCCTCCGTTTGACAGCGAGGCACCCGGCTGCTTCACGTCGAGCACGGCGTAGTGGGGATTGTTGGGATGGATGGGCGAATCGGTAGCTATCCGCAACTCCGTGCCCTTGCCTTCGAGGCTCCATGCCGTGGTAGCGTTCCACTCGCCGCGGTCTGCCGCGCTGTACTCGAAGTCGCGGTTCTGAATCAGTTCGGCATAGAGTCCTCCGTCGGCTCCGTAGTTGATGTCCTCAAAGAAGACCCCGATGAGCTTGTCACTGATGGGCTTTGCCTTGCCGCCGTCCACCGTCAGGTTCACATGGACGGGCTTCAGTCCGGCAAAGCGTTGCGGGTCCTGCTCGGTACGCTCATCGTGCAGTTGTCCGATGTACGCACGGTAGGCAGTATGGCGGTTCAGGCGTTCCACGTCCGCCCAGGCTACTCGCATCACGCTGCCCTCCAGCTGCACCCCGTCGAGGGTGACACGCTCCGGTCGTCCGCTTCTCCAGCTGGCAGCAGGGAGGTCCTTGCGTTGTTGGGGCGTAAAGTAAGTCTGACGTTTCCAGCTCAGCAGGTCGGGAGAAGCCGCATGGGCAAGCTCCTTGCCGCTTCCGTTAAGCTGCCACACGCAGTGCCATGCACCGCCTCCGGACTCCTGATAGAGCTGCGGACGGACCATCCGCTTCTCCGCGCCCCAGGCACCGTAGTCGCTACGGACAAAGGCATAGCCGTCGCCCACCGTGAACCAGCGGTTGCCGTCGGGACTCCAGGCGAACTTCAGTCCGCTACGCCCTTCATCACCGGGAGTCGCATAGGAAAACAAAGATACCGAGTCGGGGACGTTCGTCGTCTCCGTGACATGTGCCTGCAGCGGAGACAGACACCAGCAAGCTGCCAGAGCAGCCGCACATTTTAGCTTTTTCATGGATGAGTGGTTTATGAGTTAACAAGGGGACAAGTTGACAATTCTCCTACTTCGTCAGTTTCACACGCCGGATGGTACCGTCGTCGTTGAACTCCAGCCGGTCGATGCAGACTTCGCGGTGGAAGCCCGGTCCCTTCTCCTTCGGAAGGTAATCCTTATTGATGCGGTGGTAGACGATGAGCCACTCACCGGTCTGCGGGTTGCGGACTACCGAATTGTGAGCCGGACCGTAAATCTCCTGTGCCGGGTCCTGAATGGTCACGATGGGGTCCTTGGCGACCTGGATGGGACCGAGGGGCGAGTCCGACGTGCCGTAGACGACGTGGTAGTTGGGCGAACCGGTGTCATCAACCGACCACATGAAGTAGTAGCGTCCGCGGTAGAAGAACACGTAAGGGGCTTCGCGGTAGGCGTAGGTCTTCAGCGTGCCTCCTCGAGGGGTCAGCTCGGTGATGGTCTCCGTCTTGACAGACACCATGTCGTCGTTCAGCTCGGCACCTGCCATGTAGCCGTTGCCCCAGTACAGGTAGCTCTTGCCCGACGCCGGGTCGGTGAAGACATCGACATCAATCTGCTGCCCGTGTCCGGCAGGTGACTCCGTGACGATGGGGTGTCCCAGGTCCTTGAACGGACCGACGGGCGAGTCGCCGACAGCCACACCAATCTGCTTGCCTGAGTTGTCGGTCGGGTTGCCGCTGTAATAGAAGAAGTATTTGTATTTGCCGTCAATGAGTTTCTCCTCCATGGCGGGAGCCCAGGCGTTACCGTTAGCCCACGACACTTGCGGCGAGCGCAGGTCGAGCACCGTTCCTTCGGGCTGCCAGGTCCGGAGGTCATCGGACGAGTAGGCGGTAAAATACCAGCCGCCCCATCCGGCATAGCCGTCGCTCGTGGAGTAGATATAGTACTTGCCTGTCTGGCGGGAATAGAGCACTTCCGGGTCGGCATGGAAGCCGGGGAGTACGGGGTTGTTGGGAATCTCACCCAGCCCCTCGGGCTTGCCCCACTTGTCGGTCAGACGAATCAGCTCATCGCGTGTGATGGGAATCACCGTGCCGTGACGCGGATGGAAGTCCATGTCCACGGCATGGTCGACGACCTTGAAGTGTTGCAGATCCGTGGTTTCGGTGAACTGGTACGCCCCCTTCTTGTAGACGTCGTACATCAGGATATACTTGTCCTGACCGATGAGCTTGAACGTGCCGGCGCCCTCGACTGCCTCAGGCGTCTGCTGCTTGTAGTCGGGCGACTCCGTCCACTGCCCTGAAGTGAGCGAGCGGGTCGTCGCCACCTTGATGCCGTCGCCGTGCCCTTCGGTCTTGTAGAACAGGTGGTAGACTCCGTCCTTGAACACGATGTCACCGTCGATACACGGTTTCTTGTCCTTCGGGAGGAAGAGAGGCTTGGGTTCGCCCACAAGGTCGGTAAAGTCGTCGTTGGCGTAAGCATAGTAGATGATGTCCGGTCCACCTTCATGGAGCATGGACCAGTAGACCATGTACTTGCCGGCTTCGCGGTCGAAGATGGTCTGTGGCGCCCACACACGGCGCAGGTTGCCCTGTCCCTTGTAGCGCTTCTGGATGTTGATGACGGAGTGTGTCCAGTTCACCAGATCAGTGGACTTCAGCAGGACCATGGCGCGGTTGGACGACCAGCCATTGACCGACACCATGTCGGTGACGACCATGTAGAACGTCCGTCCGTCTTCAGCACGCAGGATGTGCGGGTCACGCACACCGCCGGTAGAACTGATGAGGCGGGAGTCAAGCACAGGCTTGTTGCCGTTGAGCGCACGGTAGGTGTAGCCGTCGAGGCTGACGGCAAAGTGGATGGACTCTTCTGCCATGCGGTTGCCCGTGAAGTAGGTGAACAGGTAAGCGACGTAGTCTTTCTCCTGGAGGTTGTTTCCGCCCCGTATCATGCCCGGCACCAGCCAGGCGAGCAGCAGGGCAGTCAGAAGTGTTTTTTTCATAGCGATTCGTTCTATACTGCGTTTATAAGTGATGATTTGTGCAAATATACAGCATCCGCAGCGAATAACACCGACGGTATTCGGGCAAATGTCCCACGGTATTCAGGCAAAACGACCCTTTTCAACGTCTCCCTGCCGCCGTATGGATAAAAGGAAAGCCTCGCCATCACGGCGAAGCTTCTCTCAACAAGAAAGTCATCTCGGTACATTGACCTCCTTTAAACAATCATTTCCTTTTACCTATTACTCGTGTCGCCTGTACTCCACTTGTCAGTGGACCCGTCGTCGGTTCACCGGTTCACGGGCAACGGCGACGGAAGCGGCGAACGTTCACCTATTATTATATGAGGGCTCCCCACATGTCTGCCCGCAGGGAGCATCCGTTATTCCTGTTCGACAATCGGACGGTCGAAAAAGCCCAGGTTCCACTGGTCCATCCACTCCACATAAGGTACTCCCTCCTTGAAACGGACGGGCAACCAGATGTAACGGGCATCGCTCGGATGCTTCGGGCGCCAGATGTCCGCCATGAAGATGAAGCGGTCATCCGCTCCGGGTAACCGGAGGATAAAGGTGCTCTGTCCGCCAAAGGTGATTTCGGACTTCGGACCGACACAGGGATTGGGCAGCTGCGTCCACGGTCCCCAGATGGAGGGAGCGGAGAACAGACGTGCCTCATTGGGGTCCCACCCCGTACAGCCGGACGTGATCATCCAGTACACACCGTCCTTCTTGAACAGTGCCGGTGCCTCGTTGTGCCCGCCGGGAGCTACCCGGACGTATTTCCCTGTATGACTCAGGTAGTCGTCGCTCAGTTCGGCAATGTGGAGCGTCAGGTTGTCTTCCGACGAGAAGATGTGATAGGCCTTGCCGTCGTCATCGACAAAGAGCTGCATGTCCCGTGCCATCTGTCCGCCTTCCAGGTCGCGCTTCACGAAGAGCCCCTTGCGGATGGCTTCGCGCCACTCGGGCGTCCACCATCGGGCATACTTGGCGGCATCGAGCGTGTCGAGCACGGCACGTTCTTCCGCCGTCATGTCGAAAGGCAGCTGCCCGGCATCGGGACGCATCGAGCGCAGGTAGCGGAAGGGGCCTGTTGGGGAATCACTGACGGCTACCGCTGAACGTGCAGCCGCATAGCCCCGTCCACGCAGCTCCAGGTGAAACCACATGACAAACTTCCCGGTCCGCTCGTTGTAGATTACCTTCGGGCGTTCCATGATACACCCCTTGGCAATGTCGCTTGTCGTGTCATTGTCTGCCACAGACAGGGCGATCCCTTCGTTCTTCCAGTCGGTGAGGTTCGACGAGGAGTAGCAGGTGATGCCCACCAGCGCCTTGCTCGTCGAGTCGGACTTATACTCTCCGTACCAGTAATAAGTCCCCTTATGGTAGAGGACCCCTCCGCCATGTGCATTGATGTGTACTCCCCGGTCGTCCAGCCACAGCTGTCCGGGACGTATCGGTTCGTGGTTCCCGCCCCGCACGCCACAGGCTTGCAGGAGGAATGCCAGACACAGGTAGTAGAAGAAGAAGTGTTTCATGTTCGGTCCAGTGATGGGTTTTCCGGATGCAAAACTAGGAAGGAGCCGACAAAGCACTGCGCAAATATTTCGGCAAAAAGGTGTCAGTTATCGGTCAAATGTGCCCACGGTGCAAGAATTGCAGTGCTTACGTGCGAGCAATTTAAGATTTTGGACTACCTTCGCGCACAGTCAATCTTTTGTAACCTAACTGGAACGCTATGCGAATCTCTCACTTCACTGTCACTTTTATCGCACTGTGTCTCTCCTTCCTGACGGGCCCCCTCCGGGGACAAGATTCCCATCCGTTCAGGCATCTCAACGTGGACAATGGCTTGTCGAGCAACTATGTGGTAGACATCGCCCAGGACTACCAGGGTTTCATCTGGATAGCCACCGAGTCGGGACTGAACAAGTTCGACGGAACGGAGGTGACGGTCTACAACACACAGAACTCCGCCCTGAGCAGCAACGAGCTCAACACCGTATACTGCGACCCCTCCACGCGTACTGTATATATTGGTACCCAGCGCCACGGCCTCTGTGTCTACGACTGTGTCAGCCAACAGTTCACCGCCTGTTACAACTCGCAGAACGGACTCCTGTCGAGCGACGTGACCGACCTCTCACGGGCTGCCGACGGGGGCATCTGGGTCACCCACTACCACATCGGGGTGGAACACTTCGACCCGAAAAGCCACACGTTCACTCCCTGGCGGATGAGCGACATCGCACACTTCGAAGGGACCTCCTGGTGCAGCCGGGATGACGGCAACGGACACCTCTATGTGGGGCACGACGGACAGGGCATGAGCCTCATCGACCTGAAGCAACGCACCTGCCGGAGCTTCACCCACCAGGATGACCCGCACAGCCTGCCGGGCAACATCGTCCACTGCATCTTCATCGACAGGGATCACCGGGTATGGGTCGGCACCAACAACGGACTCGCCCTCTTCCACCCGGAGCAGGGCACCTTCACCACCTTCCGGCACGAGGAAGGCAACCCCCACTCCCTCCTTTCCAACTATGTCTATGACATCGGACAGGCCGACGACGGACGTCTGTGGGTCTGTACACAGATGGGCGGCGTCAGCATCCTCGACCCACAGGCCCTGTCGTCCGGAGACGTCCGCTTCGACAACATCGGAGCGGGACAACGGGACGGCATCTCCTCCGCCAACGCGCGCTGCTTCTTCCAGGATTCGTTCGGCAACATCTGGATTGGCAACTACCGTCAGGGCATCGACTTCCTGAGCTACGAACGTCCCATCTTCCGGACCCTCCTCCCCACGGGCTCCTCCACCGACGCATCCGGCGCCAACCAGGTGTGGAGCCTCGCCGTCGACAACCGCTCGCTGCTGTGGGCAGGCTGTGAGAACCGGCTCGTCGCCTTCGACGGCGAACGGGAAGCCTTCACCCTGGAACTGACGGGACTTGCCAGCCCCAACACCCACGTCAACGCACTCTACAAGGACCGTAAGGGACTGCTCTGGCTGGGACTCTACAACGACGGCGTGCTCACCTGTGACCCGGCGACCCGACGCCTCACCCGCATCGCGTCTCCCAACCCGGCACTCGACGTACGCGATTTCCACGAGGACGCTGACGGGACCATCTGGGTCGCCACCCTCAACGGACTCTACATCTGCCGGAACGGCAGGCTGGAAAGACGCGACGACATCACCCGCCAGCTGCCCGACCGCATGGTCAACCGCATCCTGCGCGACCGCAAAGGCAACCTCTGGGTCGGCACCTTCGGCAAGGGCATCGTCGCCTTCAACCCGGCATACAAGCTCATCTGTGCCCTCGATGAAACAAACGGACTGGGCTCAAACGCCGTCAACGACTGTCTCGTCGACCGACAGGGAGGTATCTGGATAGCCACACGCAACGGCATCTCCTGCCTGCCCGACCCTTCTCGTCCGAAAGACTGCCGGCTGTACAGCGGCAAGCAGGGACTGGTGAACGTGCATGTGCGTGCCCTCGCCGAAGACCGTGACGGGGAAATCTGGCTCAGCACCAACGGGGGCATCTCCCGTTGGAACCGGAAGGAACAACAGTTCGAGAACTACACGTCCGATGAAGGTGTGCCCAAGGGTGACTTCATGGACAGTGCCGTCTGCACCGACCGCAACGGACAACTCTGCTTCGGCTCGCAACGGGGTGTGTGCAGCTTCTCCCCCACGGACATCGACCGTCCACGTCGGCTCAGCCCCGTGGTCATCACGGAAGTCAGGAGGCTTCAGCAGCACCGGCGACATGAAGAACCTGGAACGCATCCTGCCGCTTGCCGACGGACAGACCATCCGCCTCGCCCACGACGAGAACACGTTCCACATCGCCTTCAACGTGATGGACTACACCCGCAGCCGGCAGGTGGAGTATGCCTACCTCATGGAAGGACTGCACACCGCCTGGTTCGAGAACGGGAACGACCACCGCGTCATGTTCCGCAACCTGCCTCCGGGGACCTATACCTTCCATGTCAAGGCACGGCTGCGCAACCAGCCGTGGAGCACCGACGAGACATCGGTGTCCATCCGCATCCTGCCCCCGCTGTGGCTCACAGGATATGCGAAGCTGTTCTATCTGGCAGTGGGATGCCTGCTGCTCTACCTGGCACTGCGCTTCTACAAGCACCGGCTGGAACTGGAGAACCGGCTGAAGCTGGAACGTCACCAGCACGAGAACAACCGGAAGCTCAACGATGAGCGCCTCCGCTTCTACACCAACATGACCCACGAGCTGCGTACGCCGCTGACACTCATCCTCGGTCCGCTGGAGGATCTGCTCCAGGACAAGACGCTCTCGCCCGGTCATGCGAACAAGCTCAGCGCCATACGCGACAGTTCCGTCCGCCTGCTCAACCTCATCAACCAGCTGCTGGAGTTCCGCAAGACCGAGACGGAGAACCGCCGCCTCTGCGTGGAGCGTGCCGACCTGGGCAAGCTGGTGCAGGAAATCGGGTTGCGCTACAAGGAACTGAACTCCAACGCCCGGGTGGACTTCCGCCTCTCCATCGCTCCGACGGACACCACCCTCTATTTCGACCCCGACGTGATGACCATCATCCTCGACAACCTCCTCTCCAACGCCATCAAGTACACACCGCAGGGGAGCATCAGCCTGAGCATCGCCACTGAGACGACGGACGGCACACGCCACACCGTCATCCGCATCAGCGACACGGGACACGGCATCAGCGCGGAAGCACTGCCGCACATCTTCGAACGCTACTACCAGGAGGACAGTCCCCATCGCGCCTCGGGGACGGGCATCGGACTGGCACTGGTGAAGTCGCTCGTCAGCCTCCATCAGGGCACCATCGACGCGAAGAGCACACCGGGAGAAGGCAGCACCTTCACCGTCAGCCTGCTCACCGACAACTTCTATCCCGACGCTCTACACAAGGAGTCACGGACGGACGCCGTACCCCCGGAAGCTGCTTCCGGTGAACAGCCGGAAACGACGGACGACAACCGCCCCATCGTGCTCGTGGTGGAAGACAATGCGGACATCCGTGAATACATCCGCAGCTCCCTCGCCGACCGCTACAACGTCGTGACGGCAGCCGACGGACAAGAGGGACTCGACGCGGCGCAACAGCAAATCCCCGACCTCATCGTGAGCGACATCATGATGCCGGTCATGGATGGCGTGACACTCTGCCGGCTCGTGAAGGAGGACGTACAGACGAGCCACATCCCCGTCATCCTGCTCACGGCAAAGGACAGTACTCGCGACAAGGAGGAAGGCTATGCCGCCGGGGCAGACTCGTACCTGAGCAAGCCGTTCAGCGCCGGACTGCTCATCAGCCGCATCGACAACCTGCTCGACAACCGACGTCGACTGGCACGCCTCATCGGCAGCCAACAGACGGAAGAACCCGGACAGGAAGAGACGGATGCCCTACGGAAACTCAGCAAGCTCGACCGCAACTTCCTGGAAAAGGTGAACCGGGTCATCGAGGAGAACATGAGCCTGGAACGCATGGACATCGCGTTTATTGCCGACAAGATGTGCATGAGCCACTCCACCCTCTACCGCAAGGTGAAGGCGCTGATGAACATCTCCGTCAACGAGCTGGTGCGCGATGCCAAGATGAGGCATGCCGCTACCCTCCTGGAGTCCGGGGAATACACCGTGACCGAGGTATCCGACATGACAGGCTTCAGCAGTGTCCCCTACTTCCGCCAACGGTTCAAAGAGAAGTATGGCATGAGTCCGAGTGAGTTTATGAAGAAGAAGTGAAAAAAAGAGGAAATCCTGTCGTATCATTTGTGTTTGTTCGGTCAAACACAAGTCTTCGACCGGACAAACACAAGAGTTTGACCTGACAAACATAGTAGTTTGATGGACCAAAGTATTATACTTAGGCAGCCTAAGTATGATACTTTGGTGGTCTAAGTATAATACTTAGGTATGTCAAACTAATT
>JABLTQ010013697.1_pt1 | contig 46317 bp, 40 predicted proteins | sample 7160101 | NCBI WGS metagenome assembly JABLTQ01 (sample SAMN14651228, study PRJNA627086) | human gut metagenome | isolation source: feces | host: Homo sapiens | reverse complement strand
TGCAACCACGGCAAGGGCTTCTACACCGATTTTGGGAAAGCCGGCAATTACATCTTTGATGGTACGACGGTCAAGGTGAAGGATGCCCGAAAGCAAGATCGCGGCGTAATCTACGAGCTGGAGTTTTACGACAGAAAGCAAAGCATGGAGGAAACGATGATGGTCAGAAAAATGGTGAATTTTATCAGGGAACAGTATCCCCCCGGCACCCGCATCCGGCTCAATTCGATGGACGATCCCTACGCGCCCATTCTTCCCGGCACGGAGGGTGAGGTGGACTTCGTGGACGACGAAGGACAAATTTTTATGAAGTGGGACAATGGTCGCACGCTGCCGCTCGCCCCCGGCGAGGACAGCTTCACCGTGCTGCCGCCCAAACTGTCCACCCTCAAGCTGTATATGCCCCTGACCGCCGATCTCTACGAGCGGAACGAGTACGGTGATTTCGACGACAGCAGCACATTGCTGGAGGGCAGTGAGCTGCGCGGCTATCAGGATCAGATCACGGCGGCACTGGTGAAAAACCGGACGCCGGAGGAGACGGAGCGAGGTCTCATGCATTGGTATGCAGTTTGAAAATATCGTGGCCAGCCGTTATGCCGAGCCGCTGACGCTCAAGGACATTGCCGCTGAATTGAATGTCAGCTATTCGTTCCTGCCTACCCTGATCAATAAGACGCTGAAAATGCGATTCAGCCAATACCTGATCGAGGCCAGACTCAAGGCGAGCCTGCAGCTGCTGTCCAATACGGATCTGCCGTTAGCCGAGATCGCACATAATGTCGGCTTCTCCGACCAAAGCCATTTTTCCAAATCGTTTCGGAAAATGTATGATCAGCCGCCGCAGCAATACCGAAAAAGCGGGATGAGAGGCTGAGACTTCCGGGGTGCGGAATGATAAGAAAAGAGCCATGTGCTTGTAAGCGCATGGCTCTTTTCTTCGCTTTGTCAGCGGAAGTAGAGATCGAAGTGATCCCAGTTTTCCTCATTTCTGGCGAGAGATTCGTTGCTCTTCGGCTGAAGCTCCACGCCGATCGCGTTGAGCAGCGCCGTCACGACGCTGATGATCGGAACGACGTTGTCGGAATAGGAGAAGATCTCGTTGTCCACCAGCAGCGGGACGCTTGCATAGCGGTAAAGCGGGGAGGTCACGCGGTCCGTGATGGCGATGACGGGAATGCCGGCATTGCTGGCCAGCTGCGCCGCGCGGGTCGTGGCCTTGAGATAGCGCGGCATGCTGATGGCAAAGAAAACATCGCCCTCGCGCAGCTGGGAGAGCGCGTCAAACTCCGGACTCTGTACGTTCAGCGTAAAGACATTGTCGCGAATCCAGCCGAGCTCCAGTCCCATAAAGGCTACAAGATAATATGAGCTGCGGGAGCCGAAGAGAAAGACACGTTTTGCTTCAGCCAGAAGGCGGGCAGCCTCCTGAAAGTGCTCTTTGCTGAGGTTGAGGAAGGTGCGCTGGATGCCCTCGATATTTTTCTTCAGGCTCATATCAAGGATGCTGTTGCTGTCGGACATTTGCGAGGAGACCAGCTCCAGACGCTTCTGCATGGACAGCTGACTGCGGATCACACCCTGCAAGGCCCGCTGCATTTCCGTAAAACCGGAATAACCGAGTGCCATCGAAAAACGGATGACGCTGGATTCGCTGACGCCGCACTTCTGCGCCAGCGCGACGGAGGTCAGAAAAGAGGCGGACTCGTAATTTTCCAAAATGTATTCTGCGATTTTTTTGTGGGTCTTGCTCATGTCGGGCGCGACGGTGTGAATACGTTCGAGCGGCATGAGCTCGGTGAGCGGTTGATGAGACATTTTATTTCATCCTTTCCAGTCTTTGGACAAGTTTACATATACCATCTTTACGCCGAAAAAGCAAGTCAATCCTGCAAGACATGAAGAGTTTGCGTCAAATGGAAGGTAACTTTACACATTTTTAACGCAGATAAAACCATAATTTATGCGCAATAACAACAAAGAGAAATGATAAATTCATGTTTAAGAAGTAGAAAATCCAAAAATAATTTAAAAATGGTTGAAATTCACCGGAAATAATGATATGGTGAAAACACTCCATAATGATGGAGAAAAATACGAAGAAAATTCTGTAAGTTGGAGGCTATAACAATGGAAGACAATCGGATCATCGAATGTATTGAGCGCGCAAATTATATTCTGGGCGACCTGATGGCCGTTACGGAGAAGGATGAAGTCCTCATCGTCATCGACGACCAGACCGACCGCCGCATGGCGAACGCTATGGCCGGCGCCGCCAAGAGCCTCGGCGCGGAGTATGGCATTTATCAGATGCCCGTCCGCGGCAAGGATCAGGCGACCATCTTCCCCAAGTCCCTCGAGCTCGGCATGGACGCCTGTACCGTTTTCGTCGGCATGACCACCGGCTCCGGCGCCGCCATCTATAACAACCACCTCAAGGAGCTCATCAACCAGAAGAAGCTGCGCGAGGTCTCCATCTGCCTGCGCAGCATCGACAACTTCACCCGCGGCGGCGCGCTGGCCGACTACGAGGCCGTTTACGCCGACGGCGAGAAGCTGCAGGCGATCTGGCGCGGCCACAAGATGGCGCACATCACCACGCCGGCCGGCACCGACCTGTACATGGAAATGAACGACATGGAGCCGATCATCGAGTGCGGCATTGCCCGCAATCCCGGCGACGCGATGGCCTGGTCCGACGGCGAAGTCTCTCTCGGTCCCGTGGTCGACACCACCCACGGCAAGCTCGTCATCGACGGCCCCATCTGCTACTACGGCTGCCCGACCATCCCCGTCGAGCTGCGCATTGAAAAGGGCCGCATCGTCGAGGTCGTCGGCGGCGACCCGAAGATCTGCACGGAGATCCGCCGTCAGATCGCGGAGGTCAAGGACTCCGACAACATCGCGGAGATCGGCCTCGGCCTGAACCCGGCGTGCCTGTTCAACGGCGACTTCGAGGAAGAGAAGAAGGCGCGCGGCACCTGCCACATTGCGATGGGCAACGGCTATTACTATGGTCAGCCCGCCCGCTCCACCGTCCATATCGACATGGTGCAGTATCGTCCCACCATCATCTTCGACGAGGGTACCGATCAGGAGACTCTCATCGTCAAGGACGGCAAGGTCGTCTGCCTCGGCGACAAGTAAACGCAGCTCCGTTCCTGCGCAGACCTCTGTGAATGCGTAGTCTCCTGCCCAGCGGGCTCGGATATGGCGGCTGCGCCGCCATATCCGGCTTTGCGGGCAAATGTATTCTGCGAGCACTCTGACCCCAGACAAGGAAGAAAACACGATTTTAGGAGGAAAAGAAATGAAAAAGTTCTTATCATTGCTTCTTGCGCTGATTCTGGTTCTCTCCCTTGCCGCTTGCGGCGAACAGCAGAGCGGCGGTTCTGACGATTCCGATAACTCCGGCACAGCGGCGACTCCGCAGGATCTTGTGATGGGTACCGGTTCCACCGGTGGCACCTACTTTGCGCTCGGAGGCGCGATGGCGAATGCCATCAACGATAAGCTTGCCAATCAGAAGATCACCATTACCGCGCAGGCCACCGGCGCTTCGGTGGAAAATCTCAACCTGATCAACGCGGGTGAAATGGATCTTGGCATTGCCATGAACAACGTTGCGGCCAACGCGTTTGACGGCGTGGGCGCGTTCAACGCTCCCGTTACGAACGTTTCTTCCATCGGCGTGGTGTATAACGAGGTTTACCAGATCGTTGCCAACGCTTCCACCGGCGCGAAAAACGTCGAGGATCTCAAGGGCCTGAAGGTCGCCATCGGCCCCGCGGGTTCCGGTACGCTCGGATTGTCCCAGAAGGTCTTTGCCGCCGCCGGTCTTGATCCGGACAAAGACATTCAGCCCCAGAGCGACAGCTTCGGCGATGCGTCAACCAAGATGCAGGACGGCCACATCGACGCGGCGTGCAACGTGCTTGCCGTTCCGGCCTCTTCCATCATTGAAATGACCACCTCCATGAAGCTCTCCTATGTCAACATCAGCGACGAGATCCTTGCTACGCTTCAGGAGACCGAGCCTTACTTCGTCCGCAAGGTCATTCCCGCCGGTACCTATGACGGGCAGGACGAGGACATCAATACCATCACCTGTAAGGCCGCGCTTTACTGCCGCGCCGATATGGATGAAGAGACGGTTTATCAGATCACCAAGGCGTTTTATGAGAGTGGCGACGTGATTGCGGCGGCGCATGCCACCGGTAAGGAGGTTCAGCTTGAGGGCTGCCTCGAGGGTATTACCACGCCGATCCATCCGGGCGCTGCGCGCTACTTCACGGAGATGGGCATTGAGGTTCCCAACAACGGCTGATCAGACCGGCGTAAAAATTTCCCATTCTGAATAAAAGGGGCAGGCGAGGCCTCTGACGCGGCCTCGCCCTTTGCCATAGTAATTTGGATTGTGTGTTGGAGATTGCGCCCCATATTAACACAGGAGGCATCTGCATGAGCGAAGAGTATACCCCCGCTGTCGAATCGGCTGCGATTGATGCAGACGAATTAATGGCAAAGTACGACAAGGAGTCGGCCTACCGCCGTTTGACGGGATTCCCCTCCAAGCTCGTATTCTTCCTTTGTGTCGCATGGTCCGTTTTCCAGCTGTATACGGGCCTGTTCGGCACCTTCCCCTCGACTCTCCAGCGTGCGCCGCATCTGGCCGCCGCTATGACTCTGGTTTATCTCCTCTATCCCATTGCGGGCAAATCCACAAAGCCGACGAGCCATATTCCGATCTATGACTACGCCCTGGCGCTTGCCAGCGTCGGCGTCGGCCTTTACCATGTGATCTTCTACGACGACCTGCTGCTGCGCGCCGGTTCGTTTACGCAGACGGACATCATCGTCAGTTGCGTTGCGATCCTCCTGCTGCTGGAGGCTGCGCGCCGTGTGGCCGGCATGGTCGTGGTCAGCATCGGCTCTGTGTTCCTGCTCTACGCATTTTTCGGACATCTGATCCCGAGAACGCTCTTCCTCTTCCACGCAAGATTTACATTCAAGCGCGTGGTTTGCACGGAATGGCTGAGCACGGAGGGCATCCTCGGCTCCCCGATCTACGTTTCCTCGACGTTTATCTTCCTGTTCATGGTATTTGCGACCTTCCTCAAGGCCAGCGGCGTCGGCGACTGGATGACCGGCCTTGCCACCGCGACCTGCGGCGGCAGCATCGGCGGTCCGGCCAAGGCGGCCGTTGTGGCCAGCGCTCTGCAGGGAACGGTCAGCGGCTCTTCCGTGGCCAATGTGGTCTCTACCGGTTCGATCACCATTCCGCTGATGAAAAAGACTGGCTATCCGCCGCACTTTGCCGGCGCGGTGGAAGCGACGGCTTCAACAGGCGGACAGATCATGCCGCCGGTCATGGGCGCCGCGGCGTTTATCATGACGGAGTATATCGGCTGCTCCTACGGTACGATTGCCCTGGCAGCCTGTATTCCCGCGCTGCTGTACTTCACCGGTATTTTCACCAACGTCCACTTTGAAGCGCTCAAGCGCGGTCTGCTCGGCCTGCCGAAAGAACAGCGCCCTGTTGCCAAACAGCTTATTCAGGACGGCTGGTATATGATCCTGCCTATTATTGTGATCGTTGTGTTGCTGTGTACCGGCAGCTCTGCGATGAAAGCGGCGATCTGGGGCATTGTTGCCTGCCTGCTTGTCTGGATCATCAACATTGTCCGCGCGGAAAAGAAATTCGACGCGCCGAAATTCGGCGGCATGTTCATTCAGGGCCTGGCGGAGAGCGCGCAGAGCGCGATCTCCGTTGCCGTTACCTGCGGCTGCGCGGGTATTATCGTCGGCGTTGTCACGATGACCGGTCTCGGCCTGAAGATGGCGAACGGCCTTGTCGCGCTGGCGGGCGGCAGTCTCTGGCTCACGATGATCTTCACCATGCTCTGCTCCATCGTGCTCGGCATGGGTGTTCCCACCACCGCGAACTACATCATCCAGGCGACAATCTCCGCGCCTGCGCTGGTTGCTCTGGGTGTGCCGAAGCTTGCGGCCCATATGTTCGTGTTCTACTTCGGCATTGTTGCCGACATCACCCCGCCGGTCGCGCTGGCGGCGTTCGCCGGCTCCGGCATTGCCGGCTCGAATCCGATGAAAACGGGCTTTACCGCGACACGCCTCGGCATTGCGGCCTATATTGTGCCGTATATGTTTGTCCTGAATCCGATCCTTGTGCTGGTCAACGTGGATAATCTGTCCACCGGACTCTTTATCCTCATGGCAATCAAGGCGATTGTGATGGCGTTTGTCAGCATGGTTGGTCTTGCTTCCGGCTCCACGGGCTTCTTTAAGACGAATTGCAAGCTTTGGGAGCGCATTCTGCTGATTGCCGGCGGATTGCTGCTGATCGATCCGGGAACGATTACCGACCTTGCCGGTATCGGCATAATTGCGGCCATTTATCTCTTGCAGAGAGCACGGGCAAAAACCCCTGCGGCTACCTAAAAAGCTTTCCCCATCCTGTCATACCCGGTACGGAGCGGGCAGAGCGTCGATAAAATTCAGGAAGGCCTGCATGGCATGGTTGATGTAGCGGTTGCCGTTGTAGACGAGATTGATGGGGCGGCGCGTAAGCGGATCACCGACCTTATAGAAGATGACGTCTTTATTCTCCGGAACCATATTGAGCAGCGAGCTGCGGACAAAGGCTGCGCCGACACCGGCGGCGACCACGTAATAGGCGGTCATGATCTGGGAAAGATAAAGCTCGACCTTGGGCGTGAAGCCGGCGTTGCGGCAAATGCTGTAGCTTCGGCGGTAAAGCTCGCTGCCCTCGCGGGTGAGTGTGACGAAGGGGCTGTCGCTCAGCTCCCAGAGCGGAACGGCGGGGTATTCGTCCTGCAAAAAGGCGCCGGTGCGAATGCAGTCATAGGAGAGCTGGTAGTGCGTAAGCTTTCGATTGACGTCGAAGGAAGCCGGGACCGCCAGCACCAGATCCTCGAATGCAAAAAAGCGATGACGCATGTCCCTGCCCTCCAGAGGGATCGCGCCGAACAGAAAGTCGATGCGTCCGTCAAGCAGCCATTGCTTGAGATAGGCGCCGTCGCCCTCCATGATGTCGAAATGAATGCCGGGATATTTCTTTTTGAACGCATTGGCAATACGCGTGAGGTAGTAGGAGCAGTAGAACGTGGAGCTGGCCAATGTCAGCCGTCCGGTTTTGAGCTGCCGCCGGTCGTCAAAATAGGCGTAAAGATCGTTCTCCACCTTGCGCAGCTTTTCCACATTGGAAATATAGAATTTTCCCTCCTCCGTCAGCGTGAACGGGATGGTGCTGCGGTCAAAGATCTGGCAGCCGATGCGATCCTCGGCGCGGCGCACCATCGAGCTGACTGCCGACTGGCTGACGAAGAGCGTTTTTGCCGCCTGTGAGAAGCTTTTTGCAGATAGACCTCGTAGACATATTTCATCTCAATATCCAAAATTCTCTCCCCCTTTTTATCTACAATAGCACAAAGAACCGTCTGATGCAAGAGACAACATTAGCTTAAGCTTATATCTTATATTGAATTATCTATATTTGTTTACAATATACATCAAAACAAATAAAATTTTATCAAAAGATGCGCGATAAAATGTGATAAATGAGCATAACGGCGAGAATGAAAGAAATATACAAAATTTGATTGGACACAGGAGAAGAGATGAAAAACGATACGGTACTCAAGGGCGGACTTGTTGTCGACCCGGTCAATCATGTGAGAAAAATGCAGGATGTTGCAATCCGGGATGGCAAAATCGTTGAGCTTGGTGAAAATCTGAGCGGCGAAAGAGTCTACGATGTTTCCGGCAAGGCGGTTCTGCCCGGTGTGATCGACATGCACGTCCATGTAACGGAAACGCTTGGCGGATTGGTGGGCTATCACATGGCCGCGGCCAGCGGCGTGACGACCATTATCGACTACGCCGGACCGATCGATGACATCGCCGCGCATGTGGTTCCGCTTGGCTGCGGTATGAATGTGGGTTGTCTGCCCTCCGCGCTGCCGTCTGTCCTTGGCACGGATCCCTCCCGTAAGCAGGTCGGTGAATTTCTCAGCTCCGTGCTCAAACAGGGTGCGCTTGGCCTGAAGATCTTGGGTGGACACTATCCGCTGACGCCGAACGCTTCCCGCTTCTGCATCGAAGAATGCAATGCCCGAAAGGCGTTGGTCGCCTGGCATGCTGGCAGCACGGAAAATCGCAGCGATATTTACGGGATGAAGGAAGCGGTGGAGTATGCCAAGGGGTATCGGCTGCTGCTGGCACACATCAACGCATATTGCCGCGGCAACCGCTATAACTACCTTGAGGAGCTGCGGGATGCCTTCCAGATGCTGCGCGACAATCCCAATATCATTTCCGACTCGCATATGGCGGTGGACAACGGTACCAGCGGCGCATGTGCCAACGGCGCGCCCTGCGACAACATCACCCGCAACTGCCTGCGTAACTTCGGCTATCCGCAGACCACCGACGGCCTGGAGCAGGCCATCCGCGACGGTGTGACCAAGGTCATTGCACAGGTCGGTGAGGACAATGTGCTCCTTGAGCGTGAAGCCGGACTGAATGCATGGAAGCGCGGAACGACGCCGCTTTGCGTCAGCTTTCCGGCGAACCTTGCCGCCGTTGCTGCGACCTGCATTGTCGAACGCAAGCCGGGCGGCCGCGATTTCCTGATTGATCTGGCGGCGACCGATGGCGGCGGGATCCCGAGAAACGGGTTGTTGCGGCGTCTGCTGTGCTATTACAAGCTTGGATATTTGACTTTGGAAGAAGTCATTTATAAATGCTCCATCGCTCCCGCGCAGGTCTTTGCCATGCCGACAAAGGGACATCTCGGTGTCGGCGCCGATGCGGACATCACGGTCGCTGATCTTGCCACAGCGGAAAGTGTGATGAGCTTTGCGTCGGGTAAGCCGATCCTGATGAACGGCGAGGTCGTGGGAAAGGGCGGAACGATGCTGATCACGCCGGAAGGCGAGGCAATGTGCAAGAAGGAACGGATCCCCTATCAGATCCTGATTCCCGAAAATGGCCGCTTCTATCAAAAAGAAAAAGCATGCATGGAAGCGTAGTCACATTGAAAGAATAAGGCTCTTTGGCAGAAAGGGTGGGTGAGAGAAAAGACTGGAACGAGCACCAGCAAGCAGCAAGACAAAAATGACGCACATATGACTACTTAGAGGGAGATAGTATTATGATTTTTGATTTACCGCCTATTTTGGGTCTTACTCCGCTGATTGTTTACATCATTCTTGCATTCCGAAAAGAAATCCATCCTCTGGTCAACGTTATGATTTGTATTGTCATTGGCATGGTCCTCACGAAAACCAATCCGATGACATTTGGTAAGATCCTGTCCACATCACTCGGCTCGTTCCTGGGCCAGGTCGGCTTTATCATCATGATTGGTTCCGGCCTTGGTGCGATCCTCAAGGAGTCCGGTGTGGCGGAAAACTTCGTATATTTAATTGTGCGCAAGGTGGGCATCAACTCCATGAACAAGGCGATTCTTGCCTCAATGCTCACTTCTATGGTAATGGTTCTGGTGCTCAGCACCCTGACCGGCGGCAATGCGGTTATCGCGCCGATCATCATTCCCCTGGTTGCGTCTGTCGGCATGACGCCCAGCACGTTGGCCATTATCATGCAGACTGCCGGTGTAACAGGCCTCTTTATCAGTCCGTTCTCCCCGCCGATGGTCACGCTGATGGAGCTTACTGGTCTGACCTATCCGCAGGCGCTGCTTCACGCCAGCCTTCCTATTTGCATTCCTATGTGGCTGATCACCTATTTCAATGCCAAGCGTGTGCAGAAAAAGACTGCAGGGATTATGGATTATCCCGCTGGTACTGCGCTCTCCGTTGATAACTACGATGCGACGCCGGAAGCCCGCAGAGCTTCGATCCTTTTCTCCATCGTGATGGTTCTCGTTATCATTTACGGCATTGTGTTCCGTCCCGGTGTTTCGCACGCGATTACGGTTATTTTTGTAGCGTTCCTCGCTGTCAGCTTTGGCGCCCGCTTTAAAGCGAGCCATGCGATCGAGACTTTCATGAAGGGTTGCGCCCAGTATTTCTGGATCTATATCCTCTTCATTCTCCTCGATCCGTTCCTGAATTTCATTTCTGCCAGCGGCGCGTTCGACGCGCTGGTTGAGATTGGAGAACCTCTTGTGCAGACGGCCGGTAAGGTTGGACTGTCGATGTTTGCCGCTTTGATTGGTACGTTTGGCATTCAGGGCGCCGCTGTCGCGCAGGCAGTTATGCTGGATACGGTATTCCGTCCGCTCGTTGATCTCCACGGATTGTCGATGAATGTTTGGGCGTTGGTTATCCTGATTGGTTCGCAGATGACCTCCTTTGCATATCCCGGCCTGGATATGATCGCTGCTATGGGTACTGCGCGTTCCAGCGATATGGAATCTCTGTGCAAGCACGGCTGGATCATCACCGGTACAGTACTTGTGATTTGTCTCATTTTCTCAGTATTGTTCGCTTAAAAGCAATCACATCGCGCATTCGTTTTCAAGCGAATGCGCGATGTCATAAGAAAGGAGAAATATTATGTGTTATATGCTCATTGGCGGCAGGAATGCTTTTGAGTCCGGCGTTATGCTCGGCGGCCATAATGACGATTTGTTCGGATACGATGCGGCGCTGATGGAGATCTATCCACATGCCCACCATGAGCCGGGTGCGTCGATCCAGCTGCCGACCGGTCCTGTGATCCCACAGCCGAGAGAAACGGATCGGCTTTTGATGCTCAGAACATTTCGCGGCAATTTGGCCGGAGATACCATTGCCATCAATGAACACAATGTTTGCCTGATGGGCGGTGAAAATCTGGCAATGGACCGCAATGATCGTGCTGCGGCAGCGGATCCTGTTGTGGATAAGGGTGTTGCGGGCGGCGTTCGTCTGGTGGCGCTGATGCAGAGCAAGACTGCACGCGAATGCGTGGAACGCATTGGCAGATACTATACGGAATACGGAAACCGTTTCCCTTGCGCGGTTGGCGTATTTGATACGGAAGAAGCATGGTATATTGAGGGAGGCGGCGGGACAACGTGGCTGGCCGTTCGTGTGCCGGATGACTGCTATCTGGTGCAGTCCAATGGTTATCGTATCAATGAAGTGGATCTTGAGGATACGAAAAATGTGATCCATTCCCCGGGGCTGCGGGAGTTTCTGATCGAAAAAGACTTATGGAATCCGGCTGACGGTCCCTTTAACTGGGCCAAAACCTATGGCCGGAAATTCCTGGAAAATCCTGACACCTATTATTATAACTCCCGCCGCATCTGGAGTGCAATTCAGCTGTTGACGCCGTCGGCTGATTTTGGACCGGATCAGGAACAGTATCCCACGTTCATGAAGCCCGATAAGCCCATCACGCAGGCAATGATTATGAAGCTGCTGCGTTATTATAATCAGGACAACGAGCTTTGTGCATTTCCGGAGACGGGCGGCGTGAGCAATGTTCGTCCGATCGGCGCACCGAATTGTATTCACTCTGCTGTGGCGGAGCTGCGCCGGGGAAAACCGGTGGAGATCGGCGGCGTTTTGTGGAGCTGCGTCAGCTCTCCGCTGACAGCGCCGTTCCTGCCGCACCATTATGGTGTAACAGAGATTGCGCCGGAGTTCCTGGAGGGGACAGATGCCTATAGCGATACATCTGCATTTTGGCAGATGCGAAAGCTGACCAATCTGACGATGAATAATTTCCAAGCGTATTCCTCGATCACGACGGAAAAGTGGTCGGCGTTGGAGGAAAGAGCGCTTGTACTGAAAGCTGAGGTCGAGAAAGAGGCGGAGGCATGCTATGAAAGCGATCCGGCACGTGCCAGAAAGCTTTTAACAGCCTTTGCCGAGAATCTGGACTATGAGGCGCTGCGCACGGCTGGCCAACTGGAAAAAGAGCTGCACCGCGCAGTTGCCGGCAACCTATATCGGTATTTTGCCAAGGGAAACCTTGAGTGGTAAAATCACACCTGAAGCCATAGATACTCCATCTCCATCTTCGCTCAGGGAAACGCCGCTCCGACACGCCAGGTCGGGGCGGCGTTTCCTGTCAAAAAAGAGACTCCGATGAGGATCGCACGATCTTTATCGGAGTCTTGTTGCAATAAAAGCGGCCGTTCACCCGATGAAGCCGCCATCGGCGGTGAGGACCTGACCGGTGATGAACGAGGCCTTGTCGGAGGCGAGAAAGCACACGGCCTCGGCGATGTCCTCGGGCGTGCCGAGCCGGCCGAGCGGAGTTTGGGCGGCCAGATCACGCAGCGTATCTTCGCCGAGCACCTGCACCATATCGGTGTCGATCACGCCGGGAGCGACGCAGTTGACACGGATACCGCTGGGGGCAAGCTCCATAGCCAGCGAGCGGGTCAGACCGATGATCGCGTGCTTGGTACAGGAGTAGGTCACTTCGCAGCTGGCGCCATGCTGACCCCAGATCGAGGAGACGTTGACGATCACACCGTGCTTTTCGTGCAGCATGTGCGGAAGAACCGCCTGGATCGTATTGCGCGCTCCGCCGAGATTGACGGAGAAATACCGCTCCCACAGCTCGTCGGTCACGTCCTGAAAGAGCGCCTGTCCGGCGACGCCGGCATTGTTGACGAGCAGCGAAACGGGGCCAAAAGTGTCATTGATCGTTTTGAGCATGGCGTCAACTTCGGCGCGGCGGGCAACGTCCGCCTGTACTGCGATGGCGCGGCAGCCCTCGCGCGTGAGCTGTGTGACCAGCTCGTCGGCCTTGTCCTTGCGCTCGTAATAGTTCACGCACACGGCATAGCCTTCGCGGGCAAGCTGAGACGCGATGGCGCGGCCGATGCCGCGGGAGGAGCCGGTAACGAGGGCAACTTTATCATTTTGCACCATACGGCCCCTCACTTTCCGGTTGAGCCAAAGCCGCCCGTGCCGCGTTCGGTCTCGGAAAGCTCCGCGACCTCGGCAAATTCGATGGGCAGATAGGGCAGCAGCACGAGCTGCGCGATGCGATCGCCTGTGCGGACGGTGCGCGGCTCAGAGGCGTCGTTGTGCAGCGCGACGAGACATTCGCCGTGGTAGTCGCTGTCGATCACACCGACGCAGTTTGCGGGGCGCAGACCCTCGCGCGAGGCGAGACCGCTGCGGGCAAATACGCCGCCAAAGGTTCCCTCGGGTAGCGCGACGGCAATGCCGGTCGGCACCATGACGGTGTGATGCGCGGGAATGGTCACCGCTCCGTCACCGTCCAGACAGGCGTACAGATCGCAGCCGGCGGCATAGCGGGAGCCGCGCGTCGGGATCATTGCGTTGGGGTTGAGCTTTTTGATTTCTATCGTTGCCATATTGAGTCAATCCTCCCAGAGTGTCAGCCTGCCGTCGGCAAGCGTTTGTGTTACGTTGATAATACGCTGATTGCTCGAGCCGCGAAAACGCAGGGAGATGTCGTGCAGTTCCTCGACATACCGCCCATACCAGCACGTCGAGCAGCGCGAGCAGAGCGTCCGTGACCTCACAGCGGGGATGGGAGCCGTCGGTGTGGAGCTGCTCCCAGGTGAAGCCGGTGAAGGCCCAGATGGTCTTTTGCGGCAGCGCGGCGCGCACGTGCTGCAAAAAGGGGAGCAGCGCGCGCTGATTCTCCGGCGCGAACGGCTCGCCGCCGAGCAGCGTCAGTCCGTTGATATAGTCCGGCGCGAGCAGCTCGCGTTCCGTTTCGGCGGTAAAGGGTTTGCCGTAGCAAAAGTCCCAGGTTTGGGGCTGAAAGCAGTTTTTGCAGCGATTGGTGCAGCCGGAGACGAAAAGCGTCACGCGAACACCCTCGCCGTTGGCAATGTCGCAGTTTTTGATTTCTCCGTAGTACATGAAATCTCTCCTGAGAAAAAGCACAAGGGCGGGAGCCCTTGTGCCAAGCGCTGATCTTATCATAGTGGAATCCCCGCGGGATGTCAAGCAGACAGACGCTCAAAGAGAGATCACAGAGCCGCCGTCAGGGAGGGAGAGGGACTCGTGAGCGGCGAGGAGCACGGGCTTTTTTTCGGCGGCGCGCAGGATGCAGCGCAGCGCGGCGGCGCGGTTTTCCGCGTCGAGTCCGGTGAAAGGCTCGTCGAGTGCAAGCGCGTCTGCGGGCGCGAGCAGCGCCCGGGCAAGTGAGAGCCGCCGCTTCATGCCGCCGGAGTAGTCACGAACCGCTTTTTCACCCACGCCGACAAGCCCCAGCTCGCACAGAAGCGCTTCGGCGCGGACAGCGTCGTAGGCGGGGCCGAGCACGAAGCGCAGGTTATCTGCGGCGTTCAGGTGCTCAAGCAGACGATCCTCCTGAAAGACCGCCGCCCAGCGGCAGTGAATGTCGGAGCTCGTATCGCTGCTGCGCGGCAGCGGTGAAGAGGTTCGTGCCGTTTTGGAAAGCACCGGCAGCTACCATTGCCCGGTGGTGGCTGCTTTGTTGGAGAACGGAATATTCGTCTCCGTCGTCAATTCGCTGCGGATGAAGCGGTTTTGCTCACAAAGTATCCGCAAGGTGAAGACCGATCGAATCGACGCTATGCAGATCGCTTTGTACGGTCTGGCCTATTGGCAGGAGCTTCAACCGGCCAGACTGCCGGAGGATACATATCGGGAGCTTCAGCTTCTGGCGCGGCAATATTACCAAATGACCTCCATGCTGATCAAGGCGAAGGTCGATTTTAATGCCCTCTGTGATCAGGTTTTGCCCGGTATGCAGGAGCTCATGAACGACCATGCAGGGCGGCACAAGCTTTCGGACTTTGTCCTGCGGTATCGTCACACCACTCACATCCTCGAAATGGGAGAAACGCGCTTTCGGAAGGATTATTGCAAATGGGCGGAAAAAAAGGGATATGGCGCCTCACCGCTTCAATACCGCAAGCGGTATGGTGCGGGGTGACAGGGACGTCTGCTGACTATACCACCATGCAGGAGGGCCTCATCAGTATTCCGTGTAAATTTGAGGGAAAGCCCGGCAACTATCTGGCGAAGATATGGCAGGACCGCGACTGGGGGGGGTAGAGAGGGGCCCGACGCTTGGCTACAATACCGAACTGACGGAGGTGCATATCAATCGCTTCCCCGGACGCCTGCGCAAGCTGTACGCACCCCACGTCGGCAGCAAGATCAAGGGCGTGGTACGCCAGAACGGAGACGATCCGATTTCCGGCTGGATCGAATTGACGGAGAAAGTTGTTTATCCTCAGGACAAATATATGGTTTGCTATGGCCGATTGGGATTATGAGATCGTAGATGCCTATTACTTTGAGATTGGCTTTTCCACCTCTGGCTGGAGAGTGCTGAAGGATTTGAAGAAAAAATAATCTCAGTGATTTCGATATTCTAAGAGAATCGGAACTTTTTCAGCAAATACGGAGAGCGGGTGACATCGCTCTCTGTATTTGTATAATGGGATAAGAACAAGGAGGGGAGAAATCGAAAATGAAGAACAACGGTGCTATATGATATGGAGAGACAGAAATGAAGCGGATCAAGGACATAGCGTGTATATCCAGACCTTCGGCAAACATTCGCATTAAGCCGGCAATCATGCTGCTTGAAAGATATTGTTTCCTGAACATCCAAAGGTATATCATAGCAACATCCACTTTTTGAATTGCCACTTTTGATGATTTTATTGGCGAAAGCAGGAACGCACATCCACCTTTTTATCCACTCCCCACTCTCCCGCGGAGCAAAAAAGGGGAAGCCGATCTCTCAGCTTCCCCTTAAAAATCTCTTGATTTTTCAGTGCCTTCGGCTTACTTGAAGTAGCGCTCCAGCAGGCCCTTGAGCGCCTTGCCGTGACGGGCCTCGTCGCGGGCCATCTCATGGACGGTGTCGTGAATGGCGTCAAGGCCGTTCTTCTTCGCGCAGGCAGCCAGCTCGAACTTGCCGTTGGTCGCGCCGAACTCGCAGTCCACACGCCAGGCGAGGTTCTTCTTGGTGGAATCGGTCATGTTGCTCTCAAGGTCGCTGCCGAGGAGCTCCGCGAACTTTGCGGCGTGCTCGGCTTCCTCGTAGGCGGCCTTCTCCCAGTACAGGCCGATCTCGGGATAGCCCTCGCGGTGCGCAATGCGCGCCATGCACAGGTACATACCGACCTCGCTGCACTCGCCGTTGAAGTTGGCCATGAGCTGATCGAAGATATACTTCTTGTCCTCTTCGCTAATCTGGTCGTTGTTCTTCACGGTCTTGGCATAAACGCCGAACTCATGCTCGGCGGCGAGCTTCATCTCGCCCTTGACTTCCTCGAACATATTGCTCTTGGCGTGGCACACGGGGCACTCCGCGGGCGCCTCGGGACCTTCATAGATATAACCGCAAACCTTGCAGACCCACTTTTTCATATTCGTATCCTCCATTTGATTTTTGTTGGAATTTTTAGGTTGCTTGCCTTTGTGAGCTTAGTGTAGCATAGTATTTGCAGTTTTGCAAAGTTGCATTTGCAACTTTGCGGTAAAATTTTTATGAATTTCTTGCCATTGCCCTGAGAATACGCGGGGCAAGGAGCACACTGACGACGATCTTCAGGCAGTCGCCGGGGAGATAGGGCAGCATATAGGCCGTGGCGAGCTTCGCCGCGCTGACGGCTCCGCCGTTGTAGACGTTTACGATGAGCGCGATGTAGGGCAGGCCGATGGCGTAAAGCACAGCAAAGCCGGCGGCGCAGGCGAGCGCGAGACGCATCGGCGTGCGGTTTTTCTCCGCGAGCCTGCCGATGACCCACGCGGCGGGGATCAGACCGAGCAGAAAGCCAAAGGTGGGATTGAACACATAGCTGAAGCCGCCGCCGGCAGCGAAAATGGGCAGACCAACCAGACCGAGACCGACGTAGAGCGCCTGCGAGAGCGCGCCGAGCCTCGCGCCGAGCAGCAGTCCGGCCATGGCGGTGAAGAAGCATTGCAGCGTGATGGTCGCGTGCATGAATTGGAAGTGGAGGAACGCGCCGATGGCGGTCAGGGCGGCAAACAGGGCGCAGTAAATGAGGTCTCTTGTTTTCATGAGGCTGCCTTTCTTTTTCTCAACAGGATGGGGCCAGTGTAGCACAGCACGGCGTCTCTGTCAACCTGAAATTTTATATAGGTTTACAAGAAGGATAACCGAAACGGGGAGATGGCATCTCCCCGTTTTGTGAGCTCAGACATTGAAGCGGAAGTAGATCATGTCGCCGTCCTTCACCACATAGTCCTTGCCCTCGCTGCGCAGCAGCCCCTTCTCCTTGGCGGCGGCCACGGAGCCGCAGGCGATCATCTCGGAGAAGTTGATGGTCTCGGCACGGATGAAGCCGCGCTCGATGTCGGAGTGGATCTTGCCGGCGGCCTGCGGAGCCTTCGTACCCTTGACGATGGTCCACGCGCGGCACTCATCCTCGCCGTAGGTGAGGAAGGAGATCAGTCCCAGCAGCGTATAGGAACACTGAATGAGCCGGTCCAGGCCGGACTTTTCGATGCCCAGCTCCTCGAGGAACATGGCGCGGTCGTCGCCGTCCAGCTCAGCAATGTCCTGCTCGAGCTTGGCGCAGATGGGCAGCACCTCCGCGCCCTCCTTTGCCGCCAAATCGGCGACGAGCTTATAATATTTGTTGGAGTCCTTGTCGGCAAAGCCGTCCTCGTCCATGTTTGCGGCGTAGATGATGGGCTTGAGGCTGAGCAGGTCGGCGGTGGCGATCAGCTCGGCGTCCTCCTTACTGTCGGCTTCAAAGGTGCGCGCGCTCTTACCGGCGTCAAGGTGCGCGGCGAGTGCCTTGAATACGTCCGCCTCGTGCAGGAACTTCTTGTCGCCCTTGCCCATCTTCGCGGCCTTTTCCACGCGGCGGTTCACCATCTCCAGGTCGGCCATGATGAGTTCGAGGTCGATCGTTTCAATGTCGCCGATGGGATCGACGGGCACGTTCGTGCTGGCGTCGGCGACGACGTGCATGATGTTCTCGTCATCGAAGCAGCGCACGACGTGAACGATGGCGTCCGTGCGACGGATGTTCTCCAGAAACTTGTTGCCCAAGCCCGCGCCCTGGCTGGCGCCCTTGACAAGGCCCGCGATGTCCACGAATTCGATGACCGCGGGGGTCTTCTTTTTGGGGTGGTACATCTCGGCGAGCTTGTCCAGCCGCTCGTCGGGCACGGCCACCATGCCGACGTTCGGCTCGATGGTGCAGAACGGATAGTTGGCGCTCTCCGCGCCTGCGTTGGTGATGGCGTTGAACAGGGTGGACTTGCCGACGTTCGGCAGCCCGACGATACCTAATTTCATAAAGGAAAGCCTCCTTTTATTTTTCAGCAAAACATTCTATCACGCTGGGGCGCAAAACGCAAGCCATTCCGCCGCCTTTTGAAAAAGCAGAGCGTTCCGCGGAACGCTCTGCTTTTTGCTTGACTCTTTACAGCTTTGTGATGACGGGAATGACCATCGGGCTGCGCTTGGTCGTTTTGAACAGGTAGTTGCTCACGCCCGATTTGATCGCGCCCTTGAGCTCGCCGATGTCACGGCTGCGGCGACCCAGCACGCCCTCGGCGGCGGACATGACCACCGTTTTCAGCTCGTTCATCAGCTCCTCGGACTCCTTGACGTAGATGAAGCCGCGGGTGATGATCTCAGGCTCGGCGAGCATATAGCCGTCGTGCGCGGAGATGGGCAGCACGACCACCACCATGCCGTCCTCGGCAAGGTGCTTGCGGTCGCGCAGGACGACCGCGCCGACGTCGCCCACACCGCTGCCGTCCACGAAGATCTCACCGGCGGGCGCCATGCCCGGCACGAGCTTCATTGTGCGGGCGGTGATCTCCACCGCGTCGCCGTTTTCGCAGATGGCGATGTTCTTGCGGTCCATGCCCATGGACATGGCAAGGTTCTTATGGATCTGCAGCATACGCTGCTCGCCGTGTACGGGGATAAAATACTTCGGCTTTGTGAGCGCGTGGATGATCTTCAGCTCCTCCTGACAGGCATGGCCGGAGACGTGGAGCATATCCGCGCGGTCGTAAATGACCTCGACGCCCTTGCGGAACAGCTCGTTGATGACGCGCGAGACGGTGTTCTCGTTGCCGGGAATGGCGGAAGCCGAGATGATGACGCGGTCGCCGGGGCCGACCTCAATCTGCTTGTGCTGGGAAAACGCCATGCGGTAGAGCGCGCTCATCTCCTCACCCTGCGAGCCGGTGGTGACGATGACCTGCTTATCGAGCGGGAGCGCCTTGATCTTGTTGATATCCGTCACGGTGTTCTTGGGCAGCTTCATGTAGCCGAGATCGACCGCGACCTTGGTGACATTTTCCATGCTGCGGCCCGTGACGGCGACCTTGCGGCCGACCGCCGCCGCCGCGTCGATGACCTGCTGGATGCGGTGGACGTTGGAGGCGAAGGTCGTGACGATGATGCGCTGCTTGCAGCCGGCGAAGAGCCGGTCGAAGGTCTTGCCGACCGTGCGCTCGCTCATCGTGTAGCCGGGGCGCTCGACATTCGTGGAGTCCGCGAGCAGCGCGAGCACGCCCTGCTTGCCCAACTCACCGAAGCGCGCGAGGTCGATGACCTCGCCGTCGATGGGCGTGGAGTCGATCTTGAAGTCGCCCGTGTGGACGACGGTGCCGAGCCCGGTGTGGATGGCAAACGCCACGCTGTCCGCGATGGAGTGGTTCACATGAATGAACTCCACGCTGAACTTGCCGGCCTTGACCGTCATGCCGCTTTCGACCGTGACGATCTTGGTGGACTTCAAAAGCCCGTGCTCCTCGAGCTTCAGGCGGATCAGTCCCGCGGTCAGGCGGGTACAGTAAATAGGCATATTGACCTGCTTGAGGACGTAGGGGATGGCCCCGATATGGTCCTCGTGGCCGTGGGTGATGAACAGACCGCGGATGCGGTTCTTGTGCTTGGTGAGGTAGCTCACGTCGGGAATGACAAGGTCGATGCCGTACATATCGTCGCCGGGAAAGGCCATGCCGCAGTCCACGACGATGATCTCGCCGCCGTACTCATACACGGTCATGTTCTTGCCGATCTCGTTCAGCCCGCCGAGCGGGATGATCTTCAAATTTTCTGCCAAAATGCATTCACTCCTTATGGATCTTCAAAAATTGGGTGAGCATTCGGTCCACGCCGCGCGGAAATGACCGCACGGAAACAACGACGTCCGTGCTGCGCGCTCCGCCCTGTTCCGCGGAGCGCATCGCACCATCGGCGCCCTGATCGTTTTCTCTATGGACTTGTGCTCTATTCAAACCGCGCGATGGCGGCTCAATACAATTTGTGTTTTTATAGTATACCACGTTTTTTGGAAAAAGTACACACTTTTTTTCATGCGCCCCTTTTCCGGACGAATTTTTTATCGGAAAGCCTATTGCGCCCTTGCGCGCCCGTGTGCTACAATATAGTATCTATTCGTATTTGTTCCGCCTTTGTGCTGCCGATGAAGCAGGGAGGATGCCTTATGAGTAAGAAAGTCAATAAACTGACCGAGCCGAATATGCGGCTGTATTTTCTTCTTGCCGCGGTCTTCTGCGCGGTGACGCTGTGGATCGAGCCGATCCTCGGCCTTGTTGAAGCCGGTGTGATGGCGCTCACCTACGTCTATTTCCGCCGCACGGCGCAAAAGCGCCGCGAGGGCATCCAGCGCTACGTCGAGGATATGACCGACGATGTGGCGAGCGCGGGCAAGTCCTCCATGCTCTCGGCCCCCTTTGCCATGATGGTCTTCCGGCCCGATACGCAGGAGGTGCTGTGGAGCAACGAGAGCTTCCTCCAGCTCACGGGCATGAGGGAGAATCTGTTCGATAACCGGCTGGAGGATACGCTGCCCGGCTTCCCCGCCCAATGGCTGCTGGAGGGAAAGAGCGAATGTCCCGAAACGGTCGTCGTCAACAACCGGCACTTCCGCGTGTTCGGCAGTCTCACGCATCCAAGCGGCCGCAGCGGCGCGCGCGGGCTTCTCGCGCTGACCTATTGGATGGACGTGACTGAGCAGGACGAGCTCAGGAAAAAGAGCGAGGAGAACCGCCCCATCGTGGCCGTGCTCATGCTCGATAACTACGAGGAGCTGATGAAGGCCGGCACCGAGGCGGCGCGCTCGTCTGTGCTCGCGCAGATCGACGAAAAGATCAGCGCGTGGGTGTCGGGCACGCAGGGGCTTTTGTGCAAGTACGACCGCAACCGCTATTTGCTGCTGCTGACGGAGAAGCATTACAATACGCTGCTCGAGGGCAAGTTCAGCGTGCTCGACGCGGTGCGCTCCGTCGTCACCGAGGACGGCGTCGCCGCGACGCTCTCCATCGGCGTCGGCAAGGACGCGGACGATTACGAGACGCTTTTCAAGAACGCGGGCCTGTCCATCGAGATGGCGCTCTCGCGCGGCGGCGATCAGGTCGTCGTGCGCAACCGCCTCGATTTTGAGTTCTACGGCGGCAAGACAAAGTCCACCGAAAAGCGCACGAAGGTCAAGTCCCGCGTGATGGCCAACGCCCTCGGCGAGCTGATCTCCGATGCCAGTCAGGTCTTTATCATGGGCCATAAGCACGCCGACTTCGACGCCGTCGGCGCGGCGGCGGGCGTGTGCTGCATCGCGCGCAAGCGCGGCAAGAAGGCACAGATCGTCATTGACATGGACGACAATGCCGCCGGCCCGATCCTCAAGCGCCTTGCCGCGCTGCCGGAGTATAAGGATGCCTTCATCAGCGGCAGCGACGCCTTCATCAAGGCACAGCCCGGCGCGCTGCTCGTGGTGGTGGACACCAACCGCCCCGACTTCGTGGAGTCCGAGCAGCTGCTCGACACCTGCAACCGCGTGGCGGTCATTGACCATCACCGCCGGGCGGCGAGCTATATTGAATCCGCTGCGCTCAACTTCCACGAGCCCTACGCCTCGTCGGCGTCGGAGCTGGTGAGCGAGCTGCTGCAATATCTCATTGACCCCGGCGATCTGCTGCGCGCCGAGGCCGAGGCCCTGTTCGCGGGCATCGTGCTCGATACGAAGAACTTTACCATGCGCACCGGCGGACGCACCTTTGAGGCCGCGGCGCTGCTGCGCCGCGTGGGCGTGGACACGGCGGACGTGCAGCGCCTGTTTCAGGGAACGCTTTCCGACATGATCGAGCGCTATGACATCATCCGCCACGCGGAGCTGTATCACAACGACATTGCCATCGCGGCGGTGGAGCAGGACATCGACCGCGTGACCGCGGCCAAGGCCGCCGACGAGCTGCTGACGTTGCGCGGCGTGCGCGCGTCGTTCGTGCTCTTCAAGCACGATACGGGCGTGAATCTGTCGGCGCGCTCGCTCGGCGAGATCAACGTGCAGCTCATTATGGAAAAGCTCGGCGGCGGCGGAAACTCCACCACCGCGGGCGGACAGATCCCGGACGGGACGGTGGACGCGGTGCGCGAGCAGCTCATCGCCGCCATCGACCAGTATTTGGAAGGATAAAAAACCACCATCAGGAGGATAGAACGATGAAAGTAATTTTACAGCAGGACGTCAGAGGTCAGGGCAAGAAGGGCCAGATGATCGACGCGGCGGAGGGCTACGCCCGCAACTATCTGCTGCCGCGCAAGCTGGCCATCCCCGCCACGGCGGACGCCATCAACACCATGAACCTCAAGGAAAAGGCGCGCCGTGCCGAGGAGGCGGCGAACCGCGCCGCCGCCGTGGAGACCGCGGACAAGCTGCGTAACTGCACCGTGAAGATCACCGCCAAGGGCGGCGCGAACGGCAAGCTCTTCGGCGCCATCACCGGCAAGGAGATCTCCGAGGCGCTCATGGCGCAGTTCGGCCTGGATGTCGGCAAGCAGAAGATCGTGCTTGACGAGCCGATCAAGGCGTTCGGCAGCTATGAGATCCGCGCGAAGCTCGGCTACGAGGTCAGCGGGAAGTTCACCGTGACCGTGGCGGAGGAATAAGCCAGACTTTACGCAGAAAAGAGGTGCCCTGCGATGGACGAACTGCTCTACCGCCAGATGCCGCACTCGCTCGAGGCGGAGCAGGCGGTGCTCGGCTCGATGCTCATCGACGCGAACTGCATCAAGGACGTGATGGAAAAGCTGCGCCCCGAGGATTTCTACCTGCGCCAGAACCGGGAGATCTTCGAGACGATCTATTCCATGTTCCTCTACTCCAAGCCCATCGACGGCGTGACCGTCGCGGGCGAGATGGAGCGCAATGGCACCTATGACGAAAATACCACGCGCAATTATCTTGTGCAGCTCATGGAGGTCACGCCAACCTCCGCGAACGTCAATGAATACGCCGACATCGTGCGCGACAAGGCGCTGCTGCGCGCGATCGCGACCGTGGCGAGCGACATCACCGGCATGGTGCAGGACGGCACGGGCGGAGCCTCCGCCGTGCTCGACGCCGCCGAGCAGAAGATCTACGCGGTGCGCCGCGGGCGCAGCGCACAGAATATGGAGCAGATCAGCGTTGTACTGCAGGGCGTGCTCGACCATCTCGCCGAGCTTTCCGCCACCGGCGGTAAGACGCTGCCGGGCCTTTCCACCGGCCTGAGCGCCGTGGACGACAAGATCAACGGCCTGAGCAAATCTGACCTTATTCTGTTGGCGGCAAGACCCGGTATGGGTAAGACGAGCTTTGCGCTCAATGTGGCGCTCAATGTCGCCAAGGCGAGCGGCAAGGCGGTCGCGGTCTTTTCCCTGGAAATGTCCAAGGAACAGCTCGTCACGCGCGTGCTGTCCAACGAAGCGCTGGTGGAGAACGGACGGCTCATCTCCGGCAATCTGCGTGAGAGCGACTGGGTAAAGATCGCGGAGGCGGCCTCGACGCTCAGCCGCACGGACATCAAGATCGACGACAATCCGCTCCTCACCGTCGCGGACATGAATGCCAAATGCCGCCGCATCGAAAACCTCGGCCTCGTTGTCATCGACTATCTTCAGCTGATGACCTCCGCCGGCGGGAAGGGCTACAGCGGCGAAAACCGCCAGCAGGCGGTGAGCGACATTTCACGTATGCTCAAGATCATGGCGAAGGAATTGCAGGTCCCTGTGCTCTGCCTTTCACAGCTCTCGCGCGCGAACGAAAAGCGCGACGACAAGCGCCCCATGCTCTCCGACCTGCGTGAATCCGGCGCGATCGAGCAGGACGCGGACATCGTGCTCTTTCTCTACCGCGACGACTATTACAACGAGGATTCCGAAAAGCACAACATTGCCGAGTGCATCGTCGCCAAGAACCGCCACGGCGAGACCGGCAAGGTCGAGCTGCGCTGGATGCCGGAGTACACGACCTTCGGCACGCTCGAAAGGCGGTACGAGGACGAATGAAAAAGGTACTGGACTTTGTGCAGCGCTTCGACCTGCTGCCGCGCTACGAGCTGCTGCTCGCGGCGGCTTCGGGCGGCATGGACTCGATGTGTCTGCTGGACTTTTTATACGAAAACGGCTACCGCGTGTGCGCGGCGCACTACAACCATCAGCTGCGCGGGCAGGAGGCCGACATGGACGAGGACCTCGTGCGTGCGTGGTGCGCGGCGCGGCGTATCCCGCTGTGCGTCGGCACGGGCGATGTGGCGGCCTACGCCGGGGAGAACGGCCTGACAATCGAGGAGGCGGCGCGCAAGCTGCGCTATGACTTTCTTAACTCCGTTGCCGGGCAGACCGGCGCGGCGCGCATCGTCACCGCCCATCACGCGAACGACAACGCCGAAACGGTGCTCTTTCATCTTGCCCGCGGCACGGGCATGGCGGGCCTTGCCGGCATCGCGCCGAAAAACGGCAGGCTGGTGCGCCCCTTCCTCTGCTTGACGCGGGAGGAGCTTGCCGCCTACGCGAAGGAGCATCATGTGCCCTATCGCACGGACGCGACCAACGCGGACACGGCGCTCACGCGCAACTTTATCCGCGCGGAGGTGCTGCCGAAGCTCTGCCGGGTCAACGCGCAGGCGGTCGAGCACATCGGCGAGACGGCGCTGCGCCTGCGGCAGGAGGATGAATACCTCGACTCCCTTGCCGCCGCTTATCTGACGGAGCTGAAAATGGAGGCCGGAGCGGTGACGCTGCCCTGCGCGGCGGTCACGCAGGTACCCGCGGTCCTGCGGTCGAGGGTGCTGCGCCTTGCGCTCGACGCACTCGGCGCGGGGAAGAAGGACTTCACCGCCGCGCACTACGACGCGCTTGCCGCGCTCTGCGCGGGAAGCGGGACGGCACAGCTCGACCTGCCCGGCGGCGTGACCGCGCGGCGCGCGGACGGTGTGCTGACGCTCTGCGCACACCGGAGGGAAACGCCGGAGCGCGTTTTGCTCCGCGCGGGGGAGACCGTCCGGTGGGGCGGCTTTGCCATCACCTGCCGAAAATGCGAAAAAACGGTTGAAAATTCTGAAAATACCGTTATATTAAGAGGTGCCGCTCTGGACGCGCCGCTCTCGGTCGGCGCGTGGGACGTGCGGGAGAGCATGACGCTGCCCGTCTCGCGCGGCTCGCGGAGCCTCAAGCGGCTCTTCGCCGAGCGCGGCTTTTCGCCGGATGAGCGGGAGCAAACGCCGGTCATCCGCTCGGGCGGCGCGGTCGCTGCGGTGTACGGCATCGGCACGGACGCGCTGTTTCTGCCGACGGACGGCGAGAGCGTGTGTGTATTGACCTTTGAGAAAACCGCGGAGTAATGCTCCGAAAAAACAAACATAAAACAATGGGAGAGGGAAAAACTATGGCGAAAAGCATGATGGATCAGGATATGCTGAAGGTGCTCTACAGCGAGGAGCAGATCAGGACGCGCGTGCAGGAGATGGGCGACACGCTCTACGAGCAGTTCAAGGACCGCAACCCGCTGTTCCTCGGCGTGCTCAAGGGCAGCTTCATCTTCATGGCGGACATCGTCCGCGCCTGCCAGATCAAGAGCGACATCGAGTTCATCGCGGTGTCGTCCTACCAGAACGGCACGTCCTCGTCCGGCGTGGTGCAGATCACGCACGACCTGCAGCAGGACATTACGGGCCGCGAGATCGTGGTCATTGAGGATATCCTGGACTCCGGCAATACCCTCTACTTCCTCAAGAACTATTTCCTCACCAAGGGCGCCAAGAGCGTGACGGTCGTCACTCTGCTCGATAAGCCCGCCCGCCGCGTCAAGCCCATCACGGCCGATCTCGCGGGCTTTGAGGTCCCCGACGAGTTCGTCGTGGGCTACGGGCTGGATTACGCCCAGCAGTACCGCAATATGCCGTACATCGGCGTACTCAAGCCGGAGGTCTACAGCAAGTAAGGCCGTAGCCCACACGCCCTGAAAGGGGCGGCGCGCGTAAGCGCGTACAAGCATTTTGCCGCAGGCAAAATCTTGGAACGGGACGGATTCATTCCGTACCGTTCAGAGTAAGATCAAAGGGCTCCCGCCGCGCCTGCGCGGTGGGAAGGGCTACGGGCTGGACTACGCCCAGCAGTACCGCAATATGCCGTACATCGGTGTGCTCAAGCCGGAGGTCTACAGCAAGTAAGGCCGGCGTATGATGGAAAAAGCGCCGCAGGCTTTGCGCCGCGCACGGCGCAAATGATCTTGACTGTTATTTCTGACGACATGCGCGTCTGAAATAACACATCTCGCGAAGTGAGCGTCGAGCCGCTGCGGCGGAGAGGCGCAGAGCGAAGCGCATCCAAATATCAAAAAAGTCCGTAGGACTTTTTTGAAGAATCGAAAAGAGGCGCTCGTCGCCTCTTTTCTTCAAGGCAGATTCTGCTGCCGCAAAAGGAGGGAAAACCTTTGACCCAGACCAAACGACCCAATTATGTGCTGTGGATGCTGTGCGTTTTCATGCTGCTCTCGGCCGCCTCGTATTTCTTCCGCCCCAAGGAGCCGGAGATCTCCTATGCTGAGGTCGTGCAGCTCTTTGAACAGGAGAAGGTGAAGTCCTTCACCGTGCAGGACACCACGCTCACGCTCAAGCTGCGCGAGGCGGTGGACGGCAAGACGGAGCTCCGGAAGGAGCTCTACGACTTCGACCTTTTCTACGACGACCTCAACGACCTTGTCGTGGAGCAGAAGGCCGCCGGCATTCTGGAGGACTATAACTACTCCGCCAACCACTCACCTAACTACCTTGCCATTGCCCTGCCCTATGTGATCGCCGTCGCGGGGCTGTTCGCCATCTGGTACTTTTTCTCCATGCGCGCCTCCGGCGGCGGGAACGACCGTATGGCGAAGTTCGGCAATGCCACCTTCCGGCACGGCAGCGAGAGCGCCCGCAAGACCACCTTTGCCGACGTTGCGGGCGCGGACGAGGAGAAGGAGGAGCTTGCGGAGATCGTGGACTTCCTGCGCGACCCGCAAAGGTTTGTCGAGCTCGGCGCGCGTATTCCCAAGGGCGTGCTGCTCGTCGGCCCTCCGGGAACGGGCAAGACGCTGCTCGCCCGCGCGGTCGCGGGTGAGGCGGGCGTGGAGTTCCTCTCCATCTCCGGCTCGGACTTTGTGGAGATGTACGTCGGCGTCGGCGCAAGCCGCGTGCGCGACCTGTTCGAGCAGGCCAAGAAGGCGGCTCCCTGCATCATTTTCATCGACGAGATCGACGCGGTCGGCCGCCAGCGCGGCACCGGCCTCGGCGGCGGTCACGACGAGCGCGAGCAGACGCTCAACCAGCTGCTCGTCGAGATGGACGGCTTCGGCACGAACGACGGCGTGGTCGTTCTCGCGGCGACCAACCGCGCGGACATCCTCGACCCCGCGCTGCTGCGTCCCAGCCGCTTTGACCGCCAGATCTACGTCGGCTATCCCGACATCAAGGGCCGCGAGGACGTTTTGAAGATCCACACCGCCAACAAGCCGCTTGCCGAGGACGTGGACCTTGCCAAGGTCGCGCGGGGCACGGCGGGCTTCACCGGCGCGGACCTTGAGAACCTTTCCAACGAGGCGGCGCTGCTGTGCGCGCGCCGCGGCGACCAATTCATCACCATGGCGGATTTCGAGGAGGCGGAGATCAAGGTCCTCGCCGGACCCGAGAAGCGCAGCCGCGTTGTGCCGGAGCACGAGCGGAAGCTGACCGCCTATCACGAGGCGGGCCATGCCGTCGTGATGCACGCGCTGCCGACGCACGAGCCGGTCCACCGCATCACCATCGTTCCGCGCGGACACGCGGGCGGTATGACCATTTCGCTGCCCGACGAGGACCACTCCTACCAGTCCAAGCGCTACATGGAGGAGCAGATCGTCTCGCTCCTCGGCGGGCGCGCGGCGGAGAAGCTGATGCTCGGCGACATTTCCACCGGCGCGTCGAACGACATCGAGCGCGCCTCGCACATCGCGCGCAAGATGGTCACGGCCTACGGCATGAGCGAGAAGCTCGGCTCCATTGCCTTTGAGAGCGGGCACGACGAGGTGTTCATCGGCAAGACGATGGGCCAGACGCGCAGCTACTCGGAAAAGACCGCCGCCGAGATCGACGACGAGGTCAAGGCCATCATTGACCGCGCGTATGCGCGCTGCGAGGAGATCTTGACGGCACGGCGCGAGGTGCTGACCGCCGTGGCGGAATATCTGCTCGCCCACGAGACGATGACCGGCGAGGAATTTGAGCGAATGGTCGGCGAAAAAGCCTGATGGGCAAAAGGACGAATGGAAAAAGTGACGCAGGGACGGGCATTTGCCGTTCCCTGCGTCACTTTTTTCTTTTCTTGCGAAAATCTTTATTGTGCAAAGTGACAAGAGCATTTGTCCTCGTGGGAAAAACAGAAAAGCAATAGATATTCTCAATAAATGGACTTGAGTCCACGGTGCGTAGACAAATGCACATGAAATTTCAAGGCGGCCGTGGGAAAACGACCGGAAACGACCGAAAATTCTGACAGATTCGACGCTTGAAATCCATTCAACGGTTCGATAAAATAAACTGCAACCAAAGGGGCGGACGCCCCGCTTGCCGCGGCAGCGCGGCAGAAAGTCAGGAGGATATGAATATGAAGAAAATTCTTGCACTCGTTCTTGCGCTCGCAATGGCGCTCGCACTGGTCGCCTGCGGCGACAAGGGCGGCGAACAGCAGGAGGGCGGCACGCCCAACACCACCGGCGAAGAGAAGGTCGTGAAGATCGGCGTCTTCGAGCCGCTCACCGGCGACAACGGCGCCGGCGGCAAGCAGGAGGTGCTGGGTATGCAGTATGCCAACTACGTCCAGCCCACCGTGGACATCAACGGCGAGACCTACAAGGTCCAGCTGGAGGTCGTCGATAACCGCACCGCAGCCGAGAACGGCCCGTCCGCGGCCGCTGAGCTGGTCAACAAGGGCGTGAGCATCGTGCTCGGCTCCTACGGCTCCGGCGTGTCCATGGCCGGCGGCACCGTGTTCGCCGAGGCCGGCGTACCCGCCATCGGCGTCACCTGCACCAACCCGCAGGTCACTTCCGACTGCGACGTCTACTTCCGCATCTGCTTCCTCGATCCCTTCCAGGGCACCGTTCTTGCGAACTATGCCTACAAGGAGCTGGGCGTCGACACCGCTTACCTGCTCGGTATGCTCGGCAGCGACTACGATCAGGGCCTGATCTACTACTTCACGCAGGCGTTTGAGGCACTCGGCGGTACCGTCGTTGCCGAGAACTTCCCCGAGGGCAATGCCAACTTTGTTTCCTACATCAACAACGCCAAGGCTGCCAACGCAGGCGTCATTTTCTCCCCTGTCTCCATCAACTATGCGCAGCTGATCGTTGAGGCCGCCGCCGCACAGGGCTTCGAGGGCACGATCCTCGGCGGCGACACGCTCGACAGCAACATGGTCGTTGAGGCCGCCAAGGGCAAGGATGTCGATGTTAAGATCACGACCTTCTATCAGGAGGGTGGTAATCCCGAGTTCGACGCCGGCATCAAGGAGTGGATCAATGCCAACGCCGACGCCAAGACCAACAACGGCGGCAACGACATGGTCTCCGCCGTCACCGTCATGGGCTACGACGCTTACTTCACCGCGCTCGAGGCCATCAAGGCCGCCGGCAGCACCGCGCCCGCCGACATCCTCGCGGCTCTGCCCGGCGTGACCTACTCCGGCATCTCCGGCGAGATCTCCTTCGACGACATCGGCGACGCCAAGCGCGACGCGGCCTACATCAAGACCGCCAACACCGAGACCGGTGCGTGGGACTTCGTGAAGATCCAGGGCATCGACTGAGAAAAGCCCACAAATCTCTCCACAAGCAGCAAACTTGGCGGGGCTTTCGCCCCGCCAAGTTTTCCCCGTTTTCCGCTTTCCTCTGATATCCTACCAACAGGAGGTTTTCCATGCAGGGAATTTTACCGTATCTGATCAGCGGTATCTCTGTGGGAGGTCAGTACGCGCTCATCGCCATCGGCTACACGCTGGTCTACGGCATTCTGCGCCTCATTAACTTTGCCCACGGCGATGTCTTTATGGTGGCAGGCCTGATCATGGTCTACACCACCGCGTCCATGCCCATGTACATTTCGATCCCGCTGGTGCTCATCTTCACCGTCATCCTCGGCTTTGCCATCGAGCGCGTGGCCTATAAGCCGCTGCGCACGGCGCCGCGTATGTCGCTGATGATCAGCGCCATCGGTGTGAGCTACCTCATCCAGAATCTTGCGTTCTACCTGACCGGCGGCCTGCCGCAGCCGGTCAAGACGCCCATTCCGTGGATCTCCGACACCGTGACGCTCTTCGGCGCGTCCACCAAGCGCGTCACGGTCGTGACGCCCGTTCTGACCATCGCGCTCGTCTTTGCGCTCGTCGCGCTGATCAAAAAGACCAAGATCGGCATGGGAATGCGTGCCGCCGCCAAGGACTTTGAGACGGCGCAGCTCATGGGCGTGAAGATCAATTCCGTCATTTCCATGACCTTTGTCATCGGCTCGTTCCTCGCCGCGGTCGGCGCGATGCTCTACTTTACGAACTATCCCACGGTGGCGATCACCTCCGGCGGTATGCCCGGCCTGAAGGCCTTCGTCGCGGCGGTGTTCGGCGGCATCGGCTCCATTCCCGGCGCGGTGGTCGGCGCGTTCCTGATCGGCCTTTGCGAGGAGATCATCAAGGGCCTCGGCCAGTCTACCTTCTCCGATGCGTTCACCTTTGCGCTGCTGATCATCGTGCTGTGCGTCAAGCCCACGGGACTGTTCGGCGAAAAGGTCACGGACAAGGTGTAAGGAGGGGTGAAGATGAAAAAGAAAACGATCGGCAAAGAGTATATCTTCACCGCGCTCATCCTGTTCGTCGTGCTGGCGGTCACGATGGTCCTCGACTCCCAGCTCCCGAGCTATCACATTGTGATCAAGGTCATCAAAAAGGCGTCGGTCTATTCCCTCGTCGCCGTTTCGATGAACCTGCTCAACGGCTTTACGGGCCTTTTCTCCCTCGGTCAGGCGGGCTTTATGCTCCTCGGCGCGTATTCCTACGCGGTGCTGTGCATCCCGGTCGCCAAGCGCGCGGGCGTATACCAGTATTTTGACGGCGGTATCGTGAAGTTCTCCCTGCCGGAGATCTTCGCGGGCTTCCTCGGTGACAAGGTCGGCTCGGCGGTCGGTATGATCCTCGCGCTGCTTGTCGGCGGTCTGATCGCGGCGTTCTTCGCCTATCTGATCGGTCTGCCCGTGCTGCGTCTGAAGAGCGACTACCTCGCCATTGCGACCCTCGGCTTTGCCGAGATCATGCGCACCATTATCCAATGGAACGCCATCGGTCCGCTGACCAACGCCTCGAACCTTCTCAAGGGCTATCCCGATTTCAGCAGCGCGACCGCGTACCTGCTGCTCATCGGCGTGTTCATCGCGTGCGTTGTGCTGCTGGTGAACTCCACCTACGGCCGCGCGTTCAAGGCCATCCGCGACGACGAGGTCGCCGCCGAGGCGATGGGCATCAATCTTGCCCACCACAAGCGCCTTGCCTTCGTCATTTCCTCGTTCTTCGCGGGCGTCGGCGGCGGTATGCTGGCGATGTACATGGGCGCGGTGCCGGCGATGTCGTTCCGAAGCAGCATGACCTATGAGATCTTGCTGCTGGTCGTCATCGGCGGCATCGGCTCCATCACCGGCAGCGTGCTCACGAGCTTCCTCTACATCGCGGCGCTCGAGTGGCTGCTGCGCGGTCTGGATACCGGCAAGTTCCTCGGCATCACGGCGCCGGGCCTCTTCAAGAACGGCTTCCGCATGGCGGTCATCTCCGTCATCATCATGGTCGTCGTGCTCTTCTTCCGCAAGGGCATCATGGGCGATAAGGAGCTGCCCGATCTCCTGCGCCGTCATACAAAGAAGGGAGGCGGCGAGAAATGAGCCAAAACGTTCTGCGTCTCGACAATATTACGATGCAGTTCGGCGGCGTCGTCGCCGTCGACAACCTGAGCCTTGAGGTCAACGAGGGCGAGATCGTCGCGCTCATCGGTCCCAACGGCGCGGGCAAGACCACCGCGTTCAACACCATCACCGGTGTGTATGAGCCGACGAACGGTCAGGTCAGCTTCATGGGCGAGCCGATCGTCCGCAACCACCCGCAGGGCAAGATGAAGCAGAATTACAAGGGCAAGGAGGCCAGAAAATTCGTTCAGATGCCCGTGCTCGACCCTACGCCTGACCGGATCACCAAGCTCGGCATGGCGCGCACATTCCAGAACATCCGCCTGTGGAAGTCCCAGACCGTGTTCGACAATGTACTCATCGCCAAGCACATGCTGCGCACCAGCAACGTCTTTTCCGCCACATTCCGTCTCAACCGCAAGGAGGAGGCGCAGCACCGCGAGGAGGTCATGGAGCTTCTGCGCATCGTGGGCCTGGAGGATGTGAAGGACGAGCTGGCGACGTCTCTGCCCTACGGCAAGCAGCGCCGGCTGGAGATCGCCCGCGCGCTGGCGACGCATCCGAAGCTTCTGATGCTCGACGAGCCTGCTGCCGGCATGAATCCGCAGGAGACGAACGAGCTCACCGAGTTCATCGGCCGCATCCGCGACGAGTTCCACATGACCATCCTGCTCATTGAGCACCACATGGACCTCGTCATGGACATTTCCGACCGCATCTACGTCATTGACTTCGGCGAGCTGATCGCCACCGGCACGCCGGAGGAGATCCAGAATAACCAGCGCGTCATCGACGCCTATCTGGGGGTGGAAGAGGATGCTTAAAATTCAAAACCTTCAGGTCGCCTACGGCGGCATTCAGGCGCTGCGCGGCATTGACATGGAGGTGCCCGACGGCAAGATCGTCACCCTCATCGGCGCGAACGGCGCGGGCAAATCCACCACGCTGCGCACCATTTCCGGCCTTGTCAAGGCCAAGTCCGGCTCCATCACCTACAACGGCGAGGAGCTGATCGGCAAGCCCATCAACGCCATCCTCGCCGCGGGCATCGCGCAGGTCCCTGAGGGACGGCGCGTGTTCCCGGACATGACCGTACTCGAAAACCTCAAGATCGGCGCCTACCTGCGCAAGGATAAGGAAGAGATCGAAAAGGATATCGAGTGGGTGTATGAGCTCTTCCCCCGCCTGAAGGAGCGCAACTGGCAGCTCGCCGGTACGCTCTCCGGCGGCGAACAGCAGATGCTGGCGGTCGGCCGCGGGCTGATGTCCCGCCCGAAGGTGCTGATGATGGACGAGCCCTCCCTCGGCCTTGCGCCGCTGGTCGTGCAGGGGATCTTTGACATCATCCGCGAGATCAACCGGCAGGGCGTGACCATCCTGCTCATCGAGCAGAACGCCAACATGGCGCTCAAGATCGCCGACCTTGCCTATGTGCTCGAGACCGGCACCATCACCATGAGCGGCACAGGCGCGGAGCTGCTGGCCGATGAAAAGGTCAAGGAGGCCTATCTCGGCAAGAAGCGCGGCAAATAAGCCTTGCGAAATCTTGACACGATTCGGGAAAAAGCATACAATGACCGTCGGCAGAAATGCCGGCGGTCATTTTTTCGGAAAAGGAAATCAGAGGAAAGCGATTATGGTATACCTTGCAGTCGCGCTGAGCGCAGCGCTCGGCGGCTTTGTTCAATCCATCACGGGCTTCGGCGCGGCGGTCGTGATGATGACCATTCTGCCGTACTTTTTCACCATGGTGGTCGCGCCGTCGGTCTCGACCTCCATCTGCCTCGGGCTGACGGTCACGCTGGCGTGGAAGCTGCGCAAAAGCATCGACCTCAAGCTCACTCTGCCGCCCACGCTGCTTTACGCGGCGGCGAGCGTGACGGCCATCCGCTTCATCGGCTCGATGGACCTGCGCGTGATGACCATGGTGTTCGGCGCGTTCCTGATGCTGCTCGGCGCCTATCTGCTGCTGACGGAAAAGAAGGCCGCCATCCGCGTTACGCCGGCGGTCACCGTCGTCTGCGGCCTGCTCGCGGGCGTCTGCGGGGGACTGTTTTCCATCGGCGGGCCGATCATGGCGATCTATTACCTTGCCGCCACGGACAGCCGCGAGAGCTATCTCGCCAACGCGCAGGCCAACTTCGCCGTGAATAATGTAACGTCCATTACCACGCGCGTTTTGAGCGGCTACTACACGCTCGACCTCCTGCCGCTGACGCTGCTCGGCGTGGCGGGCGTGGTCTGCGGGCAGCGCTTCGGGCTGAAGCTCGGCGGAAAGCTCAACGCCGTGCAGCTCCGCCGTCTCGTCTACGCCTATATCATTCTCTCCGGCGCGGTCACCGTCGTGCAGCATCTATAAAAGAAAAGAGCGCCGAAGGCTAAGCCTTCGGCGCTCTTTGGCACGCCTGAGCGGATTCGGACCGCTGGCCTTTCGCTTAGGAGTCTCGCGATACGATTCCATCCTCGGCAAAATGTGTGTAAATCTTGCGAAAATTCCGGTTTTTACAAATTTTACGTTCCATTTTATCTGAGGCATCCATATGGAATTATATTCTCCAAATATTGGCGTTAGCGGATTGTTAGCGCCGAGTTTGAGCGAAATGCCTCCGACAAAGGAGGATCACTTATGTGCATAACCACTGGTAATAACACCTGCGATGCTATGGCTAAATTGCATCTGTGTGGAAACATTATTCCGCAAATCTGGCACAAGACTATTGTATCGGAAAAGACGGGGAAGGCTGACTTGATCGCTATCAATATATTGGCTGATATCGCCTATTGGTATCGTCCCGCCGAGGAACGAGATGAACTGACTGGCGAGACTGTTGGATACCACCCCAAGTTTGCGGCCGATATCTTGCAGCGCAGCTACGACGATCTCGCGGAACACTTTGGCATCAGCAAAGGACAGGCCAAATGCGCTGTTATCCGTCTGGAGCAGTTGGGTGTTGTCCGACGGGTGTTCCGCAAGATTTCTGTCGGCGGCATATCAATTCCCAATGTGCTCTTTTTAGCCTTGAATGTGGATCGCCTCCGTGAACTCACCTATCCTGACGGAGACACCACTGGTGGAGAAAACGCAGAGATGTCAAATCAATTGGATAAAGATGTGTCGGAAAATCGACACACCTCTGTCGAAAATGCGCCTACTCCTCCATCGAAAAATCATCAGACAAATACAGAGAATACAACAAAAATTTCCACAGCGATTTCTCCAGAGATTACTCACTCCTTCAACACCGTGGCAGATGGAGCGAGTGAGCCTATGCCCGCAGAGAATATTCAAAATTATCTGGACGCCCGTCACCAGTTATCCGCAGACTGGTCAAGCCAGCCTCAGGTCATGCGGAAAGCTATCGAAATTGCTGCCGAATGGGACTTTCGACAGGTCAATGGTTTCTCCATCACCAAGGATGAGTTGGAACACCGCCGCATGGCAACGCTGTCACTAATGGTCTCGGTTCTAACGGAAATGTGCTGTGCTGTCAAGCCATGGTTCTGCCAAGGCATGCCCGTCGACCGTACGGCGGTTATTGAGCGTGTTAACTGTGTCATGCACGCTGAGCGTGGATCCCTTGAGTCCTTTGCTGAGTATTTTATCGAAGCATTCATTGATGCTACGTCCACTACCGTCCCTAGTAACAGTAAAGCCTATATGCGCGCCCTTCTATGGGATCATCTGACACGCTATTTGGTGGAGTGGAAATGCGCCAATCCATAGAGCGCAATGTCCCTTTAAATCACATGGCACGACACCTGCCTTGAGGCAAGTATCGTGCCGAGTGATTCGTATGAGATTGCCTCTCCTCTCACAGCGTGTTCTCGGGCCATGGCTCTGCGGACAGTGCCTCAAGCGCCTCTAGGTCCACATTCGGCTCCTCTCCCGGTAGGGAGGCCGACACATTTGCGACACTGCGGCTCAGCCACGCGAAGAACTCGCGAAACTGAAGTCCGTTCAGACGGACAGGCCGCTGTCTTGGACTGACCTTCGCCAGCATCTCCATATCGGCATCGTTTCCGATCCCAACCGCTACCACAGACAGCTTGCGTGCTGTGCCGAGTTCACGGATGCGCTCCGTTGTTTCCTCCCACACCTTTCGGTCGCCATTGGGGTGTCCGTCGCTCATCACGACCAGAATAGGCTGGTAGTAGTCCACTCCTGTCGCCTTGTACTGCGCTTTGCGCTTTTCCAGCAGATAAAGGCCGAGGGACAGCCCCTCTCCCATGCAGGTCATTCCGCCGGCCTCCATCTCCGGTACCTGCAGTCTGTCAGCCGTGTCGAAGTCGGCAACGCAGTCAGCACTGTCGTCAAACGACACCACAGCCGTTTCTGCAGAGCAGCGCGTCAGGTCATCGCTCTTCATCTCTGCCATGTACTGCTGAACACCAAGGTTCAGCTCGTGGATGGGCGCACCCATCATGGAGCCACTGGTATCCAAACACAGGAGCACAGGTACGCGGGGCGTCGGGTTGTCCACCAGATCTCTCAGACCGGAGAGCATTGCATTGTAGTTCATCATAGGGGATCTCCTTTCAGATTCGTATCATCGTATCATGTAGTAGATGGGTTTCCATATAGAGATCGACTCTCCGACCGGACTATTCAGGTTGGGTCACTAGTTTTTTCGTCGGCTTTCGTCGGATTTCCTTTGGGCATTCCCAAAACAGATCCTAACGGACCGAACAGCAGTGTACCAACCGTCGATGCGGCATGGTCAATTCTTGTCGTCGAGCCATCCGATTTCTTTGGGCTCATCGTGCCCCCTTTTTTCCCTGTTTCAAAAGGCATCATGCAGTCTCCTTTCCTTTCTCATTTTGGCGAACCGCCTCCGCACCATATGCTTTTGCATATTGCCGGATCGCCCGCCTGCGTCGATTTCTGTTTCCGGTTGCGATGCCAAGGATGCTTGCCCTGTCTCTCGGTGTCATGCGGCTCCACATACCGGATCGGCCCGCGTTTTTCACTAGGAGAGCCATGCTGCAGTCATCCTGTGTTCTTTTCGCTATGATGCGTTCCATCACCGCCTCCAGCATCTCCTGCGACGTCCCACTGCTCAGCAGCTGTAAGCGCAGAAAAGGCTTGGAGATCAGCGGAGCCAGTTTTCTTTTCCCCTTGTGGTACAGCGCCGCTTCACAGCCGTCCGACATTAGGAAGAATCCCTCGATCCTCGGTTGGACACCCCGAAGCGCTCGGGAATGCATCAGGGCGTCCGGAGAGGTCACGAATGTTGTCGTGTTCGCAAATTCTCCGTTTTGCGGTGCCGAAGCGACCAAAAGCTTCCCTGATTTCCGGTAGCCAATCACGCCGTCTCCCACATGGAACAGCAGATAGGCGTCGCCGCGTACCGCCACAGCCAACAGGGTACAGGCGAGTTGGCCGCACTCCGCGTTGAGTTCCCTTGCACGCTCGCGAATCCGGTCACGGACGCCGGAGAGCAGAAAATGCCGTACTTCGGCTGAACTCTGTGCACTGAAAAGCGCGTCAAAGTTCTCGCACAGCAGCTCGCACACCGCTTGCACCGCACATTCCGCCCCCTCATGCGACAGGGCTGCCGACCCAGCACCGTCCGCTAATGCGATGGCTGTTACCCCATTTCGCTCCATCGACAGGACGCGATCCTGGCAGGGCATTCCCTGTCTTTGATGTCCGCGACCTGTTACGCGGTCAGTCTGTGTTTGCCACATTCTCTTTCCTCCTCTCAGAGTTCCATGCTGCCGGAGAAGCTCATGCTCCCCAGCTTACGGCGCAGTCTTCGGCAGGTCGGACAGCGGCGGGGCAGGAACATCCCCTTCTCCCTGTAGTAGTCCCTCTCGCTCTCCATGATGTCGAAGGCGTTGCCGCACTCGGCGCAGGTGCGGCGTTCCCACACGGTTCTCGCCGCAGGATCCGTGACCTTCCAGCGTGTGGGGAAGATCTCGGCCGATTCCGGATCCTGAAGCTTGCCCTCCTGCAGCAAGCGGAGGTAATACCGGAAGGCCGTAAGCCACTGCTGGGTCGTGCGCCTTGTCTGTTCTGTGCTGTACGCGCCGCCGTTCTGGAAGGTACCGTAGAAGTACTCCTTGAGGTAGCGCGGCAGATGGCTCCACAGGAAACGCCATGCCCCCTCGGGCGTTTTGTCGCTGTGGTTGTCTCCGCAGGGGTAGGGGAAGTCCATCGCGAGGATCGCTTCGCTCAGGTCGCCGCCGCCCTCTTGGGCATAGGGGGATTTGCCGGGCAGCATGAGCATGAACAGGAGCGTTGCGACAGCAAACGCCTCATTTCCCTCTGTACGCAGGAAGTCCGCGAAGTTCCGCTTCTGGATCTCGGGAGCCGTGAAGCGGACCGTGCCGACGGGGCAGGGATAGCCTCCGATCTGGTAGCTGTCGCAGTCCACGAACCACACCTCCGTTGGGGACACCACAAGGATGTTCAGCGGGTTGATGTCGCCGAGGATGATCCCGCGCCCGTGCAGAGCGCAGATCTTCTCGAGGATCGTGATGCACAGCTGCACCATGTCAGCCTTCTTCCAGTTGGGGAAGTGCGCCTCCAGCGCAGGCCGCGTGAACAGCGCGCGCTGAAGCTCCGTGCCGCGGGCGCGCTCCATGCGGTAGCCCACGAAGTTTCCCTCCGCGTCGCGCAGCAGCTCCTTCGGCCAGCACACGCCCTCACAGCACACTGGCTCCGCCGTCATGCGCTCGAGCTTTTCCCTGCGTCCCACCGTCAGCTTGCCGCGGTGGTAGATCTTGGCGACCGTCCCGTCGCTAAGATCGTAGATGCTGCCCTCTCCGCCGGTGGCGAGCTTCTCGCCAAGGCAGAGCGCCGTGCTGCCGAACACGGCCTCGCCACTTGCGGGAACGTGCGACACCGGAATCTGCGTTTGGTCCTCTGGGATCAGCGCCGCCACGGAGCGCGACTCCCAGCCGCTGCGGGAGCTGCTGCCCGCGAAGCGCTGCTCCTGCGTGAGGTAGCGCGACAGGTAGCCGTAGCGGTTGATGCGCCCCACGGTCAGGCGCTTGCCCTGCACCGACTGCAGGCGGTTGAGACCCAGCAGGTCGTTGGAGAGTCCATCGTCCTGCGTGATGACCAGCAGTTCCGTGCTGGTCATGAACCTCGTTGCCACCTCCAGCAGCTGCCTGTCGGCGAAGCTCGCCTCCGCTTCGCCGCAGATGACCGCCGTTCCCTCCGCCTTCCGCTCTGCGAGGATCTTCACCGCTGCCGTGATGCGTTCCCTCAGCTCCGGCTTTTTTGTCAGCAGACTGCGAAGCTCCGCCAGCACACTCGACGGAACGAACAGCCGCTTGCCGTTCACACGCAGCAGCGGCGTCAGATGCTCCATCAGCGTCGGGAACTGCTCGTTGAGCAGGGAACAGGTGTCGATCAGGAAGGTGTAGCGCGCCGCCAGCCGCTCCAGATTCTCCTGCGCCTTGCGCCTGCTGTCCTCCTGACGACCCTCGAGAAAGCTCAGCAGAGCCTCTGTGTCCGCACCGGTCAGCAGTCCGCCTTCCGTCTGCACGCCGCTCTCGCTGAGCAGCGCCATCATGCCCTTTTCGTCGAGTCCCATGGCTCGCGCGGCCTGACCGGCCGTGATCGTTGCAGTATTCATCATGATTTTATTTTCCTTTCATCTTTGTTCTCTGATAAGTTATCGGATCGTTTTCAAAGCTTTTCAGGGCTGGTTGAAAATTTGTTTCAGCGTCCGTGTTCATTCTGCCTTCCCTCACTATCTTATCATCTGCTGTTCTGCACTTTTCAGGGCCAATCAACAATTTCCCGCTAACCTCTGTTTTTCACGGGCGTTTTTGTCCCTCAAAAATAGGCGGTTAGCGGAGCCGACAATCAAATTACACTCTCGTTTTCTGTATAACAGGCACAAAACGCCTTGCATTTTTTGCTGTCCTTGTGTTATACTGAGCCTGCGGGTTGTATGGAACCGACAAATGTGCTGATACGGGTTTGTATCCTTTTGCTGATGCAACCCGCACCCCTCGCGGGGACGGCAACAAAGCTTGATAACCAACATTTAAGCTGGCTTCAAGATGCAACCCGCACCCCTCGCGGGGACGGCAACCTTATTAGAATTAGAACCGCATCACTTCGGTGCGGATGCAACCCGCACCCCTCGCGGGGACGGCAACTTGGACATCCAAGCCTCAACAATCTCGGTGTGGCTTGATGCAACCCGCACCCCTCGCGGGGACGGCAACGTTCGTCCCGTTTGGATAGCAGACCACGGAATCATTTCAAGATGCAATCTACGCCCCCCCTACGGGGACGGCAACTTCCGTGCCCTTTGGTAGATATTGGGGTATTGCTGTGGATGCAGCCCGCGCTCCCCACGGGGACGGCAACAGCGTGATGAAGTTATTCTTCTTACGGACAACGCCGATACAGCCCGCGCCCCTCGCGGGGACGGCAACTACCATTATCAGTTCTCTCGAATTTGATACTAGAAGATGCAACCCGCACCCCTCGCGGGGACGGCAACATTCATTTAAGGCAGAAACTGAAACTTGTCTACACCGGGATGCAACCCGCACCCCTTACGGGGACGGCAACTAATCGAGCCATTCATTCTTGAATTTGATCCACCGATGCAACCCGCCCCCCTCGCGGGGACGGTAACCCGATCAAAGTAATGATCAGAGCCCACTTTGTGATGCAGCCCGCGCCCTCACGGGGACAGCAACCAGATGTGCCTCGATCTGATCCTCCAGCAAATTGCGTTTATGATGCAACCCGCACCCCTCGCGGGGACGGCAACGTGCCACTTTTAGCGAATCAAGAATAACTATTCCAGATGCAACCCGCACCCCTCGCGGGGACGGCAACCCCTTCGCAGGCGGTCACGATGCCCGTGTGGTTCGGATGCAACCCGCACCCCTCGCGGGGACGGCAACTCAATCATCCTCTTGATGACCGGCTCGGTGTTGCCACGATGCAACCCGCACCCCTCGAGGGGACAGCAACTGAATGGTGTTCTTGTAGAACTTCTTGTAGTTCAGATGCAGCCTGCACCCTTACGAAGACTATGGAAAAAGAGACAGGAAGCCATGGCTTCCTGTCTCTTTTTCCCTTCTTGGCTCAGTCCCACAGCAGGTCCCACAGCGACTTAATGCCGCTGCCCACAGCCACCGCGGCCCCCACCGCTATGGCACCAGGAACCCACAGAGGAGCCGCGGTTCCGGCGAGTACTGCGGCCGCAGCGGTAGCTGTCGCACTCGCCGCAGCCGTTCCTCCTGCCGCAGCCAATCCACCGCCCGCCGTTTCCTTTGCCACATTGGCAGCGAACTCACCGCCGTCAATCTCTCCCTTTGCCAGCTTCACGCCGGAGGACACCGCTTCGATCCCTCCGGAAATCACCGCCCCCGCGCCGCCGGATGTCAGAGCAGCCTTTCCCAGCGAGGCCATCTTCAGTCCATCGCCGAGCGTCTGCGCCGCGATGCGTCCCGTGTCCGTGCTGGAGATTCCGGTGGAGGTCATCTTCTGCGTAACGGCCGTTCCCCGCTTCGCCATGCTATGGACGGCCTTCTCGTAGGCCATGACCGTCTCCTTGGTCCCCATCAGCTTGGTTCCGGCGTACTTGCCATGCGCGGCCTGCCTTGCCACGCGGTCCGCCGTATGCACCGCATCCTTCAGCTGCGCCCGACCGACCACCGCGCCGCCCTGCTTGAGCAGCACATCGTCCCGCACCGCCGTGACGGACTTACTGAGGGTTCCTCTCGCACCGTTTGCCAGATTGCCCGGTTTCATGGTGAGAGCGTCCCTGTAGAGGATCTCGTGCACAACGCCCTTGAGCTGCGGATTTTTTCCGCCGGAGCGAAGCACGGCCTCCACTCCCACCTTTGCCTCGTAGGCGCTTCGGCTTGCCGCCATAGCGGCGCCTGTCTCATTCTTCAAGTTCATGTTCCATTCCTCCTGCTGTTTCTAAATGTTTGGTTCTAAAAGGAAATCGTCATCGAATGATCTCATTTCAGGGCAGCGAAATAGAACTTTTTCAAAGGAAACGCACCGCACGAATTTTCGTGCGATGCGTTTTCACTATTGTAGGTCGGCTCACAGCCGCCGGGTGCGCACATCCATGCGCAGCAGCTGCTCCCAGCCGGCGTGGACGTAGGCGAACTCCTGCTCGCGCCGCCCATCCGGCAGTGTGCGAATGCAGCCCGTGGCCCTTCTCTCGCTCACCGCGCGCAGCACCGGCTTGTTGCCCGCCAGCGTGAGCAGCTTTGCCAGCAGCTCGGGCGGCAGCACCGCCGCCACGGCATCCGCCTGCTCCAGCAGGGGCAGCAGCTGGGCGACGTCTGTGACGGTCTCCTTCCAGGGCAGAAGCTCCGCGCCGCCCATGACGCGGTCCAAGTCCGCACGCTGCTCCGCTGTCATCTCGTGGCGGGACACCCAAAGCACCTTCTTCATGCCTTTCACCTCCTGTTGCCCCGGGTCCTCTTCCTCAACTACATATCGTCCTCTGGCCGGATGATTTCAGAGCAAAGGGGAGCGCATTTCTGCGCTCCCCACTTTAGGTATGTGTGATGTGTACAACGCCGCCCATACCAAGCGTTGTCTTGATGCCGATGCCGGCAAAGTCCGCAAAAAGAAGCAGTGCGTCCGCAAGTTCTCTGTGAAAGCCATCCAGTCGGTTTTCCAATGTCAATTCGCCTACAAAGCCGGGAATTGAATTCCCCTTCAGATAATAGGTGCGGCTGCGAAGCTGAAAATCACGCGGCCGCAGTCCAGCAGCCAACGTCTCCATTCCCTGTCCATCCTCATCTTCAATCGGGCATTCGGAAATGCAGCCGTTCCACTTTTTCATCAGGCTTTGCACAATTAGACGCGTCGTGGGCAGAGGAAGATACTGCCCCACGCTTTTGAAACAGGTTGGTGTGCAAAAGCGCAGTCGATGCAGCTGGGAGTTCCCCTGCGCAGCAAGGGCAAATAGCTCGTCCGCACTGCAGAGCATATGACTGCTTCTTTTCTCTGTCAGCAGTACCACACGATCCTTTTCCAGCAAAACGCGGTCAAGTCTGTCAATAACTGGCGCGAGTACTGCCTCGCTCTCCTCGCCCAGCAAATTGATCGTCCATTGCAGGCCTTGCGGCGTATGGCGCAGAAACTGACTCACCGGCGTCACCGCGCTTTGATGAACCGATACCGCAAAGTCCTGCGACGTCTCTGCAAGTAAAGCGGCATAAAGCCGATAGGCCCATTCCGGACGCGGCGAACACGGTTTCTCCGGTTGGAGCGTCAATTTGTATTGTGTCAGCATAGGCGCTCCTTTAAGAATTGATAATAGCTGGCGCGCTGGTTTGAAATTGCCCCGTCTGAACGGATCTCAATATGCTCAACAACTCGCATATACTGCCTGTACACATCATTCGGCAGAGGCTGTTCCGGTCGCTTCATCGCCCTGCCCTCAACCATCTCGCCATGCAGCTTCAGGTCTGAGGCCAATATTTCCTCAAGTGAGCGGCAAATGTCCCGCATGAAGAAGTCCAAAAAAGGGATGCACATTGCTTCGAAAATATCGCGCTGCCGCTTATGGAGGTATTCCATCTCCATGGTGTGAACCGACAGTACCATGCTATCCGTAAAAAACATACGGAAATACTTGATCTTAACCGGATTGTTGGCCTGTCCGCTGAGGCGTTGTGGCAGCAGCAGGATCAATGTGATCAGCTCACAGAGACTTTCATCCACATTTAGCCGCTGCGTGGCTTCCCTACCGCTCCTATCATCTGCGACCATATCCGAAAGAGTACCACCGTCTTCGCCATCCGAGGTGACTATCGGCGCATCGAGGGAATCCGGGCGGACCCATATCGGTTTCTTTTTCCCGTCGCTCTCACCGGGCATCCCATCACAGGACCCTTCCCAATCTTTTTCCGCTTCCTTCATTTCCCGATGCATTCCGGCATCCTGCCGCTGTGCATCCATGCGGCGCATTTTCATGCGCGTCTGAACAAAGCCGCGAAAGCTCCCTGTCGAAGGGTCATATCGGTCAAGCTCCTGCCAGACAAGCGCAAAGTCTTCCAACGCCTTCGCATTTTTTTCATCATCTCGACCGGAGCAGAACAGGTCCATCAGCACTTCAGTCATTTCAAAATTCAGACTTGTTCGTACAGCCTCGTCATCAGGCCCTATGCCACGCCACTGAACAACCAGTTTTTCCAAACGCTCCCACAGCCGATCTGTTCTATCAATCATGTTCCATCTCCTCTCACAGCGAAAGGATCGTATTGATAGCCGCCTTTGGGTCAGTCGCCCCGCGTTCCGCCAGGACACGCACGACCTCGCCGAGTTGGAGCAGCGCCGTCTCATCATAGGCCTGCGCCGTCCACGACTCCGGATTTCTCCCCTTGCTGCGGTCGATCTGTCCATATACAACGCAGGAGATCGATGCGTTTTTCTTAATTCGATAAGCGTACTGTACCGCCAGAAGAACCGCCTGCGAAAGAGGCTTTGTCCCATAGGTGATACAGGCAAAGAGCTCGTCATCATCCTCTACACAGTCGATCAACTTTTGGAATACGGCAACATGAGACACCACGCGCTCATCACTCGGAGCGGCTATTACATCAATTGTAGGGCAGGGACAGTTCTTTGCCTTGCATAACTCCTCCAATTCGTTCTGAAGCGCCGCACAGTTTCTCCGACCATCCTCGCTATCCGCCACAATCGCAAGAAGGCGAAAAGTCTCTCCCTGCTCCACATAGCCATTTACTGCCGTTAGAATGGGAAAGCTGGTAGTTCGATCCATTTGAAGCCTTCTGTTGCCAACCGCCTGATAGTAGTACTGGCGCAGTTGCCCTTGTACTTGAAGTGGGATCACAGTGATAAACTTCTTCAATGCGCTCTCTCCTTTTTGGGAATTGGTCTGAGATTTTCGACTCCCTGTAAAATAGCTCGACGCAGAGTCTCTGCAGATGTATCCTCCAGTAGCACATAGCCATATTCGGTAAGGTACGCTGGCAATGATGGCGGATCGTGACGCAAAGATCACACTGTTTCACAAGGAAAAATATCATCTGCTGCGCCTGACGCTGGACGGAGCCGAAGCGGTGTCAGAGAAGTTCACCAATCCGGAAGAGGCGGAACAGGCAGCGGCTATGTGCAAGGGTGTGACCGTCACCTGTACTTCCGTCACGAAGGAGCAAAAGAAGGAACAGCCGCCGAAGCTCTACCTTTGACTGCTTCTGCAAGAAAGTGTTGAAGTGCGAAGCCTACAACGGCTATCGGGAGATCAGCCGCAGGCTGGCGCACGAAGTCACTTTCAGCGAGCTACCGGAGGATTCGATGGAGCAGCTTGCGTCCTATGACCGGTATCCCTGGGAATACACTTCCTTCCCTGTTGGGGGAGATGTGATCCTGATTGAGAATGACCGGCTGGCCGAGGCGCTGAACGCGCTACCCCAGGATGGAAGGAACATCCTCCTGATGTACTTCTTCCTGGACATGGCAGACCGTGAGATCGCCGAGCGTATGCACGTGGCCCGCCGGACGGTCAATGCCCGCAGGCAAAAAGCCTATCGGTTGCTGAAGGAGCTGATGGGAGGTGATGTAGATGATTAAATCTGCAAGCACACGGGCGGCCCTGCTTCCTTATCCTGTAATCGCCGCCGCTGTCCGGGGTGAACCGGACGCGGTAAATATGGTAGTCCGCCACTATTCCGGTTACATAGCTGCGCTTTCCACCAGGACAAGCTATGATGCTCATGGCTGCCCTTATTCCTATGTGGATGAAGAATTGCGCCGCAGGCTGGAAACAAAGCTGATTATCACGATCCTGGATTTTGACTTGAGCTGATCCAGGAATGGAGTGCCGCGTGTTCCCCTTTCCATGCTGTGCTCCGCACCTTGACAAAGAAAGCCCGATGGGAGACCCCGGCGCAGTATAAGGCAGACGGATACATTCTGTTCTGTACCGAGCCATACGGCCGGTGCGCCATGACCTTCCTCCTGGGAGCGAGCGATCCCCACCAGGCCGCAAAGCGGGCGTGGCAGCCCGCGGGCGAGGACGTACAGACAGGTCAAAGATACTCGCGCATTGAACGCCCACAAAGCATTGTGCGCCGCACCCATCAGCATGGGCCGGGGTTAGACTCCCGTGGAGCTGTGCCAGCAGCCGTCCGT
>JABLTQ010125694.1_pt1 | contig 46872 bp, 36 predicted proteins | sample 7160101 | NCBI WGS metagenome assembly JABLTQ01 (sample SAMN14651228, study PRJNA627086) | human gut metagenome | isolation source: feces | host: Homo sapiens | reverse complement strand
CCCGCACGTCCGGAGTGGACACTAGAACCTGAATCTAGCGAGTCTGCCAATTCCACCACTCGCGCATTATTTTCTGCTGTCTCGCGACTGCTCCAGTATAGTACCACAAGAGGTGTAGATTGTCAAGCGCTTTTTTCTGCCTTTTTTCGGTTTTGGCTTTTACCATTAGCAGTTTTAATGGTAAACATATCAAACAGGTAATTTACTTATGTCATTTGCGTGCTATAATAGCTGAAGATAAAATAAAACGAAACGCATGAAGGAGATTAACGAACATGAGCAACTGCGCAATTGTTGGTATCCACTGTGGCGACGAGGTCAAGGGCCGTATGGTCGATCTGATCGCCAGAGAATACGACATCGTCTGCCGCTATCAGGGCGGCAACAACGCCGGTCACACCATTGTGAACGAATACGGCAAGTTTGCCCTGCATCTGATTCCGTCCGGCATCTGCCTGCCCGGCGTCGTGAACGTGCTGGGCAACGGCGTCGTCGTCGACATTGAGGACCTCTGGAAGGAAATGTCCGCGCTCAAGGACGCGGGCGTGCCCATCACGCCGGAGAACTTCAAGATTTCTGACCGCGCAACCATCGTCTTCCCCTATCACCGCGCGCTCGACGGTCTGGAAGAGGCTCGCCTCAAGGACAAGAAGTACGGCTCGACCCTGCGCGGCATCGCGCCGGTCTACTCCGACAAATATCAGAAGAAGACCATCATGGTCGGCGAGTTACTGTACCCCGAGTATCTGGAAAAGCGCCTTGCCTCTATCCTCGAATGGAAGAACCTTACGATTCAGAACGTCTACGGCGCAGACCCCTACAAGCTGTCCGATATGCTTGCCTGGTGCAAGGAGTTCGGCGAAAAGCTCGCGCCCTATATCTGCAACACGACAAAGTATATGTACGACGCACAGGCTGCCGGCAAGAATATCATGTTTGAGGCGCAGCTCGGCGCGCTGCGCGACATTGACTTTGGCATCTTCCCCTATACGTCGTCTTCCTCTTCCAACGCCGGTTACGCCTGCGTGGGCGCGGGCATTCCCGGAAGCCACGTTGACCGCACGGTAGGTATTGTGAAGGCGTACTCCACCTGCGTCGGCGAAGGTCCGTTCACGGCGGAATGGTTCGGCGAGGAAGCGGAGAAGCTTCGTGAGGCTGGCGCAGAGTACGGCGCGTCCACGGGTCGTCCCCGCCGCGTCGGTCCCATCGACATCGTTGCCACCCGCTACGGCTGCCAGATCCAGGGCGCAACCGAGGTTGCGCTCACAAAGCTCGATGTCCTTTCCTATATGACCAAGATTCCCATCTGCGAGCAGTACGAGGTCGACGGCGAAAAAACCGACGACTTCCCCTTCACCGCCGTCATCGGCAAGGCAAAGCCCGTTATGACCTCTATGCCCGGCTGGAATTGTGACATTTCCGGTGTCCGCAAGTATGAAGATCTGCCCGTCGAGGCGCGCAACTATGTTGAGTATATCGAAAAGCAGATCGGCTGCCATATCAGCTATGTCTCCGTCGGTGCAAAGCGCGACGAAATCATCTACCGCTAAGGAGAAACCAGCATGAAACCCACCTATGAAAGTCCGCTGGCATCTCGCTATGCCTCGCGCTACATGCTGCACCTGTTCTCGCCGGACAGCCGGTTTGAGACGTGGAGAAAGCTCTGGGTGGCTCTGGCGCGCGCGGAGCACGAGCTGGGGCTGCCGGTCACGCAGGCGCAGGTCGACGAGCTGGCAGCGCACATCAGCCCGATTGACTACGATATCGTATCGAAAAAGGAAAAGGAAATCCGCCACGATGTGATGGCGCACATCTATGCCTACGGTGTGGACGCGCCCGGTGCAAAGGGCATCATCCATCTGGGCGCGACGAGCTGCTATGTGACCGACAACGCCGACCTGATCCTGTACCGCGACGGGCTTCGCTATCTTGAGGGGCAATTGGAAGCCGCGATGCAGAATCTGTGCGACTTCGCAGACCGCTATGCCGCCCTGCCCTGCCTCGGCTATACGCACTATCAGCCCGCGCAGCTGGTGACCGTCGGCAAGCGTGCGACGCTGTGGCTGCAGGACCTGATGCTGGATCTGGAGGAGCTGCGCGACGTCCTTTCTGCCATCCGTTTTCTCGGCTGCCGCGGCACGACAGGCACCGAAGCAAGCTTCCTGTCGCTGTTTGAAGGCGACAGCGCGAAGATTGACGAGATGAACCGGAAATTAGCCGCAAGCTTCGGCTTTGACCGGCTCTATGATGTGTGCGGGCAGACCTACCCCCGAAAGCTAGACAGCCGGATTCTGAACGTCCTGTCGTCGATTGCCCAGAGCTGCTGCCGGTTTGCCAACGACATCCGGCTGCTGCAGCACGACCGGCAGGTCGAAGAGCCGTTTGAAGAAAGCCAGGTCGGTTCTTCCGCCATGCCCTACAAGCGCAACCCCATGCGCTGCGAGCGCATCTGTTCGTTGTCCCGCTATATCATGGCAGACGCGATGAACGCGCCCATGACCGCGTCGACGCAGTGGCTCGAGCGCACGCTTGACGATTCGGCAAACCGCCGCATTTCGCTTCCCGAGGCATTTCTCGCCTGCGACGGCATTCTGCGGCTGATGCAGAACGTAACGAAGGGGCTGCATGTGAACGAAAAGATCGTCGCCCGGTTTGTTTCGGAGTACCTGCCGTTCATCGCAACGGAGAACCTTCTGATGGCTGCCGTCAAGCACGGCGGCGACCGCCAGCAGGTCCACGAGATCATCCGTAAAGCCTCCATGGAGGCGACCGCGCAGATGAAAAACGGCGAGCGCTGGGATCTCATTGCAGCCCTTGCTGCCGAGCCTGCCTTCGGCATGACGGAAGCGGAAATTAAGTCTCACATGGACCCGGCAAATTATATCGGGCGCTGCCCCGAGCAGGTGCATGCGTTTACAAAAAAGTGCCGCGCCCTGTGCAGCAGCGCCGCCGTCTGCGCCGAGGAAATCTCGCTTTAAATCAGTTCTTGACAGTATCCCGGTTTTCCTGTAACATATAGTTTGCTGTTTACGGGAGAATGAGAAATTGCGGCTCCCGTCCTGTTGGACGGGAGCTTTTTCTGCGCGTTTGAGGCGCGTGGTTTTACGGATGGAAAGGAAGAAAAGACGGTCCATGGAACAGGTACGGACGGAAAACAAAATGGGTACGATGCCCATCGGAAAGCTGCTGGCAAACATGGCGATTCCCATGATGGTTTCGATGCTGGTGCAGGCGTTTTACAACGTGGTTGACAGTGTCTACGTCTCGCAGCTGAACGAAAATGCGCTGAGCGCCATCTCGCTGGCATTTCCGCTGCAGAACCTGATGATCGCCTTCGGAAGCGGCACGGCGGTGGGTACGAACGCGCTGTTATCGCGCGCGCTGGGCGCAAAGCGGCATGATCTGGTCGACCGCGCAGCAAACACGTCGATCTTCCTGATGTTCTGCAACTTTGCCGTCTTCTGTGTGCTGGGGTTGACGCTCTCAAGATCCTTCTTCCTGGCGCAGACGGACGTTTCGCAGATTGTGGAATACGGCACAAGCTACACCTCTATTTGTCTCGGCGCGTCCATCGGCATTTTCGCGCAGTTCTGCTTCGAGCGGCTGCTGCAGTCGACGGGGCGGACGAAGCTTGCGATGTACACACAGATCACCGGCGCGGTGATCAATATCATTCTGGACCCGATCCTGATTTTCGGCCGGCTCGGTTTTCCGCGCATGGAGGTTGCCGGCGCGGCGCTTGCCACGGTCATCGGTCAGATTGTCGCGGCGATTCTGGCAATTTGGATGAACCTCAAATATAACCCCGACGTCCGCATTCGCCCGAGCCATATCCGCTTCCACTGGGACACGGTGAAGGAAATCTACCGCGTGGGCATTCCGTCGATCGTCATGATGTCCATCAGCTCGGTGATGAACTTCGGACTCAACCAAATCCTCATTGCCTTCTCCACGACGGCGACCGCCGTCTTCGGCGTCTATTTCAAGCTCCAGAGCTTTATCTTCATGCCGGTGTTCGGTCTGAATAACGGTATGGTGCCGATCATTTCCTATAACTACGGCGCGAGAAAGCCGGAGCGCGTCAAAAAGACCATCCGCCTTTCCATTACCGCTGCCATCTGCCTGATGCTGATCGGTCTGGCGCTCTTCGAGCTGATTCCGGGAACGCTTCTGACGCTCTTCAATGCCACCGACCATATGCGCCAGATCGGCATTCCCGCCTTCCGGATTATCGCGATTCACTTCCTGTTCGCAGGCTTCTGCATTGTCTCCGGCTCCGTGTTCCAGGCCATCGGCAATCCGCTGCACGCGCTGATTAACTCCGTGTGCCGTCAGCTCGTGGTGCTGCTGCCGGCGGCTTGGCTGCTGGCGCAGACGGGAAAGCTGGAAATGGTGTGGTTCTGTTTCCCGATTGCGGAGATCTTCTCGTTTACACTCAGCGCCATCTTCCTGCGCAAAACGCTCCAAACCGCGCATGCACGCATGCTGGCGGACGACGCAGATTGAATACCAATACCGGCTGCCGCTCATTTGTCTGGAGCGGCAGCCGTTTTTTCTGAAAAATTTTTTGAAAAAACTGCAACGCATCGCGCCTTCGTCTCGTCTTATCAGACAGAACAACCTTTCAGGAGGAAGAACTATGCGTTATCTGTTTCCGATTCTGCTGCTTGCCGCGAGCATACTGCTTTGCATCTGCGCCGCACCGAGCGTCGTCTCGACCCTCTACCCTGCCGCAAGCGTCAGCGGCGCAATCACCCTGCCGGGCACTATGCTTCCGTAACTCAAACGTCCCATTTTCTGGTCTTGTGTTTTCCTTTGAGACATGATAAACTAACCACTAGCGCGTCTTCCGGCGCGCAGCATATTTGTTTTCAAAGGAGCAGGTTATGAAAAAGAAGCTGACGGTTCAAGAATACGTCGTTGTCGCGAGCATGCTTTTCGGGCTGTTTTTCGGCGCGGGAAATCTGATTTTCCCGGTCCACATGGGGCAAATGGCAGGAAGCCAGCTGGTTCCTGCGACGCTTGGCTTTCTGATTACCGGCGTCGGTCTGCCGCTTCTGAGCGTTGCCGCGCTCGGCATCAGCAAAAGCGAGGGTCTGTTTGATTTGAGCCGCAAGGTGAGCCGTCCCTACGCCTACTTTTTTACCTGTCTTCTCTATCTGACCATCGGTCCGTTTTTCGCCATTCCCCGCTGCGCGACGACCGCCTTCACCGTCGGCATCGAGCAGGCAGTGCCGCAGGCGGCGGAGCGGCTGCGGCTGTGGCTGCTGGTTTTTTCAGCCGTGTTCTTTGCTGCAGCGCTTCTGTTTTCGCTCTTCCCCGGCAAAATTCTGACGTGGGTCGGTAAGATTCTCAATCCGTTTTTCCTGCTGTTTCTCGGCATTCTGATTATCGTCGCGCTGGTGAAGCCCTCGGCGGCGATCTCGGCAGTTGCACCCGAGGGTGCCTATGCCTCTCAGGCGTTCTCCACGGGCTTTCTGGAGGGCTACAACACAATGGACGTACTGGCAGGTCTTGCCTTCGGCATCATCGTGGTGCAGGTCATCCGGGAGCTGGGCGTTACGGACGCGGACGCAGTCGCATCGAGTACGGTCAAGGCGGGCGTGTTCAGCAGTCTTCTGATGGCGCTCATTTATCTTGCTGTAACCGTCGTCGGCGCGCAGTCGAGAGGGCTTTTTGCGACGAGTGAAAACGGCGGCATCGCGCTGGCGCAGATTGCCCGGCATTATCTCGGCAGTGCGGGTCTTGTGATTCTGGCGGCAACGGTGACGCTGGCTTGCCTCAAAACGTCGGTAGGTCTGATCACGAGCTGTGCGGAGACCTTCTGCGGTATGTTCCCGAAGGGTCCCGGATACCGCGCCTGGGCGGTTTTGTTCACGCTGATTTCCTTTGCGCTTTCCAACTTCGGACTCAGCACGATTATCTCCTACTCCGTGCCGGTTCTGATGTTCCTGTACCCGCTTGCCATCGCGCTGGTGCTGCTGGCGCTGTTCGGAAGATTCTATCGGCACGACCGCGCGGTTTATATCAGCGTCATCGTCTGCACGCTGCTGGCGGCGCTTTATGATCTCATCTGCGCGCTGCCGGAAGGTCTGTATGACGCGCTGCACGCAGATGCGGTCCAGGCATTCGGTCTTCGCGTGCTGCCGTTTGCCGGCGCGGGGCTCGGCTGGATTTGCCCGCTGGCGCTCGGGTTTGTCATCGGGCTTGCCGTACACCTCATGCAAAAATTCAGGACAAAATAAAGAAACAACGGTCGTAAGCAGTTTGCTTACGACCGTTGTTCGTTTCTTCTCAAAGCTCGTTCGGAAATAGCTTTTCGATTGCCGCTTCCGCCGCTGCCTGCTCGGCGCGCTTTTTGCTGCTGCCGCTGCCCTGACCAACGGAGCTGCCGTTGAGCAAAACCTCAACGGTGAAGTGCTTGTCATGGTCCGGACCGGACTCTCCAATCAGCTCATAGTGAAGCAGCTGATCTTTTTTGCGCTGGACCAGTTCCTGCAGCGCCGTCTTATAATCGAAGTTCCGCGGGCGCCCCACCGGAATATCGCTCAGAATCAGCCGGTCGATAATTCCCTTCGCCGCCTCGAAGCCGCCGTCCATATAGCTTGCGGCAATGACGGATTCCATTGCGTCCGAGACGATCGAGTCGCGCTTTCTGCCGCCGCCATGGTCCTCGCCGTGACCAAGCAGCAGAAAATCGCCCAGATGGATTGTCTCTGCTGCCTTTGCCAGATTCGTCTCACAGACCAGATCTGCGCGGATTCTGGTCAGCTCTCCTTCCGGTTTCTCGGGAAAGCGCCGGTAGAGATAATCGGCAACGACAAAGCCAAGAATCGAGTCACCCAGAAACTCCAGCCGCTCGTTGTCCGGCAATCCGCGCTCGCGGTTTTCGTTGGCATACGAGCTGTGCGTCAGTGCGTTTTCCAGCAGCTTTCTGTTCTGAAAAATATATCCCAGACCCTCTTCAAGATTTCTGTACATGCTCCAACTCCTTCGGAACCATCATCTGTTCCACATTCGCGCGGATATCGTCGGTAAAGCCGCTCGAAACCGCCTGCGCCGCCTGCCGGATGGCACTGTGAATCGCAACCGCATCCGACGAGCCGTGCGCCTTAATCACCGGCTTTGTCAGACCGATCAGCACCGTGCCGCCTGTCTGCCGGTAGTCCAGCTTGCTTTTGAATTCCTTGATGCCCGACATGCACATCGCGGCAGCGAGCTTTGTAAAGATGTTCTTTTTGAACAGGTCCTTCAGCATGCCCGACATGAAAAGTGCCGTTCCCTCAATGCCCTTGAGAAGGACATTGCCGGAAAAACCGTCGGACACAACCACGTCTGCCTCGCCCAGCGGTACCCCGCGCGCTTCAATATTCCCAATAAAGTTTACATAACCTGCATCTGCTGCCTTCTGCAGCAGCGCATAGGCATCTTTTTGCAGCTGCGTGCCCTTCGAGTCCTCTGCGCCAATGTTGAGAAGCGCCACACGGGGATTTGAAATTCCCAGCATCTTCTTTGCGTAATACGATCCCATGAACGCGAATTGCAGCAGAAATTCCGGCGTACATTCTGCCGTCGCGCCGCAGTCGATCAGCACCGCGCCGCCCGTTTTGGTCGGCAGAACCGGACCCATCGCCGCGCGGCGCACGCCCTTGATGCGCTTGACAATCAGCGTTGCTGCCGTCAATAGTGCGCCCGTAGAGCCTGCGGAGACGAATGCATCTCCCCCGCCGTCTTTGAGCATTTGAAGCCCGACGAGCATCGAGGAATTTTTCCGCGTCTTGATCACTGCCGCCGGGTCGTCGTGCATATCGACCACATCGTCAGCATTTGCAATCTCTACGCCTGCCGGAAGCGTTTCAATGCCGTGGTTTTTGAGGCACTGCAAAATAGCCTCGCCACGCCCAACCAGCACAACGTCCAGCTTTTCTTCCTTTGCCGCCTCAATCGCACCCAGCGCGATCGCGTCGGGGGCGTTGTCGCCGCCCATGACGTCTACAATAATCCGCATCCGGTCTCCTCCTTCGGTTAAACGTTGTGTTCGCGCACCATCTGATCAATGATGGCAAGCGAGCGCTCGGCAATTGCCAGGTTCTTGTTTGCTTTGCCCTTGACCTTGTAGCCAAGTGGCGTCATGATGCCGAAATTGACATTCATCGGCTGGAAATTGCCGATGCTGGTATCGCTGATGTACTGAGACAACGCGCCGATGGCAGTTTCCTTCGGGAAATCCGGAATCGGTGCTCCACCCAGTTTTGCAGCCATGCTGACAGCTGCCAGATAGCCGGACGCAGTGGATTCCACATAGCCCTCGACGCCCGTCATCTGCCCGGCAAAGGCGACAAGCGGATTGCGCCGGTCGGCATAGTACCGGTCGAGAAGGCGCGGGCTGTCCAAAAACGTATTGCGGTGCATCACGCCGTAGCGCACAAACTCCGCGTCATGCAATGCCGGAATCATCGAAAACACACGCTTCTGCTCGGGGAATTTCAGATGCGTCTGAAAGCCGACAAGGTTATAGACGGACCCCAGCGCGTTGTCCTTTCTCAGCTGCACAACCGCATACGGTTCTTTTCCCGTCTTCGGGTCCTTGAGACCCACCGGCTTCATCGGACCGTAGCGGAGCGTATCTTCGCCCCGGCGCGCCATAACCTCGACCGGCATGCAGCCTTCAAAGACGTGCTTGTCCTCAAAGCCGTGAACCGGCGCTTCCTCCGCAGTTTTCAGCGCTTCGACAAAGGCGATGTACTCGTCCTTCTCCATTGCGCAGTTAACATAATCCGCATCTCCCCGGTCATAGCGCGAAGCAAACCATGCTTTACTCATATCGATGGAATCGAAGGTAATGAGCGGCGCGGCAGCGTCGAAAAAGCTCATATACTTCTGACCGCCGAAGTATGCCTGGATTGCTGCGCTCATGGCGTCGCTGGTCAGCGGTCCCGTAGCAATAATCACCGGTCCCTCCGGCACCTGCGTAATTTCCTCTTCCACGACCGTAATGTTCGGGTGATTGCGGATTTTCTGCGTCACCATTCCGGAAAAACCATACCGGTCGACGGCAAGCGCGCCGCCTGCTTCTACCCGGTTCGCCTCCGCGCAGGAAAGAATCAGACTTCCGAGTCTGCGCAGCTCCTCTTTCAAAAGCCCGACCGCGTTTTCCAGCCTGTCGCCGCGCAGGGAGTTTGAGCAGACCAGCTCCGCAAAATCGGGGCTGTGGTGCGCAGGCGACATTTTGGACGGCTTCATCTCACAAAGCCGGACCGCAAACCCGCGCTCTGCCAGCTGCCACGCAGCCTCAGAGCCTGCAAGACCCGCACCGATTACTGTTACCATCATGTTGCGTCTTCCTTCTTCTTCCGGCGCGATGCGCTCTTTTTGGGTGCTTCGCCTGCATCTTCTGCCGCTGTATTTTTCGCCTTTTTTGCTGCGGTCTTTTTGGCTGCTGCCGTTTTTGCGCTCGCTGTTTTCTTCGCAGCAGGCTTTTTTGCAGCGGTCTTCTTCGCCGCCGGCTTTTTTGCCGTCTTGGGAACTTCCGCTTCTGCTGCCGCAGGCTCGGGCGGAAGATTTGCCTCGTCCGCCGCCTGCTCTGCGTTTTCCGCAGCCGCAGGCTTTTTGCGGTAGCCGCGCTTTTCCTCGGGGAGAAAATTCTTACAGTCGGGGTTGATGCAGAAGGGCTTCATCGCGCCTCTGCCGGAGCGCTTGAACATGGTCTGTCCACATTCCGGGCAGTCGTTCTCGGTTGGCACGTCCCACGTCATAAAGCCGCACTCCGCGCCCCGTTCGCAGGCATAGTAGGCATAGCCGCGCTTGCTCTTGCGCTTGAGAATCGTACTGCCGCAGCGCGGGCATCTGCCCGGCATGCGCTCGACGATGGGCTTTGTAAACTTGCATTCGGGATAGCCTGGACAGGCGAGGAATTTTCCGAATCTGCCGGACTTGACGACCAGATTGCGCCCGCAAAGGTCGCAGGTTTCCTCCGTCACCTCGTCGGGGACCTTGAGCCTCGTGTCCTTGAGCGCCTCTTCGGCGTCTTCCATCTCCTGATGGAAGCCCTTGTAGAACTCTTCGAGGACCCGTTTCCAGTAAATTTTACCCTCTTCGACCTCGTCCAGCTCGGCTTCCATGCCGGCAGTAAACTCGACGTTGATGATATTCTGGAAATGCTCCATCATCAGCCCGTTCACGACCTCGCCGAGCGGCGTGGGAGACAGGCGTTTTTCGATCTTCTGAACGTATTCACGGTCCTGAATGGTCGAGACAATCGTCGCATACGTCGACGGGCGACCAACGCCCTTTTCCTCCATCGCGCGCACCAGCGTCGCTTCGGTGTAGCGCGCGGGCGGCTGCGTGAAATGCTGCTGCGGGTCGGTGGAAAGAAGCATCAAAGCCTCTCCCTCGGAAAGATCGGGCAGCGGAGAGCCGATTGCCTCCTGCTCGTCGTCCTTTCCCTCTTCGTAAATCGTGGTAAAGCCCGCGAAGGCGACTGACTGATGTGTCGCCCGGAAAATCTGATTTTCGCAGGTCGCTTCGATCGCGGTCACATCATAGACGGCATTTTCCATCTGCGAGGCGATAAACCGGTTCCAGATCAGCTTGTAAAGCCGGTACTGGTCCTTCGTCAGATCGCGCTCGACCAGCTCCGGATAGAGCGCGACATTGCTCGGGCGAATTGCCTCGTGCCCGTCCTGCGCGTTTGCCTTGGGCTTGTAGCGCCGGGGCTGACCGGGGTAGTATTTTTCGCCGTAGCGGCTGCGGATGACTTCTCCCGCAGCGGCAAGGGCTTCTTCGGAAATACGAAGCGAGTCCGTTCTCATATAGGTGATGAGACCCACGGAGCCTTCTTCCCGCAGCTCGACGCCTTCATAGAGCTGCTGGGCAAGCATCATGGTGCGCTTCGGGGTCAGATTCAGCTTTCTCGACGCCTCCTGCTGCAGACTCGAGGTGATAAACGGCGGCGCGGGATTTTTCCGGCGCTGGGTCTTCTTGACGCTGCCGACGGTAAAGGGTTTTCCCGCGATCTGCGAGAGAACCTGATCCACATCCTCACGACTGCCGAGATCATTTTTCTTCGGGTTGCCGTAATAGCGCGCGGTAAAGCCGCCGGGTTTTCCCACACGGTCGAGCTGCGCGTCGATGGTCCAGTATTCCTGCGGCTGGAAGGCGCGGATCTCATTTTCGCGGTCGACGACCATGCGCGTCGCGACCGACTGCACACGACCGGCGGAAAGACCGCGCCGGATCTTTTTCCAGAGCAGCGGGCTTAACTGATAGCCGACGATGCGATCGAGCACGCGCCGCGCCTGCTGCGCGTCGACCAGATTCTGATCGATGGCTCGGGGTGCGGCGATGGCGTTTCGCACGACGTCCTTCGTGATTTCGTTGAACGTGACGCGGTAGGTCTTATCGTCCGGAATGTCCAGCAGATACTTCAGGTGCCACGAAATTGCCTCTCCCTCGCGGTCCGGGTCGGTTGCGAGAAAGACGTTCGCACTTTTTGCTGCGGCGGACTGCAAATCCTTGATGATATCTTCTTTTCCCTTGATGGGATAGTATTCCGGTTCAAAGTCGTGTTCAATGTCCACGCTCATGGTGCTCTTGCGCAGATCGCGCAGATGCCCCATGCTCGCCTTGACCTGATACTCCGGTCCCAGGTATTTTCCGATTGTCTTTGCCTTCGACGGCGACTCGACAATTACGAGGTTGGTTTTTGCGTTCGGCATGCGTGCCTCCAATAGTTATTCTTTCTCCGCCAGACAGAAGCGCTTGCCCGGAATCTCCCGGACATAGCCCTTGATCTGCAGCAGCGTCAGCGCTGCGGTGATGCGCGCGGCAGGAATGCCGCTGGCGGCGATGAGCTGATCGATATGCTTTTCTCCATCCGTCAGCTGCGTGACAGCAGCTTTCTCGTCGGGAGATAACGAATCCAAAATTTCCTGTACGTCAATATAAGCCCTGTTTTCCCGCTTGTCAATGACTTTTGTGTCGGAAACGTTGGCAGGCGGCGCTTTTTTCTCCGGTTTTTTCATGCGCGGCGGGAGCTTTTCGCCCGTCTGCACCGCCTTTTTCTGCTGTGCGGGCGTCAGCTGCATGGGAATTGCTTTGGGCTGATGGGAGACAAGGTCCGGGTACAGATGAACATACTCCTTCATGATATCCCATCCGTCTTCAACGACAATCGCACCCTCGCGCAGAAGCTGGATATTGCCCTCGCACGTCGCCGTGCCGACATTACCGGGCACGGTAAAGACGTCTCTTCCCTGCTCTAACGCGCGGTTTGCCGTAATCAGTGCGCCCGAGCGCTTCGGCGCTTCCACGACCACAACGCCGAGGGAAAGCGCGCTGATAATCCGGTTGCGCACCGGGAAATGCGAGCCGAGCGCCGGCGTCTGCGGCGGATATTCGCTGATGAGGCAGCCGTGGAACGCGATATCCTCGAAAAGCGTCCGGTTGCTCGCCGGATAGACCACGTCCACACCGCCGCCGAGGACCGCAATCACCGGACAGTTCGCGCTCAGCGCGCCCGTCAGGCACATCGTATCAATGCCCTCCGCACCGCCGGAAACGACCATGCCGCCGCACTTTGCCACCTGATAGCCCAGACGCTTTGCCTGCATAAGACCGTAGGCAGATGCTTTTCTCGTGCCGACCATGGCAATGACGGGCGAGGTATCGATTGCCGGGAAGACGCCCTTGTAGTAAAGCACGATGGGCGGATCGTCAATCGTGCGCAACCGCGCCGGATACTGCGCGTCCTGAATGGTCATAACGTGGATATTTTTCTGATAGCACTGCTGCAGAATCACCTCTGCGCCGGTAAGAGACTTATCCAGAAGACTCGGCGGAACCGGCGCATCCGATCCGCGTTTGAGCGCCTCCTCGTCCGCCTGATAGATTGCCACGGCAGAGCCGAAGCGCGAAAGCAGCGCGATCGCCTGCGCGCCGGAAACGTTCTGTCTTGTGCTGAGCCAGATCCAGTACTTGAGCATCCGTCTATCCTCCGTATTCTCCGTTTTTCATCTGCCACATGACAATTGCCGCCGCAATCGCCGCATTTAAAGACTCGCAGTGTGCCTGCATGGGAATGATGACGCTTTGTGCCGCGGCTTCCAGAAGCGACTGCCGCACGCCCTGCCCCTCGCTGCCGATGACGGCGACGGCATTGCGGAAATCGGCGCCGCGGATATCGACTGCGCGGTCATTGAGCGCCGTAACGGTTAACATAAGATTCTTTTCTGCGCACTGCGCCAGCACCTCCGCCTCGGTGATCGCGGGAATGTCCATGCGGAACACCGCGCCCATCGACGCGCGCACGGTCTTGAAACTGTAGGGATCGGCGCAGCCGTCGAGCAATGCGATCGGAACGCCGAGCGCATCTGCGGTCCGCAGCATGGTTCCGAGGTTCCCGGGGTCCTGAATGCCGTCGAGCAGCAGCGTTCCGGCGGTCAGATCTGCCTGCTGCCGTTCGGGCAGTCTGCACAGGAAAATCGCGCCCTGCGGCGTGTCGACGGTTGTGATGCTTTTGAACACATCCTCCGGCACCGTGACGACGCGCACCTGTTCCGGAAGTTTACATAATCTTAAACCATCGCGGCAGACGACTGTGTGAAGCCCCGGATACCATTTTGCCGCTTCCTCCAGAAGCTTTGTCCCCTCGGCGGCAAATTCGCCGGACGCTTTGCGGTAGCTCCGCGAAGCCTGCAGCTTTCGGATATGGACCAGCAGTGGATTCTGCCGGCTTGTGATATGTTCCTGCCTCATGCGCGCAGCTTTGCCAGCTTGTCGTTCGTTCCGAGGACGACCAGCACCGTGTGTTCCTTCAAAGCAAAATCCGCGCCCGGCGCGACGTCAATTTTTCCGTCGTGACGGATGGCAATGATGTTGACACCGTACTTTGCGCGGATGTTGAGTTCGCGCAGCGTCTTTCCGAACCAGCTTTCCGGCGTCGGGATTTCCGCGATGCCGCAGTCCTTCGACAGCTCGATGAAATCCAGAATACTCGAAGACGTGATTGCCTGCGCCAGCTTGATGCCGGTCTCGCGCTCAGGAATCACAACGCGGTCCGCACCGACCTTCTCCAGCGCCTTCTTACGCAGCTCGTCGGTCGCCTTGCAGATCACCTGCGGCACGCCGAGGTCCTTGAGATTGAGCGTTGCGATGATGCACGTTGCAAGATCCGAGCCAATGGCAACGACCGCGCAGTCGCAGCTTCTCGCGCCGAGCGAACGAAGCACCTCTTCGTCGCGCACGTCGGCGACGACCGCACAGGTAACCTTGGACTCCATGCGCTGAACCTTGTCTGGATTTGTGTCGATGGCAAGCACCTCGTTTCCCAGCTCATACAGCCGCTCGGCGACGCTGGTGCCAAAGCGTCCCATGCCGATGACAACATACGATTTTTTCATAGTTACCTCTCCTATCCGGCGCTTAACCGATCATAACCTTGGTTTCCGCATACTGCACGCGCTCGCGGGCACGATCGCCCATCATAAAGCCGACGCCGATGGTCATAATGCCGACTCTGCCGAAGAACATAAAGACGATCAGAATGAGCTTGGACGCCGCGCAGAGCGTGCCCGTGATACCGGTAGTCAGTCCTACCGTGCACAGCGCGGAAGTGGTTTCATAAATGGCGTTCAGGAAACTGCACCGGTCGCACACGGTAAGCACCGCAGCGCCGAACAGTGACAGCCCCAGGACCAGCAGCGCAACCGAAACGGCGTTCGAGATATCCTGCTGGGAAATCGAGCGGCGGAACACCGTTACCTGCCGCCTGCCGCGCATTGTACTCACGGCGGACAGAACGACAAGCCCCATCGTCACGGTCTTGACGCCGCCTGCCGTGGACCCGGACGAGCCGCCCACAAACATGAGGATATTCGACAACAGCTTGGACGCCTCTGTCAGCGCATCCTGATTGAAGCTGGCAAAGCCCGCCGTGCGGAGCGTGACCGACTGGAACAGCGCCGCGAGGAGTTTTCCGCCGGTGCTGAACGAGCCAATGGTGCCGGGGTTGTTCCACTCAAGCAGCGCAAACAGCGCGCCTCCTCCGAAAATCAAACCGGCTGTAATAAGCAGAACGAGCCTTGCGTAAACGGAAAGTCTGGAAAAGCGTCTTGTCCGGCGAATTTCGCCCCAGACCGTAAAGCCAAGGCTTCCAATCACGATCAGCGCCATCAGCGTCAGATTGATGACCGGGTCTGTCGCATAGCGCGCAATGCTTCCGCCGTATTCGACGTCTGCCAGAATATCAAAGCCTGCGTTGCAGAATGCGGAAATCGAATGGAACACACCATACCACAGCGCTTTTCCAAATCCGAACTCCGGCAGGAATCGGAAAAACAAAATCAGCGCCCCGGCGCCTTCCACACAGAAGGTCCCGAGAATCACATTGCGGACATAGCGCACAACGCCGCTCATTGAGCTTATGCCAAGACCCTGCGCCAGAACCATCCGCTGGCGAAGCCCGATGCGCCGCCGCAAGGCGAGAAAGAAAATGGTTGAAACGGTCATAAAGCCAAGGCCGCCGAGCTGAATCAGCAGGATAATCACGACCTGCCCGAAGGTACTCCAGTAGGTGCCGGTATCCACCTGAATGAGCCCCGTCACGCAGGTTGCCGACGTCGCGGTAAAAAGCGCCGTTAAAAAGCTCGTCGGCTCTCGGGTTTTGGAGCATACCGGCAGACACAAAATTGCTCCGCCTGTCAGCACGAGCGCGAGAAACACCAGCGCGACAATCTGCGGCGGACGCATCCGGCGAAACGGTTTTTCAATGGCGGCGGCAAGCGCCTGCAAGCGTTCAGACAAATGAGAAGCCTCCCACACAGCGCCATACCTGGCGCGCTACATTATAATAAGAATTACGCCGATCTGATGCTTCATTCTACCATTGCAGCATTAGAATATCAAGTCTCCGCGAAAAAAAGCGGAAAAGACACGGCAAAAACCCGGAGACAGGATCTGACAGGATCTGTCTCCGGGCTTTCTCAGCAGTAGAAGTCCTTGATTTTTTTTGCGCGCGACGGATGGCGCAGTTTGCGGATTGCCTTGTTTTCAATCTGGCGGATACGCTCGCGCGTGACGCCGAAGATCTGACCGACCTCCTCCAGCGTGTGCGTTCTGCCGTCATACATGCCGAAGCGCATCTTGAGCACGTCTGCCTCGCGCTCGGTCAGCGTGCCGAGAATCTCGGCAAGCGCCTCCGCCAGCAGCGCGTTGGATGTTGCGTCGGCAGGTCCCGGCGTGTTGTCGTCTTCGACGAACGAGCCGATGGTCGTATCTTCCTCGTCGCCCACGGGCATGTCCAGCGACAGCGTGTCCGCCGCCGTGCGGTTCGCTTCGATGATCTTTTCAATCGGGAGGTTCAGCTCCGCTGCGATTTCCTCAAGCGTCGGCTCTCTGCCGAGCTCCTGCACGAGCTTGCGGTTGCAGCGTGTCGCCTTATTGATCACCTCTACCATATGCACCGGCACGCGGATGGTACGCGCCTGATCGGCGATAGCGCGGGTGATTGCCTGCCGGATCCACCAGGTTGCATATGTAGAGAATTTGTTTCCCTTTGTATAGTCGAACTTGTCGACTGCACGGATCAAGCCCGTATTGCCTTCCTGAATCAGGTCAAGAATATGAAGCCCGCGTCCGGAGTATTTCTTCGCAATCGACACGACCAGACGAAGGTTTGCCTCCGTCAGCTTGTCCTTCGCCGCCTTGTCGCCCTCGCACACGCGCTTTGCCAGCTCCATCTCCTCGTCTGCCGTCAGAAGCCGGACCTGCCCGATTTCCTTGAGGTACATGCGCACCGGGTCGTCGAGGTTATACTCTGCCGCCAGCTCCACGGGGTCGATCAGCTCTTCCTCTTCGTCTCCCATGGGGATATCGCCCTCGCCCATGCCCATGCCCATGCCGTCGTCTGCGTCGTCGAGACCGATTTCCAGCTCCGGGCTGACAATCTGGATGCCCATTGCGTCGAACGTGTCGTAAATATGTTCAATCTTTTCTACCGGAAGATCCAGCTTCTCAAGCTGTGCGGTCAGCTCCGTCGCCTGAATGCTGCCCTCGCGCTTTGCCTTTGCAATCAGCGCGCTGACGGCTGCCATGGCGTCTTCTGCCGGAACCTTCGTATTCTTTGCATTTGCCATCTATGCTCATCCTCATTCAATGCGGTATCCCGCGCGAAACAAACACTTTTCGCGCAACCAATTCATTATATACCACAAACCGCTTTTTTGACAAGCGGTTTTCGAAAATTTCTGCTCTCTTTTTCTGCTTTTTTCAGGCGCACAAAATCAGGATGCCCCGATTTTCGCGGGGCATTCCGATTTCGGTGTGTTTTGTGTGTACAGCGGTCAGATTTCCATGATCACGGGAAGGATCATCGGATTACGCTTGGTGGTCTTGAAAAGATAGCCGGAGAGGTCACTCTTGATGTTCGCCTTCAGCGCGCTCCAGTCGCGTGTGCCGCCGGCAAGGCAGCGGTCAATGGCGTGCGCTGCAATGACGCGCAGCTCTTCCATGAGATTTTCTGATTCTTTGACGTAGACAAAGCCGCGCGTGATGATATCGGGACCTGTGATGACGCTGCCGTCTTCACTCGAGAGGTTCACAACCACGACCAGCATGCCGTCCTGCGCCAGATGCTTGCGGTCGCGCAGAACAACACTCCCGACGTCGCCCACGCCCGTACCGTCAACGAGAATCTTACCGGCAGGAACCGTGCCCCCCCATTTGCAGGTCGCCTTCGTCAACTCGAGCACCTTGCCGATGTCCGAGATGAAGATATTCTTTGCGTCCATGCCGAGCGACTGCGCAAGCCGCGCATGCGCCTGCAGATGGCGCTGCTCGCCGTGGAGCGGAATGAAAAAGCGCGGATGCAGCAGCGCGTGCATGATCTTCAGCTCCTCCTGGCAGGCGTGACCGGAGACGTGCAGACCCTCGAGCTTGTCGTAGATGACCTCCGCCCCCTTGCGGTAGAGCTCGTTGATGATCTTGCTGATGGACTTTTCATTGCCTGGAATGGCGGAGGCGGAGATAATCACGCGGTCGCCCGCCTGAATTTCCACCTGCCGGTGCCCGGAGAACGCCATGCGGTAAAGCGCAGACATGTTTTCGCCCTGCGAGCCGGTCGAGACAATGACAATCTTGTCCTTTGGCAATGACTTGATGGCGTTGATGTCGACGAGCGTGTTGTTGGGGATTTTGAGATATCCGAGATCCGTCGAGACCTTCAGGATGTTTTCCATGCTGCGTCCGGTGACGGCAACCTTGCGCCCGTGCTTGTGCGCGACGTTGAGAAGGCTCTGCAGCCGGAAGGCATTGGACGCGAACGTAGTAACGATGATTCTCTGGCGGCAGCCGGAGAACTGACGGTCGAAGCTGTCGGTGACGCTGCGCTCCGAGGGCGTAAAGCCCGGACGCTCGACATTTGTCGAATCGCACAGGAAGGCAAGCACGCCCTCTTTGCCGAGCTGACCGAAGCGCGTCAGATCGATCATGCCGTCCTCCGCCATGGCGTCGATTTTGAAGTCGCCCGAGAAAACAAGCGTGCCGACCGGCGTTTTGACGGCAAACGCCACGGCGTCCGCAATTGAATGGTTGACGTGGATAAACTCCACCTGAAAACAGCCGGCTTTGACGACCTCGCCCGCCTCGTGGGTGAAGAGCTTGACCTTGCGCTCCAAATGATGCTCCTCAAGCTTGAGCTTGACAAGCCCGGCAGTGAGCCTCGTGCCGTGGATGGGGCAGTTGAACTGCTGCATGGCATAGGGAATGCCACCGATGTGGTCCTCATGACCGTGGGTCAGGAACATGCCGCGGATTTTTTCCTGATTCTTGACAAGGTACGTCATGTCCGCAATGACAAGGTCAACGCCGTACATGTCGTCTTCGGGAAAGCCGAGACCGCAGTCGATGATGATGATATCCTTGCCGTATTCCAGAACGGTCATGTTCTTGCCGATTTCGTTGAGTCCACCGAGGGGAATGATCTTTAATTTTTCAGCCAAGTGATAAATACCTCTTTTCAGAATTTTTCAAAATTTTTCAAAATTTCGTTGGAAATGCCCGATTACAGGGGCTGTTTGTGTAAAATTACGCGCAGAAATCGCGCAGCAATGCGGGCGCAGGCAATACCTGTGCCCTTCCCGCCGGGTGCGGGAGACATGATTGGGACGCCGTGCAGACGCCGGATGGACGCACAAAGCCGCGCGGACCGCGCAGCATCTCCAGCCCCGTCTCGCCGGATTTCTGCCGCTGCCGTCTGCGAACGCCGCACTTTCCTGCGCAGCTTCGGCTGCCCCAACGCCCCGGGCATACCGCAAGCTGCGCCTTACAGCTGTCTGCATCTTGGATTCATTCCGTTCTGTGCCGCCCGGAAAAACGTCCTCCGGACGGGCACACGTTTCATGCTATGGGATAGTATAGCACAGGTCTTTCTAAAAGTATACAAATTTTTTATCAATTTTTTGTCGAAACCGTGAAAAGTACGTTTTAAACGCCGCCGCACCCCGCGCCATGCAGGCAGGAAAGTTTGTCCGTGCAACTTGTAAAGACGGGAAAGATTTGCTATAATATAAAAACTTATTTGCACGAGGAGGCGCGGTGCGCATGAACAAGCATGTTTCAAAGCTCTTACAGCCCGGCGTTTTCTGGTATTGCCTGATTCTGCTTGCGTTTGCGGTCGCTGCCGCGCTTCTGGATCAGTATTATCTGGCGGCAGGCGAGCTGGTTGTGACGGTAATCGCCATGGTCGTCAGCCGGCTTCTGTTCATCCGCCGCAGAAACGCGCTCATGCAGTACGTGCAGAGCGCAACAGACGCCGAGGGCATCTCAGTGCATGCCGGTTCTCCGTTTCCGATGGCGGTCATCCGCCTGCCGGAGGGCGAGATCATCTGGGGTAACGAGGGCTTCTACGCCATCACTGGTCTGTCAGACGGCTGCCGGTATCAGACGCTCGAGTCTGTTGTACCCGGCTTTACCACCGGGTGGCTGCGCGAGGGGCGAAACGAGCTTCCGGGCGATCAGCTGATCGGTACGCGCCGCTACCGCATCTACGGAAACTACGTCCGCTCGGAGGACGACGCGACGACGGTGCGTCTGGCAACGATTTTCTTTGCCGATATGACGGAGATGTTCAATGTGCGCGACGAGTTTTTACGCACGCGCCCCATCACCGCGGTCATTCTCATCGATAACTATGACGAGCTGATGAGCAATCTGCCGGACTCGACCATCTCGAAGCTGGACGCGCAGATCAACGAGGCCGTCTCCGGCTGGGTCACGGGTCTGCATGCGCTCTGCCGCAAGATTGAGCGCAACCGGTATCTGCTTTTGTTCGAGAGCAAGGACCTTTCCCGGCTTCAGGAGGGCAAGTTCTCGATTCTCGACGCCATCCGCGCCGTGACAAATCCCGCGGGCGTCAATGCAACCATTTCACTCGGCATCGGCAAGGACGGAAGCTCGTTTGAAGAAAACTACTCGTTTGCCAACCTTTCCATCGAGATGGCGCTCTCCCGCGGCGGCGATCAGGCCGTCATCAAAGACCGCTACAACTTTACCTTCTACGGCGGCAGGACCAAGGAAACCGAGCGCCGCACGAGAGTCAAATCGAGAGTCGTCGCAGGTTCCTTGTCCGAACTGATTTCTCAGTCGAGCAAGGTCTTCGTCATGGGGCACAAGATGGCAGACCTGGACGCGCTGGGCGCGGCGGTCGGCATCAGCTGCCTGTGCCGCAAGCGCGGCAAAACCGCGCAGATCGTGATCGATCTGGAGAAAAACGCCTCGCAGAGCCTGCTTGCCGAGCTGAAAGCATCGAACGATTTTTCCGGCGTCTTTGTTTCGTGCGAGGACGCGCTTTTAGAGGCGGACGCGAAGAGTCTTCTGATTGTCGTCGATACGAACCGCCCCGATCAGGTCGAGTCGCGCGCGCTGCTGGAATCGATTCCCCGTGTTGCCGTCATTGACCACCACCGGCGCGCGGCAGACTATATTGAGCAGGTTGTGCTGAATCTGCATGAGCCGTTTGCCTCGTCTGCGTCCGAGCTTGTGACCGAGCTTCTGCAATACGCGGTTGAGCAGCGCGACATCCGCCCGATTGAAGCGCAGGCGCTGCTTGCGGGCATCGTGCTCGATACGAAAAAATTCTCCGTGCGCACCGGCTCGCGCACCTTCGAAGCTGCGGCATTCCTGCGTCGCGTGGGCGCAGATACAGTTGATGTGATGAAGCTGTTCCAGAACGATCTGGACGCAACGATCATCCGCTATCAGATCATTCAGGCTGCGCGGCTCTACCGCAACGAGATTGCCATCGCAGCAGTTGACCATACGGTTCCGCGCACCATTGCCGCGCAGGCTGCAGACGAGCTTCTGAATATCTCCGGCATCATGACCTCCTTCGTCCTCTACCCCGAAAACGGCATCGTGTTCATGTCGGCGCGTTCCATCGGCTCGTGCAACGTGCAGGTGGTGCTGGAAAAGCTCGGCGGCGGCGGAAACGCGGCGACTGCCGGCGCGCAGATCAAAAACAAAACCGTCCGCGAGGTGCTCGCGGAGCTGGTCGCATCCATCGACCAGTTTTATGAATCGTAAATTATCCGAAAGGAGCTTATAGCTATGAAAGTGATTTTAACGCAGGACGTCCGCGGCAAGGGCAAGCGCGGTCAGATGATTGAGGTATCCGACGGCTACGCCAGAAACTTCCTGCTTCCGAAGAAGCTCGCACAGGAGGCAAATGCCGACAACATCAATACCATGCGCATGAACGATAAGGCGACGCAGGAGCGTCAGGCAAAGGAGCGCGCCGAGGCACTGGAAATCTCCAAGAAGATGAAGGACATGACCGTTGTTGTCATGGCAAAGGGCGGCGGCGCTGGGAAGCTCTTCGGCTCCGTCACGAACGCGGAAATCGCCGAAGCACTGGAAAAGCAGGAGAAAATTACGCTCGACAAGCGTAAGATTGTCGTCGAGCCCATCAAGACCACCGGCGTCTATACTGCCAAGTGCAAGCTCGGCTATGAAATCACCGCCGACCTCAAGGTCGAAGTCAAAGAACTGTAATTCCGAATAGGTTTGTAATTATGTAAACTTTTTGAGGAGGTGAACATCCATGTCCATGGACGAGCTGCTCAGCCGTCAGGTGCCGCAGTCTCTGGAAGCGGAGCAGTCGGTGCTCGGCTCGATGCTCATTGACGAGCGGTGCGTGCCGGACGTGATTGCGCTTCTGCAGCCGGACGAGTTCTATCTGCAGCAGAACCGCGATATTTTCGAGACCATCTACACGATGTTCAACTTCTCGCAGCACATCGACCCCGTCACCGTACTCGACAAGATGAAAGAGCGCGGGGTCTATGACGAGGCGCATTCTTACGACTACATTTCCCAGCTGCTGCAGATTACGCCAACGGCGGCAAACGTCAGGCAGTACTGCGCAATTGTCCACGACAAGGCGCTCATGCGGAACCTCGGCACAGCGGCGGATGAAATCACCGCCATGGTCCAGGAGGGCGTCGGCACGGCGCAGGAGATGCTCGAGGCGGCAGAAAAAAAGGTCTACAGCCTTCGCAAAGAAAACTCCGGCGACAGCTTACAGCACATCGGAAAGGTCCTTATCAACGTCTATGACCGGCTGGAGGAGCTTGCCGAGTCCGGAAATGAAATTCCGGGGCTTTCGACCGGGCTTCATGATCTGGATAAGAAGATCAACGGCCTGAATAAATCGGACCTTCTGCTCATTGCGGCGCGACCCGGCATGGGCAAAACGTCGATGGCGCTGAACGTGGCGCTCTCGGTCGCGAAAAGCACCAACAAGACCGTCGCGTTCTTTTCTTTGGAAATGTCGCGCGAGCAGCTGGCAATGCGGCTTTTGTCCAACGAAAGCTTTGTCGACAACCAGAAGCTTGTCACCGGCAAGCTGACAGAGGAGGATTGGAACAAGCTCTCCATCGCCTCGTCCGCGCTCAGCCAGACGGACATCCGTGTGGACGACAACCCGGCAATCACGGTTGCCGAAATGAACGCAAAATGCCGCCGGCTCGACAATCTTGGGCTGGTGCTGATTGACTATCTGCAATTGATGACCTCTGCCGCGCCCGGAAAATCGGGCGAAAACCGCGTGACGGTCGTCAGTGAAATTTCAAGAGCGCTCAAGATCATGGCGAAGGAGCTGAATGTTCCGGTTGTGTGCCTGAGCCAGCTGTCTCGTGCCAACGAGTCGCGAACCGACAAGCGCCCGATGCTTTCGGACCTCCGCGAGTCCGGCGCCATCGAGCAGGACGCGGATTCGGTCATGTTCATCTACCGCGACGACTATTATAACCCCAACACCGAAGAAAAGAACATTGCGGAAATCATCATTGCCAAAAACCGGCACGGCGAAACCGGCACGGTCAAGACGCAATGGATGCCGCAGTACACCACGTTCTCCGATCTGGAGTGGAAGCATGAGGGGTAACATTCTGCGATTCATCCGGGAAAACGAGCTGATCAAGCCCGGAAGCACGCTCGTGTGCGCCGTCTCCGGCGGAAAGGACTCGGTGTGCTTGCTGCATGTGATGCGCTCGCTTCAAAAAGAGCTTTCCATCACCGTGAAAGCCGCGCACCTCAACCATCAGCTGCGCGGGGAGGAATCCGACCGCGACGAGGCGTTTGTCCGGTCTCTTTGCGAAAGCCTTTCCGTTCCGCTCACGGTTTCGCACGCCGATGTGTTGACACGCTGCAAGGAAACCGGCGAGAGCGTGGAGGAGGCGGCGCGGGTCCTGCGCTATCGTTTTTTTGCCTCGCTCGAAGGCGTTGTTGCAACGGCACACACACAGGACGACAATCTGGAAACCGTTCTTCTGAACCTCGTCCGAGGCACGGCGCTGCGCGGTCTGTGCGGCATTCCGCCAAAGCGCGGGCAAATCATCCGCCCGATGCTCTGCGTCTCGCGCGCAGAGGTCGAGCAGTACCTGCTGCAAAACGATCTTGCGCACGTGGAAGACTCTTCGAACGATTCCCGCCTTCCCCTGCGCAACCGTCTGCGGCATGAGGTCCTGCCGCTGCTGCGGCGGGAAAACCCGAACCTTTCCGAAACAGTTTTCCGCATGGACGCCGTTTTGCGGCAGGAGGATTCCTACTTGGAAAAGCAGACGTCTTCCCTGCTCCAGTCGTGTGCGCTGTCGTCGGGCAGCTGGTCATGCAGCGTTCTGCGCGCCGCACCGCAGGCATTACAGGCGCGCGCGATGCGGCTGCTTCTTGCGCAGCTGAACATTGCAAAGCCTGCGCAGGCGCATGTGGACGCGCTGATGCATCTGATTGCCTCGTCCGGCGGTTCTTCGTCCGTTACTCTTCCCGACGGAAAAATGCTCCGGCGCAGCTACGACATTCTGTCGATTGCCGCTGACGATCTGCCGCAAACCTTCGAGCCGAAGGCGTTGCTATTGGGCGGCGAGACGGAAATTCCCGAGCTTTCGCTGCGCATTTCGTGCCAGTTCGTAAAAAAATATGAAAAATCGATGCAGAGCCTCTGCACATTTGCATTCAAATATGATACGATAGACGAAATCAAAGCCCTGTGCGTCCGCCCGAGACAGGCGGGCGATGAAATTCAGCTTCCCGGCGGAGGCAGGAGCCTCAAAAAGCTTCTGATCGATCGTAAGGTCCCGCGCGATGCGCGCAGTCTCGTTCCGGTCGTTGCCGACCGCGCAGGCGTTCTCCTGGTTTATCCCCTTGCCGTGTCGGTTTCGCGGCAGGCGCAGCCGGGCGATCGCGCCATTCTGATTCACTTTGTGCATGAAAAAGAGTATATACAGAAAGAGGATACGCAATGATTAACAAATTTGACATGCAGCAGGATATTGAACGGGTTCTCGTCTCCGAAGAGGACATCCACGCCCGCATCCGTGAGGTCGGCGCGCAGATTTCCGAGGACTATCGCGGCAAGTGCCCGATTCTGGTCGGCGTTCTCAAGGGCGTGGTGCCGTTCTTTGGCGAGATGTCTCAGGCCATCACGATCCCTGTCCAGGAGGACTTCATGTGCGTCACATCCTTTGAAGGCGGCACCGCATCGACCGGCAAGCTGACCTTCCGCAAGGATATCGACCACGACATCGAAGGACGCGACGTTCTGATTCTGGAGGACATCATCGACTCCGGCAGCACGCTCAAGCTGATTGTTGAGCTGTTCCAGGCAAGAAAGCCCGCTTCCATCAAGATCTGCACGCTTCTGGATAAGCCCTCGGGTCGTAAGGTCGATCTGGAGCCGGACTACACCTGCTTCACGATTCCGGCAGCGTTCGTCGTCGGCTTCGGTCTGGATTATGAGGACTACTACCGCAATCTGCCCTACGTCGGCGTTCTGAAGCCGGCGGTCTATCTCGAAAAATAAACCGGAAGGAGACTTTCCTTGTCTCAGCAGTCAAAACCGACGAGTTTTCTCGTCATGCTTGTGGTGCTGGCAGTAACGCTGCTGCTGGTAAGCAGCCTGCTCACACCAAACACCGCACAAATCCTTCCATACTCAGATGTCCTCGACCTGTTCCGCAATGAAAAGGTCGCTTCGTTCACATTGGAAGGCAGCAATCTTACCATGCAGGTCCGCGGCGATGATGGGGATACTGCCTCTACCGTCACCGCAAAAATCGGCAATACCGAGCAGTTCCGCGAGGATCTGGACGCGCTGATTGCCGATCAGTATGCCGACGGCACGCTCGAAAGCTACAACTATCTGCCTGTTTCCGAGCCGTGGTACCGCGCGGCGGCGCCGTATATCATCGGCGGCGTTGTGCTGATTGCCCTGTTCTTTTTCCTGTCGAGCCGCGCCAACGGCGGACCGAACGGTATGGCAAACTTCACAAAGGCAAACGCCCGCTTCGGCATTCCGACGTCGCAGACCGTCACGTTCCAGGACGTTGCCGGCGCGGACGAGGAAAAAGAGGAACTGGCGCAGATTGTCGATTTTCTGCGCGATCCCAAACGCTACAGCCGCCTGGGCGCGAAAATTCCGAAGGGCGTGCTGCTCGTCGGTCCTCCGGGTACCGGCAAAACGCTTCTGGCGCGCGCTGTTGCAGGAGAAGCCGGCGTATCGTTCCTGTCCATCTCCGGCTCCGACTTTGTCGAGCTGTATGTCGGCGTCGGCGCAAGCCGCGTCAGAGATCTGTTTGAGCAGGCAAAGAAGGTCGCTCCCGCGATCATCTTCATTGACGAAATTGACGCCGTCGGTCGTCGCCGCGGCGCAGGTTTGGGCGGCGGACACGACGAACGCGAGCAGACGCTCAACCAGCTGCTGGTCGAAATGGACGGCTTCAGCAGCAACACTGGCGTCATTGTCATCGCCGCAACCAACCGCAAGGACATCCTCGACCCGGCGCTTCTCAGACCCGGTCGGTTCGACCGGCAGATTTACGTCGGAACGCCCGACTGGCGCGGGCGCGAGGCAATTTTGAAGGTCCACGCAAAGGATAAGCCGCTGGCGGATAACGTCAACCTCGAAGCGCTGGCAAAGGCGACGGCAGGCTTCACGGGTGCGGATCTTGCAAACCTTCTCAACGAAGCGGCGCTGCTTGCCGCCGGAAAAAGCCGCGCAGTCATTACGATGAAGGATCTGGAAGAAGCGATGATCAAGGTCATTGCCGGTCCTGAAAAGCGCAGCCGCGTGGTCTCGCAGTATGAGCGAAAGCTCACCGCATTCCACGAGGCAGGGCACGCCATCGCGATGTACTGTCTGCCGACACAGGACCCAGTCCACATGATCACGATTGTTCCCCGCGGCATGGCAGGCGGCATGACCATTTCGCTGCCGCAGGACGATCAGTCGTTCGTCTCCAAAAGCGAGATGTTTGAGACCATCGTCGGCTTCCTGGGCGGTCGTGTTGCCGAGCAGCTCAAGCTCGACGATATCTCTACCGGCGCGTCCAACGACATTCAGCGCGCCACTGCCATCGCGCGCGACATGGTCTCGAAATACGCCATGAGCGACAAGCTCGGTCCCGTCTGTTACTCCTCCGGAAACGAGGTCTTCATCGGCAGAGACTATGAAAAGACGAAGTCCTACTCCGAGTCTGTCGCCGGGCGGATTGACGACGAGGTGCAGACGATCCTGATGCAGGCATACGACAAATGCACCGAGCTTCTGAAAGCCCATGACGCGCAGTTAGACGCCGTTGCCGCATACCTGATGGCGCACAACAATATGGGAAGAGCCCAGTTTGAGGCGGTCATGGAGGGAAAGCCCGTGCCTGACGCAGATGTTCTGCCGATAACTTCCGTAGAAGCCATCGAAGAAGAGCCGCATCCATCTGAAGAAGAATAAATGCACGGAAGGTCTGCCGCGTATGCGGCGGACCTTTTTTCAGGAGACGCTATGGAACATTACAATGCGCTGAGCCCTTACCTCAAAAATCGCTTCGGCTGCAAGATCTGCAAGCTTTCGCTTTCCGCAGGCTGCACCTGCCCGAACCGCGACGGAACGCTCGGTACACGAGGCTGCATGTTCTGCTCGGGAAGCGGCGAGTTTGCCGCGTCCGGCTTGGCTTCCATTCCGGAACAGCTGGAGCAGGCAAAGCTGATTCTCGGCAAAAAAGCGCATAACGCCAGGTTCATCGCCTATTTTCAGGAGTTCACGAATACCTACGGGGATGTATCCCGGTTGGAGCCGCTGTTTTTGCAGGCGATGGAGCCGGACGATGTCGTCGCGCTTTCCATTGCCACGCGCCCGGACTGTCTGCCGGAAGATATCCTTCGCATGCTCTCTCGCCTGCGTGAAAAGAAGCCCATATTCGTTGAGCTGGGGCTTCAGACCATGCACGACGAAACCGCGCGCTATATCCGCCGCGGCTACCGGCTGCCCGTTTTCGATGCGGCGGTAGATAGGCTTCATACACTGGATGTCGAGGTCGTTGCGCACATGATTCTGGGTCTTCCCGGCGAGACGCCGGAAATGATCGTGCAGACGGCACGCCATCTGGGACAGGTCGGTGTGGACGGGGTCAAGCTGCATCTTCTGCACGTGCTGCGCGGCACGGATCTGGCACTGGCATATGAAAAAGGGCTGGTCCCTGTTTTGCAGATGGACGAATATATCACACTTCTGGAGCGCTGCCTTGCCGTGCTGCCGCCCAGCGTCGTCATTCACCGTCTGACCGGAGACGGCGCAAAGCGGGATCTGATTGCCCCCCTGTGGAGCGCGGACAAAAAGCGGGTGCTGAACGAAATCCGGCGGCGCTTTGACCTGGATGGCGTTGAGCAGGGAAGCAGTTGGAAGCCTTGAACGCTTGCATTTTCTCAGAAGGCAGCGTATACTGAAAGAAACATGCATCAATTTCCGGAGAAGCGAGGCGCAGGATGAAAAACTTTCTGGGGCATCTTCATACCATAAACCACCACCGGCGGCTGGTCCGGCAGGGCTGCTTCCGCATGGGGCTTTACTGGCAGGGACTCACCCACGACCTTTCCAAATACGCCCGTGTGGAATTCTCCACCGGCGTCAGATACTATCAGGGCACCAGAAGCCCCAACACTGCTGAGCGCGAGGAAAAAGGCTGGAGCGAGGCGTGGATGCACCACAAGGGCCGCAACCGCCACCACTGGGAATACTGGACCGATCTTGACATGAAAACGAAGGCATATGCTCCCGTTCCCATGCCGCAGAAATATCTTGCCGAGATGGTTGCCGACCGCATCGCCGCCTGTAAGACCTATCAGGGTCCGGCTTACACCGACGCTTCCGCGCTTGCCTATTTTGAACGTTCCAATGAAGCGCACCTCATGCACGCGGATACCATCCGCGAGCTTCGGTTCCTTCTTACCATGCTCAAAGACCAGGGCGAGGACGAGACCTTCCGGTTCATGAAACGCCGGCTCAAAAGCAAAACGCCGTTCTGTGAAAAAGTGCCGATCGGTGCTGCCGGACAGAATCCCTGACATCAAACGCCGCAGCGTCGTCTGCGGCGTTTTCAGCATTACGGACGTAAAATTTTTGTAAGCTCTGTAAAAAAGCGTCAGATTTTGTAGAAATTGCTGCTGCAGTTTTTGAAATGCAAACAGTTTTTGTGCGAAACGATGAAAATATTTCGCATTTTTCCCTCTTCTGCCTATTGCTGTTTTTCAGCTTTTGTTGTATGATTCTGGTATACCCTTTCGCATTTGCGAGAGTGAGAAAAAAGGAGGATACTATGAAGAAACTACTTGCACTTCTGCTTTGCCTGGTAATGGTTCTGGGTCTCGGGACCACGGCATTCGCGGCAGACGCAAAATCCAACGACATTGTCATCCTGCACACCGACGACGTTCACTGCGGCGTAACCGATGGCATGGGCTATGCTGGCGTTGCGGCATACAAAGCCGAAATGCAGCAGACCCACAACTACGTGGCGCTGGTCGACTGCGGCGACGCGATTCAGGGCGAGACTGTCGGCACCCTTTCTGCCGGCGCTTACATCGTCGACATCATGAACGAGACCGGCTACGACTTTGCGGCCTTCGGCAACCATGAGTTCGACTACAAGCTCCCGCAACTTGCCAAGCTGACCAAGCAGGCCAAGTACGAATACCTCGCCTGCAACTTCAAGTACCTCGGCACTGGCACGACCGATATCACCTACAAGCCGTACGAGATCGTCGATTACGGCGGAACGAAGGTCGCTTACATTGGCATTGCCACGCCGGAGTCCTTCTCCAAGTCCACCCCTGCATACTTCCAGGACGAAAACGGCAACTACATCTACTCCTTCTGCGAAGACGATGACGGTTCGGCGCTGTATAAGGTCGTGCAGGACACCGTCGACGAGGTCAAGAAGGCCGGTGCCGACTATGTCATCGCCCTTGCCCACCTCGGCAATGAAGGCATCACCGACATCTGGACGTCCAAGGCGGTCATTGCCAATACTACAGGCATCGACGCTATGCTCGACGGCCATGACCACGAGACCCTCACCATGAAGGTCGCCAACAAGGACGGCAAGGAGATCATCCTCGCCGAGGCCGGTCAGGCAGACGGTAAGCTCGCCACCATCGGTAAGCTCACCATCAAGGAAGACGGCACGATCACCTCTGAGCTCGTTGCCGCCAAAGATGTTACCGTGAAGGACGAAACCGTCGACGCGTACGTTCAGAATATCCTGAACTCCTTCAAGGATAGCGTCTCCAAGGTCGTCGCCAAGAGCGATGTGGAGCTGCCCGACTACAATGGCGATAAGCGCCTTGTCCGCAACACGGAGACCGCGCTCGGCGATCTCGCAGCGGATGCGTTCCGCGTCATGATGGACGCCGACATCGGCATCATGAACGGCGGCGGCCTGCGCAAGCCCATCCATAAAGGCAACATCACCCTCAACGATATGCTCTCCGTCTTCCCGTGGGGCAACCTCCCATGCAAGATGGAAGTGACCGGCCAGACCGTTCTCGATATGCTCGAGATGGGTGCAATGAAGTATCCGAAGGAATCCGGCGGATTCCTCAGCGTTTCGGGTCTGAAGTACACCATTCTTGCCGGCGTTCCGTCCTCGGTTGAGACCAACGACAAGGGCGAGTTCGTCAAGGTCGCGGGCGACTACCGCGTCTGCAACGTGCAGGTTCTGGACAAGAAGACCGGCCTGTATCAGCCGCTCGATCTGAAGAAGACATACACCCTCGGCGGCATCGACTACACCATTACCTACTGCGGCGACGGCTTCACGATGTTCAAGGACTCCAAGGTTCTCAAGGCCGGCGACGCGACCATGACCGACGCGCAGACTGTCCTTTCCTACATCGAGACCAAGCTCGGCGGCACCATCGGTGAAGAATACGCAAAGCCCGCAGGCCGCATCACCATCTACTCTGATGTCAAGGCCACCGACTGGTATCTGAAGGCTGTCAAGTACGCGCTTGACGCGGGTCTTATGAACGGCGTCGGCTCCGGCTTCGCACCGAACGGCGCGCTGACGCGCGGCATGCTGGTCACCATTTTGTACCGTCAGGCAGGCTCCCCCGCCGTCACCACCAAGGTTTCCGATAAGTTCTCTGACTGCGTCGAAGATAGCTGGTATGCACCGGCGGTCGTCTGGGCAGCGGAAAACAACATTGTCGGCGGCTATGCAGACGGCACGTTCGCGCCCAACAAGGCAATCACCCGTCAGGAGATGGCGAAGGTCCTCTACGGCTACGACAAGGCGACCGGCAAGACCAAGGACGCTGCAGCTACCGAGCTGACCTACACCGACCTCACCTCCATCGCAGACTGGGCGCTCGAGGGTGTTCGCTACTGCACGGCAGAGAAGTACCTTTCCGGCTCCAACAATGCCTTTAATCCCGCCGGTACGGCAACCCGTGCCATGGTTGCGCAGGTCTTCATGAACATGGCGGCCTGATCGCTCTATAAAGCATCGCAGCAACACAAGAACTCGCCCGGCTTTCGCCGGGCGATTTTTTATACGGACCCAAAAAGAGCATCCGCGGCATTTGCGGATGCTCTTGTCGTTCTTTATGCTTCCGGAAGCTCCATGTGCGCCTCGCGCTTGTCCATCGGTAGATAGTGGTTGCGGATGGTCACGGCGCGGTAAGCCGGACGCATGATGCGATTTCCGGTCAGAACCTCTTCCATCCGGTTGGCGCACCAGCCGGCAATACGCGCTGTGGCAAACAGCGGCGTAAAGACCTCCTGCGGAATGCCGAGCATGTGATAGACCAGACCCGAGTACATGTCGACGTTCGCGCAGATCGGATCGTCGCTTCTGCGCTTTTCCTGCAGGAGAGAGGCGCCGATGGTCTCAACCTTCTCCAGCAGCGCAAAATCGTCTGCAAAGCCTTTGATCTCTGCCAGATGCCCGGCATACTTTTTCAGCAGCACCGCGCGCGGGTCCGAGAGCGTATAGACCGCGTGACCCAGACCGTAGATTTTGCCCGAGCGATCCCCTGCCTCGCGGCTCAGGATTTTTACGAGATAGTCGCGGATGGAGCCGTCGTCCTTTGCATCGACATGCGCTTTGACGTCGCGGAACATCTGCATGACCTTTGCGTTCGCGCCGCCGTGCAGCGGTCCTTTCAGAGAGCCGACCGCACCCGCAATCGCACTGTAGGTGTCGGTTCCGCTGGAGGACAGCGCGCGGCAGACGAAGGTCGAGTTGTTGCCGCCGCCGTGCTCGGCATGAATCATCATCATCATGTCGAGAAGGTGCGCCTCTTCTTCCGTGTAGCTGGCGTCCGGGCGAATCATGCGCAGGAAGTTCTCCGCCGCGGAAAGCTCCGCGCTCGGATAGTGGATATGCAGAGATTCTCCGTCAAAATAGTGGCGGTTCACCGCGTAGGCATTTGCCACAATTGCCGGGAACGAGCCAATGAGCTTGATGGACTGCGTGAGCAGATTGTCTGCCGACGTATCATCCGGGTTTTCATCGTAGGAATACAGCAGCAGCACGCTCCGCGCCAGATCGTTCATGATGTCCCGGCTCGGGTGGCGCATGATCATGCCTTCGGTGAAGCCTTCCGGGAGCTTCCGGGCTTTGCACATGATATCATTGAAATAGGAAAGCTCAGATTTTGTCGGCAGATGTCCCATCAGAAGCAGGTATGCGACCTCCTCGTAGCCGAACGTGCCGCTTTTCCGGTGCGCTTCAACAATTTCGTTCAGATCAATGCCGCGGTAGTAGAGCCTGCCGGGCATGGGCACGCGCCTGCCGTCTTCGATCAGATAGCCCTGGACGCTGCCGACCTTCGTCACACCGATCAGAACGCCGGTTCCGTCGCTGTTCCGAAGCCCGCGCTTGACCTCTCCAAAGTAATAGCTGTCGGGAATCTGATATTCCTGCTTGACAAGGCTGCCGAGGGACGCTGCCATATCCGGTCGCAAATCCATTGCACGTTCCATGATCTTCTTCTCCTTCCGCAAGGTGCGGTTTTTATGTTGGGCTCATTATAACTGTACACTTATGAAAATGCAAGTAAATTATTTTTAAATTTCATAAATTTTCTGTTATCATTCATATTCTTGAATTTTCACCTGCATATTTGTAAATTCTGCAAGAATAATGCAGGATTCAAAAAAATAAATTCATTTTATGCTTGCATTTTATAGCATCCCTTGCTATACTGTCACCAGAAAAAGCAACGGGCACATCCGACACAGAAGGGACAGATGGATATGATACGGTTATTTGACAACGGCGTAACGATTCAGAGCGGCAAACCCGTCGCCGCCATCGCAGCGCAGACCGGCGCGAAGGAGAAAACCATTGCCGCAAAAATTCTCGCCGCACACGATCATCCGGCGCAGGACGGACAGCTGCATATCACCTTCGACGGTCTGATTTCTCACGATATCACCTACGTCGGCATCATCCAGACGGCAAGAGCGAGCGGTTTAACCCGCTTTCCGGTCCCCTATGTGCTGACGAACTGTCATAACAGCCTCTGCGCCGTCGGCGGCACGATCAACGAAGACGACCACGTCTTCGGTCTGTCAGCGGCAATCAAATACGGCGGCGATTACGTACCGGCAAATCAGGCAGTCATTCACCAGTACGCGCGCGAGATGATGACCGGCTGCGGCAAAATGCTGCTCGGTTCCGACAGCCATACCCGCTACGGCGCCATCGGCACCATGGGCATCGGCGAAGGCGGACCAGAGCTTGTCAAGCAGCTGCTGCAGAACACCTACGATGTAGCAAAGCCGCAGGTCGTGCTCGTCTGGCTGACGGGTGAAGTTCCCCACGGCGTCGGTCCGCATGATGTCGCCATTGCGCTTTGCGGCGCAGTCTATAAAAACGGCCTCGTCAAAAACAAGATTCTCGAATTTGCCGGTCCCGGCGTGAAAGCACTTCCGATGGACTTCCGCATCGGCATCGACGTCATGACGACCGAGACCGCCTGTCTCAGCTCCATCTGGGAGACGGACGAAAAGGTCGAAGAATACCTCGCCATCCATGGAAGACCGGACAGCTACCGCGCGCTGCGTGTTGAAGAGGGCGCGTACTATGACGGCTGCATCGAGATCGATCTTTCCAGTCTGGAACCGATGGCGGCGCTTCCCTTCCACCCGTCTGAGGCGGTGCCGCTGCGCGAGTTGATTGCAAACCCCGGCGATTATCTGCGAGAGGTGGAACTTCGCGCGCATGAGCAGTTTGGCGGCAAAGCGGAGCTTCATCTGACGGAGAAGATCGAAGGTGGCAAGCTCCAGATCGATCAGGGCGTCATTGCCGGCTGTTCGGGCGGCATGTATGACAATATCGCCGAGGCAGCATCTATTCTGCGCGGCTTCGACGTCGGCTGCGGCGACTTTTCGCTGTCGGTCTATCCCCCGTCGATTCCGGTCAACCTGGAGCTGATCCGAAACGGCGTGCAGCAGGAGCTGCTGGAGGCAGGCGCACTCTTCAAGCCCTGTTTCTGCGGTCCGTGCTTCGGCGCAGGCGATGTTCCTGCAAACAATGCCCTTTCCATCCGCCACACGACGCGCAACTTCCCGAACCGCGAAGGCTCGAAGCCCGGAAACGGGCAGCTGGCAGGCGTAATTCTGATGGACGCTCGCTCGATTGCCGCGACGGCAAGAAACCACGGCGTCCTGACCTCCGCTGCCGATATCGACTATGACGCGCCGAAGCAGGTCACACGTACCTTTGATGCGGCGGTTTACAAAAAGCGTGTCTACTTTGGCTTCGGCAATCCCCAGCCGGACCATGCTCTCAAGTTTGGACCCAACATCACCGAGTGGCCGAAGATTCCAGCGCTCGCCGATAACCTGCTGATGCAGGTAGCGTCCGTGCTGCGCGACCCCGTCACCACCACCGACGAGCTGATTCCCTCTGGCGAAACGTCGTCGTATCGCTCGAATCCTCTGAAGCTTGCGACGTTTGCCCTGTCCCGCAGAGACCCCGAATACGTCGCCCGCGCCAACGTGACGCATGCATTAGAACTGGCACGTCAGGACGGTCTGGTTCCGCCGGAGCTGGAAGCGGTGCTGTCAAAGCTGCTTCTTACAAACGATGCAGCAAAGACGATGCAGCTCGGCTCGGTGATCTTTGCCAACAAGCCCGGAGACGGTTCTGCGCGCGAGCAGGCAACATCGTGCCAGAGAGTGCTCGGCGGCTGCGCGAATATCTGCTATGAATTTGCAACCAAGCGCTATCGCTCGAACTGTGTCAACTGGGGCATGCTCCCGTTCACGCTTGCGCCGGACGCAGAGTTTACCGGCTGTCCCGGCGATTTCATCTACGTGCCGGATGTAAAGCGCAGAGTGGAAGCCGGAGATGAAGTCTTCCCGGCAAAGCTTCTGCACGCGGACGGCTCTTTGGAGGAGCTGACGCTGTATCTCAAAAACACATCTGCCGAAGAGCGCGAACTGCTGGTTCGCGGCTGCCTGATGAATCACTACGCCGCACAGAGGAGAGAGTAACCATGGAAAAAATCAAAATGCAAAACGCCATTGCCGAGCTCGACGGCGATGAAATGACACACGTCCTCTGGGGCATGATCAAAGACGAGCTGATTCTTCCCTTCGTGGAACTGAATCGTGAATATTACGATCTTTCCATCCAGAACCGCGACAAAACAGAAGACGCCGTCACCGTAGAGGCAGCAGAGGCAATCAAGCGCCTGCATGTCGGCGTCAAGTGCGCAACCATCACGCCAAATCTGCAGCGGCAGGAGGAATATCACCTCAAAAAGCTCTGGAAATCGCCGAACGCGACCATCCGCGCCATGCTCGACGGCACAGTTTTCCGCACGCCGATTCTGATTTCCAAGGTCAAGCCGGTCGTCTCCTGCTGGAAAAAGCCGATCACCATCGCACGCCACGCCTACGGCGACATTTATAAGGCAGTCGAGTACCGCGTCCCCGGTCCCGGCAAGGCGGAGCTGGTCTTCACCGACGAGGCTGGGCACGAGACCTCCCGCCAGACGGTCTACGATTTCAAGGGGCCCGGCGTTCTGCAGGCGATGCACAACCGCGACGACTCCATCTTGTCGTTTGCCCGCTGCTGCTTTACCTACGCATTGAATGTTAAGCAGGACGTCTGGTTCTCCAGCAAGGATACCATTTCCAAAGACTACGACCAGACCTTCAAGCTCCTGTTCCAGAAGGTCTTCGACGAAGAATTCAAGGCACGCTTTGACGAGGCTGGACTCAACTACCGCTATGCACTCATTGACGATGTTGCGGCAAAGGTCATCCGCTCGGAAGGCGGCATCATCTGGGCGTGCAAAAACTACGACGGAGACGTCATGAGCGACCTGATTGCCGCCGCCTCCGGCAGTCTTCCGATGATGACCAGCGTTCTTGTCTCCCCGGACGGGAACTTCGAATACGAAGCGGCACACGGCACGGTCGTCGACCACTACCACAAGTGGCGCGAAGGAAAGCCGGTTTCCACCAATCCTCTGGCAACGATCGCCGGATGGGCTGGCGCGCTTCACAAGCGCGGCGAGCTGGACGGCAACGAAGATCTGATGCATTTTGCCGACTGCCTGTCGAAAGCCGGCGTCGACGTATTTGAAGACGGCTATCTGTCCGAGGATCTGGCGCGTCTGTGTGACCCCGCAGAGCTTCGGGAAATGCCCGAAAACGGGCGGCTGATGCATCTGATTCGCGAGCGGCTGGAAACACTCTTATCTGCATAACACCCAAAGCGGACAGCTTTTCGGAGCTGCCCGCCTGTTTTTTGCGGCAGAAAAATCTTAAAAATTCCAAAGCCCGCGCAAATTGTTGATTCTCAAGCCGGAATATGATAGAATGATGAAGTCTATGCGATATATCTGACAAACTATACTTCCATAATGGAGAGATTTTATGCCGCAAATGAAACTGTTTGGCAACTCCCGATCCGCCGCGCGTGTCGCAGGCAAGCGCAAACCGGATTCAGAGCAGGCGCCAAAGGAAAAGAAACAGAAAAAGAAGAAGCCGCTGAAGGTGCTTGCCGTCTGGCTGACCGTGATTCTATGTCTGGAAGGCTTGTACTTCTTCTGCTGCTACACGAACAATGCCTTCGTCGCAAAATGGCGCACGATTTACATCCAGACTGCAATGTCCACCATGCGCCACCAGTGGCTGGCAACGTATCTGCTGCCGGAGTCGGTGGTAGACGATGTCATGCGCAAGCGCACCGAGTCGATGGAAGCGCTCGGCGACAAGGAGTCCTCCTGGGGCGCAAAGCCAGAGGACACAACGCCCACCGCACCCGAAGAGCCGGAGGTCAAGCCGGTCGACACCGCGGTCACGGAGCTTCCGACCGAGACCATGACGCCCGAAGACGAGCAGGCGCTGGCGAAGGAAGCGTTCTACGAACTGTTCTGGGAGCTGGACCAACCGACGATGGAGGCGTATGTTGAAGAAAATCCATCGGTTCTGGATAACGGCTGGGAGAACATCAACATCAACGAGGCAGGGCTTGACGACAACGGCACGTCCATTCAGACGACCATGGGTGAGCAGGTCCTCGCCATCAACGCCAAAGAGCAGATCATGCTCGTGCGAGTGACCGGCTCCGGTTACCGGGGCGTGCTTGCCATCGCAAAGGACCCGTCCAGACTCAACGTGGAAAACTCTGCGGGCGTCGGCACCTATGGTCAGCTGACGGGCGATATTGCCAGCGCGCACAACGGCATTCTTGCCACCACCTGCTCCGGCTTCATTGACATTGACGCGCAGGGCAACTGGGGCAACGGCAACGGCGGTCTGATCGCGGGCTATGCTATGAGCAACGGACACGGCTACGGCACGCACTACAATTCCTACGCCGGCTTCCAGTATTACCGGCTGGAAATTCACGAGGATAACCTGATCTACATCAAAAAGGTCGATAAGGAAGTCAGCGAAGACTGCCGCGACGCGACCGAATTCCAGCCGCCCATCATCATCGATGGTGAGCTTCTCGTGAGCGACTACTGGGTCGAAACGAATCCGCGCGTGTGCATCGGTCAGTCCGACAAGTATGAGATGCTGCTGCTCGTGGTCGAGGGTCGTATCTACACCGAGGGCATCCTCGGCACCGACGTCAACGAGTGCGCCAGAATTCTGCAAAAGCACAATGCGCAGCAGGCAATGAACGTCGACGGCGGCACCAGCGCCATGATGTGGTACGACGGCGAATACGTCATCCGCGGCTCGAACCCCAATACGCGCTACACCGGCTCTCGTCCGGTCCCGAACGCCTTTGTCTATCACAGAGTAGAAGAATAACAGAACCCCGCCGGAAGGAAACCTTCCGGCGGGGTTTTGATGAATGAAATACGTCTGCAGGCAAGAAACACTGCAAAGTTTATGCTTCCTCGTAGGTCTGTTCCTCACGCTCGGAGATAAGGTCCCAGACGAACTGGAAGAATTTCTTGTTGAAATAGAACAGATACACGCCCAGCACCGTCAGCCCCAGCGTAACGAGCCACGCCATAGTCACGTCCGTCAGAAAGTGCGCACCCATACGAAGCCGGGAGAACGCGACAATCGCGGTCCAGAGCGCGCCGGAAAGCCCCAGTCGTTTTTCCTTTCCGCGGAACCGCTTGGATACCGTAGGCAGAAGCGCAGCGAGCATCGCGCAGGCGGCACAGGCGGTATGCCCGGACGGGAACGAGCGGAATTCGTCGGACGACACGCCCTCAGCAACCAACTGGTTTTTAAGGCTGCTTCCCGCCTTCCACCACGGCGTAAAGTAGCTGGCATTTCCCGTCGAGGCAATCAGCCGCATTCTCGCTCTGCCCCAGGGGACCTTGATGATGTTGATCAAGAGCATTGTCCCTACACAGACAAAAATGAGCGTCAGCACAAAGCGGATCACCGTCTTTCCCTGCGCGCCGGAGGTTACCAGCAGCAGCGCCGCCGAGCAAAGCGCCGCAAAGAACACCGTCACCATCAGCGGCACCCACGCGGGCATGGCGGGTACATTGTCCGTTGCCTCATGGACCGACAGGAAAATGCCGCCGAATATCAAGCCGAATGCGCCGATCAGAAACAATACGTTCCAGTCTCTTCTCAGGCAGCCCCGGTGCCGGAACAGCAGTACGCCTGCGCAGATGAGCGCCAGAAACGCCGGAAGTTCGCCGAACGCAGCAAAGAACTGCCCGAAGCTGCTCTCTTTTCCGGGGTACAGAAAGCTTGAAATCTGGAAATCGTAAATGGAGCCTGCAATCATACAGGCAAGCAGCAGCGCAAACAATAGCCGCGCACTGCGCACATAGGAGCGTTTGAGTTGTTTCATAGAATTTCCCTTCAAAATGATCTATCCGTATCGGAAATCCGCGCAGCAGAAGCGCTTTCCACTGTATCGGTTTTCCGGTTTTTTACGTGTGCCGAAATAGTATATCATAATTATGTAACCTTGGCAATTGACGAAATTGCATGAAACATGGTATCATCTTTTGGAGAAAAGAGGCGATTGTCCATGAAAATATTGGAACCGGATTATGCATCAAGCTTTCGCTGTCTTGCCGGCGCGTGCCCGGATACGTGCTGCAAGGACTGGGAAATTATCTTAGACGAAGACACCCTCGCACGCTATCAGGAGCTTCCCGGCGCATTCGGAGACGAGGTGCGCGCCGCGCTCACGCAGGACGCGGATGGAGACACCATGTTCCGCCTTACGGACGGACACTGTCCCCTGCTGCGCGAGGACGGACTCTGCCGAGTCCAGCTGGCGCTGGGTGAAGAAGGGCTCTGCAATACCTGCCGGCAGCATCCGCGCTTTTATGAGGAGTACGGCAGCACCAAGGAGCTGACGCTCAGCATCTCCTGCCCAGCAGCGGCAAAGCTTCTGCTGGAGCATGACGCGTCGGTCACGTTTGTCTCGCACGAGGACGGCGCTCCGGTCTCAGGCTGCAACGATTTAGACCCCGAACGGTATCTTGCCCTGCGCTGTGCGCGCGATACGGCAATTGCGCTTGTGCAGAACCGGTCGCTGTCCATTTTCGACCGGCTCGGGCTTCTGCTGCTGTTTGCCGTGCGGCTGCAAAAGCTGCTGGACGAGGCGGCATACGGAAGGCTCGACGCACTGCTCGCGCAATTTTCAAGTCTTGCGCGCTGCAGGCGGGCGCTTTCCCATGCCCGGCGGCTCCGGCAGAAAGAGGCGCGCTTCTTGCCCTGCTGGCTGATTCTCAACAACATGGAGCATCTGACGCAGGACTTTCCCCGCCTTCTGGACCGGTGCGCCGGAAACGCGCCTGCGCACGCGCTGGACCCGGCGTTTTCCGTGCAGTGGGAGCAGCTGACGGTCTATTTCCTCTGGCGCTATTTTTTGAAGGCAAGCGTCGACGGAAAACTTCTTTCTCAGGTGCAAAGCTGTGTGTTCCATGTTGTCAGCATCGCCGCGCTCTTTTCCGCGCAGGACAGCCGGACGCCTCAAGCGCTGCTTTCACTTGCAGGGCTTTACAGCAAGGAGGTCGAGCACTCGGAGGAGAATCTTCGGCTTCTTCTGCGCGTCTTTGACCGGAAGACGCTTCCGTGGCAGACGCTGCTGCCGCTGCTCCGCTGATTTGCAGCATAATACACAAAACCTGCGGTTTCTCCGCACACAATTTATGAAAAACGTCACTTGCGCTTTTCCGGAAATCTGATAAAATGTAGCATGCTACCTAATGTACGTAGCATGCTACTTTTTTGGAGGTTTTGACCCATGAACGCCCCACGCCATCTCGGTCACCGGGTCCGCATTCTCTCGCAGGCAATCCGGCAGGCAATCGACCGAAAGCTCTGCGACCTGGATCTGACCGGTCAGCAGTCGTTTATCATCCGTTATCTGTCCGAGCGACAGGGCGAGGTCGTCTACCCGAAGGACATCGAGCGGCGCTTCAATCTCACCCACCCCACCGTCTCGGGGCTTTTGCAGCGGTTGGAGAGCAAGGGCTTTCTGAGCTGCGAGCCGGACCCGGACGACCGGCGCTACAAGCGCATTGTCCTGACCGAAAAAGCTGCCGAATGTCAAAAGGAAATCTGGCAGCACATCCTGACCATCGAGCAGACGATGACTGCCGGCATGCAGGAAAGCGAGATTGACACGCTCGTTCGTCTGCTGGACCTTGCAGCAAAGAATCTCGATGTCTGTGTCGATTTTGACTGCATCAAGGAGGAATGCAAACCATGATCAAACGTCTCGCCGGATGCATCCGGCAATATAAACGCGACACGGTCCTCACGCCGCTTTTCATGCTTGGCGAGGTTTCGTGTGAATGCGTCATTCCGCTTCTCACCGCCGAGCTCATCAATAACATCCAAGCTGGCTGCTCGATGAACGTCATTCTGCAGTTTGGGCTCAAGCTGTTTCTCGTCGCCATGCTCTCTCTTGCCTGCGGCTCCGCCTCCGGCTGGTTCTGCGCATCGGCGGCAGCGGGCTTTGCCCAGAATCTGCGCCGGGATTTATACTATAAGGTGCAGGATTTTTCGTTCTCAAATATCGGCCGCTTCTCCACGTCGTCTCTCGTGACGCGCTTGACGACCGACGTGTCGAACGTGCAGCAGGCGTTCATGATGATGATCCGTATGGCGGTCCGCGCGCCGATGATGCTGATTTTTGCGACGGTGATGTCCATTCAGGTTGGCAAGCAGCTTGCCTTCATCTTCGCCGGCATCATTCCGGTCCTCGGCTTCTGTCTGTATCTGATGGCAAAGACGGCAATGCCGCTTTTCAAGGCAGTCTTCAAGAAGTACGACCGGCTCAACAACTCCGTGCAGGAAAACGTGCAGGCAATGCGCGTGGTCAAGAGCTTCGTGCGCGAAGACTATGAGACCGAAAAGTTCACTGCCGAGTCTGACGATGTGCGCGGTGATTTCCTGCGCGCAGAGAAAATCCTCGCGCTCAACAATCCTCTCATGCAGTTCTGCATCTCGGTCTGCCGCATCCTGATCAGCTACTTCGCGGCAAAGCTCATTGTCCAGTCCGGCGGCACGTATCTGAATGTCGGCGCGCTGACGAGCATGATCACCTACTCCATGCAGATTCTGATGGGGCTGATGATGCTCTCGATGGTCTTCGTCATGATTACCATGGCGTCGGCTTCGGCAAAGCGTATCTGCGAGGTGCTCGACGAGGAAAGCGACCTCCATAACCCGGACTCCCCCATCTATGATGTGCCGGACGGCAGCGTGGATTTTGAAAACGTCAGCTTCAAATACTCCGCAAAGGCGGATCGCATGGCGCTGGAAAACATCAATCTGCATATTCCTTCCGGGCAGACCGTCGGCATCATCGGCGGCACCGGTTCTTCCAAAACAAGCCTCATACAGCTCATTTCCCGTCTGTATGACGCGACGGAAGGTCGTGTTCTCGTCGGCGGGCACGACGTACGCGACTACGATCTGGAGTCGCTTCGCAATCAGGTTGCCGTAGTGCTCCAGAAGAATGTTCTGTTCTCCGGTACCATCAAGGAAAATCTCCGCTGGGGCGATGAAAACGCAACGGACGAAGATCTGGTGCGCGTGTGCCGCCTTGCGCAGGCAGACGAATTCATTCAGACCTTCCCCGACAAATATGACACCTATATCGAGCAGGGCGGCACAAACGTCTCCGGCGGCCAGAAGCAGCGGCTCTGCATTGCGCGAGCGCTTCTGAAAAAACCGAAGGTCCTGATTCTCGACGACTCGACCTCCGCGGTCGACACGAAGACGGACGCGCTCATCCGCCAGGCGATGCGTGAGGAAATCCCCGACACGACGAAGTTCATCATTGCCCAGCGCATTTCCTCGGTGCAGGACGCCGACCTGATTCTCGTCATGAATAACGGGCGCATCGAGTCCAGCGGCACGCATGAGGAGCTTCTCAAAACCAGTACAATCTACAAAGAGGTCTATGACTCGCAGAACAAGGCAGGAGGTGAAAACCATGGCTAACAGGGTTCCGCACGGAAAGGCTCCCATCGGCGCCGGACGCGGCAAGATGGATTTCAAGGTCCTGAACCGGCTCATGAAGCAGGTTTTCAGCGACTATCCGGTCCATTTGACCATCGTTTTAATCTGCATTGTCTTGTCCGCGCTCATTGGTGTTGCGCCGGCAGCGTATATTGAAACGATCACCCGCTATATTGAAGAGGGCTTGACCTCTGGCTGGGCAGCGATTCTGCCGAAGCTGACAAAGGCGCTCTTTACGATGGCAGCGCTCTATCTTGTCAGCCTGATTCTCACGACGATCTATACCCAGCTCATGGCGCATGTCACGCAGGGCTTTTTGCACAAGACGCGCGTGCGCATGTTCTCGACCATGCAGCGCCTGCCGATCTCCTATTTTGATCAGACGCCGCGCGGCGATATCATGTCGCGTTTCACAAACGATACAGACTCTCTGCGTCAGGTTGTCTCCCAGAGCCTGCCGAACCTTCTGTCCTGCGGTCTGACGGTGCTCGGCGTGCTGTGCATGATGGTCTATTACAGCCTGCCGCTGATGCTCGTCGTCATTCTCGGCATCGTCTGCATGACGCTTGCCACCAAAAATATCGGCGGCAAGTCCGCAAAATACTTTGTCCGCCAGCAGAACTCCCTCGGCAAAGCAGAAGGCTTCATCGAGGAAATGATGAACGGTCAGAAGGTCGTCAAGGTCTTCTGCCACGAGGAAGCGGCAAAGCAGGATTTTGACAAGCTCAACGATCAGCTCTTCCGCGACGCGCGCGAGGCAAACCGCTTTGCAAACATCTTCATGCCGATCATGGGCAATATTGGAAATCTGCTTTACGTCCTTACTGCATTTGCAGGTGGTCTGCTGATCACCTCGAACGGTCTGATTCCGAACCTTTCGATTCAGAACCTCGTCACGTTCGGAACCATCGCCGCTCCCCTGTCCATCTCGGCAGTCGCGTCGTATCTCGGCATGTGCAAGCAGTTTACCGCTAACGTTTCGCAGGTCTCGCAGCAGATGAACGCCGTTGCGATGGCGGTTGCGGGCGCTGGCAGAATCTTTGATCTGCTGGACCAGAAGCCGGAAAGCGACGAAGGAACCGTCACGCTCACGCGCTGCCGCGAGGAAAACGGCACAATCGTCCCCTGCGCCGAGCGCACGGGCAAGTGGGCGTGGCAGCACCAGAAGGACGACGGCACGATGGAGTACCGGCTGCTGCAGGGCGACGTGCGGTTCTTTGACGTGGATTTCGGCTATGTGCCGGATAAGACAGTGCTTCACAATGTCTCGCTTTATGCAAAGCCCGGTCAGAAGCTCGCCTTCGTCGGCGCAACAGGCGCCGGCAAGACGACAATTACGAATCTGATCAATCGCTTCTATGATATTGCCGACGGCAAAATCCGCTACGACGGCATCAACATCAACCACATCAAAAAGGCGGACCTGCGCCACTCTTTGGGCATCGTTTTGCAGGATGTGAACCTCTTCACCGGAACTGTCATGGAGAACATCCGCTATGGAAAGCTTGACGCAACCGATGACGAGTGCATCGCGGCAGCAAAGCTCTCCAACGCGCACGACTTCATCACACGCCTTCCTGAGGGCTACAACACCATGCTCACGTCCAACGGCGCAAACCTCTCGCAGGGTCAGCGGCAGCTTCTTTCCATTGCCAGAGCCGCCGTGGCAGATCCTCCGGTCATGATTCTCGACGAGGCGACTTCCTCCATCGATACCAGAACCGAAGCGCTCGTCCAGCGCGGCATGGACGCTCTGATGAAGGGACGCACCGTCTTTGTCATTGCGCACCGGCTTTCGACCGTCCAGAACTCCGACGCCATCATGGTCCTGGACCATGGCAATATCATTGAACGCGGCACGCACGACGATCTGATCGCCAAGAAGGGCACCTATTACCAGCTCTACACCGGCGCGTTCGAACTCGAATAACGAAACAGCCCGGAGAATCATTTGATTCTCCGGGCTTGCTAGTTTTTGTAGTTTCCTGTAAAATGGAATTGTAAGCAAGCAATCGTCACACAGCAAAGGAGGTATTTTCATGAAACCACAACCGGCGCAGCGGCTGCGCGACATTCTGCTCCTGCTCGGCACACTTGTCATGTTCTCGTCATATCTCTTCGGCGATATGCTGCTGTGGGTCGGCATGGTCATCGCTTTCTCGTCCCTCATTCCACATTTTCTGTTCAACAAATGCCCGCACTGCGGTCATCAACTGCGTCCGTGGACGCAGCGGAACCCCTACTGCCCTTTCTGCGGCAAGCGCGTCGACGGTTGCGACGAGTAACGGCTCAGTAGCCCCAGTCGACGACCTCCCAGCCTGTGCCATCCTGCGCCCGCACCAGATGCCACTGCCAGTCCTTGTATGTGTGGTTCGGGCTGAAGCCGCTTCCCGCAACCGTTTCGTCCGTCCGGAAGCTCGATTCCAGAATCAGAAGTTCCTGCTGGTGCTCCTGCCAATAGCGCATGGTTTCATCCGCATATTTGTTTTCCACATTTGCATCATACCGGAGCTCCAGCAGCGTGCAGCCCGCGAAGCCCTCGGAAAATTTCTGCTCCACCGCGTCAAATGCGGTGCCGATCGATTCTTCCCCATAGAGCGCGGAATAGCCGATAATACGCTCGACATTTGACGTATCCGCTTTTTTGTCTTGCATAGTCAAAATGGCTCCGCCAATCAGAAGCGCCAGTGCAGCAAGTGCCGCCAAAAATGCAGACCTCTTCTTCATTCTGTTTTACACTCCTTCCTCGTCCGCTTCCTGATGCTTTTTATTTACATAATTTCTATTTTCTTGAATTTTGCAACAAAACCCCTGACCCGACGAATTTCACTTCTCCGGGTCTGGGGTATTTGGTTTTCATGCTCAGTCTTTGTTCTTGCGGAGCAGGCAGACAATCGTCGCCGTAATTGCGGCAACTGCCACAACCGCCGCGCAGATGCCGGCAATCATCATGGTCAGGCTGACCTTGTCCTCGTTAAAGGCAGGCAGGTCTTCGAAATCGTCTGCGTCGTTTTTGCAAAAAAACTTTCTCATCATTCTTGCTCCTTTCCATCGTCCGTGGGGGTATTGTTTTCCTCGCCCTCGCCCTTTTCGTCAGCCGGGCGCGGCTGTTTGGTCACAACCACCGCCTCCACGCGGTTGATCGGCGTACCCAATGCGTAAAACTTTTCCTCATAGCCCGTCATAATGCCGACCGGACCGTTGGCATGCAGATCGCGCGTGAGATTGTGAAGCTCCAGATAGCAGCTTTCCATCTCGGGCAGGCTCCACTCGAAGAGCTTGGCGTTGTCGGTCTTGAAATGAATCTGACCGCCGAGCTTTAATACCTTCTTGTATTTTTCCAGAAACGTGTGATACGTCAGACGGCGCTTCGCGTTTTTCTTTCTCGGCCACGGGTCGCAGAAATTGATATAGAGAAGATCAATTTCATCGTCCGCGAAAAATTCATCAATCCGGTCCGCATCCAGCGAGACGAAAAACACATTGTGAAGCCCCATCCGCATTGCGCTTTCCATCGCCAGCACCAGCGCGTCCGGCACCTTTTCAATTGCAATCAGCAGCACATCCGGCTCCTGCGCGGCGGTCTCAACCGTGAATTTTCCCTTACCGCAGCCAACCTCCACCCGAAGCTCCCGGCAGCCGGTCATCAAACTCCGCCAGTTTCCGCGCAGCGCCTCCGGCTCATGAATCCAGACCGGCTCGCACGCCGCCATGCGCGGGGCTAAATTGTTGCGTCTTCTCATTCTCATAGCGTTTTCCTCGCTTGCTTTTCTTATGCAAATCATATCATAAATCCGAGAAAATTACAAGCGCTCTCCCCCCGATCCATCTTAACCCTTGCAATTTGCCCGAAAATCCGTTATAATAGCTACGCTTTTGAAAAACCTCTCCGGGTGTAGCTCAGATGGTAGAGCGCGTGGTTTGGGAGCGCGGCAGCGTTCATCCGACCTGCCGGAGTCAAAATGCCCGAACCCCTTGACACGCGGGCATCTACGGGCTTTCCGCATTTTCCGGAATCACCCGAAAAACCTCCTTTGACCACATGGCTGACTACAGACAGCTTAGACTTTCAATTTCATAACCGGGTGTAGCTCAGATGGTAGAGCGCGTGGTTT